>Ga0255049_10000046_pt1 | contig 65022 bp, 60 predicted proteins | sample JV7_2_3_MG_FD_183615 | JGI IMG/M metagenome (GOLD analysis project Ga0255049, IMG submission 183615) | Seawater microbial communities from Jervis Inlet, British Columbia, Canada - JV7_2_3 | ecosystem: Environmental > Aquatic > Marine > Inlet | place: Canada: British Columbia | collected 2016-10-06 | reverse complement strand
GGTTGCTGTTGGTTGCCCCGATTCTGCTGGCCTACTATCTATGGTGCGCATCGCGAAGAAGTCAGCCAGAAGATTTGTTCTTCTCGATCTTAGCCGTGTTCGGATTGACGCTACTGTTGACGCAGTTCAGGTTCTATTACTTCGGGCTGTTCGCCCTGATTGTCGGCAGCTTGCTGGTCGTGCAGCGGCTCGCGGAAAAGCGGCGCTGGCGGCATGGCCTCGTTGCCGTCGGTCTACTGGGAGGCTTGCTGATCACCTACCAGCCATCCCTCCGAACCCATCTGTTTACTATCTATGCGCTGGGCGCCGCGCCGATATATGAGGGGGCACGGCCCATCTATCTAAAACTCGCCGACCTTTGTGAAGAGGATCCGGGACTGATACTGGCCGATCAAGACGACGGCAACTTTCTACTGTTTCATACCGAGTGCAGTGTTATCAGCAATAACTTTATCCTCACAGCGGCAGACGAACGCAAGATCACGCAATTAGGGGCGATGATGAGACTGTCTCCCGAGGCGCTGCGTCACTATCAACCCGAAGTGAAATATGTGCTCTTGCGCTCCAGGGACTTCAGTCTCGAACGCGATGGTAAAACGGAGATCGACAGCAACTCCCCGCTGGCCAAGGCGTTGCTTCTGGATTCAGATCCGCCGGAAGGTTTCGACCTGATCGAGGGCGTTTGGGGGGTACGGGAGGATGGGGAGATCGAACTCTACGCCAAGGCCTACACGGTCAACTAAGCGAACCATGCCCCATAGATCAACCGCAACGCGATAACGAACATCATCACGCGGATGACCCGGGTGAAGACATGCGGCTGAATCAGGCTGCGCAGCTTGGCGCCGACCGGCACGAAGACGATGGCCGGGACCACGGCTAGCAAACTCTCCGTCAACTGTTGCAGCGAGTACGCCTGCACGGAGATCATCATGACAAAGTGGGTCGCGGAGAGCGTCGTGAAGACCGTCGCGACGGCAAAAACATAAGCACGCGGCGAAAGATTCAGCGCGTCGACATAGGGAACGAGCACAGGTGCCGAGATACCCGTCGCGGCCTGCATCGATCCTGCACCGAAACCGACTAGCGGTGCGATGCGGTGACGCGCGTCGCCCCCCAGCGACATCGTCGGATGGAGCGCGCGCAACAGCAGATAGGCGAGGATCCAGATGCCTAAGCCCGTGGCGAGAAATTGCTCGGTCGCGAAATAAAGAATCCCGGCGCCCAACGCGATGCCCGGTAGGCTCGGGAGTAGCAGCCGCGGCATCTCGGGAATCTCGTTGCGACAATCTCGAAGCGTCCACACCAGCCATAGATTGAGCACGAGAACGGGCATGATCATCGTCATGACGGCCCGCTCGACGCCTAGAAATCCGGCCAGCACGGGCACGGCCACCATCGGCAGACCGAGACCGGTCAGCCCCTTCGCGGTGCCGCCGGCGGCCAGGGCGAGCGCGATGATGAGCAATTCCTCGGCTGCTAATTCCGGCACGTTGTGGTCCTCACGAGGCCCTGAGAGGCTCGTAACACGCTACACTGAGTCATTGATCCGGAGCTTGAACACGCTACACAAGTCTGGGACAATTTTATGCAATCGTTTGCACAATAGCGAGGCAGCCATGAGCGGTCCACGAATCAGCTATGTCGAACCGGGGGACCTCAAGGACCCGGAGATGCTCAAAGAACTCGAGCGCTGCGCGAGTATCGGTACGCCGCGTCCGGAGAGCCAATCTATACGCGCGCATGTCCCGGCGATCTTCTTCGGCTTCGCACAGGTTTGGCGCGACTCCTTTTACGAGGGTGTCCTCGACAACGCGGTTAAAGAACTCTGCCGCATCTACGTCTCTCACTCGGTCAAGTGCGAGTACTGCGGCAACCAGCGGTCAGTGAAAGCGAAAGGCGTGGTCGAGGCCGACTATATGGATCTGTTGAATTTCGAGAAATCCGAGCGCTACGATGAACGTCAGAAGGCGGCACTCGCCTACGCCGAGGCGATCACCTGGGACGTGCAGACCGACGACGCGCTTTGGAAGCGGCTCCACGCACACTTCAGCGAGCCGGAACTCGTCGAACTCGGGTTCTTCATCGCATTGACGATGGGCCAGCAACGCTGGCTCAGAACGCTGAATCTCGACCACCATAAAATCATGTCGGGGTCCTCAGCCGGCATGGCGTCGGGCCTCGAAGACGCCGAGAGCCTCGATGATGCGAAGGCGTCCAAGGACTACTGGGCGAAAGATAAACTCGCCTGATGACTGAGACTGTATTGAGAGGAGAAGACAGTGACACATTATCTAAGAACCGCTTTAAGTCGACCACTGATTGTCGCGGCCGCGGCCCTGGCCCTGGGCGCTTGTGGTGGTGGCGGTGGCGGTAACAGCGCTGCCGACGATCAAGTCTATCTGATCAAGTTTCCGCATGTGACCGCGCCCGGTACGCCGAAAGGTCAAACCGCACAGCGCTTCAAGGAGCAGGCCGAGGCACGGTTTCCGGGACAGGTCGTCGTCGAGGTCTATCCGTCGAGTCAGCTGATGAACGACGATGACTCGTTGGAAGCACTGGCCTTTGGCGAGATTCAAATGATTGCCGTGTCGTTGTCCAAATTCGACCGGCTGACTCATGCATTCCAGGTCTTCGATCTGCCGTTCCTGTTTCCGGACCTCGGCGCCGTAGAGGCCTTTCAGGCCGGGCCGGCCGGGCAGTCACTGTTAGACGAGCTCACGGACAGAGGCTTTCTGGGGCTCGCCTTCTGGCACAACGGGATGAAGCAGTTCTCAGCCCCGCGGCCGCTGCTCCTTCCCGAGGATGCCGACGGACTGAAGTTCCGCATCATGGAGTCGGACGTCCTGCAGGCCCAGGTTCAGGCCATCGGCGGTAATCCGCAGAAAATGGCGCTCGGCGAGGTCTATCAGGCGCTGCAGACCGGCGCGATCGATGCGCAGGAGAATACCTGGTCGAATATCTATTCCTCGAAGTTCTATGAAGTTCAGGACTATGTGATGGAGACCAATCACGGCTACATCGGCTATCTCGTAGCGGTCAATCCGCAGTTCTGGCAAGGCCTGCCCGACGACATTCGTCTTGGGCTGGAAGAGGTCATGGCCGATGTCACGACCTGGGGCAACGCCCAATCCGAAGCTATCAATCAGGAGGCCCGGGGCAAGGTAGCGGCCGAAGGGCGTGGCGAGATTCTCGACCTCACTCCGGAGCAGCTTGCCCGATGGCAGGAGGCAATGAATCCCGTGTGGGAGCAGTTCTCCGACGATATTGGTGCGGAGAGAATTGCCGCTGCGAGCGGTCAGTAAGTCACGCGACGGCGACCCGATTCGTGAGTTCTCCGACGCAGCGTGCCCGTCAGTTCCTCGATCACGCCGAGGAAACTTTCATGGCCGTTGCACTCGCGTTCATGACGATCCTGACCTTTATTCAGGTCGTACTGCGCGAGTTCGGCACGGGCTGGGTCTGGTCGTTGGAAGCGACGACCTACGCATTCGCATGGATGGTGCTGATCGGCATGTCCTATGGCGTTCGCACGCAGGCGCATATCGCCATTGACCTCGTCAGCAACAAGCTGCCGCCCGGTCCGCGGCGCATCATGGCGCTCGCTGCAGTGACGCTGTGCCTCGTCTATTGCGGCTTCATGTTCTACGGCGGCAGCATGTTCGTCGACGGCCTCATGACGCTAGGCAATAACGCACGTGACATTCCGCTCCCGCGGTGGCTACTGACGGCCATCATGCCGGTAGCGTTCGCCCTGCTCGCGTTCCGGTTCATACAACTCGGTATGCGGATCTTCGCCGGCGAGTTAACGAGCCTCGGCCATACGACGCGGGAACCGGAACCGACGGAGACGGCTTCTCAATGAGCGCGCTGTTCTTGCTCGGAATGCTGTTCGTCGCGTTAGCGATGGGTGTACCCGTTGCCATCTCCCTGGGGCTGGCGAGTGTCTCGACGATGCTGCTGTTCGCAGATCAGTCGTTGTTGTCGACCAGCCAGCGATTCTTCCACACGATGCAGGTGTACCCGCTGCTGGCGGTACCGTTCTTCATATTGGCCGCCTCGTTTATGACCACGGGCGGTGTCGCTAAGCGCATGATCGTCTTCGCCAACGCGCTGGTCGGCCACTTCCGCGGCGGACTGGCGATGGCGTCGTTGCTGGCATGTGCGTTCTTTGCTGCCGTCTCCGGTTCTGCGCCGGCAACCGTAGTTGCGGTTGGCAGCGTCATGATCGCTGGAATGATCCGTTCGGGCTATTCGGAAAAGTTCGCGGCCGGCGTCATCTGTAATGCGGGAACGCTGGGCATCCTTATTCCGCCGTCGATCGTTATGGTGATCTACGGCGCGGTCACGGAGTCCTCGATCGGCAACCTGTTCATTGCGGGCCTGCTGCCAGGGATACTGTTGACGATTATCATGATGCTGACCGTCGCCGTGATCGCCCGCCGGCAGGACCTGCCCCGCCAACCGCGCGTCAGCTTGAAGGACGCGCTCAAAGCCGGCTGGGAAGCCATCTGGGGACTGCTACTTCTAGTCATCATCCTCGGCGGAATCTATGCCGGAATCTTCACGCCGACCGAAGCGGCGGCTGTTTCTGCGGTGTACGCGTTCGTCGTCGCCGTATTTATCTATAAGGACATCAAACTCGCAGACGTACCGCAGGTACTGACCGACAGCGCTAAAATGACGGCGATGCTGATGTTCGTCATCGCCAATGCCTATGTTTTCGCCAACGTGCTGACGACAGAACAGATTCCTCAAGCCGCGTCGACGTGGATCATCAGCTTAGGGCTACCTCCGTGGGGATTCCTGATCGTGCTCAATATCCTGTTACTCGCGGCCGGCAACTTCATGGAACCGACGTCGGTCGTGCTGATACTGACGCCGATCCTCTACCCCATCGCGATGCAACTCGGCATCGACCCGATTCATCTCGGCATTATCATGGTCCTGAACATGCAGATGGGGTTGGTTACACCGCCGGTAGGCCTGAATCTCTTCGTCACGGCCGGTGTCGCGAAGATGTCGATGGAAGACGTGATCCAGGCTTCGCTACCGTGGCTTATGGTATTGCTGAGCTTCTTGATCATCGTCACCTATATCCCGGGCATCTCTCTGATCATTCCAGGGTGGCTGGGCCTGGTTTGAGCGGCGAGAAAAATGCCAATACCGAATCGACACAGCACTTGTCAGCTTCATATTCTAGAGGTCTCACACGTCACGGACCTTGGACATTAGGGGAATAAAATGAAAAACGTTAACTTGATCCTGAGCCTGTCATTCGCCGCGGCGCTGTTCGGCGCGTCGAATTTGTCCGCACAAGAACGCGTCTGGGCCAACGACCCGACCATTGAGCAGGTTAGCGAGCACGTCTTCCGCTGGGGCTCGGATAATCAGTTCGGTGCCTACATCCTGACCGACGAAGGCATTATCGTCGTCGACGGCCATTACTGCGGCTCACCCACGATGGCCTGGCTTAAGGGCGAATTGACCGAGCGCTACGACGTACCGGTCAAGTACGTGATCTTGAGCCACGATCATCCGGATCACGTTTGCGGATCGCAGGTGTTTGACGATACGGCGTCAGCTATCAGTCATCGGAGACTGCTACCGCATATTCTGTTCGAGCAGCGCCCCTCCGCCGTGCCGGAAATCACTTTTGACGATGAGATGGATCTGCATCTCGGCGGGGTGCACGTGAAACTACTCTATTTCGGGCCAACGCATAGCGACAACCTGATCCAGGTGCATATCCCCGAGGAACGCGTGTTGATCGCGATCGACTCCGCCAAGGGCCGATCGCTGTTCCCTGACTTCCGCGACATGGAAGTCAACAACCAACTCGAGGTCATGCAAATCCTGGCGAACCTGCCCGATGTGGACGTCGTACTGCCCGGCCACGGGCCGGTCAGAGACCAGGACGCGTTTGTGGATCACCACCGCTATCTGGAAGCACTGAAGATGAGCGTGCTGCAACATATGGCGGACGGTCGGTCGCTCGATGAGATAAAGACACTCGTCGCGGCTACGCATATGGAATCGTTCGGCGACTACAGCGGAATGGAGAACTACCTGGTCCCGAATATTGTGACGATGTACGACTACCTTTATCGTTACCGCGAGCCGAATGTCAGCATAAAACAGGACGAAGCCGTGCTCTGCATCGAGGACTCGACGCAGTGCCGTACAGGGCCATTCACCCCGTAACGCTGAATTTAAAACTGTGGGAGCGACGGCCTCGTCGCGAATCTTAACGGGGTATCGACTAAGCGGTTCGAGGTTCCTTCAGATAACCGATGGTCGAGAAAACCACTGCCAGCGCCCAAAATAGCGGGCCGAGAATCGCCGGCCAGAACGGCAGGTGCGGAATGAAGACGATGAAGATAAAGCCGAGATCGACGACACTCAGCGTCACCATGTTGATCAAGTAACCGAGAGCGCTGTTACGCCAGTTCATGCGTACGCCAACGAAGATTGCGACGACGCCGAAGAACAGAAGATGCCAGGCGGCCTGGGAAATTCGTGCTTCCAGCACGCTTGGGTCCATCGCCGCGCCCATCTGATAAAGCATGTAGGCCGCGTTGACGTGCAGCAATCCCCAGATGACGTAAAACGTGGCGCCAAATCGATGCATCATGATGTTCTCCTCGTACCGTGATTCGGTGTTCTTCTGAGCTGAGATCCCTTGGACAAGCGATTGAGCCTATCTATCCCCCATGGTATAGGTTTCATCCGGCGCGCCGCAATTGAGACGAAAAACCGCGCCACCGGCTCAATCAAGGGAGTTTCGACTATGTACACGACCAGTAAAAAAAATCGCCGATCCCGATGTTTACGCGCCGGCCTGTCGGCCGCAGTGCTCGTATTCGTCACGGGTTGTGGTAACGACACGCCACGCTTCGAGTACATCCACATGGAAGGCGTCGAGCTCGGCTACAACATGCCGTACACGCCTGCTATCAAGGTGAATTCGGGCAAGCTCGTGTTTCTCTCCGGTGTGACGGCGGCACCCGTTTATCACAGCCATCCACATGTTCCGGCTGAGTTCGATCATCTGGATTTCAGTCCCGGTGCGCAGGCAGCGCAGGCCATGGAGAATATGAGAATGGCCGTCGAGGCCGCGGGCGGGCAGCTCACGGACATCGTGCATCTGAATCGATTCATGGTCGACCAAACCGCCGATCAGGACGCGATTAACGCCGCCATCGCCGAGGCCTGGGGCGGCGATCACCGTCCGGCGAGCACGTCGGTGGAGATCCCGCGGCTAGCAACCGGCCCGCGTTTCGTCCTGGAGCTATCCGGTATCGCGGTCGTACCGGACTAAAGGATCGCGGCCCGGCCGCCGCTCCTACTCCGAATAAGCGACCTCGCCGCCGACCACGGTCATGACCGAGTACAGATCCTCGATCTCCTCCTCGGGTACGGTGAGATAATTGCGGTCTAGAACGACGAAGTCCGCAAGCTTTCCGGGCTCGAGGCTGCTGAGATCGTCCTCGCGGAATAACGTGTAGGCGTTCGTGCGCGTGTGCGCAATCAGCGCCGCTTCACGAGATACGGTGTCGACCAACGTCACCTGCCCTGACCCCGATCGGCCGCTGACCGCCCAGCCGAGCGTGTGTATCGGATTCGGGCTTGCTACCGTGGTCGCGTCGGAGCCCAAACCCCAGATACCGCCGAGCTCGTCGATGGTACTAATCGGCGGCTGATGCAACCCGTCTTCACCACCGCTCTGAGATTGCTCAGCGCTGACGTTGCGGCGCGAGCTGTGCACGGCGAACATCATCCCGAGATCCATAGCGCGTTGGACCGATTCCGGGGAAGTCGTGTTGTTGTGCGCGATCGTCCAACGCAAATCGGCAATCGGATGCGTTTCGTTCACTCGCTCGAACACGTCCAGCATCGCGCGAATCTTCACGTCTCGAGACGAATGTTCGTTGAGCTGCCATCCGTTCTCTGCGGCAGTGACGGCGATAGCGTAGAACTTATCGAGATCTTCCTGGGAAACCTCAAAGGGCTGAGCACGCATCGGACGGTACACTGATTCGCCGTAACCGAACCGGGCGAACCCCAGACCTTCATTGTCCGGGCTGTGAGTCTCGAGTGCCGCGATAATCTTCTCCGCGGAACCGAGGTCATTATTCCTGTCATTGATCGTATAGAACACACGCATGCTCAAGTTATCGTTAGCGTGCGCCCGCCCGACGGCGTCGTAGTGACCCGGTGTTACGGAGTTGCCGCCAACGTCATACACGGTTGTGAGCCCCATCCGGTTCATGCTTGTAATGGTCTGCTGCAGACTCCTGTCCCAGACATCCGCGGAGACATCCGGCATGTGCTGCGTGATGAAAGCCATGGCAGCGCCGCCGACGAATTCGCCGGTCGGATTTCCGTCGTCATCCCGCACGAGGCGCCCACCGCCCTCATAGACGGTAGCGGCAGTAACGCCGGCGGCCGCAAGAGCGGCCGAGTTCGCGAAACCGCGACGGTAACCTTGTTGTATATAGACGGGAACGGTCCGGGCGATACCATCGAGTTCGGCGAGGCTGAAAATTTCGCCATTGTCGTGGAACTGCGAGAAGTTCCAGCCGCCGATGACGACAACCCACTCACCCTCGGGCAGGGCAGCCGCGCGATCCTGGACCATTTGCAAGGCCTGGGTGCGGGAGTTGATCCCGTCCCAACGTACGTGACGATACCAATCGCGTGTGGCGCGGACGAAGTGCATGTGATTATCGATCAGGCCCGGCACGACGGTTTGCGCAGCCAGATCCGTACGCTCGGTATCCGCTCCGGCTAACGCCATAATCTCTTCGTTCGAGCCGACGGCGAGCACCCGCTCATCCTGGATGGCGATGGCTTGTACGACACTGAAGTCCGCATCTACCGTCAGAATCTGACCGTTGGTCAGAACCCAATCGGCCACGGCAGCCCCGGCCTCCTCGGCGGGCGGTGCAGTCTCGGTCGACTCTGGCGGTGCGCTGCACGCTACCAGGCCAACACCGACGAACACCATCGCTGCAAGAGCGTGATATCTGCGCATGATCCCTCCCCTTTTTATAATATTTCGTAACTGCGCCTGGAGTGGCTGAGCTTAATGGTGACCGAACCCTCGCATAGAAGCCAGGGGCGAACGTCGTAGACACGCGCACCTGAGGCATGCATCGGGTCCTCCGCGGCGATCGCCTTGGCCTCGTCCAGGTCCTTCGCGCGAATGATCACCATGCCTTCGCCGCGCCACTCCTGCTCATCGTCGGTCCAGAATGGACCGGCGCCGAACATGATTCCACGCTCCTCCAGAGAGATCTGAAACTTCAGATGCTCGTCCAGAACCTCCATGACCGGTCCGAGTCCGTCGGCCGGTCGCGTAAACACCGCGTAGAACTGTTTCCTCAGCATGCCCTCGCAGGCGTCTTTTACGTCCTGCGCCATTATTTTCGGTTCTGACATCTTTCCATCACCTCTCATTGTTGAACACAGCGCCGACAACCGTCGGAATTCGGGGACGACAATCAATAAGGAGGGACGACGGTCACCGTGAGGCCGTCCAACTCCTCGGTAACCGAAATCTGGCAAGTCAGACGACTCGTCTCGCGGCGCTCGTTCGCCGAATCGAGCATGGCATCCTCCAGATCCTCCATCGCCGGCAGCCGCGCCGCCCATACCGCATCGACATAGGCGTGGCAGGTAGCGCAGGAACACGCCCCGCCGCACTCCGCCTCGATTCCCGGAACGCCATTCATCGTGGCGCCTTCCATAACGGAATAGCCCACCGGAACTTCGATCTCCTGTTTCGTGCCATCCGGTTGCACGTAAATGACGCTTGGCATCTGAATTCCTTTTCTGCTCGAGATCTATCTCGGCGGCATATTAACTGCTTGGCGTTACTTCCGATGCTCTACCATGGAATGACTGAGCCGTCGTAGTTTCGCGGCCGGCCATCATAACTCTCATCGAGATTCTCTATTACCTGGACTATGCCGGCGACACTCTGCGCCGGCGTCTGCGCGTTGGCGACTAACGTCGGGCGTGCGACCGCCAGCATATCGGTCGCCACGAGCCCGGGCGCGATCAACGCGACGACAATGCCACGTTCCGCTAGCTCGGCCCGGGCGCTACGCATGGCCATATTCAGCGCCGCCTTGCTCACACCGTAAATCAGGCCACCACCCGGACGCCGATCACGAGATACCGAACCGGCGCCACTCGTGATCGACACGATCTTCCTCTGCTCGCTGGCCGCAACGTGATCGGCAAACGCCTCTGCCATTTTCAGCGGCGCGAACACATTCACGGCCAGTACCTGCTCGAACGTAGCTGAATCCAGGGAACCCCAACTTTGCTTCTCCATGTCCCCCAGTACACCCGCGTTATTGATCAGCACATCGATCGTCGTGCCCCGGTAGGACGCAGCGAGTTCCGCGATCCGTTCGTTGTCGGTCACATCCAGCTGCTCGATCAGCAGATGTTCATAAGCGTCAGCCATAGCCAGTAGCTCGGTCGCCCGTTCCGGGGTGCGCGTCGTCGCGAGCACATTCCAGCCCGCGGCAACGTAATGCTGCGCGAAAGCAAGACCAATTCCACGATTGGAGCCTGTGATCAGTACCGTGGATCGGTCCGGATCAATGCTGCCGGCCTGCGCTACGCCAGCCGCCAACGCAGTGACTAGAATCCACGTCAGTGGCACCGCAATGCGGCCGACTCGGTGTCCGATCACTACTCTCATTAGAATTCTCCGTATGGCAGACGTGTCCAGACGCTAGTATGCCTTGAGTCTGCGCTCTGCTTGGCAACGCGCCATCTTCTATGCTACATTCTGGTCTGACCAATTTGGTAGGACCAATTTATGCCGCCGTCAGTCCCGTCCAGAACGCAGGATATCTCGAATGTCTTACGCGACGAGATCCTGCGTGGCCAGTATCGCCCCGGGGAGCGTCTGCCTTCCGAACGCGACCTCGTGTCCCGTTTCGAGACCAGCCGGGGCACGGTACGGGAGGCGTTTAAGAAGCTCGAGCAACTCGGCGTCGTCTCCATCCAACCCGGCGGCGCTCGGGTCGTTCCCGTGGAGGATTGCACACTGGATATTCTCGGGCCGCTGCTGGATCTCGGCGAGGTACCCGACCCGCGACTCATCGATCACGCGCTGGAGGTCGGCGGCGTACTCGTCAGCTTCGCCGTCGTGAAGGCCATGGAGAATAGCGCCGACGCCACGGTGAGCCAGGCGCGGACGATCGTGCAGGAGATGCTCGACGCAGACGAGGAGAATATTCAGGCCGTTATGGGACCACCCCGACTGATCAGGCTGTTCGCGGAATCGTCCGGTCACCTCGTACTACGACTGATCATGAACGGCCTGCGCAGTCAGGTTGTCGAACGACTACAGGCGATCGGCTTTCCGCCGCGTCATGAACCGCAGGCGCTACGCCGAGTCGCGGAGAAACTCGACCGCACACTCGCAGCGCATGATGCCGACCAAATCGCCCACGTGATGAGAGAACTACTGAACCTCATACGTAACAGCGTACAACGCAGCTTGATCCAAGCGGAGCGCGGCCAGGAGGTGACAGTCACATGAATCTGAAACGCATCGCGCCGCTTGTTGTGATCATCGCCGCTCTAATCGGAGCGGCTACTATTGTCGCAACCTCACAACGACTGCAGCCGTCGCAATCCGATGTCGTTCCGCCGACCGTTCGAGTATTGAAGGCGGAACCGAAAGCGGTACGGCTAGTCGTTCATGCGCAAGGAACCGTCGCGCCAAGAACCGAGACTGCGTTAGTACCCGAGGTCTCCGGCAACATCATCTGGATCTCGGAGAATCTCGTCGCCGGAGGATACTTCGAGGCGGGCGAGCCGCTGTTACGTATCGATGATCGGGACTATATGACTGCCGTCGAGCGAGCGATCGCAACCATCAACCGTACGGAAGCCGAGCTTGAATTCAGCGAATTTGAACTGCAACGATTGCAGGAGCTCGAGAGAAGTGAACTCATCAGCCGCTCGGACGTCGAATCGGGCATGCGTGCAGCGCGTGTAGCGGAAGCTAACCTGCAAGACGCGCGCGTAGCGCTCGAGCAGGCTGAACGTAATCTGGCGCGCACGGAGATTCTGGCTCCGTTCAAGGGCTTGGTCAGGAATGAGCAGGCCGACGTCGGCCAGTTTGTCAGCCGCGGAGCGGCGATCGCGAATATCTATGCCATCGACTACGTAGAGGTGCGACTGCCGATCGCGGACCAACAGTTAGCCTACCTCGATCTGCCGTTGGCGGAACGTGGAGAGCTCGATGCGGCGACGGCGCCTACTGTTACCCTGTCGGCAGATTTCGCCGGCCGAAGTTATCGATGGGCCGGTCGTGTGGTACGTACCGAGGCTGAAATCGATTCCCGTAGCCGCATGATCCAGGTGGTAGCGCGAATCAGCGCGGACGATATCTCAGGAAACGATCCCGAAGCCCTGCCGCCGCCCGTAGGACTCTTCGTTCACGCGGAGATCGAGGGCCGTCCGGCCGATAACATCGTCGTCGTACCGCGAGCCGCAATACGCAATTCCAGCGACGTGCTGATCGTAGATGAGGACAACCGCCTGCGGTTCCGCAGCGTCGAACTGCTGCGCGTTTACGGCGAGGATGCTTTCATCAGTGACGGGTTGAGTAAGGGAGAACTCGTCAGCATCTCGCCGCTGCAGACTGTCGTCGATGGCATGCGCGTCGAGCCGCTACTCAACAGCGACGGGAGCTCAACGCCGTGACCCGTATCATTTCCTGGTTTGTCGGCAACCCGGTCGCAGCGAATCTGTTGATGACGATTCTGGTCGTGGGTGGGCTGATCTCGTTGTCGCAACTGAAGCAGGAGGAGTTCCCCGAGATCGATTTGGGAATCATACAGGTGATCGTGCCGTATCTCGGCGCGGCACCGGAGGAGGTCGAATCCGGCGTTTGTATTCGTATCGAAGAAGCGCTTGAGGGCACTCAGAGCATCTACCGCATGACGTCTAACTCCAGCGAGGGCGTGTGCAGCATCACCCTGGAACTCGAATCGAGTGCTAACGACATCGAGGCACTCAACGACATTAAAAGCCGGATTGATGCCATCTCAACATTCCCGGCGGAGACGGAACGGCCGATCGTCTCGTTGCTGACGTCGCGCAATCAGGGGCTCGAGATCGCTATTTCGGGAGCTACGGACGAGCGCAGCCTGAAAAACATCGCCATGGAAATGCGCGAAGAGATCGCTGCCATGGACGGCATCTCACAAGTTGAGGTCGCCTACGTTCGCGCAGACGAGATCTCGATAGAAGTGTCGGAGCAGACATTGCGCCGTTACGGCCTGACGCTCGAGCAAGTCGCAAATGCCGTCCGCCGCTCGTCGCTCGATCTACCCGGCGGTACCATACGTGCCCGCGGCGGCGAAATTCTTGTCAGAACCAGTGGTCAAGCATACCGCGGCGCCGAGTTCGAGGACGTTGTCGTCGTGTCCGGAGGCGATGGCACAACCATCAAGCTCGGCGACATCGCGACGATCATCGACGGCCTCGAGGAAGGCGATCTGAGCGTGCGCTTCGACGGGCAACCCGCCGCGATGGTCGCCATTTACCAGGTGGGCAGCGAAGACATCATCGACATTCGCGACAAGGTCAGAGCCTATGTCGAAACGGCGCGAGCACGGATGCCGGACGGAATCACATTGACGATCTGGCAAGACGAGTCCGAGGAACTCGAAGCGCGTATCAGCATTCTCATGGGAACGGCGGCCGGCGGTCTCGCACTCGTGCTGCTGCTGTTGTCCCTGCCTCTACACTTCCGTCTTGCCATGTGGGTAGCCGCCGGAATCCCGATAGCGATGCTGGGCACGCTCGCACTCTTCGCTCCACTCGGATTTTCGCTCAGCACGATGTCGGTCATCGCATTTATCCTGGTCCTCGGCGTCGTCGTCGACGACGCAATTGTCGTAGGCGAACGGGTATACGCACACGAGCGCCATGCAGAAGATCAGCGGTCCGCGGCGATCGACGGCACGGCCGAGGTGGCGGTTCCTGTGATCTTCGGTGTTCTGACGACGATGGCGGCGTTTATTCCTGTCATGTTTCTCCCAGGCCGAATCGGCTCCTTATTTTCAGTGATGGGCTATATCGTCGTGATCTGTCTCGTGTTCAGCGTGATCGAATCGCAGCTGATTTTGCCCTCGCATCTGGCACATCGGCGTATCAAGCCCCGCTCAGATCACTCGAATGCGCTCGTCGAGCGTTGGCTGAACTTCCAAGAGCGTATGTCTTCCGGCATCGAAAATTTCGCAGAGAATCGCTACGGTAACGCACTGGAGAAGGTCCTCGAGTGGCGTTACCTGGCGTTATCGGCCGGGGTAGGCGTCCTGGTGTTGACGCTTGCGCTGGTTGCGAGCGGCGGTATCGGCGTCCAGTTCATGCCCGCGATCTCGGGCGATCGGGTGGTCGCGAGATTGACGATGCCGGAAGGGATTCCGGTCGAACAGACCATGGTGGCCGCGGCGCAGCTAGAACAAGCCGCAAATACGCTAGAACGTGAACTCGAACTCGCCCGGCCGAGACAGCCGAACGTCATTCAACACGTACTCACCGCGATCGGTCAGGGTCTGGCGGGCGGTCAACCCGGCGGCAGCGCCCGCTTCGCGACCCCTGTCAGCCACCGCGCCGACATTGCGATCTCGCTCCTGCCCGCCGCGGAACGAGACGATGTCTCCTCCGACGATGTCGCCGAACGTTGGCGTGAACTCACGGGCCCGGTTACCGACGCTGTAGAACTGACGTTCTCGGCGAGCCAGTTGACAGCCGGTGATGCCATCTCCATACAAATGCGCGGCAGAGATGTGGCGGACCTCGCGGCGGCGGCCGCTGATGTGCGCGCGGAACTCGCTCGCTTCGATGGCGTAAGCGATATTTCCGACTCGTTTCGTTCGGGTAAACAGGAAGTTCGGTTGTCACTGCGGCCGGAGGCGCAGCACCTCGGACTCACATTAAACGATCTTGCGCGTCAGGTGCGCCAAGCGTTCTACGGCGAGGAAGCGCAACGCGTTCAGCGCGGCACCGAAGACGTGCGCGTCATGGTCCGTTATCCGGAAGCAGAACGCCGTTCGCTCGGCGATCTCGAGGATATGCGTATCCGGACTACCGGCGGCACGGAAGTGCCGTTCGCCGCGGCGGCCGAATTCGCGCTCGGCCAGGGCTATTCGACGATCACGCGAATCGACCGGCAACGCGTCGTGACCGTGCGGGCTGACGTCAACCGAAATGTGACAACGCCCGAAGCTGTACTCAGGTCGCTCGCGGCGGGACCGTTGCCGCAAATCGTCTCCAACTATCGCGGCGTGGGCTACCGATTGACCGGCGAACAGGAACAGCGCTCGGAGTCATTCGGCGGCTTGACGCGATTGTTCCCGATCGCCTTGCTGATCATGTTCGCGGTACTCGCGATACCGCTGCGCTCCTACCTGCAGCCGCTGATCATCATGAGCGTGATTCCGTTTGGCGCGGTCGGAGCAATTGTCGGTCATCTCGTGATGGGTTGGCCGCTGGTCCTGACATCGATTCTCGGCATGATCGCGCTGTCGGGCGTCGTCGTGAACTCGAGTCTGGTCCTGGTCGATTACATCAACCGTCAGCGGCGTATCGGCGTTCCGCTTCTGACCGCCGTACGGGCTGCCGGTGTTGTACGCTTCCGGCCGATTCTGCTGACCTCAGCTACGACCTTCGCCGGACTCATGCCGTTGATGCTGATCGACAATCCCGCCACTGCGTTCATCGTGCCCATGGCAATTTCGCTGGGTTGGGGTGTGGTATTCGCGACCGTCATTACGCTGTTCCTGGTACCGAGCCTGGTCCTGATACTGGACGACCTGCTACCGGCGCGAGCGGCTAATATAGCACAGCAACGAGAACCGTCTGACGTATTACATGCGTCCGGACGCTGAGCTCGACAAACTGAAGTTTTCTTAAGATAGCGAGATTGCGGCGAATTCCGCTTATCCAGCGGAAGTTTCATGATTAAAATATCGCTGTTCGAAAGTCACCGCTTTCATCGGAGTGCACGGGGGGAATCCTGGATCTTCTTGAGCGGTTTTATATGAGCTCAGGAGGCATCATGGGTAAGAGACTATACGTCGGCAATCTGCCGTATTCCGTCAACGAGCAGGACCTGACCGAGAAATTTGGCGCGTTCGGCACAGTCGAAACCGCCAGCCTCATCACCGACCGCGATACGGGCCGTAGCAAGGGCTTCGGTTTTGTCGAGATGGGGACCGAGTCAGAAGCGCAAGCCGCGATCGCAGAAGTCAACGGCACGGACTACGATGGCCGCCCGGTCACCGTCAATGAAGCCAAGCCGATGAAGAAGCGCGACAGCGGCGGCTGGTAGACTCGCTACCTAACGGCGGCGGGCGCTGGTAAGCTAGCCACCGACAGACCACCGACACCATCGAAAACCTATCACCGCGCATCCGCGCGGTCGCTCGCGTGTGCACAACACGTAGTGCCACCCTTTAACCCAGACCGTAATGCTGCGCCAAGATCAACTCAGAAATATCGCCATCATCGCCCACGTCGATCATGGCAAGACGACGCTTGTCGACAAACTTCTGCAACAGTCCGGTACGCTGGACTCACGCGTCGTCCTACCCGAGCGCGCGATGGACTCGAATGACCTGGAACGCGAACGAGGCATCACGATCCTCGCCAAAAACACGGCCATCAATTGGCGCGATTGGCGAATCAATATCGTCGATACGCCCGGGCACGCGGACTTCGGCGGCGAAGTCGAACGCGTGCTCTCTATGGTGGACAGCGTGCTGCTGCTCGTCGACGCCGTAGAAGGGCCGATGCCGCAGACGCGATTCGTAACCCAGAAGGCGTTCGCCTTCGGCCTCACGCCGCTGGTCGTCATCAACAAGATGGATCGGGATGGCGCCCGACCGGATTGGGTGTTGGATCGAACCTTCGATCTATTCGATCGTCTCGGCGCCAGTAACGAGCAACTCGACTTTCCCGTGATCTACGCGTCCGCCCTGGCGGGCTATGCGAACGTCGATTCCGAAGCGCGCAGCGGCGACATGAACCCGTTATTCGAAGCGATTATCTCGCACGTGCCCGCGCCAAGCGTGGACAGCGACGGCCCCCTGCAGCTGCAGGTTTCCAGTCTGGACTATGACCCCTATGTCGGCGTACTAGGAGTAGGACGAATCACGCGCGGCAGAGCCGATACGAATAGCCCGATTGCCATCGTTCGTCCCGACGGCTCCACACGCGCCGGCCGAATCCTCGAACTCTATGGATTCGAGGGGCTCGAGCGGAACCGAATCGCCGAAGCCGGGGCCGGTGACATCGTGGTGTTCAGTGGCATAGACGATCTGAAGATCTCGGAGACGATCTGTGCCCGCGATCACCTCGAGCCACTGCCCGCGTTGCAGGTAGACGAGCCGACGATCAGCATGACATTTCAGGTCAATAAGTCACCGTTCGCAGGCAACGACGGCAAGTTTCTGACGAGCCGGCAGATTCGTGAACGCCTCGATCAGGAGTTAAAGCATAACGTTGCGCTGCGTGTCGACAGTACGGCCGATCCGGACAAATTTCGCGTCTCCGGTCGCGGTGAGCTGCACCTGTCCGTGCTGATCGAGACCATGCGCAGAGAGAAGTTCGAACTCGCGGTCTCGCGGCCGGAGGTCATCGAACGCGAGATCGACGGCGCCTGCTGCGAGCCGTGGGAGCAGCTCACGGTCGATTTCGCAGAAGACTACCAAGGTGCCGTGATGAGTCGTCTTGCCGAGCGCAAAGGCGAACTGCAGAGTATGACGCCCGACGGCCGAGGCCGAGTACGCCTGGATTACCGGATTCCGGCGCGCGGACTGATCGGCTTTCGAACCGAGTATCTGACGGCGACGGCCGGGACCGGCCTGCTCTATCACGTTTTTGATCGTTACGATCACCGTACACCCGGAGATATCGGTCAACGCAATAATGGCGCGATGGTCTCAGTCGTTAAAGGCAAGGCGCTCGCCTACTCGCTATTCAACCTTCAAGAGCGTGGCTCATTGCTGATCGGTCACGGCCAGGAGGTTTATGAAGGCATGATTGTCGGCATCAATAACAGGATCAATGATTTGCCGGTAAACCCGACCAAGGGTAAACAGTTGACGAATATTCGCGCCGCAGGATCGGATGAGAACATCGTTCTGACACCGCCACTGCGCTTCTCTTTAGAGCAGGCAATAGAGTTCATCGATGACGACGAACTCGTGGAAGTGACACCGAATAGTATTCGCCTGCGGAAGAAATTACTGGCTGAAGGCGAACGCCGCCGCGCAGCTCGAATGCGGGCGTGACATGAACAAACCGAAACTCGATCTGGAATACTTCAAGAAGAAGCTGATCGAGCTTCGCGAAGAACTCGAGGCGGTACAGGCAACCGGCGCGAAAGCGGCAAAAATCGTTGAGCTGGATCAGGCGAGAGTCGGCCGGCTCTCAAGAATGGATGCGTTGCAGGCTCAGTCCATGTCCGTCGAGACCGGCCGTCGCCGGGATCTTCAGCTCCGTCGTGTCGGAGCGGCGCTGCGACGAATCGACGCCGATGACTTCGGCATGTGCACGGAGTGCGCCGAGCCGATCAACCCGGCGCGATTGGAGTTCGACCCAACCGTAACGCTGTGCTTCGACTGCGCTCAGGCGAACGAGCAACCGCGATAACACCCCGCTGCTCATGACCGGCGGGTGTGATAGTTCATGGCGAACGCAGCCGCTGGCAGTATCGCCGGATAAGAGCGTGGTGGGTACGGCGCAGCGAGCCATGGACTATTGCGACCGCCATTTGAGGAAAAGCTGAACCATGGCCGGCCCCTTTGCGGCATGGACGGCACCTAGCGGCTGACCTCTGCTACGGCCGTCTTCACGGTTCCCGCGTCCTCGAAGTCCGTCCACGCGAACACGAGTCGCTGACCGTCATAAACCATCTGCGGAAAATCGGCCGGCCGACCCGTATCGATGAAAGCGACTGTTTGAAGATCGTGGACCGTACCGTCCGGCGACACACGGCGAATCGCCAGCGCCAGCCCCTCCGCCTCGCTGCGCAACCAACTGACGATCGCATCGCCCGATTCGAGTACCGCTATATCGACGTTTCCGAAACTGCCCGCTGCATCGATCTCGACCGCGTCGGCGAAAGTCCGGCCCGCATTCTCGGAACGAGCCAAGCGAACGTAAGGCGTGTTATCAGCCGCGCTGAACCAGGCGACTGCCACGGAGTCTCCATCTGCTGCTACTGCCGGCCCGTTGATCGGACACCCCTCGATAATCCAGTTGTCCGCGCTCAATGGTACGGCGGCCTGCCATTGGTCATCCGCATGGCGCCGCACGACAATATCGCGTGCTTCCTCGGTCGTTCGATCGCGATAGGCAATTACCGGGCCACTGGAGCTGAACGCCACGTCAGGCAGGCAACAGTCGCAGGCCATATCGTCGAGCTCCAGCGATTCGAGGCGTTCGCCGGAAGCGCCGAAACGAGCGTAGTGCAGGCCGGTGCCGAGTAAATTGCCGGCGGCATCCTCATAGAGATATACGCCGTCCTGGATAAAGTTACGTCCATCAAGCCAGACGGCGCCAACATCACCCTGGTCGGGAAACAAGGTGACAAAGCCATGTTCCGACTCGGTGCCATCCTGATGCAACAGGAACGGCGCCTGCCAATTAGCGCCGCCGTCCATCGATAGCGCGAGCATCGCGTCATACGCGAAGAAACTATCGGGCTGGTAGCGAAGCCAGTGCGCGGCCCAGAGATCTTCGGTAACCGGCACGACCGAGGGTGTGTCCGCCCAGTTGATGAACCAGTCGTCGCCCTGGGCCACGGTCCGGACCTCGGACCAGCCGTCGTCACTGAGCGAAGAGAACTTCAACGCATAGTCGTCTAGCACAGGCTCAAGCCAGCTCAAGATAACGTCGCCCGCGGGGCTTACGACGAGCCGCGGTTGTCCACTACCCTCCGCTACCGGGCTGACGATTTCAGCGACGGTCAGCGGGCCTGGCGGCGATCGGTCGCAGCCGAGCGTGAGGAATGTCGCGAAGACGAGCGCTACAACGCCCCAGTGCAGTGTAGATCTGTGACTCATCGGCTGGCTTCCTGGCGTGTGGCTCCGCTGGTCATTCTCATCCCGGTCCATGAATCTCGTACCAGACCGTATCCTCAAGCGCTTCGAAGCCGTGAGGAGACCAGGCAGGGATAACGATAATGTCACCAGGCTCGAGAATGTACTCGATCGTGCCGACGTAACCAGAGGCCCGCCCCGTTTCCAGATAGATAAACTGCTCATCCGCGTGATTGTGATCCGGAGTCTTAGCACCGGCTTCGAGTTCAATACGCGTAAACGAGACCGTATCACCGCCGACTCTGCGCACGTGGATGCCGTCACGCACATTGCGCGCTTCTATCTCGTCCCAACTCTCCAGCCGACCCTCAGGTGTTACTACCTGAGCGATGGACACCAAAGAAACTATCGAAGTAGCTAACAGCCCCCCGGTAACTAATGCGCGCAGCATCGCGTTCCCCTTGTGATAGATGGACCGTGAGTATAAGAAATAACTGCGGTGTGAGCGACGGTCGGCGCTTAAGAAATGTCGGGATGCCGACAATGCCAGGGCGTCGCTTGCTCGAACGCGTGCGCGAAGCGGAAGACCTTGGCGTCCCCGAACATCGCTCCAACCAGCATCATTCCGACGGGCAGGCCTGCTGAGGTGAATCCGCAGGGTACGGAAATCGCCGGTTGGCCCGTGAAATTAAAGATAGAGGCGTTCTTGCGCCGCTCTACGGCGTGATTGCGCGGCCGCTTCGCAATCGGCGCGGCGGCAACCGTCGATGTCGGCAACGCGAGGACATCGCAGCGGCCCATCACTGCGGCTACCTGCTGTCTGAACTCTTTCCGGAAGACTTGCGCCGTCTCGTAGTCCGCGTCGGAAACACTGGTCACAGCCGCATAACGACGACGGAGGGCTTCGCTGAAAGCTTCGGGGTCGTCCGCGAGCGCCGCGCCGTGGGCCCGGGATATCTCCGAGAAAGTAACGTCGGCTTCGCGATAGGCACGCTCGACATCCGGCAGATCCCTATCGACAACCTCTGCGCCGAGCGCTTGAAATGTCTTCAATGCCTCATCGACGAGACCGACCACCTCTGGATCTCCGCCGCTGAAGAAGAATTCGCGTGGGACACCGACAACCGTGCCGTCGAGTGACAGGTTCATCTGCGTAAAGTAATCGTCCTGAGCATGATCAACCGAATAGGGATCGTCATTGTCCGGGCCCTGAATGGCGCGTAATACGAGCGCCGCGTCGCGGACGGTTCTCGTTAGTGGGCCAACATGATCCATCGAGTCGATCAACGGCATCACCCCCGCCTTGCTGACCAAGCCGAATGTAGGTTTGTGCCCCACGATGCCGCAGCATTGCGCCGGCTGGCGAATGGAACAGCCCGTATCGGTGCCGATCGCTGCATAGGCCATACCTGCCGCTACGGCGACGGCCGATCCGCCGCTGGAGCCACCCGGATGATGATCGAGTTTCCAGGGATTCGAGACGGCACCGTAATACGGATTTATGGATGTCGAGCCGAATGCCAGCTCGTGCAGGCTCGTCTTACCGAGCATCACGGCACCGGCAGCATACAGACGCGTCACCACGGCGGCATCCGCGTCCGGAGTCCACGCGGCGTAGTACTTGCTGCCACCCGTCGTCAGAATTCCGTTGGTCGCAACGAGATCTTTAATGGCGATCGGCAGCCCATGCAGCGGCCCGCGATCGAGACCGCTGGCGAGTTCCGTATCGGCCAACGCCGCCTGTTCCAACGCCAGCTCCGAAGTCACCGTGATGAACGCATTGAGCCTGCCGTCGAGTCGCTCGATTCTGTCGAGCATCAAGGTTGTCAACGCAACCGAAGACAGCTCGTTGGATCGAATCAGCGCGCCGATTTCAGAAATAGTCGCAAACTCGATGCTTTTCGTCGTCATATACTCCGCCGTCAGGCTCGGTGGAAATTCACGGTTGCAGTCTACCCGTTGTAGCATGATCATGATGGAAATCCAGGGGAACCTAAAGGGTCCGAAACGACCCAAACGAAGGATCGCAGCAGGACTCTCGTCACCTGAATAGATGAAGACACTATTAAAGATCCTCGGTATCGCAACGGCGATTCTGGCCACTGTAGGGATCGGCACCGCGATCTTTATCGGCTGGGTGTTCGATCCCAACGACTACAAGGACTATGTGGCCAACTGGGTCGAATCCCGTACGGGACGAGAGTTCGTTATCGAGGACGACTTGGAGCTGACGTTCTTCCCATGGCTGGGCGTTGAGACCGGCGGCCTGCGAGTGGGTAGCGCCGAGGGATTCGGCGACGAAGCGTTCGCGACAGCCGAACGGGCTATCGTTCGCGTTAAGATACTGCCGCTGTTCCTGGCCCGAGTAGAACTCGGCAATCTCGAAGTGGATGGCCTGCGCTTGAACCTAGGCCGGGACAATGACCGGCGCGGCAATTGGGAAGATCTTCTCGCGCGCTCTGGCTCCACCGAAGGAGCAAGCGCCCCGGCGCCCGCCGATGGTGGCGCGCTCGACGACCTGAACATCGAAGGCATCACGATCAGCAACGGCCTGATCTTCTGGCGCGAGGACACGACAGACGTTCGTTACATCGTCTCGGATCTGTCACTTGAGACCGGCCCGGCGCGGATCGGCCAGCCGGTCAGAACGGAGCTCAGTTTCGAGCTTGTCGGCGTCGAACCGCAGTTTACAGCTCAACTAACAGCCACCGGCACGGCGCTGATCAACCCCGCTGGTTCTCGTTACCTGGCAGAGAATCTGCAGCTCGGTTTCTACGTGGAAGATGGCCGCCACGAAGAGCGCGCCGCCGGAAGTTTCGCATCCACGATCAACGTGTCCGGTGCCGACCGGATAGTCACATTCTCCGAGTCCCAACTCGAGACATCTCTGAGCAACCCACCGATTGGCCCACCCGAACTGCAGCTCGGCGCGACCTGGTCAAGTGGTCGACTCGATATGAACACCGGAACTGTCGAGGTTGTGGACCTGACGACCAACACCAACGGCATCCTGGCGAGCTGGGAACTCGCCGGCGAAAATCTTCTCGATAATCCCGAACTAACGGGGTCGGTGAGGATCGATGACGAGTCCGTAGGCGCCGCATTGGATCTTCTCGCCCTGCGGGTCGACGCCGATGCCGACGCGGATACGCTCGGTGGATTCGATCTGGACGCAGCCTTTTCGCTACGCACCGCCGGACGGGAACTCGTGTTAACGGGCATCGACCTTGCTGCGCTGGATATGCAGATCTCCGGCGCGGTGAGCACGGATGCGTCCGGCAACGCGTCGGGTCGACTAGACGTCCCGGAGTTCGATCCCCGCACCATACTGGACCTACTCCCCGGGGACATGATGGCCGGCACCGATCATTCCGGGATCGAAACGCTGACGCTGGCGGCAGACTTCCAGGTGGATGGTCCGAGGCAGCAGACATCGATCAGGAATATCCGCGCTGCCGTGATGGACGCCTTAATCACCGGCGAGCTGGACTACTTCCGCGCCGAACGTCGTCTCGAAGGATCGGTGAGTACATCGACTATCGACCCCGCGCTCGTCGATCAGGTGTTTCCATCATTGTTACCGGACAGCTTGCCCTCGGAGCGACTCGGCACGCTGAGACTCGCCACGAGTTTTGCCTACGATACGGTGACGGACGAGCTGGCGTTCGATTCGGTCGACGCCGAAGCACTCGGGCTGCTTGGGACCGGCGCGCTCGCGGTCAGCGAACTGTCCGACTCACCCCGATTGACAGGCTCGATCCGAATTGAACGCTTCGAGCCGAGTGACCTGTTGAGTCGCTTCGATCAACCGGCACCGATTACTTCGGATCCATCGGCGCTGACGAACGTCATGATCGAAACTCGCCTGGATGTCACTGCCGAGCGCGGCTCATTCGAGGATCTCCGCCTTCAAGTCGATGACAGCACGATTACGGGCGAACTCACCGTGAGGGAGTTCAGTAATCCAGAATATAACTTCAGCCTCGCGATTGACCGCGTCGATGTGGATCGTTATCTGCCACCGTCAGCTGAGCCCCAGAACGGGACACAGGCATCGGCCGATCGGCCGATCGAGCTGCCCACCCAGGCAATGCACGACCTCGCGCTGAACGGCCGGGTCGTCGTCGACGATCTGAAGCTCGCCAATATTCAGTTCTCGGACGTCTCGACCTTGTTGGCCATTCAGAGCGGCGTCGGCACGATCGACTCCGCGCGTGCGCGTCTCTACGGGGGCGATTTCGAGGGTGGGATGGAGCTGGACGCGCGCGGCGGCATCCCCCAACTCTCGTTCGACGGCACGGTCGTCGGCGTACAACTCGACCCATTGTTCAGCGCCCTGCGTGGCGAGTCGGCTCTGACGGGCACCGGTAGCTTCGACCTGTCGCTCAACGGCGTCGGCGCAGGACTCGGCGATGTGCTGGAAACGACGGCCGGCCGGGTAGATTTCGCGCTTCGAGACGGCGCACTTCGAGGCCTCAATCTCAATCACGACATGTGTAGTGTGTGGAATACGGCCCGGCGACTGCCGCGGCCTGCCCCGACGGACGTCGATTTCACGACCTTCGAGTTGCTGCGCGGGAGCGCGGTCGTCACGGATGGGATCGCCCGCACCAGCGACCTTCAGGCCACCGCCTCGTCCATGAAGACCACTGGTCGCGGCCAGCTGGATCTGGCCACGCGGGACATCAACTACGATCTCCTGGCGACGCTGACAGAGAGCATCGGAATCGCGGGCTGCGAGACGCTGGATCGACTGATTGGTGACCCGATTCCCTTGAAACTAACCGGCAACGTCAGCGCGCCAGAGACCAACTTCGATGTCGGCGAGGCTCTGGAGATCTACGGGAGGGAGGCTGCCAGGGAGGCTGCCAGGGAGGCGGCTGCGGAGCGCCTCCAGGAGGCGATGGAAGAGCTCCTGGGCCGCTAGCGGACCACCGCAGGCGGCCTCCTGGGGCATTATTAACGCTATTTAACCTTGCAAATCAGCAGGGTGTCTCTATATTAGTGTGTGAGTGTTCGCGCCTGGCCGTCGTGGCCGAGTGTGAGCATGAAAAAAAAGGTTCGTATTGCACGTTTAGTTGGTCATTTCAGAAGTCCCTTCGGTATCTCCTGCAAATCGCCTTTCCATCTTTGCAATTGAACACAAGTTATTAATTTAGTTAGAGGTTACACGATGATTACAGGTACCGTTAAGTGGTTCAACAAAACCAAAGGCTTCGGATTCGTCTCTCCTGAGGATGGTAGCAAGGACGTATTCGTCCATATCTCCGCCGTGGAAGCGAGTGGTCTGGACACGCTGCATGAAGACCAAGTGGTCAACATGGAAACTGAGATGAGCCAGAAAGGCCCGCAGGCTACGAAGATCACGATTCCTGAGTGAATCGAGAAATTACTGCCTTACGATAGAAACCCCGCGTATGTCGCGGGGTTTTTTTTGCCCGCCTCGTCGCGATCCTTACTGTCCGGATTCCTGCTGATAGATTCTCGCGGCGGCCAGATCGTACGTCACATAGAACTCGGTCTGATACGCGCCCCAGGCACCGCGCTCGAGCGCAATATTGAGCATCCGCAGTCGATTTGGCGGCACGCGTAGCACAATAACCTGACCGATTCCCATGAATACATAGTGATCAACGATTTCTACGCCCTCCGGCGGAAAAATTTCGTTAAGCCGATTCTGTGCGGCAAGTTCGTTGATTTCGGAGATATTCATCGTCTGATCGTGTTTCAGGTATACCGTCAGCAGGAACGCTTCGTCGTTCTCCAGTAGGGGTCCCGTCAACGGCCCTTCCTGGGCCAGGCTGATCGATCCGAGCAACACGCCGAGTGCGGCGATGACGATGGTTCTGGTCTTATTCATTACTTCGACTCCATAAGCGTTAATCAAATAGGGGACGACGGACAGGCATCGCCGCCCAATACATCAATCCGGCGGCGGATCTTGCTGGCGTAGCGCGCCGGCGACGGGCACCGGACGCTCCGGGCCGAGATGGCAAGTATCGCAGACTTGTGTCTGTGCTGCCGTATGGCCGCGCGCCGTCGCCGCGTAGAACGGCACTTGCGCAGAATGGCAGTCGACACACTGATATCCGCGTTCCAGCACGAGCTCATGCACACGTTCAAAGTGCCAGTACCCATCACGGTCGAGCGCCAGGAGCGCACGCACTTCATCGGTGCCCAAGGCCGCGGCCCACTGCTCGGTAACCTGCTCGTCGGCCACTTCGATCAGACGGCCGTCTTCACGCGTGAACACCGCGGGCGCCCAGCCCTCCTCCGCAGCGAGCTCGGCTGCCACGGCACGCCCGGCGACGCGCCCAGTTAGAATCGCCGGGCCCGTAAACATGCCGTCCAGGCCGTTGAGACCGTTGATGCCGGCAGAGCCCGTGACCTCCCCGGCTGCGAAGAGCCCGGGCACGGGATTCCCCTCCGCATCCAACGCGCGCGCATCGAGTCCAATAGAGATGCCGCCCGCGCTCTTGTTCGCCATCGGATAGAGCTTCGTTGCGTAATAGGGCGGCGTGTCGATCGTAAATTCAGATGGCGTGCTCTCAGGTTCGAGTCCGTCGATATCCGTACTCTCGCCGTTCGAGATCTGCTCGTTATAGCGCCGCACGGTTTCAACGAGCGCCTCAGCCGGGAAGCCGGCGGCGGCAGCAAGTTCCTCGAGCGTCGCGCCCGTCTGCGTCACTTCGGGGTTGTTGACGAACAGGCGTTGGACCTTGTCGCGATCGAGTCCGTCAGCGGCAACGAAATGGGGGCTCAGGATGGAGAAGCCCTGCTTGTCGTCATCGTCGTAGATCGCCCAATGTCCGGCGGGTTGCTGGCGCATGACCTCTGGAAAGACGTAACGGTCGATACCGAGCTCCGTGACGAAGCGGCGGCCTCCCGCGTTGACCCAGATCGAGCGTCCGTTGCCGCCGACGAACCCCCGATCTGTCTCGAGACCAAGCACGTTCGGTAAGGCGGAATAACCATTGTATTGGCGATCCAGATTGACCAATGCGGCGCCGGCCTCCGCGGCCATGCGGTGGCCACTGCCACGAGAGTTCTGCCCCGACATGCTGTAGACCTCACCGGGCGCGGGCAGATCTCTGGGCCAGTTCTCTTTGACCATGTCGATATTGCTTTGGTAACCACCGGTCGCCACGATGACCTTCGCCGCACGCAGTTCGAAGCGCTCGCCGGTGCGCCAGTCAATCCCCTCGGCACCGATTACGCGATTGCCGTCCGTGAGCAGATGATCCGCGTTCGCGTTCCAGCGGAAGGTGATATTGGAGAATCTCAGCGCCTCCAGGAACAGCGGCCGCGTCAGATTGAGCCCACGGCGGTAAGTCATGTGGAACCGGGGAACGCTGTTGCCGTGACTCGACTGGACCCGGTCGAAGCGTACACCCAGACCCGTTACCCAATCGTAGATCATCTCCCGGGAATTCTCGGCGTAGAACCGCGTCCACTCGGGCTGACCATCGACGGCCCAATCCATCCAGTCGTTATAGGCCTGCTCCGGCGTATCCTGAAAACCGAGCGCCTCCTGCATGGGCGAACCGACGACCGCGACACCGCCTGACTGGATGCCATGCCCACCGAACACCGAATTCATGTCGATGACGAGCACTCGAGCCCCGGCGCTCGCTGCATCGATCGCGGCGGACAATCCGGCAAGCCCGGCACCGATGATCAGCACATCGGGATCCCGCTCAAGCTCGGCAGCCACCGCCGGCGGCGCTTCGAACGGCGCTTCCTGCTCGCACGCGACCAGTCCCAGTAGGGTCATGCCTATCAGCGCGGCGGGAAACGTCGGCAACAGTGCGTGAGTCCTCATCGAGTTTTCCTGCGTATTTATTGGCGGCGCATCGTCGGCGCACCTGTCAGAACTGTACCACCGATCCTCACCCGACGAGATTCTCTATAATGAACGCATGTTCCTCCAACGGTTGCCAACGATCTGCAGTCGCGCTGCCGCCCCGCAGCTGGCGTTTCTGATCCTGGCAGCCCTGCTCACGCCGCAGCCAGGCCAGACACAAGGGCCGAGCCCGTTGAATGGCCCCGAGGCCGAATTTCACATGGCCCGGTTGATTCATGGTCCGATCGGCACCTGCGGCCAAGGCCGACGCCGTGGGGCATGGTGGTGCATCGATTATCCAGACGCTGAATATCACCTGACCCGTGGCCTCAGACGTTTGACGCGACTTGAGGTCGCGAACGACAGCATTTTTCTACAGACTATCGATGATCGAATCTTCGATTACCCGTGGCTGTTCGCCCAGCAAGTCGGTCACTGGGAACTGTCAAACTCGGAAATAGCGCGGCTCAGAGAATACTTGCTACGAGGCGGGTTCATGGTCGTCGATGATTTTCACGGCCCGCGCGAGTGGGTCGTCTTTTCGAACGTGATCCACCGCGTGTTCCCGGATCGACCGATCGTCGACATCCCCGATACTGACACACTGCTACATATCCTCTATGACGTGGATCAACGCACACAGATACCGGGACGACGCCATCTGTATCGCGGCCGGGACGGCCAGATCGACGCGCAACTGGAAGGACCGGCTCAGTGGCGCGGCATCTACGACGAAAAAGGACGGCTACTCGTGGCGATCAACTTCAACATGGACATGGGTGATGCCTGGGAACATGCCGATGATCCCTATTATCCAGAGCCGATGACGGCGCTCGCGTATCGGTTCGGTGTCAACTACGTCATCTACGCGATGACACACTAAACCGGACCGATTCCATGAACGACATCCCAATGTTCTGGGTGATACTCGCGGGCGCCATCATTGTCGTCATGTTCGTGCGACGATTCGGCCGCAGCGCATTGACCAGAAAGACCGGACTCGGTGTGGATGTGGACGGCGATCTACTCAGAGCCTGCCGCGGCGATCGCCGGATGGCGGACAGACTGATACAGCATGAGCTAGATCGCCAACCGGCCTTGTCGCGGACTGCTGCCGCCTTGCTGGCGCTGTCGCGGCTCCGCGACGATAAACGCTAACGGGGAATCGCGACGAGGCCGTCGCTCCCGCACCGCCACAAATACGGGGACGGTCTACCTAAATAAAAAAGGTGCCGCGTTTATTTAGGTAGACCGTCCCCGTATTTATGAATCGGCGGCACCCAGGATATGGTACGGAACCTCGTCGCGGCTGCGGCAATTCTCCATCGGGATAATTGCCGTCGTGATCAGCGCATACTGTCCCGACACGACCGAGTGGCTGGTACCGTCGGTAAATACCGACCATGCCGAGAATGGCGGATAGCGAATCTCCCGGTACTCCCTTTGATCACCACGAAAATCCAAGGATTCTTTCATGTAATTATGAATCCGCCGCATCGCACGATCGTAGGGGCTGGAATCGAGAACCTTCGCCAACGGGTAGAGCTTGCTCAGCGCCTTGATGAACCCGCTGAAACAACGATCCGCGAAACCTTTGTCTACGGTAATTCGGTCTCCCTTACCGCGGGCTGCAGCCGACAGTGCGTCGTATTTCTCAAACAGGCTGCGAAAACTTCCCTTCGTGCCCCAAACGCGATCTATTTCGGGATTAACGTTCACGAAGAATCGCAGAATTCGGTTGCCGTTTGTTGCGCCGTAGGCGCCGGCATCAATATGCACGATCCCACTATTCGAGCGCGGCTTTAGATCTCGGCCACCCTCCTCTACCGCCCGAAAGCTCGTCGTACCCATGGTCCATCCGGGAGACAGATCCGGAATATTTTTCTCCAGATACTCCGCGACGGCTCCGCGGTGATCTTTCAATATCGTCTTCACGCGTCGCTGAACATCCGCCGGCGCGTCGAAGCGCGGCACGGAATCCGACTCCGGATGGTAGCTGATGTTCTTGAGCCGTGACTGTTCCGGCAGTTCATCCCGCAAAAAAGCCAGATCGGGCTCGCTCGGCAGTTCAATCGGGCAGCGCTCGAAATAGACCACGTCATTGTGCTCCAACGCGCCTTCGATCTCGGCTGGCGTGGCGTTATCGAACTTTCTCAGTGGATAAGGTTCCGGCATGTTTCGTTCTCTTCTCGCGCGGTCACCTACGACTCACCAAGTCGTGGGATCGTCGGGTTAGTCATGATAGCAAGCCGATCGCCACGCCGGGGCTTGATTATTCATCTACTAACGCCGGCCGAAAGCGGCCTGGAGCTTGGGAATGACGTCGGCGACCGCGATTAAGCTCATCGCGTCGGGGCTACGGACTCGGCGGCCCCAGCGAATCTCCTCGACCGACCGGCCGAGTTCCTGTCGAACGGCTTCCGGGTATTTGTCAACGACGAGGTCCTGGCTCAGGTATGGCCCCGTGCGATGCCGGTTGGAAGTCGCATAGAGCCCAACGACTGGAGTCCCCACCGCGGTCGCCATGTGCGCAGGCCCGGAGTCCGGGCACAGCACGACCGAACTTCGCTCGAGCAAGGCCAACAACTGCTTCAGCGTCGTCTTGCCGATCAGGTTCACTACCTCCGCGCGTGCCAACTCGACGATCCCATGCCCGTAGTCGCGCTCGAGGTCCGTCGGGCCACCGGTCAGAAAGATCTTCGCACCATGCTGCTCGGCCGCGTAATCCACGATCGCAGCATAGCGATCCATGCTCCAATTCCTGAAATTTCGAAAACGTTGTCCGGTACACGGACTGACAATCAGCGACGGAGCGCCATCGTCAATCTGCGACGCCGCGAACTCACGGTCAGCGTCCGCGACCGGAATCTCCCAGCGCAGCTCCTCGCGTTCGATACCGAGGGCCGCCGCGAACTCGAACAATCCGTCCATAACGTGCTGGCGCGGCGTTGCCGTTAAGCGATTTCGGCAAAACAACCACTGGTAATCCCGCCCCCTGGCTCGATCGAAGCCCAGCCTCATATTCGCAGCCACCTGCAGGCTCACGAGGTTCGCGCGCATGGAGGCATGCATGTGCAGCAGGAGATCGAAGCGCCGCCCGGATAGCTGCCGACGCACGTCGAGATAGGCGCGACGGCCACGGGATTTGTCGAACAGGACGAATTCAACCCCGTCCAGACCCTGCAGCAAACCATGCTCGGTCTTGCCGACGATCCAAGTCAGTCGGGTCTCGGGCCAGGCCTTCTGTATCGCCCGGACGACGGGCACGGTGTGGCAGGTATCGCCAATAGCGGACAACCGGATAAGGCACAGCTCTGCTGGCGGGACGTCAAACGAAGGTAGCACTGCGTGATGTATCAGCTCAGGCAATCTGTCAGCTCAGATAATAGCCCACGGCTACAGACAGCTAAAGACGTGGCGTCTTGGGACAACTCTTCGTGAGACTAGGAACTACGATTGCTTTACAATCAGCATGCCGTTATGAAGCTTCTGGCGACCATCGTTCTCGCAGTTGCGATCTGCATCGTGTCAGTGACGTATCTGGCCGTACGCGGCAGTCTCCCCGCCCTTGATGGATCAAACTCGATAGCCGGATTAATCTCGACAGTGGTCGTCGAGAGAGACGCGTTGGGTGTCCCGACGATCCGCGGATCAAACCGTCTCGACGTCGCCCGAGCCACTGGTTTTGTCCACGGGCAAGATCGGTTCTTTCAGATGGACCTCATGCGTCGCATCGCGGCCGGTGAGCTGTCGGGGCTTGTAGGCATCAACGCGATCGAGGTAGACAAGGAGCGTCGCCTGCATCGCCTGCGCGCGGCAGCGAGAGACCGAATCAGCAGCATGAGCGCTGTCGAGCGCGAGCTCATCGTGGCCTATTCCGAGGGCGTCAACTCGGGCCTGCAGTCATTACGCGCGGCACCCTTCGAGTACATGCTGCTGCGCGCTCGTACGCAACCCTGGCTGCCTGAAGATACTGTTCTCGTGAACTTCGCCATGTACTTTCAGCTCAACGATTCCGACGCCAGCCGCGATGATGCCTACGCGACACTGCATGACGGGCTACCGGGCCTGATGCGAGAGTTCATACTCAACGAGGGCACAGAGTGGGATGCTCCGCTTGTTGGCGATGCGCTGAGCGTACCGCCCCCGCCCGGCCCCGGTGTCTGCGACTTACAGACGGATGTGACACGGTTCTACGTAGAGGAACAGCCGAAGCGCAACACAGTCGTCGCCGAAGAACGCCTGGCCGGTAGTAATGGTTGGGCTGTGTCCGGCAGCCGAACTTCCACGGGCCGAGCAATTGTCGCCAATGATATGCATCTCGACCTAAGCATTCCCAATATCTGGTATCGGATGCGCTTGATCGTCGAAGATCCCGGGGACGCCGCTGAGCGTCTCGATATTACCGGCGTGACCTTACCCGGCGCGCCGGCGATCGTCGCCGGCAGTAACGGCTCAGTCGCCTGGGGTTTTACGAACAGCCGCGGCGACTGGTCCGACCTGGTATTGCTCGAACTGGATCCGAACAACCCGGACGCTTACCTGACGCCAGATGGCTATCGACTCTTTGACATCTATTCCGAGGCGATCGACGTACGACGCTCGCCGACCGTGGCAGTAGACATTCGTTCGACAATCTGGGGCCCGGTGGTCGGCGAAGACAGCCAGGGAAGGCTGCGCGCGCTGCACTGGCTTGCTCATGAGCCCGAAGCGTCGAACTTGCGGATCATCGAACTCGAACGGGCGCACAATATTCATGAGGCCATTCGCATCGCGCATACCGTAGGCTCACCTCCACAGAACATCATGTTGGCCGACAGTAACGGCGAGATCGGCTGGACGATTATGGGCCGCATCCCCTTGCGGGTCGGCTACGACCCACAACTGCCGGCATCCTGGTCCGACGGACAAATCGGTTGGCACGGCTGGCTGGCATCGGCGGACTACCCCGTCGTGCTCAATCCGGAAACGGGCATCGTCTGGACGGCGAACGCACGCGTCGTGCAGGGCGCGGAGCTTGAATTAATCGGTACGGGCGGTTATGTCCTGGGCGCGCGTGCGAGCCAGATCCGTGATGACCTGCTGCGGCTCGATCGAGCGACCATCGAGGACATGCTCGCCATTCAGCTCGACGATCGCGCTCTACTGTATGAGCGCTGGCGCGCGTTGTTGCTCAGCGTGCTCGATCCGAGCGCGATCGATGGGAATCCACGGCGCGCGGAACTTCGTGCCGAAGTGGCCCGGTGGAACGGCCGCGCAGAACCGGACTCCGCCGGCTATCGACTGGTCCGTGAGTTTCGTCAACAAACCGGCGACGATCTGCTATCGAGTATCGTCTCGGGATGTGGGGATTTCCTGGAGCCGGTTGCGCTCCAGCGCCGTAGCCAATCGGAAGGACCGATCTGGCGTCTGATAACCGAGCAGCCCGCGCATCTACTGCCGTCGTTCTTCGAAAACTGGCAGGAGTTGTTTCTGTCCGCGGCCGAAAAAACGATCGCAACCTGTGGCAACGATTCACTGGCCGAGTGCACCTGGGGCGAGATCAATCAAGTCGAGATTACGCATCCTTTGGCCAATGCGATCCCGTTTCTTGCGCCGTGGCTGACGGTTCACGACGAGCCGTTGCCGGGCGGCGATCACACGCCGCGGCTACAACAGGGCGATCACGGCGCGTCCGAACGCTTCGCCGTCTCTCCCGGAAACGAAGCGCAGGGCTACTTCCATATGCCGGGCGGTCAGAGCGGGCATCCGTTGTCCCCGTTCTATCGCGCCGGCCACGAGGCGTGGGCCCGCGGCGAAGTGCAACCCTTTTTACCCGGAGACGCTGCGCATACGCTGATGCTGAGCCCAGCCGAATAAGCCGTTATCATCCAGCGGGCTGGGCAGGTCGATGTATCCGGCCTGTTTCAGGTTTTTTAGGGCCTTCGAGCATGCGAGAGAACAACAACGCACCGAACCATGCCGCTCGATTATCAGGCGTCTTGTTACTGATGCTCGTGCCGTTCTTCGGCGGATCGTTGGCACTTGGGCAGGATGGTGTGCCGGATCTATCCGGCAATTGGTGGCGCACGCAGGACCGCAGCGGCAACACGGGCCGTGTCATCGAGCAGGCGCTGCGCCAACTCTCAGCGCATGGTGATGCCCTGATGGCGGTTTTCGATCCAGCCGACGATCCCGCCGTCCGCTGTGAGCACCCGGGAGCCGTTCGCGTGATCCTGAGTCCTTACCCTGTCAATTTCGAGTTACACGACGACCATGTCTCGATCGCCTACGAGGAATGGGCGACGACGCGAACGGTTCACCTGACCGCGCAGGACCTCGACCCGGATGCAACGAATACCCCGATGGGCCACTCGGTCGGTCATTATGAGGGCGGCAAGCTCATCATCGAGACGAACAACCTGGCGAGCGGTCTGAACATGAGCACCGGGTTTTTCTGGACCAGCGAGGAAGCACACATCGTCGAGGAGTACTACGTCGTCGAGGACAACACCTACCTGACACTGAGAATGTCCGTTACCGACTCGGTCATGCTCGCGGAACCATGGGTCATCGAGAAGCGCTGGGTACGTTACGACGGCGACTTACTCGACTTCGAGTGTATCGACCGCGAACGTCCCTAGCTCCAACAACGAGAACGGATCGACGCGCGCGCTCAAGATGCGCACGCCCCAATGCAGATGCGGGCCGGTAACGCGTCCCGTCGCACCGGCCAGCCCGATGACCTGCCCCTGCTCCACCATCGTGCCCGGCTCAACCAACATCTCGGACAAATGCAGATAGGTTGAGTAGACACCCAGACCGTGGTCGATAAAAACGGCGTTACCGCTGAAAAATAGGTCCTTGGCCAACACGACCCGGCCTGCGTTAATGGCGTTAATCTCCAGCCCGGTCGCGGCCGTTAGATCGGCACCCGAATGCGGTGCGCGCGGCTCGCCGTTGAAGACGCGCCGGTGACCGAAATTACGGCCACCCGTCGTGCCTGGAATCGGCACCTGGAACGGCTGCACCCAATAGGCTTGCGGCGTAAGCGTCGAGTAGATCGCATTGATCTCGCTGGAATCTCGAGCGGAACGCTCCTGATTCTCCGGACTCAGCTGTACGTAGCCGGGCGCAACGGTCAGTTCGGTCGTCGGGAATGCTTTACCGCTCACGTGAACGACGTCCGAGCGCATCTCCACGCGCCCGTCCTCATATCGAAGCGTCGCTTCGAGCGGGTACTCGCCGACAGTGACATCCAGATCGATACCGATGACCGTCAACCATTGGTCACCGACACGAAGATACGGTATTTGCCGTTCGTTCCAGGACACCTCGATGGAGGTGAGGCCTGCTTCGTGAGGTCGGCCGAGTTGCAACGCCTGACCCTGGACGGCCATCAGCATTGCGAGCAGCCCTAACGAATTCATCTTCAGTCGCTCCCTAAGTCCGGCCGCCCTATGTTAAGCGACTACGGGGTAAATTCACCTTTGTCATAGTCACCCGGATCGTGCCGCTCGCGGCGCACGATTTCGCCGGTCGTCGTGTCGATGACCGTCAGATAGATCCGGTCCAAGCCGTCCTGCTTGAAAGTAGTCGATGACTGGTAGCGACCGACCTCAGCGGGGACCTGATCGGCCAGGGATGTGCTGAACATCCAAGAGAGCGCGACGACACTGAGTGTCGTGCACAATATTGCTATAGCTTTGTCTCGCATGGCTAAACCTCCTTGTTGATCGAGCGACGAGGTACTCGATGATAATCCAGTATTCAGTCAGTCTTATAGCACTCCGGGCTTGAGAGTCATTGAGACCTGGCCCTCACTAATGACGAAGCGGCCTTATGTATTGCCCGGAGATTTATTCGGGGTCCTGCAGCAAGTGCGCGACAGCTTCTCTCAGACGGTCGGCCGTCACGGCCTGCGGAGCGATCGGCGCACCGGCAACCAGAGCGATCCTGGCCCACAACAGCCACGGGAAATTGCGCAGAGATCGTCCGCTGCCGCGCGCGAACAGGCTGTCTGCCAGACCCCGGAGGGCGATCGGGATAACCGGCACGGGGTTACGCCGGACGATGCGCTCAATTCCCGGGCGGAAGACGCTCATCGCACCGTCGCTCGTGATACGCCCCTCCGGAAAGACGCACAGCAGATGCCCCTTCTCGAGGCTGTCGGCTATCCGCTCGAAAGCTCGTTCCAGTAGTTCCGGGTCCTCTTTCTTGCTCGCGATCGGAATCGCGCCGGCGGTGCGGAAGACGAAACTCAGCAGCGGGATCTGAAAGATCTTGTAATAGATGACGAATCGAATGGGCCGACGGACGCAGCCGGCGATGACGAGGGCATCCACGAAGCTGACGTGATTGCAAACGAGAACCGCCGGCCCACGCTCGGGGATCTGCTCGAGCCCGGTCTTATGGATTCGGTAGATCGTGTGGATGAAAATCCAAACGAAAAATCGCGCCAGAAACTCGGGGACAAGCGTATAGATGTAGATCGCGACAAGCCCATTGAGTACGGCGGTTATGAGCAACAGCTGTGGAATCGTGAGCCCGGCCGAGAAAGCGGCAATGGCCATGATGGCCGAGAGCAGCATAAACAACGCGTTGAAAACATTATTGCCCGCGATGACTCTCGAACGATGGCTCGCCTTGCTCCGTTGCTGCACCAGGGCATAAAGGGGCACGACGTAGAAGCCACCGAACATGCCGATCAGAACGACGTCGAGCACCAGCCGCCAACTTCCCGGGACCTGCAAGAACTGAAACGCATTCAGTAATTCGCCCGGACCGAACTGCGGCACGGCATAGTACAGATCGACGCCGAACACCGTCAGACCAATAGAACCGAACGGCACGAGTCCGATCTCCACCATGCGGCCCGACATTCGCTCGCACCATAGCGATCCAGCACCGACGCCCAGGGAGAACGACGCCAACAGTAACGTGACGACTTGCTCGTTCCCGTGCAAGATCAGGCGCGTGTAGTTTGGGAACTGGGCCAAATAGGTCGCGCCGAAGAACCAGAACCACGAGATACCGATGACCGACAGGAACACGGTCCTGCTCTGGCGAGTAAATTGGATGATCCGCCAGGTCTCGGTCATCGGGTTCCAGTTGATTTTCAAACCCGGATCGACCGTCGGCACCGCCGGCACGCTGCGGCTGATCCAATAACCGAGGCAGGCGATCGAAACGACGGTCGCGCCGACCGCGGTCGTGCCGTACTCCGCATTGCCGATCAGCAAACCACCGATCGCGGTACCGAGCAGGATCGCCAGAAAGGTGCCCATGCCCACCAATCCGTTGCCGCCGATAAGTTCTTTATCGTCGAGCAACTGAGGAAGGATTCCGTACTTAACCGGGCCGAATAACGCGGACTGCGTCCCCATCAAGAACAGGACGCCGACCAACAGCGGAACACTGCGTTGGTAGAGCCCGACGGCCGCCAACAGCATGATCGAGATCTCGAGCAGCTTTACCAGGCGGATAAGAAACGATTTCTCGTACTTGTCGGCGAGTTGCCCAGCGGTCGCAGAGAACAGAAAGAACGGCAGAATAAACAGGCCCGCGCTGATATTAATCAGGGTATTGGAACTGAGCCGGCCTGGGCCTGCAATCTGAAACGCGATCAGAATCAGTAACGAATTCTTAAAGACATTGTCGTTGAACGCGCCTAGGAACTGAGCGAAGAAGAACGGGCCGAAACGCCGTTGCTTTAGCAGCGAATATTGGCTTTCTCTCGCCACCGCCAAGACCCCCTTCTTGATACGTCGATTCTAGAACCTGGAAGGGTCTGCCCACAGTTACGTGAGGATCTCCAAGGAATCTTTATCCAACTCCAGTCGCCGCGTTCCTCCGCGGCCCAGATGACCGGAAATTCTGATGCGATCGCCAGTCTTAACGGTGTCCTTGGTCCAACCTGAGCTGATCATGCTGCCCAGGTTCGAAGACTCGATATCCCATAGTTCCGTCATTCCATCAGCGTTGGCGACTTCCATATAGTAATGGATATGTGGATTAGCCCAGAACACCTCCACGACAACTCCCTCGATCGTGCCAACGGTCTCGGTATCGTAGTTGGCGGACAGCGCATGGTGCGCTCGTGCCGGGCCACTACCGAGACTAGCGACGCTTATCAGCATAAGCAAAGAGAAAAAAGCTTTCATCGTTGATCCTCCAGGTTTCAAGGCAGTTGCATAGAGGGCGAGGAGCCTCGCAATCCAGTGGCGCACTAGAGACGATTACCTGAGCGACTCCAGTATTCGTCCAATCGACCTTCTAGCTGCAAGCCACGATAGAAAGCGTGAGGGTCGCACGAATACTCAGCCACCTCTGCGTCATCAGGGAGTCTCGGGCGAGCCTGGTGCATCAGGACAGGTCGATCGTAGTTAACAGGATCCTGCATCCGCCACTCGATATGCAACTGCTCGCTGTCGTCCAGATACCAGCGCTCCGTCACCACTGCACCGGGCGAAATCGGCATGCCGGATGCGTCCCAAACGGAGGGCTTCAATCCCCGCGTTTCGACGACGAGCGTGGCGCCTTCCCAGCGGCCGATCGAGTAGCCCATCGCGAGATTGGCATCCTCAATACCCTCCGGGTAGCCCCTGCCATCGGTATAGATCCGCCGCACCTCGTGAAGATCTTCATGCAGAACAATGATGCGATCCGCACGCTCCGCTACTTCGATGTCGAAGGGACCGTGGGACATGCGAATCAAGCCGTCGGATACGCAACGCAGAATTGGATCGTCGATGGTTGAGTCATAGGCGTCATCTGCCGCCTGTCCTGCCGCCGTCAACTCGAAAGCGTGCTTGCTTAAGATAGCCGACGGTCCCCAAACACCGACAAAACTCACGGGATCTGCCGCCAACGACGAAGCGTCGCGTTGCGGCACTCTCGTCGCTCGCCAGGCGCCTCTATCCTGCCCGTCTTCGGTGGCCGTGCCATGAATGACACCATTACTCAGCGTGCCGTCCATCACGCTGATATGTAATTTGTCCGGTAGATCCGACCAGTCGAAGTCAAAGCGGATGTGATCGCCATCCAGCTCCAGCAAGTTGACGGAGCCGCCATCAATGTAGATCGCAAGGCCATCTCCCGCGTCCTCAAAGACGAGGCTGCCGTAAGCGGGTCTCCCCATCCGATGGTCAGACTCGACCCACAGAAGCCACTCGCCGACATAACGGCTCTCTTGAGAGACGGAGACGACGGGAAGCGCTAAAAGGCAGCCGGCTACAAGAAGGCGATTCAAGTTAACTCTCCCTCAGCCGCTTCATATGGGCGGAATTCTAAACTGCAAGGAACTTCACACACGCGGGCTTCAGCACCTCGGCCTGCGCGCCTGTTGGCGTCAACAGGCCGCTGTCGGGGTCGACCTCGAACGTGACGACACGATTGGACCCTTGATTCGCGACGAAAATATATCGGCCCGACGGATCGAAATTGAAGCCCCGCGGCGTCTGGCCCAGTGTCGAGACGATATCCACCGTGGTCAGCTCTCCGCTTGCCTCATCGATACGGTAGATTGCGATGCTATCGTGCCCGCGGTTACTTCCGTAGACGAACTGCCCATTAGGATGAACGCGAATATCTGCCGTCGTATTGCGCGCCGTGAAGTCGGCGGGCAGGGTCGAGACGGACTGAACATGGCTCACGTCTCGGGTATCGGCGTTGAACTGGAAGGATGAGACGCTCGAAGCCCGTTCGTTGATGACGAATACGTATGGCAGGCGCGGGTGAAACGCCGAGTGTCTCGGTGAGATGCCGGGCGCCGTTGCGAAAAATTTACCGTCCGCGAGCGTGCGTGACGCCGCGTCCACTCGGTAGGTGTAGAGACGGTCTGTGCCTTTATCGCAAACAATCACAAAACTATTGCTGGGATCGAAATTCGCCGAGTGGGCATGAGAACTCTGCTGTGCGACCCGGTCTACGCCGCTCAGCCGCTCCAGCACAGCCACATCGGAAGCCGGATCCAGTGTGCCGTCCGGGCGTACCGGAAACATCGATACCGTGCCGTCGTCGTATATCTTCTCGATCTCAGGGATGCCGTCCCGTTTAACAACCCTCACGACTGGATCGTAGTTACCGTGATTGGTGGCGAGCACCCAGGCGCCGGTTGCGTCGATGGTGACGTAAGCGGGATTAACGCCCATGGACGGCTGCGTATTCATATGCGTGAGCGAGCCGTCGCTCTGATCGATGGAGAACGACAGAATCCCGCCACCGGCGCCAAACTCACCGTTGAGATTCTTGATCTCGTTGGTCGAGTAAAGAACTCGGCCGTTCGGCGAGACGCTGAGGTAACCGGCGTTCAAGTTGTCGAATTCAGGCCCGGTTCGGCTCATCGGCGTGAGCGAACCATCGCTCATGTCGACCATGAATACCTGAATGCCACCACCGCCGCCGACGCCGAATGGCCCTTGCGTCCAGGAACCGACATACGCATACAGCTTTCGCTGAGGCTGAAGCTGCGCGGCTGCAGAAGAAGCAGCCAAGCCGGCGCCCACGAGGGCGACAAACTCGCGCCGAGAAAGGTCTCCCGTCTTCATCACGTCAGAGTCACTCCTTTTGGTCAGACCCTATTGAGGAACGAAACGTCTGGTTGCTTCGAGATCGCAATCGAATGGGATCATCGCCATCTGCGGGGAGTAGAGCAAGTCCCGGCTGTGGGTCATCGAGCCGACAATATACTCGGGGTCCTCGAGAAAAAATTCGACTGCCATCCGACTACCGTCTTCGCCCAGCCGATAGCGCTCGACGACATGCTTCTGTGCGCCCGCGGGAATGCCGTTCTGGTAGGGCGAACGATGATCCGTGAAGTTTGCAGTATCTACAATCAAGACATCACCGTCCCACCGGCCGACTGAATGCCCGTGATGATAACGCTCGTCGGCAGCGGGATGCTCGCGACCGTCCATATACACGGTTCGCTCGACATCGAAATACTGGCTTCGAATCTCGATGGTCTCCTCGCTGTCGTTGAATTCGATCTCGAGCGGATAGAGATCAGTGTAGACGATCATCGACGGCGTCGGCTTCGAGGTGCAGGCGAGTTCGGGATTCTCTTCCGAGTTCTGGCTGTAGGCGGCTTCGGCAATTCTTCCCTTCTCGGTCAAGGTGAGCTCAGCGAGCGTTAATTGGTCCAACCCACCAGGATAATCCGCGCCGAGGCTCGATGCGTCCACGATCCAACGACCGGCCAGCGTGGTGGTGGTGGCGGGCACCTCGAGAGCCGTCACTTCCCCGGGACCGGCAACAATCTCGCCTGACACGTTGGTTCCGTCTGCCTTCTCGATCCACTCTAGCAACCCGTACGGTCGGCCGTCTTTCGCAGGACGCACTCCGACCGAAACCTGTTCACCGAGCGACAGCGAGTCGCGCGTCCAGCCTCTGCGAGAAACGGTAATCGCCGAGGCCATCTGCACGGTCCACTCGATCTGCTCGCCGTTCTCGGCCGTGGTCTCGACGGTAAAATAAGCGTGCGGATTTCGCAGGCTGTACTCAGTGACGACCCCCTCGAATGTCGCTATCGAGTCCATCTCCAGGGCGGCGTCGCTGTGATGGCCGAGTACCGGTGAGGCGAGCACGAAGCTCGCCGTCGCGAACATAGTCAGATATTTCATGACTGTCTCTCCCCAAGAGTAAGTCAATAGCGTTGCGTAAGTTGCTCGAGTCCCTTACAAGCAGCAGCCGTTTATTTTCTAAGCTAAGTTACCGAGTTACTCCAGGACCTCCAGTGCGTAGCGAAGCGTTCCTTCGCCGTCTACCCGCTCCCGGAAACTCTCGATGAAAATCTTGCCGACAATCTCGTTGTCGAGGTTCACGACGAATACCCCAGGATGGGGAATGCCGTAGTTCAGCTCATCCGGCCCGTACCGGTCGTTCAGCACGCCCAAAGCGAGCATGGTCGCAGCGTCTATATCCGAGATGAACGGATAGGTGATGTTGCCTGCGTCAACAAACGCCTGCTGCAATTCCGGTGTGTCGTAAGTAACGACGACGATACCGACTCCGGCCGCTTCGTAGGCCTCAACGTAATTCTGCAACTGCCCGAGCTGCGATCTACAGAAGGGTCACCAGTCAACGGAGCGCATCGCAAGAAATACCGCTCCTTTATCTCCGAAGAACTGTTCGATGTCGTTAATTTCCTGGCCGGCGGAGATCGCTCGTATCGCCGGGAACTGTTCACCTATTGGAAGACCGGGATCGAATGAATCCGTATCTTCGTCTAGAAACATGTTGTCCAGGTTGGGCTGTGCCTGAAGCGGCTGCAGAATAGCCAATAAACTCGAGGCTACGACCGCCGCCGTTAGGTATCTGTTTAACTTCACGTACGAACTCCTTCGCTGTGTTTTTCTCCGCGACATCGGGTTGCCGCGCCTGTCATTGTTGCCTGAATGGCTCTGGGCTACAACTTCGAACTATTACTGAGACTGGCAAGATCCAAGCTAGTTCCGCCCCGCCCGGAGGTTTCTCCTCAGGATGCAGCGATTAGTTATGCGCGGCCCTGCTGTCATCGGGAGCCTGATCTCGCTCGTCCAACCCATAGTCTCGTATCACGCTGGCGACTCGCAGCCGGTACCCAGAAAAAATCCCGTTGCGGCCATCACGCTGTGCTTGTCTATGCTCCGCTACGTTTCGCCACTCTTTGACCGCCTCTTCGTCACGCCAGAGCGATAGCGATAAGATTTTTCCCGGTTGAGCAAGGCTCTCAAAGCGCTCAATCGAGATAAACCCATCTATCTTCTCAACAATCGGGTGTAGACCGCTCGCGATCTCCAGATACTCGGCTGTTTTTCCAGCGTCCGGCTCGAATTCAAAGATTACGGCGATCATTTATTAACCTCTCTCTCAACCTGCTTGGACTGGGAATCCCAACCCCTGCCATCGGAAGAGTCCTCCTGGAAGATTGGCTACCTGAGTGAAGCCGGCGCGTTCCAATATCAGTGCCGCCTGGGCTGAGCGCGCACCGGCTGGGCATACGGTTATCACAGGCCGAGTCTTGGGCACGTCCGGCAAGCAATCGCGCAGTACACTGAGCGGTATCATCATAGAGCCTTCGATGTGCCCCAGTGGGCTGGCGTTGAGTTCTTCTTGCTCGCGTACGTCGATCAACACAACCTCTTCTCGATGGCTGTGTACCCAATCCGGATCGATTTCCAGAACTCCCGCAAACGTTCGGATCACCGGACCCCAATCGGGTACGGTCGGGGCCGATGCTCCGTCGCCAGGGAGGCCGCATTTCAGATTGGCAGGAACCGCGTCGTTCATTTTCTTCGGGTGGGGCAACCCGAGGTTCGCCATGTAACCAGCGAAATCCTCCTCGCGCTTACCATCGCCAAGGCGCGGATTGTGAGCACGCTCCTCCGCAACGGTTGTTGACGTTCGACCGTTGTAGTCGTGCCCCGGATAGAGTGTACACTCACCAGGGAGACTGAAAATCTGCTCTCGCACAGACTTGAAGAGGGTCCGTGCGTCGCCCATCTGAAAGTCTGTACGCCCCGCCCCCCGGATGAGCAGTGCGTCGCCGGTAAAGGCCATCGATAGGTCGTCCAGCACGTAAGTCATGCACCCATCCGTATGGCCCGGCGTGGATCGAGCCGTAAGCTTAACCGAGCCCACTGTAATCTCGTCACCGTTCTCAAGATAGACATCGGCACCCTCGGCAGCCGATGCTTTTGCGACTGCGATTTGACTGCCGGTTGCCTGTCGCATTAGCCAAGCTCCGGTCACATGATCGGCATGCACGTGTGTGTCAAGCGTGTATCGGAGTGTTAAATCCAGCTCTCGCAACAAGGCGAGATCTCGCAGGTGCTTTTCGAAAACCGAATCAATGAGAAGCGCCTCGCCGGTGGAGCGATCTGCTAGTAGATACGAATAGGTCCAGGTTTCACTATCGAATAGTTGTCGGAAGATCATAGCTGGCTTCGCTGCAGCGGCGGCTCAGGATTGCTTTGCTAGCGCATTATAAATCATCGACGGAATGCATAGGTAGCCGCTTCATGCCCCCACGAAAGCATGGAAATACGGGGACGGAAATACGGAGACGGTCTACCTAACTCACGAGTTAGGTAGACCGTCTCCGTATTTCCCGTATTGGTAGGCTGCTAGAGCGACTGCGAGAATAAAACGTCGTAGGGACCGACGCTGCCGCGATCGACAACGAGATGTTGGTAACCGGATTGCCGGCCACCGGTCATGACGAAATCGTCGGGATCGGTAGACTTCACATCGTTGCGATAGCGATAGTGCACATATTCGCTGAGCTCGATAGCCGTAACCGAACCATCTCGATCTTCATCCGCCAGACCGTCACCGATCGCTTCATCGAGGAAGATGGAGAGATAACCGCCCGCCCGAAACTTCACGGCAACCTGGGACGTGACGTCCTCTTCCGAGGAGAACATACCCATCCGACCGGGTACGGATATCACGTCCTTGGCGAAGCCGCCGCTGAAGCAGGAGTCGAGGAACAGCAACGTTGTGCCGGCCTGAATCTGCTCGAACATGGCGCGCAATTCATCATCTCGTATCTGTGCGTCGTACATTACGAGTGTCTCGTCGAGGGCATCCGGATCGGATATCTCGGGCCCGCCATCGCGCTCTAAGCGATCGCCGTGGCCTGAATAGAAGAACACGAACGTGTCATCGGGGCCCGCTCGAGAAGCAATCGCTTCCAACGCGTTTTCCAGATTGTCTACAGTCGCGTCAGAATCCGTGAGCGTTACGGCATCTTCCGGTCGCAACCCGCCGCCACGAATCATTGCGTCACGAACGCGGATCGCGTCATCCGCCGTGAAATCCAGATCGTTCCCGGTGCCGGGATAATCGCTGATGCCGGTAAAAATACCGAAAGTCCGCCCGCCTGACCGGCTGCCGCCGGCAAAGGTACCGCCACTTGAGGTGCTGGAGGCAGCCTGCGTGTCAAGCGTTAATCTATATTGCCCGGCCTCATCCGCCGCGTAAGAGGTCGCGACGACACGATATCGGCCCGTCTCGGTCAGGTTGAGTTCCACGAGCGAACGCGAGGTGCTCCCCTCAAAATCATCATTGTCGATGATGTCACCGTTGGGAATCTGAAGCGCAAGATAAGTATCGAACGCGTTCGACGTCATCTCAATGCTGACACTCTGCCCGGCATTGCCGTCAAAGAAATAGGTGTCCTGATACTCACCGCCATCTAGCGTCTGGTCGCCGACGGCAAGCTCGCCTGATGCCGTTCTGCCAGCGGTCAGCGTCTCGAGGTCCCGGTTTTCGGGCGGCCGCCCGCTGGAGGCGGCGGCCTGGTCGATGGTCAGCTGGTAATCACCGGTCTCGCCGGCATCGTAAGAAGTGACGGCCACGCGATACGTACCCGACTCGGTGAGATCGGTCGCGATCATGCTATCCGTCGAATCGGTGCCGTCGTCGTTCTCTTCCTGCTCGCCTGTGGGATCGATAAGAATCAAGTAGGTATCAAAATCATCCGATCTAAGATCAATCGTGACACGCTGTCCCGGACGGCCTTCAAACTCGAACGAGTCGATATACTCGCCGTCGCTCAGTGTGTTGTCACCGGGGCGGAGAGACCCCGCCTCCTCGCGAACACCGGCCAGCTCGACCGCATCGCTGACGTCCATCCGTAGCGTATATCCGCCGGTCTCACCTTCCGCGTAGCTCGTGACGGTGACTTCATAGGTGCCCGTCTCATCGAGACTGAGCGCAATCAACGATCGGCTCACGTCACCTTCGTAATCATCGTTATCGAATTGCTCGCCGCTCGGCGTGCTGACCATGAGGTAGGGATCGAACTCGCCGGAACGCAGATCGATAATGGCATCCTGACCACGCTCACCTTCGAACGTGAAATCATCTCGATACTCGCCGGAGGACAGCGTACTATCGCCACGCTCCAGCCTGTCGCGCTGCATGACACCACCAACGGCCGCACCGGCAACCAGCTGGATCAGCCCCTTGTTCATCAGGTTCCGACAGTCGCTCGCGTCCTGGAACAAATCGTCGTCGACCAGCACGGTCGCCATGCCCTTGCCCTCGAAGCGCGGATCGTCGCACTCGCCGTCATGGGTCCAAGCTCCGCTATCAGCGCCGAAATCGACGTTCTCTTGTGCCGAGATCGTACCGACAACCAACGGGAAAACGAGCGCTACAAAGAGCCTTATATAAGAAGACGACTGCATGACTACCACTCCGATAACTGACGACAGGATCTTTAGGCGGGCAAGTATCGCGAATAGTCACCGACGCTGAGCGAACGAACCTCACAAATCGATCAGCCACGTCGAGCGCTCAAAGACCCAGAACGCGGCCAGCGAGCCAATGCCGTAAGCGACCGCACGCGCCCACCACACCGGCGCCGCGATCGCGGTCCGCCGAACGGCCCAGCCCGCCGCCAACACAGCCGCAATAAACAGCAGCTGACCAATCTCGACACCGACGTTAAAGAACAACAAAGCCAGCGGAATTGCGTGATCTGGCAGCCCGACTTCGGCCAGCGCGCCGGCAAAACCGAAGCCGTGCAGCAAACCGAACGAAAAGGCCACGATCCAGGGGAAGCGCGCCGTCAGATCCGTGATCCCGGGATCGGCACCGGCTGCCGCGGATACTCGACCAAGCTGGCTTGCTAGAAACAAGATACTGAGCGCGATTGTTGCCTCGACCGGGGCGCCGGGCACACTCACCCAGCCCAGCGTCGTCGCCGCCAGCGTGACACTATGCGCGACCGTGAACGCCGTTACCGTTAGCACGAGACGCCGCACGCCGCTTATTAACAGCAGCAGTGCAAGGACGAACAGCAGATGATCTATTCCGAGCAGAATGTGCTCTACACCGAGAAACGTATAGGTCGCCACTACATCCCACGCACTCGGCTGCTCGGGCACGACAGCGCTCGGGCTCCCCGGCGTCAAACGCCTCACGAACGAGGCGCCGGTCAAGTAGTCGATGCGCAGCAAGACATCGGTCATCGTCGCAGGCAGGCCGCCGATGGCGATCGTTAGATTGGCCAGGCCGTCGGCGCAGTTCAGCTCCGTGTTCTGAGTCTGAGCGTCAACTACCACGTAGGTCCGGAGCTGCGGGTCCAGGATGCACTCGGAAGGCAGCCGCGGTACGAGCACCTCATAGAGACCGCCGACGATGGAAACCTTCCACTGCACATCGAATACGCCGGGCGCGGATTCGGTCAGGCTGAGGTAACCCGGGTCGAACTCGTGAGCGTGAGCGGCCTGAGCAAGGAGCAGAGCCAGACCCGAGAGCGCGAGCAGACGTCGTGTCATTCCGCCGGCACTTCGGGTTGCGCAGATTCCGCGGACTCGGAGGATTCGGCCACCTCTGGAAACTCGGGAAGGTTCACGACGATCTCGTAACGATCCCGCAGCTCGCGGTACTCGGCCTCGTTCGCGTCGACGCGCCGCTGCACCATCAGTGCCGTCTTGACCTCGGCCATGATCTCGTCCAGACCAGGCTGATAGGACTCGTTAAGCTCGATTACACGCACGAGATGCAAGCCGTAGTCGGAACGCACGGGTCCCCGCCAGATAGTGTCGGGCGGCAGGTCAGCGACGGCCGAAGCGAAGCCCTCGCCGAACGCGCGTCTGACAGCAGCGAATTCAGTCCGCTCGTAGCGATCCTCCAGCAGCAGATCGTCGCTAACAACGGAGTCGGCACCACCCTCACGCACTATCAGCAATGCTGCTTCGGCATCCGCCTGAAGCTGCGCGCCGCGTCGAGACGGGCTGAAGAAAATATGCTCGAAGCTAATCGTCGCGAGTCGGCGAAATCGCTCCGGATCGGCCTCGAAGTACGCCGCCAGCTCGGCACCCGTCGGCTCGATCGGCTCGGCGATATCCTGAGTCAGGAACAACATCTTCTCAGTCAGGCGGGCCCGCACCAGCGAATCGTTCTGATCGAGCCCGAGCGCCAGCGCCTCGCGATAAAGGATCTCTTCCTTGATGCTGGGCTCAAGTACCGCCCACATTTCCTCACGGGTCGGCACACGACCATGCAGGATCGCCAGCGCCTGCCGCATGCGCTGCACATCTTCATCGGTGATGACGATCTCGTAGGGATCGGTGGCGTCCGGCTCGCCGCGCCAGCCGAACAGTAGAAACAGCAGCCCGCCGAGCAGAAGAAAGTGGACCAGCGGATCCTTGATCAATCTCAGCATCCGAATAACTTACCCCGTGCGGCCGCTAGCGTCCATCACATTGGCCTTAACTTTTTGTTTTTATTACAATCCTTCTAGAGACTGCCTATTCCAGAAAGCCCGGATGAAAAAAGTACGGGTCCGCTGATCTCCGATACGAATATGGACCGCAAGCTGCTATCCCTGAAACTTCGCCGCTGCCTGATTTTCGCCTGCCTGATCCCGTGGAGCCTGCAGGCCAACGCCCATGGCGGCGTCATGTTCGAAGAAGATATCTGCGTCATCAAGATCGGCTTTCTGACCGCGCATTTCACGATCTACCAACCGGAAACCCGTGCGAGCCAGGAGTACTGTGAGGATATTCCTGACGTCACCGACACGATATTCGTCCTCGACTATCTGCACGACAGCATGAAGGAAATGCCCGTCGACTTTCGCATCGTCCGGGACGTCGAAGACCTTGGGGTATTCGCGCAATTGGCAGATGTCGAGCGGATGGAAGACATCGGCCGCGACACGGTGTTCTATCGCCCACCGACGACAGAACCGGACTCGGTTCTGATTATCGATCATTCATTCGATCAACCGGGCGGCTATATCGGCGTCGTCACGGCGCACCACCCGACGTTGGACAAGACCTATAGCGCCGTCTTCCCGTTCCGCGTTGGCGGCACCGATTACGGCTATCTGCCCCTGTTCCTCGCCTTAGGGTTACTTGCCCAGTGTGGCTATTGGGCCAGCAACGGTACGTTCGCCCGCTGGCGGGCGAAATTCAGCCACACTTGAGATGACGGAGCCTATCTTGCGTACACGATGGCTATTGCTGGCGGCGGTCGTAATCGCGCTACTGTGTTTCCCACCACAGTGGTACCCCAACGCGTTGCAGATGCAGTTCGCACAGTGGTTCGGTGCCGGCAGCTATCGTCCGCTGCCGGCGTCCAGAGCCGCGCTTGCCGAAGAGCCGGAAATTCGTTGCCCGGAAGACTTGCTCGGTTGGCGGAACGCGCAGACGATCGAGGGCGTCGAATTGCGACGTTCGCCTGCCTGTATCGCCGACAATCCACATGCCGTCGCCGCGTTCGTCCGTGGCACCAACAACGTATCGCAGCAGACTCTGCTCGAGAGCGGCCTGACGCCGGACGCCGTAGAGAAGGGACGCGATCTCGATGGCGACGGCGACCCGGATGAGATTCATATTCGTCTCGAGGTCGTCGAGCTCAATGGCGGCTCGCCGGAACTCGACGCGGCGATCGCGCAGTACTCGATCGCACCCGGCATTCAACCAGGTTTATGGGTATTCGCCCCGAAGATGTTCGGCATGGCGACCGAGAGCTTCGAGTCGCTGACGGCGCAGGCTATGCTGCGACTACCCTCCCCGGCCATTCGTGTCGAGCAGGGCGACCGCGTCAGCATTACTCTCGAGAACAGCCACTACATGCCGCACACGGTGCATTTTCATGGCGTGGACCACCCGTTCGTGGATGCCGACGGCGAAGGCAACGACGGTGTGCCGCTCACGAGCGAGGCACCCGTCATGCCCGGTAACGCCCGAACCTATGAGCTGCAACCCCGCTCGTCCGGTACCGCTCTATATCACTGCCACGTCCAACCCCATGTCCACGTCATGATGGGCCTGCAGGGCTTGTTCGTGGTCGAAGAGAATCGCGCCGACAACTGGTTGCAAACGCTCAATGTCGGCGCGGGCCAGGTGCGAGTGCCCTCGAGAGCCGTGACCGAAACCTACGACCGTGAATACGATCTACATTATCTGGAATCGGATAGCGACCTGAACAACAGAATTCAACGATTCAACGATCCGCGTCTGATTACCGAGTCGATGCATAGGGACTACAACATTACCGAGGGAAGCAGCGACTTCTTCACGCTAAATGGCCGCTCTTTCCCGTACACCATTAAGGAGTCGCTCGTCGTCGTCGGGCCCGATGAGCGTATCAAACTGCGCGTCGCCAATGGCGGCAACACGCCCATCGCGCTGCACACCCACGGCCATAAGGTTACGATCACGCATCGCGACGGCGTCGCAGCTGAACCCGCCGCGCAGATCACGAGAGACGTAGTTTCGATCGCGACGGCGCAGCGATTGGACCTGTCGCTGACAACGACTAACGACGGCTTTCACTCATACGGCAGCGGCGTCTGGCTGTTTCACGATCATCGCGGCCGCGGGGTTACAACCGACGGCATTGGGCCCGGCGGCCATATCAGCGCCATCGTTTACGAAGACTATCTGCGCGACGACGGCTGGCCGGAAACCCTGGGCGTGAGCTGGGACCCGTATTTCACCGCCAGCTATTACCGCAAGGAACGGCCGGTCTGGGACAGCTACGCACCCGAGCTGTTCGCGGCGACGCAGAACGATTCCTGGTTGATCGCACGGCTGCTGGGGCTGGGACTCGCTCTGGGCGTGATCATCGCGCTGCTGTTTCGCCCGCGGCGGCGGTTCTAAGCGATGGAGCTCCTGTCGCGAAGTGAGATCCGTCACCGTGCGGCCACGCTACTTGGCCTGTGCTTCGTTCTGACCAGCGTATGCACTCACGGCCAAGATTCGGCAGACGCTGTCGATCACGCGGAACATCGCCCCCAACAGCCGACACCCAACGACGACGCGATGGCACATCAACACATGAGCATCGATCGCGCCGGATCGGTAATGAACAACAATACCGAGTCCTTACCGCGCGACTGTCGCGAGCTCGGCCCCGACATCGAGCTGACGGTCCGTGCCGGCCGAGATCATGCGCAGAACGTCGCCGGAAGAATGTTCGGCTATAGCGAGCACGAGTATCGAGCCGAGCCCTGTAGCCGTATCACCGTAACGCTCGTAAACGACGATGCTACTCGTCACCAGTGGATGATTCATGGATTGCCCAAGTACCTCTATCCGGGTGGCATGTTCCATTTGGAAACAGCGGGCGGTGAGAGTAAGACCGGTAGCTTTATCGTCCCGAGTGACGACAGGACTTATCTCGTCCATTGCGACATGACTCAGCACATGGAGAAGGGCATGAAAGCGCAACTCATCGTCGGACGCGGCAGCGGCGACCTCTGGAGCATACCGGGTATCAGCGACGATCTGATCCACGACACTTATCTTCCCGACAATAGCGGGCGCTTAGTTCTATTGTCGATGATCGTCGGCCTCGCCTTGACCGCGCTCGTGCTGACCTGGCGGCGGCGTCTTTGAGCCGTCGCTCCTACAGGGACTCGACTACTCTTCGTGGGAGCGGCCGCCTGGCCGCGATCAACCGTGACCGAATAGCCACCAACCGAGGTAAAGCCCGCAACCGAAGAAAAAGTGCGCGCATAAATTTAGCGCGCGCGCCTGCCACGGCTGAGGTAAGCGATTCGCGAATACGCCCGCGCCTAATCCCGGCTGCAGTATGACCCAGGCCGCCACCACAGTGACGAGCCCGAAAGCGATGGCCGAGTACAATGATATCGGAACGGAGAAAAACGCCAGAGCGTGCAGATATAGATACGAGTACGCCACGCCGATCACATAGTGCGCCGTCCAGCCGATAGCCAGTTCATGCCGGATCGGTGCAGAACTCCCGATCGCCTGGTGCACGAACACGCCGCGCGGCATATGCCCAAACCAGCGCCCAACCATTGCCCAGTCCGTGGTCGGGCCGCGCAGCCCATGCTTCAACAGCAGGAGCCAGAGATCCAGGACGGCCGTCGCGATAACGCCGACGAGAATGACCTCAACCTGCGCGTTCATGGTGATCCCCTTGTTCTGATTATTGTAATGAATGGATAATACCGAAATTCACCTTGTCCGGAGCCCCGCCTTCATGCGCAGATCTGTCCTCATCATCAGCGGCCTGACACTCACGGCATTGGCGCCGTTAGCCACCGCCCATCACGGCTTTGCCACCCATTACTACCCCGATCAGTACATCACGATCGAGGGAACAGTGAAGCAGTTCGATTTCGTGAATCCCCACGCCATTCTCTATATCGACGCCACAAACGACTCGGGAGAACCCGTCGTTTATGTCTGTGCTCTGCAGGCACGCACGCAGCTCGTCAGGCGCGGCGTATCAGATGATCTCTTCGCGGTCGGCGACCCGATCCGCGTAGACGGCTTTGCCGCCAGACGCGATCCGTACGGCTGCGAATTCGGGACCAGCTATTTCGCCGACGGCACAAGCTTCACGATGCGCAGCCAGGAGGGACGGACGGTCTTCGCCGACAACGAGCCCCGCCCCGTACAGGCCGGCGGCAGCGGTTCCATTTTCGGCAACTGGATTCGCCCGACGCTGTACGGTCCCGCCGGCGGCGGGAGTATGGGTTCGGGTGTGGACTCTATTACGACTGCGGGTCAGGCGGCCCAGGCCGCATTCGATCCGATCGCCGGCAATCCTGTCATACGCTGCGAGGGTGGCAGCCCCCTACGAAATTGGGGTGCACCGGGACTCGCCACGCGGATCACACAGGTCAACAGCGAGATCTTCATCTATCACGAGTCCATGGATGTCACGCGTACGGTTCACATGAGCCTGAACGAGCATCCGACCGATGTCGAGCCAACCGACATGGGTCACTCGATCGGCCGCTTCGAGGATGGCTCGCTGGTCATCGACTCTGCAGCTTTTGCCGCCGGCGTTCTGGGTTTTTCGACGGTGCATACGGCCGATATGACGATGACAGAGAGGCTGACGGTAAAACCAGACACGGGCGATCTGGAGATCACCTGGACTGTTCACGATGAGGCTTACTACGCTGAGCCGATAGCAGGCGGCCAGACCCTCGCCAGTACCAATCAGCAGATCATCCGTTACAACTGCATCCCGGAGACGCTGTAGACCACCCGCAGCCTCGCTCGGGCATCTATGGCTCCGCCACGCGAAATCGGCGAAAATATCGGTATTCACGTCATTCTCAGGATATCGAATTCATGCTCAGACTACGGATGGTCACCTTCGGCCTGATTCTCGCTACAGTGACGCCTCTCGCCGGCGCCCATCATGGCTTCGCAGCCCATTTCGACCCTGACCAGCCTATTTGGATCGAAGGGTCGGTAAAGCAGTTCGACTTCATTAATCCGCACGGCTTTCTACATATCGACTCGGTCGATGCTGCGGGCGAACCGGTCGTCTACGTCTGCGATCTGCAGGCGCGGACCCAGCTGGCCAGACGCGGCGTCGACGAGACCTTATTCACTGTCGGAGAGCCCATCATCGTCGAAGGCTACCAGGCGCGACGCGATCCTTATGGCTGCGAGTTTGGCAAGGGTACTTTCGCCGACGGCAGCAGCTTTACGATGCGCAGTACGGACGAGGCGCGGACGCAATTCGCAGCGAATCTCGCACCACCTCTCGCACTCGGAGCCAGCCGGTCGGTGTTCGGTGACTGGATACGCCCGGGCATGTTCGGCGACGCCAGCGGCCGGGACGGGCGCATATCTGGAGGAGAGGACTCGATTACGGCCGCAGGTCAGACCGCGCGCGATGCATTCGACCCGATCACGGGGAATCCCGCGGTTCATTGCAAGGCGGGCAGTCCGATCAACAACTGGGGGCCGCCCGGTTTAGCCACCACAATCCGTCAGGTAAACAGCGAGATCTTTATCTATCACGAGTCCATGGATGTGACCCGTACTGTGCACATGAACCTGTCCGAACACCCAGCCGATATAGAACTCAGCGATATGGGTCACTCCATCGGGCGTTGGGAAAATGGTGTCTTGATCATCGACACGGCAAAATTCGCGGCCGGTGTATTGACCGGATCGACGCTACATTCCGATCAGATGACGCTGGAGGAACGGCTCTCGATTACCCCGGATAAGAGCCGCCTGCTGATCTCGTGGACCGCCAACGACCCGGAGTATTACGCCGTTCCGCTGAGGGGTACCCAGGAGTTGCAGCCGACGAACCAGGAAATTATTCGCTACGAGTGTATTCCCGGCGCACCGACGGGTTACCAGCAGTAGGCTGGAGCGTACTACTCAAGACCGCGGCTTCGGCGCCTCGGTCATCTCCTTCTTGCGAGCCCGATCATCTTGGGTCCAGGCCGTATACATGGCGACCGGAAAGGCCAGCACCAGCAAAAGAATCAACGCGTCGGCGGTCCATTCGGGCAATCGCATGACGGGGAAAGTCGCGATACCGATCTGCGTAAACAGCCAGGCAACGAAAACGTAGACGATTATTGCCTTAGGAATCTGGCGCCGTCTAAGTTCGCTAAAAAATGAACCCATCGTGGTACTCTGGCTGGATGAGCCGTTACTATACCCGCCCACGGCCGCAGAAAGCCCCAGAACAGTGCGATACAGCCGATTTCTGGCCCCGGGCCCAACTTATGCCCGAACCGACCTGAAATTCCGGGAGAATTTGGTTAGTCTGCGTGCTCCATATAAAGGAGTCCCGGCAAGTTCGCTCGATCGGGGCCCTGGCAAGATACGAGAACAAGTATTCAATATGGCACGACGACGATCAATGTTACGCGACCGACTCCCCTCCACGACGGCGAGCCTTGCCGCTCTGCTTCTGGTCGCGTGCGCGTCCGCGCCGCCGACCGACCACGAAAACGTCGCTTCCCTGAACCCCGAAACGGTCCCCGCGACAACTCCGGAATCCGACAGGCAGTCCATGAGCACGCACCGGGCCGCCGAATACGCCCAGGCCGCAATGCTGCTCGGCAAGGTCACGCTGATCGAGCCGTTGATCCGGCCGTTCTCTACCGAAAAAGCGCTAATCTCGCTCGTATTGAAATCCTCTTTCGGCTTCGCCCAACGCGTCGCGATCGACACGGTTCGATTCGACACGCTTGAGGAAGAACCGCTCCCGGCCATCGTCCCGCGTGCAGGAATGGACCTCGAAGCCTGGGAGACGGAATTGGCCGGCATCGCCGGAACCTCGACCCTGGGGACGGTGCAGTTCCTCGTCGACGGCGATGAGTTCTTCCCACGGTTACGCGAGACCGTCGAGGCTGCCGAGGAATCCATCGATATTCGAATCTATATCTTCGACAACGACGACTTCGGAGTCGAAGTCGCCGACGTGCTAAAAGAACGTGCGGACGATGTGAGCGTCCACGTGCTGCTCGATGGTATTGGAGCCATGATCGGCACACGGGTCGACCCCGATGAGCTAACGGAAGATTTTCAACCGCCGCTGGAGATGGGATCTTATCTGCGTACCGACTCAAAAGTTCGTGTGCGCAAAAGCGGCAACCCCTTTCTGACCGGCGACCACACCAAAACGGTCATTGTCGACGGCCAGACAGCGTTCCTCGGCGGCATGAATATCGGCGCCAATTATCGCTACGAGTGGCACGATCTCATGATGGAAGTGACGGGCCCAGTCGTCGATCTTCTGCAACGCGATTCGGACGTTGCGTGGGCCAAGGCAAGTTGGTTCGGCGATCTGGCTATGCTCACGCGTTCAGTAACGCCGATGAAAAAACGGGCCGGCGATACGGGCGTTCCGCTGACGATACTAACGACTCGCGATCACGACTCGCAACTCTATCGCGCGCAACTCGCCGCTATTCGACGCTCACAGAGTTACATCTATATAGAGAATCCCTATTTCTCCGACGACGTCGTGCTATTCGAGCTCGCCAAGGCACGCCGTCGCGGCGTTGACGTTCGCGTCATTCTGCCAGATGCCGGTAATCACCAGGCTCAGAACTACAGCAATGAAATAGCGATCAACACGATGCTGCGAAACGGTATTCGTGTCTACATGTATCCCGGAATGACGCATGTCAAAGCTGCCGTTTATGACGGCTGGGCGTGCTTCGGCTCGGCCAACTTCGACAAGCTGAGCTTGCAGATCAACGAAGAATTAAACCTGGGGACGTCCGATCCCGGCATCGTCGACGAGCTGCTCACGCGTGTGTTCGCTCCCGATTTTGAGCTGGCCGAGCAGCTGACCACACCTCTGCCGACCGGCTGGACGCACCGACTCGCCGAATTCGTTTCCGACGAAATACTCTAGCGGCGGGAAAGGTACTCCTCGAAAATACTCTTCTGTAACTCGGCAGGTCCTGCTGCACCAAAGTAGTAACGCGGCGTGCTAAATCCTTTCTTCCGTCGATCGAGGACGGAGTCCGGCAAGATGCCACGATACGCGTGTTTCAGCAGGCCCTTCAGCTGCCCGCCCGCATAGCGGATATTTTCTGGCAGGGAAAAACCGAACTCGATAACGCGACGATCCAATAACGGCACGCGCGCCTCCAGCGACACGGACATACTGGTTCGATCTACCTTGGTGAGAATGTCATCGGGAAGATAGGTGTGGAAGTCGACGAGCTGTAAGCGGGTCATCAGCGGGACGTCGTCGCGCCAGTGGCGCCGATACTTCCAGCAATGATCGTAATCGACTCCGATACCGAGCTCGGGCGCGTAAGCTAACTTCTCCTCGGGCGTCAGGCCGCCCATGAGCTTATCCCATAGCGAAATATCCTGACTGAATGCCCATTCGATCTGCGCAAGTGCCTTCTTCATCCGCCTGCCACTCACACGCTTCCGCAATTCGCTAACCCAGGTATCCATGATGCGCGGCCAGGACGGGTAACGAGAATAACGAGCGAAGCGTGTGTAGGTGCGATAGCCGCCGAAGACCTCATCGCCACCATCTCCGGTCAACACAACCGTCACATGCTCACGAGCGGTCGCCGAGACGAACTGAGTCGGCAGACAGGACTCATCGGCGAACGGCTCATCGAACCACTGCTGCACATTGGGGAGTAACGCTTGTGCATGGCGCTTGGTCAAAATGCGCTCGTGGTGATTCGTTCCAAATTTTTCCGCGACCTCGCGCGCGTAGGCAACCTCCGAATGCTCCGCCGTATCGAAACCGATCGAGAACGTCGACAGATCCGCGGACGACGCCGAGGCCGAAGCCACGACCGTACTCGAATCGACACCGCCCGAAAGAAAAAAACCAAGCGGCACATCCGCGATCATTTGATCGCGAATCGAATCGGCCACTATCGAACGAAGTTCCTCGGCGCACTCGTCGAGAGAACGGGGCTCGGGCTCCTCCGGTATCACGATTCGCCAGTACGAGACAGGCTCCTCCAGCAAACCGCTATCGGGATCGAAGGAGAGATGATGCGCCGGCAGTAACTTGAAACAGTTTCGGTACAGCGTCTTCGGCGCGGGGATATAGCGGTAGGTCAGAAAATCATAGAGCGCCGTCTCATCGGTGTTCAGGCCGTCGCCACGACAGGCGACTCGCAGCGCCTTGAGCTCCGACGCGAACGCAAATCGTCGGCCATCATAGTAGTAATAGAGCGGCTTGATACCCGGCCGATCTCGGAATAGCTTCAGTTTTCGCTCGCGCGCATCCCAGATCGCAATCGCGAACATACCGTCGATACGATCGAGAAAATTCTCTCCCCAGGTCAGATAGGCGCGTAGTACGACTTCGGTATCGGAGTCGGTCTTAAACTGCTCACCTGCGCGTTCGAGATCCGTGCGGATAGCCTTGTAACCGTAGATCTCGCCATTAAAGGTAATCCAGGTCTCACCGTCATCGGCAAACATTGGCTGGTTAGCGACGTCGCGCAGGTCGATGATGGCGAGCCGGCAAAAGCCGACATGAACAGGAGAGGATCGGTGCAGTCGTTGCGCGTCCGGGCCACGATGAGCGATGGCCGTTAACGCGGCCTCGTAGTCCCAGTCCGGATCCGTTCCGCCGACGAAGCCGCACATGGCGTTAGCCGATTCTTAGCCGACGCCGCCCGTCATGAACGAGCCAGCAAAGTTGCGCGGCGGCGCCATGCCGACAAGATCACGTGATGACCACCGAATAATATCGTGGCGTAGAGTGCATCGCCGACTAGGGTCGCGCCGTAAAATGGTATCGCCTGAATATAGCACTCCACCAAGGCACTGAAGGTCAACGGATAATAGGGGCCGAGCCAAACGCCGAAATTCGATATCACAAAGAAGACGCTCGTCGACACGACGACGGCGCCACCGATTCGAGGGACCGATCGCCGGCCGGCGATCATGAGTCGCCCGATGACCGGAGCGGCCAGGAACCCAAGATATACAAAGAGCATCATGACAGGGCTATAGAGCCCTAAGACCAGGTCTCCGACCACCAGTGCGAACAATGGCACAAGCCATGCGACGCGTGGATTACAGTTCGCACCCGCGAACAAACCGAGCGCGCCCACGGGAGTGAAGTTCCACGGATGGGGAATGAGGCGGGCAACGACGCCTAACGCAATGAGTAAATAGGGTATTCGCATGGGCTATCCTGGTCCGGCTCAGTATCGTGAAACGGCAGAGTATATTCAAGACTTGATTTCTGGCAGTCCGTGTACTAATCAGCCCACCAGAAACGGAGGATGTGAAAGAAGATGGGCGCGGCAAAAATCACGGAGTCGAGCCGATCCAATATGCCGCCATGTCCCTGGATAGACCAACCCCAGTCCTTCACGCCGCGGTCACGTTTGATCGCCGACATGACGAGCCCGCCGAGAAACCCCATCAGCGCGATGATCAGCGAGAGTAACGCGGACTGCCAAGGGGTGAACGGCGTTATCCACCACAGCAGCGCGCCGATACTGGCAGCGCTGAGAACCCCGCCGACAAAACCCTCGATTGTTTTGGATGGCGACAGACTCGGCGCGATCGGATGCTTCCCGAGCACCTTGCCCCAGACATACTGCAGTACATCGCTGGATTGCGTGACGATGACGAGATAGGCGATCAACAGCATCTGCTGATTTTCATACTCCGAAATCTCCAATGTCAGCAACGCCGGCACATGGGAGAGGCAGAACACCGAGAGCATCAGGCCCCATTGCACCTGAGCGACGCGTTCCAGAAAGTCTGTCGTCTCGGCACGGAAGACCGACAGAATCGGCATCAGTAGAAAGGCATAGACCGGGATCAGAATAGAGTACAGGCCATACCAATGATCCCAAACGAGATAGTACTGGACCGGTACCGCGACGAAGAACGCGATCAGCAGGGCCCAGTGGTCTCCAGAACGCGTTCGCGTCAGCGTAATGAACTCGCGCAGCGCAGCAAAGGACAACAAGCCGAAAAGGACGATCACGCCGGTCTCGCCGAAGACAAATGCCAGCCCGATGAGAGCCACCATTGCCCACCACGCGTCGATACGCGCATTGAGATTTTCGATCACGGCGCTGGGTGCGTCGGGCGGCTGACGCGCCGCGAGCGTCCGGCCGATCAGTGTCGCTACGATCAGGATCAGCCCGATACTGCCGAAGACGACGAGCAGTTGTTCCAACGGACTCATCACCGCTCGTCACTCGTATTCGGGGTCACGGCTGGCGCCAGCGCGAGTAACGACCCTCGGGCCCGCTCGAGGAAAGCGTCCTTGTCCTCGCCGTCGTTCACATGCAGTGGCTCGCCAAACGAGACCGTACACAGGAGCGGAATCGGCAACAGTTCGCCTTTCGGCATGACCCGGTTCAGATTATTGATCCAGACCGGCACGAGCTCGGCGTTCCGCCTCGTATTGGCGAGCCGATAGAGCCCGCTCTTGAAAGGAAGCAGGCTGGCATCCGTCGTATTCCTCGTCCCCTCCGGAAACATAATTAATGAGTCGCCCGCATCGAGAGCGGCCGCCATCACTTCAATCGGATCGGCACTGTCGTCGGAGCGTACGCGATCGATCAGGACACCTCGAAATACATCGCCGATCAGGAAACGCCGGATCGGCCCCGTGAGCCAGTAATCCGAGGCGGCGACGGGCCGAGTCAGCCGACGAAGCGCCGGCGGCAGTACGGTCCAGAGCAAGACGAAGTCGCCGTTACTTGCATGATTCGCGAAGTAGACCCGCTGCGCGAGTATCGGCTCACAGCCGTGCCACTCACCGCGCACGGCGGTGATCAGCCTGGCGAAAAGGATGACCAACGACGCGGCGAGCGATGCAAGCATCTGCCTCATGATGGCATGGAGTCGGATTTGGACTCGGATTCGAGAATACCAGCGCGGATACGATTGACGATTGTCAGGCACAACAGGAGGGCGAGCAGCGGCATGCCCCAGACTAGCCACGCCGGCAGGGGTAGTCCAATTCCAATCCACAGGCCGAGCGCGCCGAAGACGAAAGCACGATCGCTCTTGCCGAGCGGTCCCGCGTACTGCCTCGAGACGCCGATCATCGGCCCCAGTGCGCCCGTGAATTCACTCAGCGCGGCGAGAAAAATCACTAGCCCGACCCATAGAAGCGAGAACGGCGCAACGAATGCGAATGGCAGGTACAGCGCCGCGTCGGAGACGACGTCGGTCAGTTCGTTCAGATAGGCGCCAAGCATGCTCTTCTGACCGAATTCACGCGCTAACATTCCGTCGACCGCATTCAGCGCCATGCGTAACAGCAACCAGCCCGGTATAAGTAGGAATAATCCGTGGGTATCGGCAGATACGGCGACGACCACGCCGAGCACGACCGACACGACCGCAGCACACAGTGTCACCTGATTCGCGCTGACGCCTGCCTGCGCCAGCCGGCGAACGGACGGGCGCAAGAGATCCTGGAAACGCGGCTTAAGATCGTAGAGCGTCATGGTCCAGAGGCGGTTGCTCAAAGCGACGTGAATCTGAGACCATGCTAACTCATAATGCGCTGCTCGACTGATGCCGAATTCCGGGACCCGCGCAGCGTAGACCGGGCGGCGAATGATCTGGGGGATCGTTATGATGTGGCTGAGATTCTGTGCGTATCTATTACTAGGCGTCCTCGCCGGCTGCGGCGGTGGCGGTGGTGGTAGCGCTACGCCGCCGATCGATGGCCCGCCGCCTCTGAATCCGAATCCCAATATCCTGCTGATCATCTCCGACGATGTAGGCCTCGATGCCTCGTCGGGTTACACGATCGGGACCGAACTGCCGGCGACACCGACGCTCGACGCGCTCGCGGCCAACGGGCTGATCTTCGACAACGCCTGGGCGAATCCCGTGTGCTCGCCGACGCGGGCGACCATGCTGACCGGTCGCTATGGCTACCGAACCGGTGTACTCACGGCGGGAGACGACATCTCCCTGGATGAGACCTCGCTGCAATCCTTTATCGACACGAATATCCCGAATACCTACTCACACGCTGCATTCGGAAAGTGGCATCTGGCGGGCCCGGAGAATGGCGAAGACGATAACCCCAACCTGATGGGGATCGATCGCTATGCCGGACTGCCTGCTGGGGCGGGCGGGACGAACTACTTCGACTGGACTCTGGTCCAGGATGGTCAGAGCGAAGAGAGTTTTGAGTACACAACCACCGCGTTTGCCAACCTGGCGAGCGACTGGATTGCGACGCAACAGCAACCCTGGTTCGCGTGGCTCGCATTTAATGCAGCGCACACGCCGTTTCACGTACCGCCGCTCGATCTGCACGACCGAGACACGCTACCTGAAAATCCGCAACCGCCTGTGAATGAGCTGCCCTACTATCTCGCCGCGATCGAAGCGATGGATTTCGAAATCGGACGACTGCTGGATAGGCTATCGCCGACGGTCCGAGCCAATACGATCATTATCTACCTGGGCGACAACGGCACACCGCGCCGAGTCGTGCAGGGGCATGCCAGCGACCATGGCAAGGGCTCGGTCTACGAGGGCGGCGTGGCCGTACCGATGATCATCGCCGGCCGCGGTGTAACGCGCATCGGCGAACGCGAGGATGGACTGGTGGGTAGCGTCGACCTGTTCGCGACCATCGCAAGCCTCGCCGGAACCAACACCGACGAAATCAACGACAGTAAGAGTTTCGCCCACCTCCTGACCGAAGCCACTACGTCCCGCCGGGAGTATGCCTACGCTGAAATTGAGAACGACGACCGAAGCGACTGGACGATCAGAAACGACCGCTACAAGCTTGTGGAGCGAATGCCTACGGGAGGAGCGCCGGTGCAGGAACTCTACGATCTGGAGGCAGATCCGTTCGAGCAGAACAACCGAGTGAACGATGTCGATCTCGCTGCCACATTAATCGAACTGCAGGCGCAGGCCGCTCTGATACGCCAGTAATCCGGCGATAACGTTATTTGTAGCCAACTACAACGCCGTGGCAAAGTCACCGCCGAGCGCTTTGTACAGTGCAGCCAATGCCGTCGCTTGATCTGTCACAGCAACGGCGTACTGATCCTCAAGTTCGAGCTCGGTGCGTTCCGCGTCCAGGACTGCCAGATAATCGGCGACACCGTTGTCGAAACGCAGGTTCGCGAGCTCACTGGCGAGACGACTATGCTCCAGCGCTTCAGCTAACGCGGCAACGGTCGTCGTCGTCGCGCGATAACCCGCAAGTCCGTTTTCCGTTTCTTCCAGCGCTAACAACAATGTCTCCTCGAACAACGAATAGGCGCCCTCAGCCCTCGCTTCGGCAGCACGGACTCGCTGGCGTACGCGACCAAAATCCAGAATCCGCCAGGACAACGACGGACCGATTCGCCAGCGCTCAGCGGCGCTGGAACCGATCTCACCGCTACTTGTAGTCGTCCAGCCGAAGTCCCCGATCAGATTTAGCTGCGGATAGAACTCGGCCACTTCGACACCGACATCCGCGGTCGCAGCGGCCAAGCGACGCTCGGCCGCCCGAACATCGGGACGCCGGCGCAACCAATCCTGCGGCGTACCGACCGCGACGATGTTGGGCATTACCGGCAAATCGTTTTGTGGTGCGAGTTGTAGTCGAAGCGTCTCGACAGCCTGAGCCGTTAACACCGCCAGGCGCTGCTCGGCCCGGGCAACACCCGCACGCGATTGTGGCAGTACTGCCGCGAGCGAACGCTCGAGAACCTGGGCACGGGCGACATCAAGCGCCGTCCCGCGACCGGCGTCCAGCGAGGCTTGTAGTATTCGGACGCTCTCCGCCTGATTATCGAGATTCCGCTGCAAGACTCGCAGGCGCTGCTGCGAACCGCGCAGTGAAAAATAGCTCTGCGCAACTTCAGCGATGATGCTGAGCTGCACGGCCTGAAGAGCCGCAAAGTCAGCATCGACGCGCTCATAGATTGCCTCGGTCTGACGCCGCAGGCTGCCGAAAAGATCTATCTCCCACGCCATATCGAAACCGGCCCGGTAGATGTCCGTCTTTTGCGCGTCCGGCGGGTTGAACGGATCCTGCGAACTCGGCTGACTACTTTCGCTGGACAGCCCGATTCCGACCGTCGGGAACCAGCTATAGAAGGCCAGACCACTGAGCGCGCGGGTCTCGTTCAGCGTCGCGACCGCCTGTGCGATGGTTGTATTTTCCGCCAGGGCCCGCTCTATCAGTGCGTCGAGTTCAGCCTCTTCAAGACTTCGCCAGAGCTCCATCTCGACCGGCTCAGCGACGAAAGCCACCGGCTCCGCTTCGACAAACGAGTCGGCGAGTTCGACCTCGGGCTCGACGAAATCCGGGCCGACGGCGCAACCGTGAATAACGAGGAAGGCAGCTACGGCCAATCCAATGGCGACAAATCTATGCATGACTAGGCTCCTGGTCCTTCTCGCCTCGTGTCACAAACTTGCGAATCAGGACATAGAACACGGGAATAAATAAGAGTCCGAAAAACGTGACACCGAGCATGCCGAAGAACACCGTCACACCCATGACATGACGAACCTCCGATCCCGCGCCGGTAGCGAACACCAACGGCAACACACCGGCGATAAAAGCAAAGCTCGTCATCAGAATTGGGCGCAAGCGAAGACGGCTGGCTTCGAGCGCCGCCTCGACGATGCTACGACCCTGCTGCTCCAGGTCGCGGGCGAATTCGACGATCAGGATCGCGTTCTTACACGCCAGCCCCATCAATACCACGAGACCGATCTGCGTAAAAATATTGTTGTCCAGGAAGGTCGGCGGCAACGACATCGGCGGCGGCGGGATCATTCCCCAGCCGATCTGCAAGCCGAACATCAGCCCCTTTATCGTATTCAGAACCCAGATACCGCCGATAGCGGACAAGAGACACATCGGCACAATCAGGATTACCGACAGCGGCAGCGACCAGCTCTCGTAGAGCGCGGCGAGCACCAGGAAGACGAGGATGATACACAACGGGAATACCAGCAGCGACGTATTACCCTGCGTCGCCTGCTGAAACGTCAGGCCGGTCCACTCGACCGTCATACCCTGCGGCAATACGGCATCGGCAACGCCGAGCGTCACACCCAACGCCTCCGCTGATGACATCTGCGCGGGGTTAATACCCGCCGTCAGATCCGCGGCCGGGTAACCATTGTAACGAATGACCGGATCGGGCCCGAAGCTTTGCGTCACATCGATGACGCTGGTGATCGGAATCATGCCACCGCTCTGGTTACGTACCTTAATTCGGCCGATATCGTTAACGTCATCGCGAAATTCGTAGTCGGCCTGGACATAAACACTGTAAGTTCGGCCGAACAGATTGAAGTCGTTGACGTAAGCAGAACCGAGATAGACCTGTAGCGCCTCGTAGACTTCCGTCAGGAGCAAGTCCTGTTCCTTGGTCTTGCGACGGTCGACGTCCGCTTCGAGTTGCGGCACATTCGACTGAAACGACGTCAAGACGGAGAACGGATCGAAACCAGGCGTCTGTCGCAACACCGCGGCCAGCGCCTGGACATTGTTATTCAATTCGCCAAAACCAAAGTTCGCGCGATCCTGCACGTACAACTCCAGTCCCGACGAGTTTCCGAGGCCGAATACCGGGGGCGGCATGAACGCGAACGCGAGTCCCTCTTTAATATTGCTGAACTGGAACGATAAACTCGACGCCAGTTCAGCCGCGGTCATGTCCCCTTCGTAGTCCGGGTCGAGCGTAAAAAAGACGGTACCGATATTCGGCGTCCCAACAAAATGCACGCCATTCAGTCCCGGAAAAGCCACGGAGTGGCCGATGCCGGGCGTCTCCTCACCAATACGGGCCATCTCACGTATCACGGCATCGGTACGATCGATCGTCGCGCCCTCCGGCATCAGGACCACACCGAACAAATACTGTTTGTCCTGCTCGGGCACGAAGCCGCCCGGGACGGC
>Ga0255049_10000045_pt1 | contig 65317 bp, 59 predicted proteins | sample JV7_2_3_MG_FD_183615 | JGI IMG/M metagenome (GOLD analysis project Ga0255049, IMG submission 183615) | Seawater microbial communities from Jervis Inlet, British Columbia, Canada - JV7_2_3 | ecosystem: Environmental > Aquatic > Marine > Inlet | place: Canada: British Columbia | collected 2016-10-06 | reverse complement strand
GGGCAGCGATCAACCTACTATTGCAAGCGTTGCCAAACTTAAAGTGTCACGACCGGCCGCAACGGGAAAACAATGCCTGTTGCACCTTTGGCGAAACAAACTCCGAGACATCACCACCCAGGGAGGCAACTTCGCGAACGAGGCTAGAAGAAATGAAAGTATATTTCTCGGTCGGTGTTAGAAACACCGTTTCCACTTCCTCGGTAAGGTGGCGGTTCATGTTCGCAAGCTGAAACTCATACTCGAAATCCGAGACGGCGCGCAAGCCGCGAATGATGACGGCAAGCTCATGTTCCTTGGCGAAGTCAACGGTCAGGCCCTCGTAACCCATAACTTCGACATTCTCGATATCGGACAAGGCCGATTTAGCGAGTTCAACTCGCTCGTCGAACGTGAACATGGGCGCTTTGGATCCTGGATTGGCAGCAATGGCGACGACAACTTTGCCGTACAAACGCGCTGCCCTGCGCACGAGATCTTCGTGCCCGAGGGTTATCGGATCAAAGGTTCCGGGGTACATTGCAGAAACTGTCATCAGGTAAATCCTGTCATGCGACTTGTTGTACGAGCATATAACGGACGTTGCCGGCAGTCTTGTTCTTCAGGATACGCCAACCATCCGGCAGGTCAGCCTCTGGATTTGAACGGTCTTGCTCAAGATATACATAGGCGTCTTCAGCCAGCACCCGCCGCTCCGCTATCAGTCTACACAACTCATCGAGCATATCGGCGGCGAATGGTGGGTCCAGAAACACCAGGTCGAATCGCTCCTGGCGCTCCTCATCGAGGTAGTCCAGTGCGTCCATTTGTAAAACGACGGCCCCGTCGGCCGCCAGCGTCTCGATATTGTGTTGCAGCGTCGCGACCGCTCGCGATGCGCGCTCTACAAAAACCACGCTCTGAGCGCCTCGCGACAGCGCTTCCAGCCCCAACGCGCCGGTCCCGGCAAAGAGATCGAGACAACGAGCGCCGTGAACTCGTGGCGAGAGCCAGTTAAAGAGGGTCTCGCGAATTCGTTCCGAGGTTGGCCGCAAGCCCTGCACATCGGCGATATCCAACAGACGACTGCGCCAGTTTCCCGCTACAATACGCAGCCGTCCCGATAGGGATTTGTCCGTTTTCTGCCGTTTGGCCATGATCTTCCCGCAACAGGAACCGATACACCGTTAAGGTGACCTAACGTATATCCATGTTTGGCAAGAAAGAAAAGCCCGAGAAGCGCGAAGGCTTCATCAAGCGGCTTCGTGCGCGCATCAATCGCGGCGACAGCTGGCTTACTTATGACCTCGCGAACCTCGCTCCGGGCGGCAAGATCGATAACGACGTTCTGGATGAACTGGAGTCGTTGCTGGTCATGGCAGACGTTGGTGTGGAAACCACCGAACGCATAATTTCTGATCTGCAAAAGAGCCTCGCCCGCAAGGAACTCAAAAACGTAGAAGCACTTCGACTGGGGCTGCGGCAGTCATTGTGCGACATTCTCGACCCGGTCGAGGCGCCGCTTACGATCGAACCGACCGTTGGCCCGTTCGTGATACTCATGGTCGGCGTCAATGGTGCCGGCAAGACGACGACAATTGGCAAGCTCGCGCGTCGACTAAAGGACGACGGCTATTCCGTAATGCTGGCCGCCGGAGACACATTTCGCGCCGCCGCGGTCGAACAATTACAGGCCTGGGGCCAACGCAACGATGTACCCGTCATCGCACAGCATTCCGGCGCCGACCCGGCGGCCGTAATTTTCGATGCCCTGGATGCCGCCCGCGCGCGAGACATTGACGTGCTCCTGGCTGATACGGCCGGCCGATTACAAAGCCAGAAAGGCCTGATGGACGAGCTCACCAAAGTCAAACGTGTCCTGACGCGTCGTGACGAAACGGCACCTCATGAAGTCATGCTGGTGCTCGATGCGAGTCAGGGGCAGAACGCCCTCGTGCAAGCCGAGAAGTTCCACGACGCGCTGGGTCTCACAGGAATCACAGTAACGAAGTTGGATGGCAGCGCGAAGGGTGGCATCCTGCTGGCTATCGCCAACAAACTGAAGGTGCCGGTACGTTTCATCGGTATTGGTGAGGCCGCAGAGGATATGCAGACTTTTGTGGCGGAAGAGTTCGTCAATGCGCTCCTTACGTCGGGCGAGACAAACAAGTAAGCCAATTACATGATTCGACTTGAAAACGTCACAAAACGTTACCCCGGCGGACAGGAAGCCCTGTCTGGCCTGGATCTCAGTGTAGACAAGGGTGAGATGGTGTTCGTTACCGGCCATTCTGGTGCCGGCAAGAGCACGTTGTTGCGCCTGATCGCATTAATCGAACGCCCGACAGGTGGTCAGGTCATCGTCGACAGTCAAAATACGCGACGCGTCAAGCGCCGCAAGATTCCCGCGTACCGACGTCAGATCGGCATGGTTTTTCAGGATCACAAGCTGCTCTACGACCGACCCGTGTTCGACAATGTGGCGTTGCCGCTAATTATCGCAGGCGTGAGTCATCGCGACGCCGGCCGACGAGTGCGCGCAGCACTGGATCAGGTCGGTTTGTTGCACAAGGAAAAACAGAATCCCGAGACGCTTTCGGCGGGCGAACAACAGCGCGTCGGCATAGCGCGGGCAATTGTGACGCGCCCCAAACTCTTGATCGCCGACGAGCCGACGGGAAATCTCGATCCGGATCTATCGCTCGAGGTCATGCGCATCTTCCGCCGCTTTAATGAGGTGGGTGTAACGCTGTTGGTCGCCAGCCACGATATTTCTTTGATCGACCGCCTCGGGTGTCGCCGAATCGCGTTGGAGGAAGGCCGTCTTCAGCAGGGGAGCGATCCATGGCAGTAACCCGAAACGCCGATGCGGTTGCGCCGGTTCGTTCCTCGGGACCCGTGTCGATCTGGATAACACGGCACGCAAGTACGGCGGTCGGTTCGTTGGGCAGGCTCGCAAGCCAACCGTTCGCGAGCCTGATGATCGTACTCGTCATCGCCGTCACGCTGGCGTTGCCTGCCGCCATCAACCTCATCGTCAAAAATGCAAGGACGGTCAGTGGCAGCTGGGACAACGCGCTCGACTTTTCGGTTTTTCTGAGGCCGCAATTATCGGCGAGCGATGCCGGCAAGCTCGCGCAACTGATAGGCCAGCGCGCTGACGTGGATGCAGTCGATTTAATCCTCGCCGATGATGCGCTCGCAGAGTTCAAACAACAGTCCGGCTTCGGCGCGGCCCTCGATCAGCTCAACGACAATCCGTTGCCGCATACCCTTGTCGTACGCCCTGGCCCGGGTAACACCAGCGCATCTCTTATTTTGTTGCAGGAAGAAATCGGCAATTTGCCGGAGACGGACCATGTGCAGGTCGACACCGAGTGGGTACAACGATTCCACGCAATTCTCGATATCGTGCGCCAGGCAATCACGATCGGCGCTGCTTTGCTCGGCATTGCTATCGTGGTGATCATTGGTAATACGATTCGGCTCGACATCGAAAACCGTCGAGAGGAAATCGAGGTGACGAAGTTGATTGGCGCAAGCAATGCGTTTGTTCGGCGTCCGTTTCTATGGACAGGTTTCTGGTACGGCTTGTTTGGTGGCCTGATGGCATTGGCGCTGGTCTACTACGGCTTGTATCTGCTCGAAGGACCTGTCGCGCGGTTGTCGGGTCTTTATCAGAGCAAGGTTGCGATCTCCTCACTGAATATGACCGAAAGCGGCGCTATTATCGGCATCGGGGTTTTCCTTGGGCTCTTCAGCTCATGGCTGACGGCGGCAAGGCACATGCGGCGTATCGAGCCGCGCTAGAGCGCTCAGTAACGTCGCAGCGCGATCATCACACCGTCGACAATCGCTTGCAGGCTTTTCCGATTTGGCTTGCTCTTGCACATCACGCGCATTCCCCAGACGTTGTTCATCAGGAATGCCGCAAGCCCATCTTGACTGTGCTCGGCTGCAATGTCGCCTTCCGATTGAGCGTCCCCGATCAAGGCGGCGAACGTTTTTTGGAGGCGTTGATTGTAAGCGCATAAGCGATCGCTTATGTCTGCATCGTGTTGCGACATTTCCAGTAACGAATTGACATTCAGGCAGCCGCGTCTATCTTTCCCGGCAACCTGGTCCTTTACGATTTGTTGTAAGAGGCCATTGATCTTTTCGACTGCCGGCTTGTCCAGGTCGCGCAGGTCCTGAATATCCGCGAGGAACGCGCGATTGTATTGCTCGATGACTTCGAGAAACACGCCTTTCTTGTTACCAAACGCTGCGTAAAGGCTGCCAGGCTGAAGCCCTGTCGCCGCAACCAGGTCGCCGATAGACGTTTTGCCGTAGCCTTGCTCCCAAAAAACGTCCATCGCCTGATTGACGACGGTCTCTCGATCGTATTCGGGTGGGCGGGGCATTTTGGGCGCCTAAGTCGCTTCGCTAGGCGCATTATAAAGATAGTTGAATAATCATTCAAGAATAGATACTATCTGAGCTCGGCCTCGGAGAAGGCCGCCTTTTTTTTGCCCGATTTTTGGATGTTTGCTCAAAATTGAGAGGACAGAGTAATGATAACTTTCACACCTCACACGCTGGAGACGGTTGCGCCTGACGGTCGCGAAATTCTCGAACAGGCAGAAAGCAACTACGGGTTTATTCCGAACCTGATCGGCAACATGGTGGAAGCCCCGGCAACCGCCAAGGCTTATATGGCGCTCGGCGGTCTTGTTGGCGAAACCAGTTTTTCGGTAGCCGAACAGCAGGTCGTCATGCTTGCCGTAAGCCGCTACAACGAATGCACATATTGCGTCGGCGCACACTCCGCTATTTCCTTGATGCAAAAAATACCGGCGGACGTTGTCGAATCCATACGCAATGACGAGCCGATAGCCGACTCGAAGCTCGAAGCACTACGGCAATTTACGACTAAGGTTGTCGATCAACGGGGTGTATTGTCAGAAGCGGATACGGACGAGTTCATTGCGGCCGGTTATAACAAACAGCACATTCTCGAGGTTGTACTGGGCGTCGCTATGAAGACAATCAGCAACTACACCAACCACATTGCCGATACCGAGCTCGACACGGCATTTGCCGGCCAGGCGTGGCAGCCACCGGCCTCTGCCGTAGCGTGAGCGCCTGGTTCTTAACATAATGTATATTGGGCAATTTCATATAACGCCTTGTATTGAATGAAAAATATCACAATCGGCTAAAGGAACTTTGGGGCCTTGTTAGCACTCTAAACCCGCGAGTGCTAAAATTCACAGCCACCACGGAGGTAGTAGATGACGAACGCAATTGCGAAATTCAATCATGATCTTGCACTGGCAGGACCGGTAGGCAGTCTCGATGCCTATATCCAGGGTGTTGGTGCGATCCCTGTTCTGAGTAAAGAAGACGAACAGGCAATGGCCACCCGCTTTCGCGAGGAAGAAGACCTCGACGCAGCGCGCGACCTGGTCATGGCGCACTTGCGCTTCGTCGTGCACATTGCCAAGGGCTATACCGGCTACGGCTTGCCTTTGAATGATCTCATTCAGGAAGGCAACGTCGGCCTCATGAAAGCCGTCAAGCGTTTCGATCCGAGTTACGACGTGCGCCTCGTGTCATTTGCAGTCCACTGGATTCGCGCCGAAATACACGAGTTTGTTCTGAAAAACTGGCGCATTGTCAAAGTTGCAACCACCAAGGCGCAACGTAAATTGTTTTTTAATCTCCGCAAAGCGAAGAAGAGCCTTGCCTGGTTATCGGCAGCCGAAACTGAAGCAGTTGCGAAAGACCTCGGCGTAAACGCAAAAGAAGTCACCGAGATGGAAAAGCGCCTGCACTCACGTGATGCTATTTTCGATCCAACGCCCAACGCCGACGACGAGCGCAACTTTACACCCGCAGCTTATCTGCCGAGTCCCGACGCGGATCCGGCAAAACAGGTCGAAGCCGCGGATTGGAATACCGACGCACAGGCACGTATGGCATCCGCTCTCAAGATTCTTGACGACAGGAGTCGCCGCATTCTGGAAGAGCGCTGGCTCAAGGAAGAGAAGATGACGCTTCACCAATTGGCGGACGAATACGGTATATCGGCCGAGCGAATCAGGCAGCTCGAGAGTAACGCGATTAAGAAGCTAAGAAATGCGATGGCTATTTAGCGCGTAGCCAGCGACTAAGTAAAAGGCCGCTCGATGAGCGGCCTTTTTCGTTGTCCATATTACGTCGTTATCGATAGTCTTTTCGCCGATAGCGAATATACCCGCCGTCTTCGACGCCTTGAGGATCGTTGTGCGTCCAATGTATCAAGCCACCCAGGTCATTCCATTCGTACATGCCTCGAACCCGCACGCGGTCGCCCAAGCCCAAGGGCACGCGTTTCGCGAGGTCCAGATTGTGCGCGACCAGCAGGGTCCTGCGATCACCGACGTTGAGAACAAAACGTTGATGGCGAGAGCCATCGTTGTCGTCCGATAACAGGCGCGTCACGAAGCCTGTAACTTCGATCCACTCTCCCGTATCGCCTTTCTTGAATGAGATGTTCAATGTGCGCCCGTATTTCTTGTTATTCGTCGAGGGCCAGTGACTGACAGCTTGCCACAAAAAACGCGGCGAGCCATCCCTGGCCGCCGCGTCACTGTCTATAACGCCTTAGTGGATAGCCCCTTAGCTTGCGGTCACCGGCACCATCGTGATCTCAACACGGCGATTGGCCTGGCGTCCGCTGGCTGCGCTATTGTCTGCGACCGGACGCGACTCGCCCATGCCGATGACAATCAGACGCGCTGAAATTACGCCCTGTGACCTCAGATAGCTTGATACCGATCCGGCGCGCCGCTCGGAAAGGCCTTGGTTATGTGCGTCCGAACCGGTGCTGTCTGTGTGGCCCGCTACTTCGACGACAGTCTGCTCGAATTCGCCTAGAACCTTGCCAACCGAATTCAATACGTCGAAGAACGCAGGACTCAAGTCCGAGCTGTCCGTCGCAAACGTGACGTTACCGGGCATGTTGAGCGTAATGTTGTCGCCTATGCGCGTAACGCTGACTCCGGTGCCTTCCAGCTCGGCGCGCAACTCAGCTTCCTGGCGATCCTGGTAGTTACCGATGGCTCCACCCGCGAGAGCTCCGATACCAGCGAGAATCAGCGCATGCTGACGCCGCTCGACCGCGTCGTCACCCGAGATGAGACCGACCACCGCGCCCGCGGCTGCACCGATCAAGGCACCCTTGGTCGTATTGCTGGTCTTCTCTTCACGGGTATACGCATCCAGCGTCTCACAGCCAGTGACAAAGACAGCAATGACGGTTAATGCGAGTATGAACTTTGAAGATCTGGTATCCATGATCTTATCCTTTGGCTTGCCGCAAATTAGACGTGCATTGTAGTCGCGAACTACCTGAACAGGGACTTAATTGATGCCCTTTTGTTCAGAAAAATCGCATTAATATTCGGGACTGTGGGCTACGTCACAGGATGTCAATTGTCCGTGTAGAATAACGGGTCGCCCGGCGAGAACCCTGATGAGCGAATCCGACAACTGGCTCGAACGCTACGAGCAAGACCGCAGCGACCTCAGCAATCCCTGGGTCTACTGGATGGCAGTACCCATGGTGGTCGCCGGCACGGTCGGGCTGCTTTGGTCGTTGCCCATTCCAGCCGAATTCCGGCAAATTTCGCCGTTGCTAAACTGGGGCAGCGCGTTTCTGATGGCCACGACCATCTACTATTTCATTATTTCCCTATCAATTGCTGTCGGCATGCTGCCGTTCGTTCTCGGTCTCGCCAGCCTCCAATTATGGCTAACGTCCTCTGTATACCCGGCGCTGGGAGTGTCCACGGGCCTGTTCGCTGCCGGCGCCACAGGACTCTGGCTGGGTCGCCGTGGCGCGGGCGGCCTGCGGACCATACTGCAGGACCTGCAGCTTATGATGATAGGCCCGGCCTGCTTGCTATCGATTATCTACCGACGTTTTGGTATCCCTTATTAGACGGGTGCCACGAAAGACAAGTTGGTCTAGAATCAACGCCCCACTACTCCCAGGACAGCAACCGTGAGTTCGCAACAGCTAGACCCTCTCGACCTGTACGACGTCCGTTCGGAACTGAGCGAAGACGAAATTATGGTGAAAGATACCGTCGCACGATTCGTCGATGACAGGGTAATTCCGCTAATGCGGGAGGCCTTCGAGCAACATGAGTTCCCGCGGCACCTTGTCGGTGAAGTGGCCGACCTCGGTCTGCTTGGTACGTCGATCGACGGTTACGACTGCGCAGGTCTCAACAGCGTCAGCTACGGCCTGATTTGCCAGGAACTGGAACGCGGCGACAGCGCCCTGAGGAGTTTTGTTTCCGTTCAAAGCAGTCTCGTGATGTTTCCGATCCATGCCTACGGTTCGGAGGAGCAAAAGCGGCGCTGGTTGCCGGCGATGGCGCGCGGTGAGGCTATTGGCTGTTTCGGCCTGACCGAAGCGCATGGCGGCTCTGATCCCGGCAACATGAAAACGCACGCGAAACGCGACGGCGACGACTGGGTTTTGAATGGCTCCAAAATGTGGATTACGAACGCGACGATCGCTGACGCCGCCGTCGTCTGGGCGATGACGGATGAAGGTGTGAAAGGCTTCATCGTCGAGCAGGGCATGCCGGGTTATGAAACACAGGAGATCGAGAACAAGTTTTCGCTCAGGGCGTCAGTTACGGGAGCGCTGTTTTTCAACGATGTACGCGTTCCCGCCGCCAACGTGCTGCCGGGCGTCTCAAGCCTGAAAGGTCCACTAAGCTGCCTCACGCAGGCGCGCTTCGGTATAACCTGGGGCGTAATCGGCGCCGCCCAGGCCTGCCTGGACGAGGCGCTCAGGTATTCGCAAGATCGCATTCTCTTCAACCATCCAGTCTCGCATACCCAAGCGATGCAAATTCGCCTTGCTGACATGAGCCGACGAATCACGACTGCGCAACTCCTGTCGCTGCGACTCGGACGCCTCAAGGACAAGGGTGAATTGAAACCGACACAGGTATCGCTTGCGAAGTGGAATAACTGTCGGGCGGCGCTCGACATTGCGCGCGACGCGCGCGACATTCTTGGTGGCGCTGGCATCAGCGCGGAGTATGTGCCGATTCGTCACATGCTGAACCTCGAAAGCGTGATTACGTATGAGGGTACGGAAACGATTCATCAGCTCGTGGTCGGCAAGGAATTGACGGGCACTAACGCCTTCGGATGAACACCGCTTGACGAGCGGGGCCCTACCGCAAAACCGTGATATGTGGCGCATCGCGGCGCCAATGATTCTGTCCAACATTTCCGTACCCTTGCTGGGCATGGTCGACACGGGCGTAACCGGTCATCTTGAAAGCCCTGTTTACCTGGGCGCCGTTGCCATCGGCGCAATGATCTTCACTTTCCTGTATACCGGCGTGAATTTCCTGCGCATGGGCACCACGGGAATTACAGCGCAGAGCTTCGGTGCGGATGACAACGACGGCTTACGTGTTTCTCTCGGTCAGGCGCTCATCGTCGCACTGTTGATCGCATTCACGCTGTTCGCGCTGCAGCGTCCCTTAGGTCGGCTGGCAATGCAGTTGCTGGGGCCGGACACCGAAATTCAAGTCTATGCGCTTGAATATTTTTCCATTCGCATATGGAGCGCCCCGGGAACGCTCGCCAACTACGCATTAATCGGCTGGTTTATCGGCCTGCAGAACGCTCGCGTCCCGCTACTCATCTTCCTGACAATCAATATCACGAATATCGTACTCGACCTGGTGTTCGTCATCGTGTTTGGCATGAAAGTCGATGGCGTTGCACTGGCATCGGTATTTGCCGAGTACGGAGGTGTACTGGTTGGCGGCGCGTTTGCAGTTGCTGCGCTAAGGAAGCGCGCCGGGCACTGGCCAATCCCGAAGCTCATAAACCTCTCGGCCTACAAGGCGTTCTTCTCAGTCAATGCCAACTTGTTTATTCGCACAATGGCGTTAATGTTCACGCTCGGCTTTGTCACGGCGCAGGGCGCACGGCTGGGCGGGCTCATTCTGGCCGCCAACGCCGTGCTTATGAACTTCCAGAACCTGACGGCATTCGGCCTCGACGGCCTGGCACACGCCGCCGAAGCGCTTGTCGGCAAGGCGGTTGGCCAGAAACGCCGCGACGCGCTCGAGGAAGCTGTGCGACTCACGCTCAAGTGGTCGCTGATATTTTCCGCAGGGTTTACCGTCGCCTACTTCATCGCAGGCCGATCGATTATCGGTATTCTGACCGACCTGCCGGACGTTCGTGAAACGGCCATTCGCTATCTTCCCTGGATGATCGCGTCGCCGTTAGTGTCTGTCTGGTGTTTTCTTTACGATGGCGTGTACGTCGGTGCCACGCGCGCGAAGGAAATGCGAAACATCATGGTCGTCTCTACGCTCTTTGTATTTCTCCCCGCCTGGTATTTCCTGCAGCCGCTAGGTAATGACGGATTATGGCTTGCGTTCCTGGTCTTTATGGCCAGCCGGGGTATCGGCATGCATGTTGGTTACCGCAGAGCGGTTTTACCAATGTTGCACTAGGCGAGCTACATGTTGCCAATACTGTGGGCGCCATCGACCGGCAACGCTGCTCCGTTAACGAACGATCCCGCATCACTTGCCAACAGCATGAACGGCGCCGTTAGCTCGTCTATTTCACCGCTTCGTTGCGCCGGCGTGCTCTCCAGGTAACGCCGCCCTTTCTCAGTGGCGAAATACGGCGCATTGAGTTCTGTGACAAAGTAACCCGGACAAAGAGCATTTACGCGAATTTTTTTGCGACTCCATTCGAGTGCGAGGCTCCTGGTAAGTTGAATAACTGCCGCTTTTGATGCGGAATAGCTGCTCGCGGCAAGTGCCACGCGCATTCCCAGGATCGACGCGGTGTTGACAATGCTGCCCGATTTGCCGGCAGCGATCATGCGTGTGCCCGCTTCTCTCGCCACCAGCCATATGCCTTTGAGATTTGTGTCGAGCACCCAGTCCCAACTCGTCTCGTCGATATCCACAGCCAGTTTAGTATCGGCGACACCCGCATTGTTGGACAGAATGTCCACCACACCGTAAGCCTTCTCAGCCGCATCGAATGCGGCGGCGACGCTGTCAGCATCTGTCACGTCAAGAGTGACCGCAATCGCCTCTGCACCTCCGGCCGAGATCTCGTTCGCGAGAGCCTCCAGCCGGTCTATGCGGCGTGCGGCCACAACCACCCTGGCGCCGTAACTGGCAAGCACTTTCGCGAAATGGGCGCCAAATCCGCTGGACGCTCCTGTTACGAGCGCAATTTTCCCGCTGACGTCAAACACGGACTTTGTCATGCGTATCTCTCCTGAAAGACGCGGCTGTCCGGGGTCAACGCAATACGCGACGTCCGGCATACACGTCGCTCTGCAGTTCTCCGTCACTAATGGCAAGCCGGCCGCCAACCAACACATGAACGATACCGCCGGATGTCCGGTACGGGTCGGCATATGTCGCGTTGTCAATTACCGTTGCCGGATCGAACATCGTGATATCTGCATCGGCACCAATTTTTATGCGCCCCTTCTTTGCCATACTCGGACTATAGTCCTGCAGCATCGTCGCCGGCAGGTACGTCATCTTTGCAATCGCATCCTGCAGGCTTAATGTGCCCTTCTCTCTGACGTAACGTCCGAGTACGCGTGAGTTCGTGCCTATGCCAAAGGGTGCAACTTTCTGTTCGAGCGTGAAAATGGGGAATCCATCGGCGGCAACGATAACGTCCGGCGCATTTGTCGCCACGCTCGTCCATTCTTCCTTGTTGTAGTGATGGATGACGGTACCGCCAGGGTACTTCTCACGATACTCGTGCCACATCTCCTCGTCGAACCGCTCGCCCGTCGCGGCCCACTCAACGTCCTCATAAGTGATGTCGAAAATGGTCTGCCAGTCGCGATTGAAAACCGCGGCAGTATTCGAGGTCGACGCGGCATTATAGGGAAAAGACTCTGTCGAAATTTTTACGCCGTCATCACGCGCTTCGCGAATCAAACGCAGAAACTCTTCGATATTGCTCATGGCGTTTGCCTGCACGTGGCAAACGTGAACGGCCGCGGCGCTTTCTTTGGCGTACTGGATGATCTCCTGCAGTCCAGCCGGGTCGCCCGCGATACCGCGACGAATATGCACGATGATCGGAGCTCTTCGATCTGCTGCGAGTTCGAACACAGCTCGCATCTCGGCATCGTCGACAACTTCACTCATATAGTCCAGGAGCATGCCAATACCGAGCCCGCCTTCGTCGAGCCCGGTCTCGAGATGCTCCCGCAGTTCCTCACGTTGCTGAGGTGACAGTGGAGCCCGAAACGCCGGCCTTTCCATATCACCGGCACCGCCATCCGCGATGGCGCTTGCGACCATGTGGTCGGCACCTGATAAGGAATCGTCGGCCTCGAGAATGGCCGAGCGAACCCATGCATGTCCGACTGAAGCGCCGAAGTTAATGCGCGCGTTGCCGGCAATTGCGATCGGGGCGTGAGTTCCGAATTTTGTAATCGGATAAGCGCCGGCCTCGAGTTCGAGCGCTGTTGTCACGCCGTCGCGCAGTTCGAATTCCTGGCCCAGCGGCGTCCATGAATGACTGTGCACGTTGATGAACCCCGGGGAAACGACGAGGCCGCTTGCGTCGATCGTCGTCGAGCCCTGCATTGGCTCTGTCGAGATCGCCGCTACGCTGGCCCCAACGATGCCGACGTTGCGAATTGCGTCGAGACCTGACTCCGGGTCGATGACGCGCCCACCGTTCAACACGAGATCATAGATCGTGGTGTCGACCGGCATATCCTGCGTGGCGTCACCGCAGCCCACGATGCAGCAGCAGAATGCCAGCATAACGAGTGTGTGTCTCACGATCCGTCTCCGTCCTTCGACTGCGCACTAGCGCGCAGTACCTTCTTGTCTATCTTGCCAACAGGCGTCAACGGTATCGCGTCGATCACACGGACTACCTTCGGCACTTTGTAAGCCGCCATGTTGGCGCGACAGTATTCCTGAATTTCCTTACCGATGGCCTCGGCGTCCCGGTCTTTTGCGCCGGGTTCCAGCTCCACATAGAGGTTAACGATGTCATTGCCTGGTCGCTTCTCGTCAGGCGTCCCGACAACCGCCGATTCGGCGATCATATCCAGCGCCTTGAGCTTGTCCTCGACTTCGACAGAGAAAACCTTGAAGCCGCCGACGATCAGCATATCCTTGGCGCGGTCGCAAAGAAAAATGTAGCCCTCATCGTCCATGTAGCCGACGTCACCGGTATACATCCAGGTTTTGCCTCGCCACTCGCGCATTGCCTTGGCCGATTCGTCGGGCAGATTCAGGTAGCCCTTCATAACGTGTGGCCCGGAGGTAATGATTTCCCCTGCTTCACCAAACGGCATCTCTTCAGTACCCGTTTCCAGATCCACGATTCGCGTATCGGCGCCCGGCACCGGGATGCCAATTGACCCTGCTTTACTGCGCTTGTGTGGATTGCAAACGTGGACAGGGCCCGTTTCGGTCATACCGAACAGATCGCATATTGTATTTGCGCCGATGGCCGCTTCGATACGCTCGCGATCCGTTGCCGTCAGTGGTGCGGCGCCCGTAATTGCGACCTTCAGATTCGAGAAGTCGATATCTGCGAACGACGGATGGTCCAGCAACATCTGGTAGAGCGTGGGAACGGCCGCCAGCTGTGTCGGCGGAAAACGTGTCATCTGCTTGCAGAAAAACTCGATGTCGCGCGGGTCGGGAATCAGCAATGCCCGAGCGCCGTGCCGAATTGCTGACACCGTTACGCCCAAGCCCGCCACATGGAACATCGGGAATGCCGTCGCCAGTACTTCCTTGCCGATCTCCCACGGCGAGTAGGCCGAGGTCTGGCAAATGTTGTACATAAGGTTTCTGACCGAGATCTCGGCGCCTTTTGGCGCGCCCGTAGTGCCGCCCGTGTACTGGATCATCCACGTGTCGTTCCAGTCGGCAGGACTAGCCTCGAACGCGGTCGATGCCATATCGACGGCGGATAGATAAGTCGAGCAGTTCACACCGGCCAGGTCAGGGACCCTGACCTCAATTGGTGCGAGATAGTCCGCTGCACCAGCAACGATGACATTCTCAAGGCGCGCCGGAATACTCGGTAGCTGCGTCAACACAGAATTCGCCAGGGCATCGAACGAGATCAACGTTGTAATGCCGGCGTCCTCGATCTGGTGAACAATCTCGCCGGGCATCAATAGCGGACTGACGCCTGATCCTGTGCAGCCGAGTTTGGATATTGCAGCGAGCGCGATCAGGTACTGCGGGATATTCGGCATCTGAATGCCGACAACATCGTCTTTCGAAACACCAAGCGAGATCAGCGCATTTGCCAGCTGATTCGACGTCTCGTCGAGCTCACGATAACTGATCTCACGATCGATATATTGCAGCGCCGTGTTGCCGGCGAGTGATTTGCCATGCTCCTCGACCCAGTATCCGAGCGTGCGATCATCGAGCGAAGGGGCTTCGACGCCCAGTTCATCGTAAACACCTTGCCATGGGTAATTGCTCAATTCTTTATCGGGGTCGAACCGAGGTTATATAAAAATCCTCGGTTCGACCCCTATTATCAATGGAAGCTGTAGTTCACAGTCAGCCCGTAGGTTGCCGGCATGTTCCAGAGATCAACGGTGCCTGAGACGTTGCTGACAATACTGTGAATGCGGTATTCCTCATCCGTGATGTTCTTGCCCCACGCAACCGCTTCCCAACGTTCGTCAGCACTGGTCCAACCCAGACTCGCATCGAGAAGGCCGTAGCTGTCTATCTTTGACGCTGGCGAGTTGCTTACTTCACCGAAGTAATCACCTTTGTGTGCGTAATTGACTGCGAAATTGATCGTCGACCCGCCACTAAGGTCGAAAACGTAATTACTGTTGAAGCTAAAGCTGTTTTCGGCGGATCTTGGCAGCGTGTTGCCACTCAGGTCGTCGCTTCCGGAGATAAACGTGTCGTACTCCGCGTCGAGGTAACCGAAACTGGCACTTACGATCCAGTTTTCGCTGAGCAGTGCGGTCATATCCAGCTCGAGGCCAGAGGTGGTTGCCTGGGCATTGGCGCCGACGAGCAGCGAACCAACCAGGCGGAACACCTGCAGGTCCTCGTAGTCCAAAGTGAATACGGTGGCATTCAGCCGCACGCGATTGTCCGCAAATTCGGTTTTCAGGCCAAGTTCGAAATTGGTCGCGAATTCCGGCTCTAGTGGTATGACGGCCGTTGCCGCTGTGGTGCGCTGCGCGACATAGGCACCGCTCTTGTAGCCTTTCGACGCCGTGAAATACACGAGACTGTTGTCGCCAAAGTGCCAGCTCAGGCTTGTCGACGGCACGAATTCGCTCCAGTCATCCGACGCCTGCGCACTGTATGGTCCGTTGAGAGCCGACGGATCGCCCGTGCCAATGAAGGTGAGTAGTTCTGTGGGACCGTTAGCGGGTATGCCGAGGACTACCAGATTGACCGGAACGCCGAGCAGTCCACTGAGCACGGCGCTGTCAAACGCCGGATCCTCGTTGTTGATCAGCGCCTGCGTGATCTTCTTCTCGTCTTTCGCAAAACGACCACCGACACTCCAGTGAAAACTGTCGTTGATATGCCAGTCGAGCTGACCGTACACCGCCGTGCTCGTTGTCTCGTTATCCTGTGCGAACACGATATCGCCGTCGAGAAGAACAAATCCCTGAGCTGCAAACGGCGGTCCCCATGAGCCGACGAAATTCTCCGCACGATCGACATTTTCTTCCATGAAGAACGCACCAACCAGCCAGTCGACGTTGCCGTCGCCTGTCGAAGTCAAACGAAACTCCTGGCTGATCTGGTCCGATTCCTCGTCTGCAGCATCAATGAGATTGAATGTCGTGACGCCGATCGGCAGGGCAGCAAGATCCTCCGACCATTGATAATCGGTTTCCCGGTATGCCGTTATCGACGTCAGCGTGGCGCTGGCAAGATCCCAGTCGACTCGCCCCAGAATGCCGCTGATATCCCGTTTTTGCAAAGCGCCCAATGACGACGCACACTTGCGGATGTCACCGCCGGTTGTCGACGCGATCGTGGGATCATACAAAGGAACTGAAAGACCGAAAGGATCGTTCAGGTCCGTGTTATTGACGTTGCGGCAGTTACCAGCCTGATCATCTTTAGAGTAGTCGGCGATGATCCGTATCTCCGTCGTGTCGCTCGGCGCGAATGCCAACTGGCCACGAAAACTAAGGTTGTCCTCATCATGATATTCCTGGCCATCAACAATATTGTCGACGTATCCGTCCCGGTCCCTTTTACTAAACGAAAACGAACCGTTGACGCTGTCCGAAATGCTGCCGCTGACGAGCCCGCGAATGCCGATCGCACCAAAATTGCCTGCGGTCACGCCAAGTTTGCCTTCGAAAGCCTCGGTCGGCTTTCTCGTGCTTACACTAATCGCGCCACCGACTACGTTCTTGCCGAATAATGTTCCCTGTGGGCCACGCAATACCTCGATACGTTCGAGGTCGTAGAGGTCCATCGAACCACCACCAGCGCGCCCGATGTAAACCTCGTCAATAAACGTCGCGACCGCAGGGTCAGCGCCCGCGGAATCCAGCGTCGTGCCGATGCCGCGAATAAAGTACTGCGGCTCGCCGATGTTGAATTGGGTCATCGTGAAGTTCGGCGTCTCCATCGCGACATCCATGACGCCGGTGATGCCACCCTCACCGATGTCGTCACCAGAAATCGCGGTTACCGAAACCGGTACATCCTGGAGGCTTTGTTCACGCCGCTGCGCGGTGACAGTAATTTCTTCGAGCGCCATCCCTTCCTGCGCCTGAGTGTCAATCGCCGCAAAAAATGTTAAAGCCGGAACGAGCCCGATTACAGAAATTCTCGAATTCATGATGATCCCCCTGAAAATTGGCAGTGCCATCTTATTTTGAACCATCTTAGTTCACGTCAGTACTGTTATGCAAGTGTCTAATAAAAGGCAATCCGAAACTCGGCCATCATCGCTTGATTCCCCTGGTTCTACTGCTTTTCCGCTGGGGCTATCCCGGTGCTTCGCCAACAGAGGTGACTGACACGGAGCCGACCACAACTTGTTCCGAGCATTCGCTGCACGCGACGATGGTCTTGAGTGGTTTGCCACAGGCCTTGTGTGTCAGCAGGAGTGGCGAGCCGCGGTCGCTCACTATCCACTTGTCTGCCCATTCATGCATCATCAAAATGTGTCCGTACAAGTCCCTGCCCTTGTCAGTCAGCCGGTACTCATGTCGCGCGGGTTTTTTGTGATAAGCCTGGCGCGCGACGATCCCTGCATTGACAAGCAGTTTTAGTCGATCGGCAAGAATGTTGGTTGCGATTCCAATCGCGGCGCCGATCTCATCATAGCGGCGCAAGCCAAAGAACATTGCGGCGACAACCAGTCCGGTCCAGCGGTCACCAATGATGTCAGCCAGGTGAAAGAGATTGGTGTCAACGCCTTCCGGATGCGAGATTTTGGGTCTTGATCGGCGTTGAAACCGTGGTGGCACCGGTTCCACGTGATCCGCAGCAGGCCCGGGTGCGTAACGTACTTCCTGGCTTCTGACAACATTCTTGCAATGTTCGCAGCGCACTTCAGGGAGCATGGTACTGCCGCACTCCCTGTGAACAAGTCTCAGCGGGAAATGGTGGTCCTCGTCTGCGACCCAATCATGTTCCCATCGCCACGCCGTCAACGCCACCGCATATAGATCAGCACCACTCCTGGTCAGGCGGTATTCGTACCAGGTGGGTGAAGTCTGATAGGGGCTTTTGTACAGAATCCCCGCTTCAACCAGCGAATTAAGCCTCAGAGTCAGGGTCCCACGAGCAACGCCGATGCGGCGTCGGAAGTCCTCGAATCGATGCTCACCCAGAAATACGTCTCGCAGAATCAAAAACGACCATCGGTCGCCCAGAATTTTCAGTGCTTGTGCGACCTGACAGCTCAGGATCAGGTTGCCGTTCACCTCAGATCGAATGTTTTCCATCCTCATTGTTGAGCAATGTGGCATATGATAGTCTAGTTATGCAAGCGATAGGTGCTGTTTATATATGAGCACCGCTTGGAAATTGAGGAGTGACTATGCTTGATCTTTCGGGAAAAGTTGCCGTTATCACCGGCGCAAGCCGCGGCATTGGCCGTTCCATCGCTGAAAACATGGCAAGGGCTGGAGCCAGGGTAGTCATCAGCAGCCGCAAGCTGGAGGCTTGCGAAGAAGTTGCCGAGGCTATTCGCAGCGAGGGCGGCGAGGCGATTGCGATTGCTGCCGGCCTGGGCCACCAGGATCAGCTGGAGGCGATGATCGACGAGACCCGCGAGACCTGGGGGAAAGTTGATATCCTGGTTTGCAATGCAGCCGTCAATCCCTACTACGGCCCGCTGACCGGCATAGACAACGAACTGTTCGACAAGATGATGCACTGCAACGTGCGGGACAATCTGTTCCTGTGCAAACTGGTGCTACCGGAAATGGCCGAGCGTCGAGATGGCGCAATCATTGTCATTTCCAGCGTCGGTGGCATTCGTGGCAATTCCGTTCTGGGCGCCTATGGCATCACCAAAGCGGCAGATATGGCGTTGGTGCGAAATCTTGCCGTCGAGTGGGGCAAGAAAAATATCCGCATAAATTGCATCGCGCCCGGATTGGTCAAGACCGATTTTGCCCGCGCGCTCTGGGAAAACCCGGAAATGCGTAGTCATTTGGAAGACATGACCCCCATTGGACGCATCGGAGAGCCGGATGATATCGGCTTGCTCGCAACATTCCTTGCCACGAGAGGCGGTGCATTCATCACCGGAGAAACGATTGTCGCCGATGGCGGCATGTCGATTTCCCAGGGTGCCTGAAGACACTTGCAGGTAACTGACGGGTTGGGGCTAACACGACGGATTTGCCATGAACTTTGATGAAGCTGAACACATCACGATGTTGCGCGAGACGCTGCGGCGTTTCGTTGACAAGGAACTGCCCCGCGAAGAGGCTCAGCGACTGGATCGCGAAAGCGATTTTTCCGATGAGACCTTTGCCAGACTGTGCGAACTGGGCGTCACCGGCTTAACCGTACCCGAAGAATATGGCGGCATTGGAATAGATATTGTCGCCGCTGTCGCCACGATTGAAGAACTGTCAAAACGCGGCACCAGCCTTGCAGGACCATTCATCCACTGCGCATTCTACGGCGGCATGAATATGGTGGAGAACGGCAGTGAGGCCCAGAAACGGGCACTGCTGCCCAAGCTCGCCGAGGGCAGACTTCTCTTCGCCTATGGGCTCAGTGAACCCGATGTGGGCGGTGACCTGGCATCTGCCCGGGTAACGGCCAGAATGGACGGCGACGAAGTAGTCATAAACGGCACCAAGCGCTGGGTCACCGGCGCTCACAAAGCGGATTACATCTACACGCTGGTCCGCAGCGGGGACGCCGATGCGAAATACAAGAACCTGTCTTTTGTCCTCGTGCCAACAGACGTCCCGGGCATCACAATTGTTGACATCAACCATTTTGGACTGCGTTACAGCGCCACCACGGACGTTATTTACGAAGATGTCAGGGTACCGCTTGAAAATATCGTTGGTGGCACAGAACGATGGAATAAGGGCTGGCCAATGCTGGCCGGGCGAGCGCTCGATGTCGAGAAACTGGAAATCACCGCAGTGGCCCTTGGCACAGCATCGGCAGCGGTCGAAGACGCCTGGGAGTATGCTCAGGAACGCAAACAATTTGGCCGTCCCATCTGCGCCCACCAAGCGATTCGACATGACCTTGTCGATGCACGAACCAAGCTCCAGGCCTGTCGTCACATGCTCTACCACGCAGCCTGGATGGCAAATGAGGGACGGGACTGCGGCGTGGAAAGCTCCATGGCCAAGCTCTTCATTGCCGATACCGGCGTTGAAATCGTGTTGAAGTGTCAGCAAATCATGGGCGCCTATGGCTGTGCCGGAGAATACGACATGGAGCGCTATGTGCGGGACATGCTCTGCATGCCAATTGTCGGTGGCTCATCCAAGATGCAGAAGAATAATATCGCCAACAGACTCGGGCTTCCTGCCAGGTAAGTTAGACCAGGGATTGAGGCATATAGGATGGCCAAATCCGACTTCGCATTCCATCATGTTTTCCGGGTTCGTTATTCGGAAGTCGATGCCCAGGCGATCGTTTTTTTTGGAAACTACCTGACCTATTTCGACTCCGCACATAACGAATACATGCGCACGCTGTCATTCGACTATTTACACTTTGTCGAGCACCACAACAACGATATTCATATCGTAAAAGCAGTCGTAGAATATCATTCCCCTGCCCGCTTCGATGACGAACTCGAAGTCTACGTGCGCACAAGCTATATCGGTCGCTCAAGCATGAAGGTTAGTTTCGAGGTCTATCCCGCTGGCAAAGAAGAGCTAATCACCACAGCTCAACTTGTTGTGGTAGCTGCCGACCAGAAGAGCATGAAATCTGTCCCCTGGCCCGGAGCTTTTGTTCAAGAGATCATCGAGCGCGAGATCATTCCCGTCGAACGGCCATGAGCCTGGCACGAATGTCCTTCTTGTCGATCTTGCCGAGGTTGGTCAGCGGGATTTCATTCCAGAACTCGACGCATTTGGGAGCGACCAGGCTGCCTTTGATCCCTTTGACGAAAGCGATGAGTTCCGCTTCGTCCGCCAAGGCCTGATCTTGTAGCTGCACCACGGCGCACACCTCTTCACCCCATTTGTCGTGCGGCAAACCCACGACAGCAACGCCCCTGACAGCAGCGTGCTCATGCAGGACATCTTCAATCTCACGCGGGTAGATGTTAAATCCGCCGCTGATGATCATGTCTTTCTTCCGATCGACGATATAGATGAAGCCTTCTTCGTCCTGAAAGGCGATATCGTCAGTATGGAGCCAGCCATCACGGATAGTCTCGGCTGTCGCTTCCGGGTTATTCAGATAACCGCTCATCATGTTGGCGCACCGCACCACGATCTCGCCGGCTTCACCCTGCGGCACTTCGTTGCCATCATCATCAAGCAATCTAAGTTCGGTATGAACGGTCGGCCGCCCGGCCGACGAAAATATCTGCTTCTCTCTCGCCGGATCTGAGACGATATGTTGTTCCCGTGACAGGGCGCTGAGGACCATGGGGGCTTCGGTCTGTCCGAATAACTGCGTCATCACGGGACCAAACCTCTGTATTGCCTGTTTGAGCCGGCCTGGCGCAATTGCCGAAGCTCCATAGATAATGTTCCGCAAGCTGCTGAGATCGTATTCGTCCAGAGACGAGTGATCCAGCAAAACGTAGATCATCGTTGGCACGAGGAAAGTCATCGTCACCTTCTCGCGAGCCACTGCCTCCAGGAATAGTTCAGGTTCAAAATGATCAACGATGACGCAACGGCCTTTGCGCAACAGGACAGGCAGCGTCAGGCAACCGCCCGCATGGGTTAGCGGGGTCACATACAAAAAAGTCTCTTCCCAGCCAAACCCGAACTCAAGCATCTCCATGACATAGGTATAGACCCAGGCTCGGTGCGACAACATGACCCCTTTGGGGCGACCCGTGGTACCGCCGGTGAAATAGATTCCTGCGAGATCTTCAGGTTCGATTTCAACAGGAATGGGCTCGCGCGAATGCTTGTCGATCAGATCCGAGAGGAGCCAGTGACCGGAATCCGGATCGACCTTGTCGCCGATGCAGATAAAGCGACTTACTGTCTCCAGCCCCGGGGTCATCTCCTCGACGCGCCGGCTCATACTCTCATGGTAGATCAGGGTGGTGCATTCCGCCTCGTTAATCATGTAGACATGATCCTGCGGGCTAAGCAGTATCGCGAGCGGCACGCGGACGGCCCCGATTTTGGCCAGTGCATATTCGCAAAAAAAGTACTCCAGGCAATTCGCCATCAGAAAGGCGACGGTTTCACCTTTCTTTACTCCCTGATCCTGAAGCGCCCTTGCAAGGGAATTGGCATTCGTCCCCATCTCATTATAGGTGCATGAACGGGAGCCATGGATGATTGCGGTTTGATCTCCGTAGAAATCCACGCAGCGATCGTATAGTTCCCCAACGGTTGAGCGAAGCATGGGTTGTACTCTCCTGAGCGGGATATCTCGTTAAGAACTCAGCCTATCCGCGCATATGAAACATCATCTTGTAATCATGTTGCATGACGTTCTCTTCACGTTGGTTGCGGACCGTATAACGCCAGACCTGTATTCCTTTTTTTGGGTCGCTCGTGGGGCTCTTTTCGATCACCTCAACCGTCACAGAGATCGTGTCACCGATCTTCACAGGCGCCAGCATGCGCATATTGTCAACGCCGAGCCAGGCAATCGCGGAATCACCTGCAAACCCGCCGGAGGCGACCAGTCCCACTGACATCGCGAAAATCAAGGGGCCATGGACCAGCCGTTCACCAAAACCCGACCTGGCGGCATACTCCCTGTCCATGTGAAGCGGATAAAAATCCATGGTCAGACCTGCCCAGCTGACGACGTGGGCTTCAGTCATCGTGATGGCGGCGGTCGAATAAATATCCCCGACGTTGAAATCATCACCGTACTTGCTGTGTTGCATTGATTTCTCCTAAGCCGCAGCGGGTTTGAATTTAGGCAAGGTAAATTCGTCGTCGAGTTCCTCGAAGGCAACTTCCACCGGCATGTCGCACTCGACGTCGTGAGGATTACAGCCGATTACATTGCTTAACATCTGCACTCCTTCTTCCAGCCGAATCACGGCAACGACATAGGGCATATCCTGCAGGAATGACGATGGCGCGTTCGACTCTACCACCGTGTAGCTGTAAACCGTTCCCTTGCCACTGGCTTCAACCCATTCCAGGCTGTCCGCGGAACAATGTGGGCAGGCGATGCGTGGGTAGAACACATGTTTGCCGCACTCACTACATTTTTGGATGATCAGGCATTCTTCCCTGGCGGCATCCCAGAACGGTTGCGCCCACGTGTTTACCACCGGTATCGGCTTCGCTGGGGCAGTCGACTGTTCTCGCTTATCCATCTTCTGTTCTCCTTGCCGTTATTCCTACGGAATCTCTGTGCCGAGAATCGTAACCTGGGCATCAAAATAGGTTCCGCCCGTAGCGGTTTCGACAGCAAAACGTGCATCAGGCACTTGCCGCTCGCCCGCTTTGCCCATCAGTTGTCGGGTTGCTTCAATGAGTAGGGACACTGACCCTCCCGCCCCGATGTGGCCCTTTGACAGCATGCCGCCGTCAGTCGTGGTCGGGATACGCCCCCCGGGACAGGTATCTCCACTCAGGAAAATCTCGCCCGCCGCGCCACGCTCGCACAAACCGATTTCTTCAAATGTCAGCAATTGGTAAATCGGATAAGAATCGTAGATTTCGGCGACGTCGATATCCTGTGGTGTTAACCGAGCTTCCTCAAACGCCTCACGCCCCGCCTGGGCCCAGCCGAAACGGGTCAGGTCTGGCTCCTGTGAATAAACGAAATGACTCACGACACCGCTTTCACCAAGGATGTAGACCGGCTTATTCGGCAGGTCGCGCGCGCGGTCGGCAGAGGTCACGATAAACGCCCCGCCACCGTCGAAAAGCATATTCGAGTGTTTCGCCCTCAAGGGGGTTGAGAGCATCTTTGACGCCATGACTTCGTCGATAGTGAGCGGCTTTCTAAAAAAAGCATTTGGATTAAGTTCGGCCCATTTTCGATTCGACACACAGACGGCAGAGAGTTGCTCGTCCGTGCACCCGGTTTCATATTTGTATCGCGTGGTAGCCAGGGCGGCCACGGTCGAATAATGCTGACCGTAAGGTACCTCCCACTCAGAAGATATACCGGCCGTTGAAAAGAGGTCGATGCCGCCTTGCGATGTCACGCCTGTTCCCAACTTGTCGGCGTGTACGAACAGAACGTTCCTGGCGAGGCCTGCATAGACCAGGGCGCCGGCGATTTGCAATGCGTTACTGCTTGAGGACCCACCCGAAAATACCTGGATATTCTTTCTTACATTCCGCAGACCGAGTTCTTCAACGATACGGCCGGTAACCAGCTCGGTACTGAACGGGCCGCTGAACAAGGCTCCGGTCGGGATGACGTAGTCGATGTCGTCTTTATTCATTCCGGCATCGGCAATAGCCATGCGAGCTGACTCGAGCGCGAAACTAATGGCCCCCTGTTCGGCAAACCGGCCAGTTGGAACCTCCCCGATACCTACGATGGCGACATTTCCCCTTAGATTGCTCACGCACAGTCTCCTCAAGTCATAGCAACTCTTCTACAAGTGACCACCCTCGCTCGGCGACAAGAACAGACATCTGGCCGAACTGGTGGGCTGTTTCGGAACTGGCATTGCCCTTTAGTGCCCGGGCGTAAATGCCGTGTTGAATGGCGGCGGTCCTGAACAGGCTGAATGCCATGAAGAACGCCCAGTCAACGATGCCAGCGCGGCCAGTACGCTCGCTGTACGCGGACACATAATCTTCTTCGGACGGAATGCCCAAGGGCACAATGTCGGCGCCAACGAATCCCCGGGCTAACTTGTTATCGCAAGACAAGTGATAGGTCATGCAGTTGAAAGCCAGATCACCCAGAGGGTGGCCCAACGTGGACAATTCCCAGTCAAGGACCGCGATAACCTTTGGTTCCTCTGCATCGAACATCAGGTTTTCCAAACGGAAATCACCATGCACAATCGATGTGCTGTCGTCGGCTGGAATATTCTCCGGCAACCAGTTCATCAATTGATCCATGGCCGGCACATCCCCCGTCCTGGAGGCTTCGTATTGCCGCGACCACAGCGCCACCTGTCGGGCAATGTAGTTATCCGGCTTGCCGTAGTCTTCCAATCCGATGGCTTTCCAGTCCAGATTGTGCAGGCGGCCCAGCGTGTCATTCATGGCATCATAAATCGCCTCGCGTTCAGCCGGATCCATGTCTGGCAAGAGAGGATCCCGCAGAATCCGGCCGGGCAGATACTCCATGACATAGAATGGCGTGCCAATCACAGCATCGTTTTCACAATAATGCAGCACACGCGGTACGGGCACACCTGAATCCAGAAGCGCGTTCAGTACCCGATATTCGCGATCTATCGCGTGCGCCGATGGCAATAGTTTCCCGGGCGGCTTCTTGCGCAGTACATATTCCCTTTCCGCAGTACTGATGTGGAAAGTGGGATTCGACTGCCCCCCACGGAACTGAAGCACCGACATGGGCCCGGCAAAGCCAGGCAAGACCCCACGTAGATAGGTACTCAGTGCATCTTCATTGAATCGAAGGTCAGCACGTACTGGTACCCGGCTCTCACGTTGATTCACATTGTTTCTCAACTGAGCGATGTTTGTGTAGCTCGAGCCGGGCGATCTGGTCGCGATGCACCTCGTCGGGACCATCGGCTATGCGCAGGGATCGCGCCCACCCCCAACTTGCGGCCAGGCCGAAGTCCTGGCAAACGCCGGCACCGCCATGCACCTGTATGGCCCGGTCCAGTACACGCTGGGCCATGTTTGGCGCAACCACCTTGATCATACCAATTTCCGCCCGGGCGGCCTTGCTACCGACCGTGTCCATCATATGCGCGGCCTTAAGAGTGAGAAGTCGTGCCTGGTCAATGTCCATGCGGGAGTCGGCGATATATTGACGAATGACACCATGGTCACAGATCTTCCGGCCAAAGGTCGTCCTTTCCTGCGCCCGTTTGCACATCGCCGCCAGGGCACTCTCTGCCTGCCCGATCAAACGCATGCAGTGATGAATCCTGCCGGGTCCGAGACGCGCCTGGGCGATCTCAAAGCCGCGGCCTTCACCTAACAGAAGGTTGTCTGCCGGCACCCGGGTATCAACGAAGCTCACCTCGGCATGTCCATGCGGTGCATGGTCCTCGCCAAAAACCTTTAGCGCCCGAACGACCTTCACACCGGGAGTATCCATGGGAACCAGGACCATTGATTGCTGCTGATACTTATGTGCAACCGGGTTGCTCTTGCCCATGAATATCAGGAGCTTGCATCGCGGGTCCGTTGCCCCTGACGTCCACCATTTGAGGCCATTGAGGACAAACTCATCGCCATCGCGCGTGATGCTCGATTCGATATTGGTCGCGTCTGAAGAAGCCACGGCCGGTTCGGTCATGGCAAATCCTGACCGGATTTCTCCCGACAACAGGGGTTGCAGCCATTTATCTTTCTGCTCCCGGGTGCCGAATTGCGCCAGTATTTCCATGTTTCCGCTGTCCGGGGCCTGGCAGTTACACGCCTCAGACGCGATCGGGGATCGGCCCATTATTTCGGCCAACGGCGCATACTCGAGATTGCTCAGACCCGGTCCGTGATCTGTATCGGGCAAGAACAGGTTCCAGAGACCCAACTCCTTTGCTTTGTCCTTCAGTCGTTCCATCACTTCTGTCGGCTGCCAGGGGTCTCCTTTTGACACTTCCTCGTCGTAGATGGCCTCGGCTGGAAAGACATGTTCATCCATGAACGCCGACAAATGATCCATGTATTCCCTGGTGCGGTCTGAGTAATCAAAGTCCATAGGATTCCCCCGCTAATTCCGGCCTTTGCCAGTCGTCGAAACAGGCTCTCTTGGTCAGTGAGAAGCAGTCTACTTGCATAATAAGACTTTTTACTTGCATTGCAAGACTTTGGGGTGATATTGTGCCATAAATCAGCCGGGCACAACATGAATCGGGTCCTGTGCGTAGGTTCTCAGGGTTTGTATCGAACCTGTTTTGGATTTACGAGGGTAAGAAATGTCATCAGAAAGATTCGACGCTATCGTGATCGGCGCCGGCGTTGCCGGCATGACCGCAGCCGGTATGCTGGCACAGGACTGTGGAAAAAAAGTTGTCGTCTTTGAACGGGCCCCTTTCCTTGGCGGACGGTGTCTTTCATATGTCGGTCATGGCAACAAGGTCGTTGCAGATGGTGTTGAGATGGATGCCCGGGCCTTCCAAAAATCCCTGCCGCTTGCCCATTGTTACCTGGGCAAATGCACGCCGGATATCAATACTATTTTCGAACAGAAACTTCTCGATGGACGCACCTTTGAGGCAGGCGGCCATGGCCTTTTCTGGGGCAACAAAAACCGCGCCGACCTGGCACTTAAGCATTTTGGACAGCATGTGGAAATGCCGCTTAATCGTGGTCTCGGTTTCATCGAGTGGCAGGGCTTGAATAAGGATGGCACGGTCAAGCCCACCATTGCCCACCAGGTGCAAAAGGGCCACCCCTATCCGTGGATGAGCGAGGAAGGCTTTGCCAAGACCATGGAGCAACTCAGCGACATGAGCAAACTTACTTTCGAAGACCTTACCAAGCTGTCACGCAAGTCTCTTCAGGAATGGCTTGAGGAACGAAACATGGACCCGGAGGCTTATGAGTACATCAAGGTTCTGGCGGCATCTCAGACCGGCATGGCCGAACCCAGGATGACAAACGCAACTGATTTCCTCGGTTATATGGCCATGGCGCGGGATATCCGCATGAACCTGATAACAGGTTCCGTTGCATCGGTCGACAAGCCCGGAACAATCGCCATTCCGCTGGCCATGGAACAGCCGATCAAGGAGCATGGCGGTGAGGTTTGGCGCAACACGCCGGTGACCGAGGTCATCATCGAAGACGGCAAGGTCAAGGGTGTGACGTATAAGAAGGACAATGAAAAGCACACGATGATGGCGGATAATGTCATCTGTACGGTCCCACCCAAGTATGCCTTCCAGGTTCTGCCGAAAGAGGCTTTCCCGGCGGAGTGGGTCAGTTTTCTCAAAGAAGAACACTGGGGCATCGGACTTTTGACTGGCTGGGTCGGCACCAAACGGTCAATCACCGGGGATCTCGGAATCGATAAACGCTCATTTATCTACATGCCGGGCATCACTACAGAGGATGAGGGTTTCATCGGTGTTGTGGACATGGTGATGTGCGAGTTTGACTCCTGGAAAGATGGCGAAGCGGACCGCGCCCCGGAAGGCAAAACTGAATACTTGTTTTCAACCGCGTTGACGGACAAGGAAATGCGCGATCCTGAGCGGGTCAACCTGGTCATTGAACGCTGCGAAGCCTGGGCCAGGGCTAATTTCCCCACCTGGGATGAGGATGTAGAGTTCATACTCTGGACCCCGTCACCCGAAGCACTCGGTACTTACCGTCCCGTGGGCACAGTCCGCCCGACCCACAAGAATCCGTATGTTGAGGGTTTGTGGTTCGCCGGCGACCAGTATGGTGAGAAGAACTGGGGGTGTGGTATTGATGCGGCCGTGCTTTCGGGCATCGTTTGCGTGGACCAAATGATGGGCACGAGTCTCGAGGAGGAAATCTTTCCCGATTACCATCGTGGCATTTTGGTGGAACCGACGGAGGCGGCCGCGTAAAGAACCACTGGCCGTAAGTCGCTGCTGTGAACGCGGAACTGCTCATCCGTGACGTTCTTGCCCCGGGCGACTGCTTCCCAGCTGTTATTGGGAGTGCTGTTCAATCGGGAACACTCGTCCTTCGAAAACCGTTCCCCAGATCGCTATGTCCTTTAACTTCATGGGGTCAATAGCCAGCGGATCGTCTTCCAGCACCGTGAAGTCCGCGCGTTTACCGGCAACGATGCTGCCGATCTCCTGCTCCATCTTCAGGGCGTACGCGGCGTCGATGGTGATCGCCCGAAGCGCCTGTTCAGTCGTGATGCGCTCCTCGGGCGCCATCAGCGTGCCCTCGGCCGTGATGCGATTTACAGCGACCGAGGCAAGCGTCAAGGGTGCCGCCGGCGCCATCGTAAAGTCCGAATGCAATGATACCGGGATGCCCTGCCTGAGCATGCCGCCAATACGTGACATCTGCGAAGCGCGGTCATAGCCAAGCCCCTTGTTGGCGTACGCGTCGCCCAGGGCCCACAAGTAATACGGCTGCGCGGAAATCACAACACCTAAAGAGGCGGCGCGACGCAACTGGTCATTGGTTGCGTAACCGACGTGGTGCAATGTCAGTCGATGATCCGTCCGCGGTTTTTCGTCTAGCAAGATTTGCAGCGTATCGAGCACCACATCCATACCTTCGTCGCCGTTAACATGAATGTGAATCTGATAACCGCGATTCCAGAATTCACGCGCGAAAGACAAAAGCTCGTCAGGCTCGGTCATCCATTTTCCCTGGTGCCCGTCCGTGTAGCCTGGCGGATTCATGCGCATGTACTGCGCGAAAAAAGCGCCGTCGGCAAAAAACTTGATGTGCTTCTTCACAATGATCTTGTGCGTTGACAGTTCAGGGTACGTGTCAAACTCGTCAGCAAGCTCGTCCAGACCAATCTCCAGGTTCGTGTTGGCAATCGCCGGCACAACCATGACGCGAAACGGAGTGTCGTCGTCGCCGAACGAATTCGTCAGTGCAGCAACCTCGTGCCTGAAAATCGGATAGCCTCCGCCACCCATGTCGGCAATCGTCGTAATGCCGCCACGCCAGATGATGTCGCGCAGCCTATCGTGGCCAAGCGCGAGTTTCTCCGGCTGCAGCAGATGCCTCGAGAGCGGCGCAATTGCGAACTGAATCATCCCCTGTTCCGAAAAAGAACCGCGCGCAAGGTCTACTTCCGCGTGGGGCGAAGGCTTTGCTCGGTCGACGCCGAGCCATTGGATACCTGCCGTATTGGCGATGACTTCATGAAACGAGCGTTGCCAGACGATGATCGGGCGCTCTTGTGATATCCAGTCGAGCTCTGCGCGATTAACCTCACCGTGCCAAATCTCGTGATACCCCCAGGTGATGAATGGCTCGCCGTCAATAGGCGAATTTTCAACCGCCTGTTGCAAAACGCGCAGGTACTCATCGTGTCCTCTTGTGCGGGGCACCCGCCAGCCCGGCAACTCCCATTCGTGCGGCGTTATCCAGTACGTATTGAGTAGCAGTGCGGCCAACTGCGGATGCAGGTGGTTATCGATCAGGCCCGGCATGATGATCTTGTTTGCGAAGCGCTCATCAATGAGGTGAGGGCGCGACTCGAGCCATGGCCGCATCGAATCGAGTGTGCCGACAGCAACAATGCGCCCATTGGCAACCGCGACCGCTTCCGCGCGCGGCAAGGTCTCGTCCATGGTGATCACGGACCTCGCCGTGTAAACGTGCAATGTGGAATCGGCAAACCCCGATAACGGCGACAGCGACAAGACGCCAAGGGCTACAAACAGCGCGACTTTATTCGCTAGCACATTGCACGTCATCAATCGTTTCCCCTGCCGCGAGATTGATCGCCGTGGCCGGATGCGGACACAACACCGCTTCATCGACAATAGCCGTTTCCGCATTCAGGGCTCGAGCCAGCAGCTTCGTCGGGGCAACACCGTTCTCGACCCAGTTATCCAGTGCCGTGATCGGATCGAAACGGTCAGGGACATCGGCTGGCATCTCCCAACAGTGGCCCTGCCCCGGAATCATGAAAAGGCGGTAAAACGATTGAATCGCGTCAACACCTCCCATGTGCTCTGCAACACTTTCGTAATACGCAAGACTCTGGTCGGGCAGCACGAGAGGGTCCGCCCAGCCATGCCACATCAGGTATTTGCCACCAGCATCGCGAAACTCGGTGAGATCCGGATCAAGCGCATCCAGGAGCTTGCCGGTCGTGGCCAGCCGCGGCGGGTCATCGTCGAAGTCGAAGTCCAGCGCCGTGTAATCATCGGGCGTGCCACCCTCGAAACCGAGATATTTCGCGTAACGCCCGCCGAGCTGGTTGCCGCCGGCAATTCGATCGGCGGTATCGAGAAACCAGACCAACCAGAACCGTTCGCTGCCGGGCGGCATGCCCGGAAACAGTTGTTCGCCGGCCGAGGTTATCGGTCCCTGGTACCACTTTGCGACCACGGCTTTTTCGGCATCGGTGAAACATCGGTTGGTCGTCTCGTCACCGCAGGTCGGTAGCGCATCAATGTTAACGTCGCACTGTCGCGGCGAACTGATAACGCCATCCGTCTTGCCATCCGTCGCATCACATTGCCCGATAACGGCTCTCTCGAGCGCGGGGAGCTTCGACGCAAAGTTCCCGCGCGTCAGAATACGCCGGCCCTCATCGTCCGTATTCGACACAACGACCCAGGAACCATAGACGCCGCCCGAATACGACAGGTGCAACACGCCACCGCCACCGAGAATGCCATCGAATAATGTCGGGTAGCGTTGCGCGGTCATTGCCGCCATGCGGCCGCCGTTCGAGCAACCACTAAAGTACTCTCGCATCGGTTCCGAATCGTAGAACGCCCGCGTCATTTCAGTTCCTGCCTCATGTGACAGAAATACGCCGCGGTGTGCGTATACCTCAACAGCTTCGGGATTTCCCTGTGCCCAGGACGCCTCGCCCATGCCGCCTTTGTGACCGTTGTCGGTCGTGATGGTGGCATAGCCGCGCAACAACGCTTCGTTGATCGTATTTGAAAAACCGGCTTTATCCGGCATCACGGTGCCGCAATAACCGCCACACCCTGACTGGTAGTACTTGCCATTCCAACTGCCAAGCGGAAAGCGCGCTTCGAAACCGATATTCGGATTGATCATTCCCTGGATCTGGCAAAATCCCGGCAGGTCTTCACGATCTGTCACGACCGCCGTCGCACTGATGGTCGTGCCCGGCAAATTCGTGGACAACATCGCAAGGCATCGAGCCTGCAGGTCGACTTCTTGCTGACACGCGGTTAGCGCAAGGAGAAAGAAGCACGCTGGGCCGACCGCGCTACCGAATCGCCATGTCACGGTCCGTCCCTCAGCGCCCGATGACAAAACTGACGGTCGTCGTCGCACTGCCACCGATGTTGAGCGTCGCCACATTCGAAGCACCTTCAATCTGGTAGTCGCCGGCATTGCCTGTGACCTGTTTGTAGCTGTCAAGAATCATGCGTACACCGGTCGCGCCGACCGGGTGTCCCAGGCCGATCAGGCCGCCGCTGGCGTTGATTGGAATACGGCTACCCATCTCGATGTGGCCGGCTTCGATCGCTTTCCAGCTCTCGCCGGGCGCTGTAATACCAAAATGGTCGATTGCCATGTACTCAGTGCTCGTGAAGCAGTCATGCGTCTCGATACCATCGAGTTCATCGACAGCATTGATGCCGGCGCGCGAAAATGCATCGCTGATCGTGCCGCGCACATGCGGAAATACGTATTCGGCATCGCGGCTTTCTGCAATTTTCTGCTCGTAGCTGATCGGCGCCGTGCGATGCCCCCAGCCTTTGATATACGGCAGGTCGTCGATGGACATACCGCGGCGAATTGCGTAATCCCGTGCTTTGTCAGCACTCGCAAGGAAAACACAAACGGCACCATCGGTGATCTGGCCGCAGTCCTGTTTGCGTATCCGCCCTTCGATGATGGGATTGGCTTCGTCGTCCTCGGCAAAGCTCTCCTCGGTGAAGGTCCATTTTCGTGTTTGGGCGTTTGGATTGCGTTTGGCATTCGCGAAATTGACTTTGGCGATTCCGGCCAGGTGTTCCTGCTTGAGCCCATAGCGATTGTCATACTCGATCGCGAGTTCGCTGAACATGTGCGGCCACGGGTAGGTTGCATCCCGGCATTCGTGTCCGGCCCACATCGCCGTCGGGCCGATGTACGCGGCGGCCTCCTGTCCGGGCACGTTGCGCATCTGTTCGACGCCGATGACCGCTGCAAGGCCGTATCGTCCGGCCTCTATCTCGGCCGAGGCCGCGAGAGCCGCGATACTGCCCGAAGCACAGGCCGCTTCGTGTCGCGACGCGGGCAAGCCCGAAAAAGCCGGATGCAACGCCGCGAAGAAGCCGCCCAGGTGTCCCTGGTTGCAAAAAAGCTCGGCGGCGAAGTTGCCAACATGTGCCACGTCGACAGTCTCCGGCTCGAGCTCGACAGTTTCGAACGCCGTCTGCACGGTGTCGCGAAAACCGTCGAATATCTCGAGGCCATTTCTCGCCCAGTTCTGCGAAAAGTCGGTCTGATAGCCACCCAGAATGTAAACCCTTTCTACCATCGTGTTTCCTCTCGGATAGTGTTAGTCAGGCGCCCCCGACATAGTGCGCCAGTTGATCGATCCTGTCGCCACCCCAGAACATCTCGTCGCCGGCAAAAAAAGTCGGTGCCCCGAAGACGCTTCGCTCCATCGCTTCGCCAGTCACCTGCTTCAGCCTCTCCTTGACGGTATCGCTGGCCGTGGCCTGGAGCACTTCCTCGGCATCCAGCCCCATATCCACCGCAACGGCAGCGAGCACCTCGGGGTTGGAACAATCGCGGCCCTCGCCGAAACTTGCGTGAAACACGGCGCGAGCCCATTCGACGGCCCTGTTCACGTCGGTGCCGGCGAGATACCAGAAAACCCGCGCTGCGGTCATGCTGTTGAATGGAAAGGGCTCGGGCCATTTGTATGGCAGCCCGGCGAGTTGGGCCGAGCGTTCGACGTCGCGCCACACGTAGCGGCCCTTCGTCGTGTCGGAAGAAGGCGGCGCGTGATTCATGGCCTTGAAAACAACGCCGAGTGCGATCGGCTTCCAGTTGACTTGGCAGCCGTGGTCGTCCGCCAGCTTGGTCAGCCGTGGCAAGGCGATATAGGAGTACGATGATGAAAAATCGAAATAGAAATCGATCGTGGCTCGCATAGCTTAATCTCTGTTGATTTTAGTCACTTTCATAAATAGACTTAAGCGAAACAGGATACTAGGCTCGCGACCGATTGGCAATTTCACTTCATCATTCGCGACGCCATCGGGGGCACCATGCGCACAACACCTGACGAAAGAATCAAAGACCTTACCGAACGCGGCTGGTGGGGAGAGACAACGCTCGATTCGCTGTTTCGCGAGGCCGTCGCACGATCCCCTGAACATGTCGCACTCGTCGACCAGTTCAATCGCGGCGCGTGGTGCGACGGTGAGGCGCAGCGCGTTACGTACGCGGAACTCGCCAACATTGCCGATAACCTGGCGGCAGCATTCTACGATTATGGTTTGCGACAGGACGATATCGTCGTCGTGCAATTGCCGAATATCGCCGAACTCGCCGTACTGTACCTGGCACTGGGAAAACTCGGCGTCATCTTGAGCCCGGTACCGATTCAATACGGGCCGTTCGAACTCGGCAAGGCGAAAGAACTCCTCGATCCTGCTGCGTTCATCACATTGTCGAACTTCAAGGGTCAGAACTTCGCAAGCGACCATGGCCGTGTGTTTGCCGATAACTCCACGGTATTCAGTTTTGGCGATCATGCGCCAGAAGGCACCATCGCATTAGGGTTGTCGACGAAAACGCCGTCGGACAATGACGAATATGCGACATACGTTGATGGGCTCGATATTTCCGCGAACGATATCTTCACGATCTGCTGGACGTCCGGCACGACCGGGCAGCCGAAAGGTGTGCCGCGCAGCCACAACATGTGGTTGTCGTCGTCAACCGGCTCACATGACGCGGCGATGTTGCGCGACAACGAAATCCTGCTAAACCCGTTTCCGATGGTCAATATGGCCGCGATCGGCGGCTTCCTGTATTGCTGGTTGATGCGTACAGCCACACTGGTACTGCACCACCCGTTCGACATGCAGGTATTCCTGAAGCAGATTCAGGACGAGAAGATCGCCTATACGATCGCACCGCCCGCAGTACTGACGATGCTCCTCAAGAAACGCGAGATCCTTGATACAATCGACATCTCCAGTTTGCGTTGCATCGGTTCGGGTAGCGCGCCGTTGTCGGAATTCATGGTCGCCGGTTTCGGTAAGGACTATGGCGTCGAGATCCTTAACATCTTTGGCTCGAACGAAGGCATCTGCCTGGCATCCGGTCCGCAGGAACTGCCGGACTACGGCGAACGCGCGCAGTTTTTCCCGCGCTTCGGCGTGGAGGGACATGAATGGCGTAACCGCGCCGGCAACCGCGTCAAGACACGCCTGGTCGACCTCGCCACAGGAGACGAAGTCACGCAACTGGGGCAACAGGGCGAGCTCGAGATCTGGGGCTCGACTGTCTTCGATGGCTATTACAAATCGCCCGAGGCAAACGCGGAAGTATTCGCCGAGGATGGCTACTTCCGAACGGGTGACGTATTCGAAATCACCGGCGACGGCGACAATCCACCTTTCTACAAGTTCGTTGGCCGCTGCAAGGACATTATCGTCCGTGGTGGCGTCAACATCTCTCCCGATGAGATCGACGGCCAGCTCGCCGGGCATCCGAAGGTGGCTGAGGTTTGTGTGGCCGGTGTCGACGACGAGATCATGGGCGAGCGCATCGGTGCAGCCGTTGTCGCGAAGCCCGGCGAAACCGTAACGCTAGAGGAACTTACCTCCTACCTGAAGGAAAAGGGCATGGCCGTGTTCAAGTTGCCCGAGAAGTTGTTATGCCTTGACGAGCTACCGCACAACGCAACAGGAAAAGTCGTGCGCCGCGAGGTCAAGGAAATTCTCGACAAGGCGTCCGCGTCATGAGCGATGCCTATATTTTCGACGCCGTGCGCACGCCGCGAGGCAAGGGCCGTGACGGCGGCGCATTGAATGGCGTTTCGCCGCTCGAACTGCAGGAACAACTGATCGCCGCTGTTCTCGATCGTAACGGCTTTGATGCAAACATCATCGACGATGTAATTCTGGGCTGCGTCACACAAGTCGGCGAACAGGGTGGCAATATCGCCAAAGTGGCTGCGCTCTATAGCGGCCTGCCCGACAGTGTGTCGGGTATAACAATCAACCGTTACTGCACGTCGGGTCTCGACGCCTGCAACTTCGCCGCAATGAAAGTCATGACGGGTGTCGATGATGTCGTGCTTGCCGGTGGTGTCGAGTCGATGTCACGCGTTGCGATGCTGTCGGATAAGGCCAGTTTTTATTCCGACCCCGCGGTCGTAATGAAAGCGGGTTTCGTACCGATGGGCCTGGCCGCAGATCTCGTCGCGAGCCTCGACGGTATCAGTCGGGAGGAATGCGACGCGTACGCCGTGCGCTCACAACAGCGCGCGGCGGCAGCGCAAGAGTCCGGTGCTTTCGCCCGTTCATTGGTATCGATCGGCGGCGCGGATCAGGACGAGAGCGTTCGCGGATCCGTGACCGCGGAAAAACTCGCGGCGTTCGAGCCACTGTTCACGGAATTCGGCAAGCAAGGTTATGAAGCGGCATTCAAGGCAGCGTTCACCGAGCTCGATGAACTCAAGTATGTGCATCACCCCGGCAACTCACCGGGCATCGTCGACGGCGCATCCCTCGTCGTCATCGGCTCGCACAACGCAGGCACCGATTACGGGCTCAAGCCACGCGCCCGGATCACTACGATGACCAACGCGTGCGGCAACAAGCTGCTCGCGCTGACGGGCGGCATCGATGCGGCAAAGGATGTGTTGAAGAAGGCCCGAATGTCAGCGAGTGACGTGGATCTCGTCGAATTCAATGAGGCATTTGCCTCCGTGTCGATCAAATTCACGCGCGACACGGATTGGGACTATGCCCAAGTCAACGTCAACGGTGGTGCGATTTCGCTGGGGCACGCGATGGGGGCGACCGGTGCCAGCCTCGTCGGCACCGTGCTCGACGAACTGGAACGACGCGACCTGAATGTCGGGCTGGTCGCAGTCTCCGGTGCCGCGGGCATCGGCACAGCGACGATAATCGAACGCATCTGACCAAAATTGCGCGGCGAATGAGGCAACTCGAGTGATGGAGCGCTTCGAAACCATAATTATTGGTGCCGGAATGGGTGGAATGTGTGCAGCCGCCCGGCTGACGGCCGTGGGTCAAAAGGTCCTTGTTATCGAAAAGTCTCCGCATCTCGGCGGACGCTGCTCGCACCGCAAGCGAGGTCAATTCACGGTGACGACCGGCGCGATCATGATACCCATGGCAAGGCATAGTGCCATTCGTGAGGCGTTCGACCTGGTTGGTGCGCCGATGAACATGATTGAGTTAACAGGTCGCATGCGTTACCGACTGCCGCATGGTGACTACGACCAGTCACAGTCCGGCGGCGGCCTGCTTGGCATCATCGAGTTCGCGTTTGAAGGCGACAGGGAGAGCGCGCAACAACTGTTCGAGCGTTTCCTGTCCGCGTTGGAAGACTTGCCGAGCGATGCGATCACCTTTCGTGACTGGCTCGAACAACACACCGATAATAAAAACGTCAGAAAGCTCTTCCAGGGATTTTGTGCGGCCTTAATGGGCACCAACCTGCACGAGATTCCGGCTGGCGAGTTCTTTCGGTTTCTAAGGTACAGCAGCCGCGGTAGCCGCTTTGGTATGGCGGCGAACGGCAACGGCGAGATGATGGAAGCGCTGGCCAAGGCGATCGAAGACCGTGGATCCCGAATACTGCGGCGGACAAATTGCCGCGAAATACGGACCGCCGGCGGCAAAGTGACCGGCGTTGTCGTGAAGTCAAGAGAGCGTGGGGAAGAAGTCCTGCAATGCGAGTATGTAATTTCCAATATGGGACCGGTCAGAACTATCGCACTCGCTGGCGGCCGGGAGCGTTTCGATTCTGATTATCTTGCGAGGTTCGACGCATCACCGCACGAAGCACCCATATTTCACATCTCGTTTGTCACTGACAAGCCGTTGATCGAGAACTTTGACGGTTGCCTCGTATTCGGCAACAACAAGAACCTTATCTACCTGGAAATCCCGTCGCTCATATCTCCGCAACTCGCACCAACGGGCAAGGTCCTGCATACGGCGTACGGCGCGCCGAGTGACGCGGCAAACGCTGATCTGAAAAAGGAACTCGAAAACACCTTGCACGAACTCGAGAAGAATTTTCCCGGACAACTAGACGACGCCGAGTTCCTGGTTAAAGCCAGGCATTCCGGACAAGGGCCGGGCATGCACCGCTGGGCCGGGCACATGATGCCGGTCACTACATCGATCAGGAATTTGTTTAATGTCGGTGACGGCAGTACGCCGCCCGGCACTATTGGCACCGAGGGAGCGGCGGCGTCAGCCAGGGAGGCGGTGAAACTGATTGTCTAAAAGGGGCCGAATACGTTGTACTACCGCGAAGCTGCCCGATGCCTGGGTTCCTTGTCAAACGAGACGTCTGATGCCACGAGCAGCTGTTCGCACTCGCTACAAACCACTTCGCTGACCAGAGGTTCGTCACAGGGAACATGCCGCAATATGAGCGGTGACTCGCCATCGCGGATCAGCCACCTGTCGGCCCATTCGTGAATCGTAAGTGTATGCGAGTAGAGATCCCTGCCCATCTCCGACAAATGGTACTCGAATCGTTGTGGCCGCTCCTGGTAAGCGACCCGATTGAGCACTCCAATGTGCACGAGCAGTTTGAGGCGATCGGCCAGGATATTCGTGGCAATCCCGATCGACGCGGCGATATCGTCATAGCGCTGCAATCCAAAGAACGCGGCCGCAACGACGAGTGAGGTCCAGCGATCGCCGACGACATCGAGCATCGTGAACGCCTTTTCACCCGAACCGTCCACGAACTCTTCTTTCGATTTCGAGCGTCGCTGATGACGAGGCGGTACTTTTTTCACCGAGCGCACGCGCTTACCAGTGATGAAAAGCACGTCCCGCGGCGTAATGTCAAGGTGACACTCGCCGCAACGCAGCCGCGGGTGCATGTCCTTGCCGCAAAGATCGTGCGTGAGAACGGGTGGCAGAAAACGCCCCTTGCCCCATTTTGTCTCCCAAACCCAACTCATGAGCAGTATTGGGTACATGTCGAGACCCTTCTCCGTCAGCCGATACTCGTAGCGTGTGGGTGAAGTCTGGTACGGATATTTGCAAAGGATGCCGCGCTCGGCCAGTAACTTGAGCCTCGATGCCAGCGTGCCACGCGCAATATTGTTACGTCGCCGAAATTCCTCGAACTGACGTATCCCGAGATAGCTGTCGCGGATGATCATGAACGCCCAGCGATCGCCGATGACCGCCATGCCTTGCGCAACCTGGCTGTTGAGTATCAGGTCCGGATCGACTTTCGATTTTACTCGCGCGACCACGGCTCAGACTTTTTCCTTTTTTGACGGCATCGGAATCAGTCCACTGGTACTCGCCATGTATGCCGCATACCCGGGTTTCTCGTGAGCGAGCTTTTTGTCGAGCGTGCGCTGGCCAGTCACGTTGACGACCAGGTAGCTGTACAGGATCGGTCCGATGACGGTGAGAAGACCGAGTGCGTTGTCACAGGCAATCAGGAAAATGCCCCACCACACGCAGAGCTCACCGAAATAATTTGGATGCCGCGAGTACCTCCATAGGCCGGTCTTGAGCACCGTACCCTTGTTGGCGGGATTAGCACGAAAACGAGTGAGTTGATAATCGGCAACCGACTCGAAAAAGAAACCGACCGCCCACAGCCCGGTGCCCAGCCAGGCCGGCCATCCCAGCGCGACAGGCGTTGCGTAAACTTGTGCGACCTGCGCTGGAAGCGACGCGAACCAGATCACAACACCTTGTAGCAAAAACACCTTGCGCAAACTCAACCAGATGAAACTTCTGTCGTTGTTCGTCCAGCTCCGTAATTTCGTGTAGCGCGGGTCCTCACCGTGACCCCAGTTTCGTTTGATCAGGTGAATCGTTATTCGCAATGCCCACAAGCCGACAAGAATTAGCACCAACTGCTTGCGTGCCGCAACACCATTACCAATCACAAAACTGACGGCGGTAATCGCGAACAAAACGACCGCAAAGAACATGTCGATGATGCTGACATCGCGCAACGGAATGCTAATGAGCCACAGCAGCAGCACAGCGCCGATAGCAACGCCGAAGTTCGTCGCCAGCAGAGTCAAGAGGTCTTGTGAAATCGAATCCAATGCTGCTCCGAGGCCGAGAACGTGCCATTGATGCTGGCACACAGTTTTGTTAGTCTAATAATGAAAGTAACCATCTGCAAGCCCACGATGACAACAATCAGTAAAGATGCCCGCTCGCGCTTCACGGAACTGCGCGCCTCACTAAGGTTGCCGATCGCCGTCGCACCGATGTTTCTCGTCTCAGGACCGGAGATTGTGACGGCCGCGGCCCGCTCCGGCGTAATTGGCTCGTTTCCGGCACCGAACGCTCGATCGATCGATACACTCGAAGAATGGCTCGATCGCATTACGGGCGAACTGAAGCTGCTGCGGAACAAGCAGGTCGATGGCGCCACCGATGTCTGGGCACAGAATCTGGTTGTGCATAGTACCTATGACCGGCTCGACGCCGAGCTGGCTTTGCTGCAGAAGTACCAGCCACCGATCGTCATCACCGCACTCGGCAGCCCGAAAAGAACCATCGAAGCCGTGCATGACTACGGTGGACTTGTGATCGCCGACGTCAACAGTGTCGGTCTCGCGCGCAAAGCGGTGGAGGCCGGTGCTGACGGCCTCGCGCTCGTATCCGCGGGCGCGGGGGGTCATACCGGTCAGATGGCCGGCTTCGCGTTTGTACCGGCCGTGCGCGAGTTCTTCGATGGCATCCTGATTCTCGCCGGCGCGATCGGCGACGGCCGGGCCGTACGCGCGGCCGAGATTCTCGGTGCCGAACTGAGCTACATGGGTACGCGCTTTATTGCCACCGAGGAGAGCGTCGCGTTCGATTCGTACAAGCAGATGGTCGTCGATTCCGATTACTCCGATCTGATTCTGACCAACTCGTTCTCGGGAGCGCACGCATACTACCTGCGTCCAAGCATCGTCGCGGCGGGCCTCGACCCCAATAATCTGCCCAGGAAAGACGGCATGGATCTCGCTGGCTCCGAAACTAAGGTTAAGGCGTGGAAAGATGTCTGGTCGGCCGGGCAGGGTGTCGGTACGGTGCACAAAGTCGAACCGCTGGCCGACATCCTCGATCGGATCGATGCGGAATACCGGGCGGCGCGGCAGCTTGCCTGACCAGAAGCGGTCTCAATACTATTCATGAGCTGCGTTTCTGCGTGTCGCCGCCAAGCTTCAGGCTCGCCGCAAATTCTTCGAAGTGCTTTCCAGCGCTGGCGTGTTCGAGATCGACAGCGCACGACCGCAGTGTTTGCCAATCGTCACTTGCCATCTCCGGTACCGGCACCGTGGGTGAGGCCTTCATGCGGGCCCTGGCGACACGACCGCCGCCGGCGATCAGAACTTCGCCGCTGACCGTGCTATTTGCGAGCAATGCGACAACGGTTGCGACCTCTGCGGGATCGAGACCGCTCGCTAACTCATCGGGCAAGTGCGCCTTTGTCATCTGCGTCGCGGCATAAGGCGCAATCGCATTGACCCAGACTTTTTTTGGCGCACCTTCGAGACTCAGTGAGCGCATCAGGCCGATGACCGCGGCTTTGGACGTCGAATAGCCGGGCAGGCCGAACCCGCCAAACAAGCCGGCCGATGATGTGCTAACAATAATGTTGCCACCACCATGCTTGCACAAGTGACGAAATACCGGGTGCACGACGTTGACCGTGCCCATCAGGTTTATCTCGAGCACCGCGCGAAATTCCTCCAGCGTCTGCTTGCGAAAACTTCGACCCTCGGTGACTCCGGCGTTTGCAACAAGAAAATCGAGGCGACCATAATGTGCCAGCGCGCAGGCAAGCAGCTTGTCACCTGCCGTTTGATCCTCCACTGAACTCCATTCGGCAACGGCTTGTCCACCGGCGCTCACGATCTCCTCGACCACACGATCCGCAGAGGACTGCTGTTCGCCTTCGTGGCGACGATTGTTAACGATGACTCTGGCGCCCAGCGCCGCGAAGTGATGTGCGTAGGCACGCCCAAGTCCCTTACCGGCACCGGTGATCGCGACGACTTTGTTATCAAACGGTTTAGACATCATCCTGCTCCCGCAATGACTCTACAAGACCGGGCATGTCACGTCGCACGACCTTGCCGACTGCATTTCTTGGCAGTGCATCTACACTGTGAAGCGCCTTTGGTGTTCGCACCGGGCCGAGTTCATTCTTGACGAACTCCAGGGTATCGCGCTCGGACTGATTGCTACCCGCGACCGCGACGATTACAGCTTCGATGCGCTCGCCCCAGTAGCTATCGTCGAGACCATACACACAGCACTCCTGAACTCCGGGCGCCCTGGCCAGCACGTTCTCGATCTCGGCCGGATAGACGTTGAAGCCGCCTGTGATGATGACCTCGCTGGCCCGCCCCGACAGCGTCATGTAGCCCGACCCGTCGAGGGAGCCGAGATCACCTGTGCGCAGCCAGCCATCGTGGATCGTCGCCGCTGTCATCTCCGGTTCGTCCAGATACTCGCGCATCACGATCGGCCCCCTAACCTCAATATGACCGGCGGTGCCAGCAGGTACCTCCGCGTCCATTTCATCAATGACACGCACTTCGCTATTCCGGCAGGCCCTGCCCGCCGTGCCTCGCAATGTCGGATCCCGCATCTCACTGGCACTCAGCGCACAGATAGACATTGGCGCCTCGGTCTGGCCATAGAGTGACGAAATGCACGGACCGACCGCTTGCTGCGCCTCGATGATTCGCTCCGCGGGCATTGGCGCAGCGCTGTAGGTCAGATGGCGCAGGCGGGGAAACTGCTCGGGTGATAAACCGGGCGCCTGCAGCAACTTGTATATAAGTGTCGGCGGCATGAACGCGACGGTCGTGTTGTCCCGCATCGCAGAGAGAATTGCCGCCGCCGAGTGGTCGTGCAAGAAGCGATGCCGGCCGCCGGCCGCCAAAATCGGAAACATGTAATGAGATGACCCGTGCGTCAGCGGTGCGACCACAAGATTGCAGTCCCCACTTTCGAATTGATAGAACGCCTTCATGTTCTCTATGACGGCAAGCATGTTGCCGTGCGTCTGAACCACGCCCTTCGGCTCACCCGAAGTGCCGCCTGTAAACTTGATTGCCGCGACGTCGTCGGCCGTAGCGTGCGTCGGTTCGAACGCACGAGACTCTGCTTGCAGTGTCTCCAGCCCTCGAAGCTGATCGGCATCGGGCGCCTGGTCGAAGGATGCGCGATCGACGAGCACCATGTCCGGCTTTGCCTTGTTCGCGATTTTTGTATTGAGCGGGCGTCCATTCGCGGGATTGAGCGGCACCCAGACGAAACCCGAAATCAGTATCGCGAGATAAGCAACAAGATGATCGGCATTATTGCCCGCACAAAGCGCAATCCGACCGCCGGGTTTCGACACGATTTCGCGCAGCGTGTTGCCCGTCGATTCGACGCGGCCGATCAGTTCATCAAAGGTGATGTTGTCACCGCGGCTCTCTACGGCCGTTGCTGTCGGGTCTATCGCAGCACCGTCATACAGAATCTGCGCGAGACTTTTTCCGCCAGGCATTTCAGTGCGCCAGCACAGTCACGGTCGTCGCGGCTTCTTCGACGTCGTAGAACCCGCCACCATTCTCGGCAACGGCAACGCGCGCATCGGTAACCTGGCGTTCGCCAACTTCGCCGCGCAGCTGCGTCACGAGTTCGAAGATTTGTGCGATTCCAGTGGCCCCGACCGGATGACCCTTGGAGACGAGACCACCCGACGGGTTGACCGGCACCTGTCCACCAAGACTCGTCGCTCCCGACTCGCTAAAAGGACCGCCTTCGCCCTGCGCGCACAAGCCGAGGTTTTCGATCTGCTGAATCTCGGCAAACGACGTAGCGTCATGCACTTCGGCGACGTCGACATCCGTTCCCGTAATGCCCGCCTGGTCATAGGCCTGCAGCGCTGCACGCCGCCCGATGTGATTCGCATAATCGATAATTTCACGGCGCATGCCACTCGCAAGGCTCAGTCCACGTATCTCGATGGCGCGTGTCCGGTCGAAACGGGCTAATGACGATTCAGTGCAGACGAGTGCGGCCGCAGCGCCGTCGCTGATCGGCGCACACATCGAACGAGTAAACGGCCAACAGATCGGTTTGTCGTTAAGTACATCATCGACACTCATGTCCGTCTGATATTGCGACAACGGGTTCAAGGTGGAGTGGTGATGGTTTTTTGCGGCGACCACAGCGAGCTGCCGCACGGTCGTGCCGAAGGTCTTCATGTGCTGACGCGCAAACGCGGCATACACATCCAGGAAGAAGCTGCGCTCAGCTTTGTCCTCAACATCGCTTGGAATGACATCAGCCGCCAGCGCACGAATTTTCTTCTCGGTCGCATCGATCTGGTGGATATCGGTGCCACCGCGAAACGCTGCAAGCATGGCATCGCGCTTGTCGGGAAAGAACATTTTCTCCGCACCAACGACGAGCGCGATGTCGGCCATCCCGGCCTTTAGATAAGCGACCGACTGCAGCAATGCCGTACTACCGCTGGCGCAGGCGTTCTCGATGTTGGCGATCGGGATACCGTCGAAACCCAGTGGTCGCAACGCGATCTGGCCACGAACCGTGTTCTGCCCCTCCAGCATCGGCTGACGTGTATTGGCAAACCAGGCAGCGTCAATCTGGTCAACGCTGGCGCCGGCGTCATCGAGCGCGCTCGTGACTGCCTCTCGCGTAAGATCCTTGACCGATCGATCGGGCATCTTGCCCAGTGGGGTCATGCCAACACCAACGACGAAGATTCCGCTTTTGCTCATTGTCTTCAGCCAGTCTTCGCGACGTCAGGAAACTTCGTCTGCACAATGCGAAACCGATTGCTTACGAACGCGAGATCGGAGAGACAGGCGTTACCGGCCGGATTCAGGCCCGTGACATGAAAATCAGAATACGCGGCCGCAAAATTGATCGGCATGCCAGTAAGGTTGCACGCGAGTGAGGCGCCAGCCATATGGTAAGCATGCTCGGCGCTCGCGAGGAATTGTTCGTCGGTTGAATACACGTGCGACGTAATTGCGCCGTGCTCCCGCACGTCCTCGGTGGCCCGCTGCAACGCATGATCCGCATCGTCAGACGCTATAACAAAGGAAATCGGCCCGAAATGCTCTTTGCCGTAGAGTCCCTTGTCAGCTGCATCGACTTTGAGCATCAACGGCGTCGCCGTTCGTGCGTTTTCAAACTCGGGGTGCACGTACGGTGTTGATTCGCGCAGGACATGACCGCTCTCGGCAACAGTCATGTCCTGTATTGTCTTGTAGATATTCTCATCGACCAGCGTACCGCACAGGAACGCGGCCTTTTTTGGCTCGGCAATCAGTGTGTCGACCGACGCCACGAGTCCATCGCAAACCTCGTCGAGCGAAAGATGGCCGATGTCTGTTTCTAAACCACCCTTGGGCACGAAGATATTTTGCACACTGGTGCACATTTGTGCCGAAGCCTGGCACAGGGAATGTGCGATCGCATCGCACATCCCTGAGAAGTTGTCGGTCGATTCGATAACGACGGAATTGCAGCCGGCAGTCTCTGTATAGACCAGCGCGTCGGGGCAGTTCTGCTCAATCCATAGCCCGAACTGCGGCCCGCCCGTGAAGTCGATGATCGCGGTGTCCGGATGATGCAACAGCTCGATCGTGATTGGATGATCGCGCGTATCCGCTGCCATCGTGACCAGGTTTGGGTCGTGTCCGTATTCTGCCAGGGCCTCGCGCATCGTGCGGACGAATAGCGCGACTGGCAGCGTCGTCTTCGGATGCGGTTTGACGATCACGGGATTGCCCGTCGAGAGGCTGGCGAGTATGGCCGGATAGCCGTTCCATTGCGGAAACGTCGCACAGGTGATGACAACCGACGTGCCGCGCGGAATCAAACGATACTTTTTCAGAAGCCGGGTCTCGGCCGTCACGCCGAAGCGGCGCTCCCAGTGCGCCGTCTCGGGCACGTCCTTCATTGCTCTGTACGCATAGGCCAGTGCTTCGAGTCCACGATCGAGCGCGTTAGCCCCACAACCGGCGAACGCCATGGTGAAACTCTGGCCAGCCGTGTGCACCGTCGCGTGAGCATTGAGAAACAATGACTCGGGTTTCGCGAGCCGGTCGAGTATTTCGAGGCAGAGGCCGACGCGTTCTTCAGTCGGCTGCAAACACCATGACGCCTGCGCCGTTTTTGCGGATTCAAACAGCCTGTCGACATCGTCTCGCGGATACGTGATGCCGAGCGGCATCTCGGTAAACGGTGATACTTCTTCGCCAACAGCGGCAATCGTCGCCCGTATGTCGATGTCGAATGGTTTTCCAAGTAATGCGTCGAACGTGACTCTTGCCGCCGCCGGTATGTCTTTGCCATGGACTTTGCTGCTCGGCGATTCGGTGAAGGCGGTCCATGAGTAGCGCTTCTCGCAGGCATCGATCGCCTTGTCGAGTAGAGCACGGTGTCGTTGGAATAACTCGCTCACAGGTACTCCTTACTCGGCTGCTACAGGATCATCGCTGTGGCGAGACCGGTAGCGCACAGCCTTTTTTCAGGCGCAATAATCTTTCCGCTCATCGTGCACTGGCGTCGGCCGCGATGATCGACGATGCCGCAGACCCTCAAAACACCGGTCTCGACGTTGACCGGCCGAAGGAATTTTGTGTGCAGATCGATGATCGTATGTTGCTCTCCGGCGTCGAGCATCGTCATCAGCGCGCATCCCATTACGGTATCGAGCAGCGACGCTAAAACACCGCCATGTATTGTGGCCAACAGATTCACATGCTCGCTCAGCGGCTCGTAGCGAAGCACGACCTCGCCGCTGTCAACCTGCTCTATCTCGTAAGCGAGGAATTTGGCAAAACCGAAGCGCTCGTTCGCATGCTCCTCGAAGTGGCGCATTCGCTCCAGGCCGCTCAGCTTCGGCAAGTCCGTATTGTAATTAACCGTCACAAGGAATCGCCTCAATTCAGTGAATAGTGGATCCGCACTGGTTACTTGTATAATTAGACTTACAGACGATATCATGTGAAATCGGCCATTCGCAAGCTAACACGGACGGGGCATAGACGACGATGTTGACCGATCTATTGAAGCTGCAAGCAGACATGCTCACCGCGCGGGGCGAGCTGGCTGTGGGTATCGCCAGCAGCTGGTTGCTGAACAGAGTAACGCCAAATGGCGGCGGTAATCGGCCGGTTTTGACCTTGCCCGGATTCCTCGCATCCGGCCGCACCCTGCTGCGACTGAATCGATTCCTGAACAAGCACGGTTTCGAGGCTCAAAGTTGGGGCCTTGGACGAAACCTTGGGCCGCAAGGCGGAAGCTGGGGCCAGCAGTTCGACCAACTCGATCAGGTACTCGGCGACACCGTTCGTAGACTGGCCGACAAACACGCGGCGCCGGTCGCTTTGGTTGGCCAGAGTCTCGGTGGCGTTTACGCGCGCGAGCTGGCGTTGCTGGTGCCTGAAGAAATCGACCGAGTCATCATGCTCGGCTCCCCGACATTTCATCCTTACCTTAAGGCGCACCACAATCGCGTTATAAAGCAGTTCGGATCCTGGATGAGTCGACAATCGCATGCCGAGCTTGCCGGCCGCGCGGGACTCCTGCACTGGGACGCGGATCGACCAGCGTTGCCCTGTGTCGCCATACACAGTCCCGTGGACGGCGTCGTCGACGAGGCATCGTCCGTCATTCCGCAATACATCATCGAACAAAGCGATCGCTCGGCACCGCGAGAAAATCTCAGGGTGCTGTCATCGCATATAGGCATGGCGGTCAATCCCTCAATTATGCTCGCTGTCGCCGATCGACTGGTCCAGGATCGTGAAAACTGGGAATCATTTGACCCGTATCAGTATTTTCCCAGCCACCTGCATTGGGCGGTTTCCATGCTCTATCCACCTCAAGCCACCGACGCCGGCGCTCCCGACATCAATGCTTTAATGGAGTCAGGATAATGGCAGCGCCCGCTGTGAAATTCCCAGACGCGATCGTCACGCTTCAAGACGAACATCGCTACATGAATCTGCTACTCGAAACACTCGAAGAAGAGCTACAAGCGTCGGACTTGTCTGCGCCTGAGGACTATTTCCTGACGCAGGACATCGTGCGCTATCTGCATGATTATCCCAACGCGGTGCATCACCCGACCGAGGATCTGTTGTTCGACAAACTCGTTCGCCGCAAACCCGATACAGAAAAAGATGTCGCGCGGCTACGGCACGATCACGACAAGCTGAGTGCAAACACGGCTGACATTCTGCAATTACTGGATGATGCAGCAGAGCAACACACGCCGAAAGCGGCAGAAGCCGTGCGTGTCGCACTCAACAAGTACATCGTCCGACTCCGGCGCCACATGCGTTTCGAAGAGACTCAACTCTTCCCCGGCGCGGTTAAATGCCTGGCGAATAAAGACTGGCAGGCCATCGAGTCCCGTCTCGATGCCGTGCAGGACCCGCTGTTCGGGCCAGCCGTCGCGCGCGACTACCGTGTGCTATATGAGTATTTTGCGAGTCGTGCGAAGAAGCTGTCGCGCGGCGCCACTCGATTCGGTTTTTTGCAACTCGACAGCATGATCGTCAGCGCTGATGCCGTCGAGACAGGGTTTGCGGAGATGATCGAAATGCTGCAACGCCATACAGAATCGCTGGTACAGGAGTCGCGAGACACAGTGCACAAGACCTTCAACGGCGATGGCCTCAGCGACGCACTGGCCGCGCAAGCGCGCTTTATAGGATTCGTCGGCAGAAAGGGTATCAACGTCGCCTGGGACGCCGCTGGTATCTCCTTAAGAACGATAAAGAATGCGGCCGAGCCGCTATGGAATATCACGTTATGAGGCGCTTTCGGCACGTCGATGACGTCCGGCAGATGTTCCTCAAGACACTTACAGAGATTCGCAACGCGGACGTGAAATTGCGACAAGTGAAATAGTCCCGATCGGTACTTCCATGCCACACGTATTAGACAACAAGCATTTCAGGAAGAACTACAGACTATTGCGGATGATACCGGGCGCCCCCTTGAGCAGCTCCGATCAGAAGCAAGCGATGACTTCGACGAAATGCATGGCAATCGTCGCCAATTCGCCGTCCGGTCGTTCGCCTGGCTCAGTCGTTACCTGTGTCGTCGCGGCTATCATCCCGACTACTACTACGATGTTGCAGAGCTCGAGCAGGTCAGACGCCTCGCCGCCAGGAAATCCGTCGTCTACCCGGTAACGCACAAGACCTATCTGGATTTCTTCGTGCTGTACGACTTCTTCTACCGTAACGGCATTTCGCCACCCTACATATTTGGCGGCGTCAACATGGCCTTTGCCGGATTCGGCAGTTTCGCACGAAGGGCAGGCGGCATCTTCATCCGCCGGACGTTCGCCGACGACCCGGTCTACAAGGCTGTGCTGAGACGGTACTTACAATACCTGATCGGCAAGGGCTGCTCGTTCAGTTGGGCAATTGAAGGAACACGATCACGCACCGGGAAACTGGTAATGCCGAAGCTCAGATTGCTCAAATATGTCGTCGACGCGAGCCGGCCGTTGGGTGACGACGCTATCAGCTATATTCCGGTGTCCGTGTCCTACGACCAGATTCCTGATGTCATCGACATGGCTGCACAGGAAGCCGGTGCAAATAAAAGACCCGAGAGCCTGAAATGGTTTGCTGGCTACGTGCGTGGACTCGACAGTCATTTCGGCAACATTTGTGTACGCTTCGGCGAGGCAGTAGCCTTGCATGACACACCAGACGCTCCCGACCTGGCCATCTCGCAAAAACTCCACAACCCGAAAATTATCGAAGTCGAGAAGCTGGCCTTCGAGGTCTGCTACCGCATCAACGAAGTTACACCGGCAACAGAGACCTCGCTGATCTTGATGTCGCTGCTGTGCCGGACGACTGCGAGGCCCAAGCGCATTCGTGAAGACGTCGCTGAGTTGCAGAATTACATGACGCAACGCCAGTCGTCATCGATGTTTGCCTCGCCCAACCTGCCAATCATCAATGACGTCGATGCGGCACTTTCTTCACTGATTGATCACGGCATCGTGCAGCAGGACCCTGACGGCGACCACTGCAGCATCGTGCCGGAACGCTATCTCGTTGCGCTGTATTACAGCAACATGGCTGTGCACCACTTCGTGATTGCGGCATTTGCCGAACTCGGCCTGCTCAACGTGACGCATGACGAATCGTCGTCGGGTGATTTTGCGTTTCGGGAGGAAGTCCTGCGGCTTCGGGATCTGTTTAAGTTTGAGTTTTTTTTCTCCCCCAAGGAGCAATTCCGCGATCAATTCGTCCATGAATTTGTCTTTCTCGGCGCGCCGATAGAGGCGTTCGGAAAACAGGACCGGGCAGCGGCGGAAGCGCTGCTTCGCCGCCAGCCGCTGCTCGTCGCCTTTGGTGTGTTGTCCCCATTCGTCAATGCCTATGGCGTCGTAGCCAGGTGCCTGATGGACACGGACTCGAATTCAATCGACGACCGCAATACTTTCATCGCGAGGTGTCAGGCCGAGAGTAGAAAGGTGGGTGCGGGCTACCCGGGTTTCGCTTCGAAAGCGTTACTGACGAATGGCTACCTGCTGGCCGAGAACAGGGGACTGCTGGGCGACGAACCGAGTGTGACGGAGAAGCGTCAGCGATTCGTTGATGAACTCGATTTGGTGTCCGAGCAACTCGAGGAAATCCGCGAGATGGTCGTTTAGTTCGCTTTTTTGTCGGCCTTCTTCTTCGGCTTCGCTTTCGCCTTGGTTTTCTTCTTCTTTTTCGCGATCTTCGCTGCGGCCGTTTTTTTCAGGCTATTAAACGAAGCGATCGTGCAGGCCGAGAGCTTCTCCGGGTCGGGTGTTATTTCGCGACAGCCCGTGAACGAGAATATGATGTCACCGTTGTAACTTATTGCCGAAATAATCAGGCCCATGCCGTCGATAACAGGTGCAAAACCGGTCGACTTGATGAGTTTCGCTCCGTTGAGGTACAGCGGTTGCTGCACGCCTGGTACATTCGTGACTGTGCAATTGCACAGTCTTATCGCCCGGTGGCCTAGCCCGAGACCTGTGACCAGACGGCCTGCAAGCGCCATCGTTGCCGACGGAATGTGCCGCGTCAGGCTCGTCATTTGGCGGGCGCTTATCGCGTGCTCTGTTTCCTTGGCATTGGCGGTCGCCTCGCGCACAGCCCGCAGCCTCGCCAGCGGATCGGCTATGTCCGTATGGAGTGGCACGGACATCGTTGCTAACACGTTGCCGGTGACGTTGACCTCGTCCGGCTTGCGGGTGTTGATTGGCGCCATCGCAATCAACGAATCGTCCGGCAACTCCTCTTTGTCCTCGAGGTAGCGGCGCAGCGCGCCTCCGCAGATTGCGAGCACTACGTCATTGACAGTCGCTCCGAGCACAGCTCTTCTGATGTCGGCAAGCTGTTTCAACTTGAAGGTGACGCCTTCGACCACGCGTTGCGGTGATACGGGCCTGTTAAACCGGGTATCCGGCACCGTGTCGGCCAGGTTGATGTCCGGCAACTCACCTTTAAGAAGTGACTGGCTGATCGCGGGCAATGTCGCCGCTGTTGCTTTTGCTAGCTGAAACGGTTCGCGAATGTTGTTGACTGCGGCGCGGGCCACCAAGTCGATCCAGGATGGTTGAGGTTCCGGCTCCCACGGTTCCGGCTCGGGATTCGGGTCGTGCTCCGGCGTCGTACTGTGCAGCCCACTGACGATCTCGGAGCCCGTTGCTCCGTCGATCGCAGCGTGGTGGTATTTGGCAATAACTGCGAAAGCGCCTTTTGGGATGCCCTTGATATTGTCGAGTCCTTCGACCAGGTGCATTTGCCAGGGCGGACGACTCAGGTCCAGTGGACGTGAGTGAATTCGTGCGACGAGTATGCACAGCTGCCGCCAGTCTCGCGGTTCGGGCAGCGCGATATGACGAATGTGAAATTCAAGATCGAATTTGTCGTCGTCGACCCAGTACGGATAGTCGACACTCAACGGCAGTGAGACGAGTTTCTGTCTGAATATCGGCGAGGTATGAAGTCGGCTTTCGACGTATTTCAAGATATCTTTGTGACGTACGATGCCGCCGGGCGAAGTCGCCTGGTCGTAGATGTACAAGGCAGTGAGGTGCAGGTGTGCGCCCTGACTTTCGAGGTAAAGAAACGAGGCGTCTTGCGCGCTCAATTGTCTCATGCGACGCTCGCCTGCTCGTTTTGGATGCTGCTCTCTGCGTTAACGCAATGCGCGGCAATCAGGCGCGCAAGTTGAGGCACCAGCTGCTCGGGCAAATCGTGGCCCATTCCGGGTATCACCTGCAGCTGCGAGTCTCGGATGCACTGCGCGGTGTGGCGGCCGCCATCGACTGGAATCAGCGGGTCCGCCTCGCCATGAATGATCAGGGTGGGTCGCTCGATCGTGCGCAGCAATTCCGTACGATCACCGTTCGCGGCCATTGCAGCAAACTGTCGTATGTTCCCCTTTGGATCACAATCACGCTCGATCCACGACCTGACCCGCCGCTGTTTCTCGTCGATCGGCGTGGGGTGGAGAGGGCTCGCGGTCAACTTCCACAAATCGACGAGATAGCCGATCATTCGGTCTCTATCCATGTTCTTGCGATGCCTGAATAGCACATGCCTGAGGACATTTGGGCGCGGTCCCGGAAGCTTGCGATTGCCGCTCGTCGACATCACGGACGTCAGGCTCTTCACCCTCTGAGCATGTTTGGCAGCGATAATCTGCGCGATCATGCCACCCATCGACGCCCCGACGATATGAGCCTCCCGAATGTCGAGTGCATCCAGTAGCCCGACGACGTCCAGCGCCATATCCTCGAGAGCGTAGGGTGTCCTGAGCTTGATGTTCAACAGGCTAGCGAACATCGAGCGTTTCATGCCGGGCGCGCGAACGCCGTCGAGGTGGTTCGACAGGCCAACATCGCGATTATCGAAACGAATCACGTGAAAAGATCGGTCCGCCAGTGCCTGGCAAAATGATTCAGGCCAGACGACCATCTGCGCGGCGAATCCCATGATCAGGAGAATCGCCGGATTACGGGCGTCTCCGAACTCCTGGTATTCGATACGAATACCGTTTGCCGCTACCGTGCCCACCGCTTTGTCTACCTCAGGCGGCACGCATTTTTTCTGCGGCCCTGATGTCCTTGCCGTGCGCCCAGGTCGCGTGCGTACCGCTCGAGATCCTGTGCGGCAATATTATCCTCGCGACGGGCCCGGCTTCGATGTCGGCGGCATCGATAATGACGCACTCCGAGCGATCCTCGATCAGGTCCGTGACGAATGACACGAGGTAGCCGTCATCTTCGCTCTGCACATTCAGTCTTGGGGCGAATCCTGCCTCACTTCCGTAGCGCCCCTCACCCAGGTCTACCGACCATGACTTGCCTGTTTCGAGATCATGCTTGCAATACCCCGTGAACAGGAACAAGCCCGGTTTCGGTATGGCGCTGTAAGTATAGCGATACGGTTGTCCACCATGACGCTGATTAATGATACCGAACTCCAGCGTGCGATCGTCGAGGCGCTCTTCCTTTGTCTCCCCTGTCTTGAGATTGAATCGCCAGCGATGCAGGCGTGCACCCATCAACTCCTGATCCAGATACGCCATCATTCGTTCGAATCCCGGCGGCGCATCGGGGTAGTTGGCCGGTTCCGGATGCTCCTGGAAATAGCCGTCGAGAACAACTTCATCGCCATCTTCGTAGGCATTGGTCCAATGCAATACGTAGGTGGGGTCCGCCTCGAACCAGCGGATCGTTTCCGGTGCGCCGTAGCGCGGGATGATGCCGAACCGCGAGGGAATTTCGGGGAAGAAACGAACCGCGTGAACGCCATGCTCCAACGCCTCAGGGTCCCAGAATAGCGGCAAGTCATTAATGATCGTGTAATTTTCGGTGAACGCTATGTCGTGCGGCAGCCGCGGGCCGGGCAAGTCGATTGGGACGTAGTGCTTGAGCCGGTTATCCGGTCCGACAACGCCGTAATGAAAATACGGTGCGTGTTTTGAATAGTTGAAAAAGATCAGGTCGCCTGTGCTCTCGACAAGGCTTGTGTGGGCGGAAATGCCGTCGATGGGTACCCACGATTCCGTCCCGTATTGCTCGAGCGTGTAGGGATCCAGACGGTAACCCTCGCCACATTGGTAGAACGTCGACAGAATCCTGCCAGCATGCACGATCACATCGGTCGATGAAGAGTCCTTTAACCATTCCTGGGCACCCCACCCCGGCCGCGTCGAGCGCGTAGGCTTTTCCATTAGCCCGGCCCAGAGTGAATGTCCGGCTTCCTGCTCGGCCTGAAATCCCTTCGTACGCACGAATCGGTTTCGATACTCGGCCTTGCCGTCGACAATGCTGATCGCATGAATCATCCCGTCGCCGTCAAATGGATGGTAACGGCCGATGGCTTCGTGAATCTGATTCTCGGTATTACGAACGTAGACCCCGTCGATATCCTTCGGAATCTCGCCGATCACTGTCATGTCAGTCGCGTCGTATTCCGAGTAATTCGGGGTCCAGGCACCGCTCAGGTACGGGTGGTCATAACCTTTGACGGTAGAGTTAATTCGATTAACGAGCTCGATGGTCACAGCGCCTCCTTTTGCCCATGCGGCGAAGCCAGACAGTCATTCTGGCCTTTGGGCATAGTAAGTCTAATAATGAAAGTTACTAGACGTACAAGTTATCAGTCTGCGCGGCCTATGGCAAGTTGACCTGTCCGGGTCCTTACACGGCTGCTGATTCAGCCCGCCACTCGAATGGCCGCGACTTTGCATAGCCGGTGAGCATTCGTTTTCGCCCAGTAGTAACCGATGATTCCCGAGACAATATTCGCCACGGCGTAAGCCACGAAGATGCCGAAAATCCCATAGAAGCGCATGCCAAGCACGGCCAGTGGAACGTACAACATCAGGATCCGGGTGACGCTGATAATGACGCCCGGCATCGGGTTTCCGAGTCCGTTAAATGCGGCATTTACGACCATGACGATACCGTAAGCGCCATAGCTGATGGGTGCAATCCACAGGAACATGCGTGTAACACCGATCACTTCCTCGCTGCTGCTAAAAAGTGACGGCAGGAAACCGGACAGTAATGCCAGTACGACTGCGATGACCAGGCCACTCGAAATACAAAACCCGGCGCACAGCCGCAGCGAATGCTGAATCCGGTCCTCTTTCCCTGCGCTAAGGTTCTGCCCAACGAACGGACCTATCACCGACGACAGCGCATAGTAAATCACGAGTACCAGCGACTCGATGCGGCTCGCAACACCAAACCCCGCAACCGCCTCGGGTCCATAGCGCGCGATCATCGCAGTAATCACTGCAATGCCAATTGGTATGATGGCATTCGTTCCCGCTGCAGGCAGCCCAACGTGCAGAATATCCGCCCATGATTTCTTGAGTTCAGGCAACTTCGGCTTGTTGAAGCTGACCATGTCGAGCCTGTGCAACAATAAATAAAGCGTGCCAACAAAAATGGCACCTCTGGCAAGTAGCCCCGCCGTTGCTGCACCGTTCAAGCCCATGGCCGGAACCGGCCCGAACCCGAAGATAAAAATGGGGTCGAGAATGACATTCAGGATGGCACCCGCAATCATTAGTTTGCTTGGTAATCGCGTATCACCCGTCGCCCGCATGCTGCTCATGCCCACCATGCCGACCACAACAAAAGGTACGCCGCTATAAAGGATGAGCATGAAGCTCCGGATCATCGGCATCATGTCTTCGGGGGCGCCGAGTAGTCGGAACAATGGCTCAATAGTCAGAACACCGATTGCCGAAACCATGGCTGTGATCAGGAACGACAAGATCAAACTGTCCGTGACAAGTCGCTTTGCCCGACGGTTGTCTTCAGCGCCTATCGCACGTGCCACTACCGACGACGTGCCGGCACCAAGACCGATAGCCACGCTGGTAACGATCATCAATATGGGAAAACCAAAACTGTAAGCCGCCAGCGCGCGATCGCCAACCCTGCCGAGAAACCAGGCGTCAATAAAGGACTGGCCCATCATGGTCGTAATACCGAGCAGCATGGGCAGAGTCATGTCCGCTAGGTGTCGGCCAACCGGTCCGGTCGTCAGTCTGGCTTTCTGGGGCTGCATTACGTCCCGATAGGCTATGATGAAAAAGGACGAATACAGGTTATATCCATGAAACACAAGGCTGAAGTTTTGATCGACGCGGACCGGGCGACTGTGTGGCGATTCTTCGACGATCCCGGCAAGATGAGCAAATGGCAGCCTACTCTAAAGACGTTTACGCATAAGTCAGGCAGTCCCGGCCAACCTGATTCGATATCCGACCTCGTCTACGACGAAAACGGCCGCGACGTCGTTATGACCGAAACCATCACGGCGCGACGCGAAGCGGAATTCCTGGGTGGTACCTACGAATCGAAATGGGGAACTGTCATTGTGTTCAATTACTTTGAAGACACCTCAGATGGAAAGACACTCTGGAGAAGTAGTGTGAACTACGTATTTAAAGGATTCATGAAAATCATGGCGATCTTTATGCGGAAGTCGATTTGCATTCGCACCGACACTGACATGAATCGCTTCAAGTTAATGGTTGAGACAGAGGTTGCCAATAAACCGTCATGAGCTGGAAAAAGCTATCGTCCAAGACGATCTATGAGAATGACTGGATGCAAGTGTGCGAGGACCACGTCATCAACCCGGGCGGTGGGGAGAACCTTTACGGGCACGTACGCTTTAAGAACCTTGCGGTAGCGATTATCGCGCTCGACGACGCAGCTAACACCTGGCTCGTTGGTCAGAACAGGTACACGCTTGGCGAGTACTCATGGGAGTTACCGATGGGTGGGGCACCGCTGAATGAGCCACCATTAGTCGCCGCGCAACGCGAACTGGCTGAAGAGACCGGCATTCGTGCGACGAACTGGGAGGAGCTAATGCGCCTGCGCCCTAGCAATTCAATAACGGACGAACTCGGTATCGCATACGTTGCAACGGGATTGTCGATTGGCGAAACCAACTTCGAGGAAAGCGAAGACCTCACGGTTCGAAAATTGCCACTTTCGGACGCGGTCCAAATGGTTTTTGACGGTGAGATCACAGACGCGATTAGTGTGGCTGCGTTGTTACGTGTTGGCGCTCTCAAAACAGCATCTTCGCCGTAACGATGTAACGTAGCGGACCGCCGGCTTCGCGAGCATCAAACGGGTAACAAGTCACGAGCGTCAGCATGGCTGCTTCAGTGTCCAGCACCAGGCTACCCTTACGCGAGTCGACAACATCGGTCCCGAGCACTTTGTATACGTGCTTTAGTCCTTTGGTCGACTCGATGCTCAACAATTCGCCCGCCTCGACTTCCTTTAAGAACTGAAAATGTGTGTCGCGATGCCCTGCGATGATCGTATTGCCGGTCTCACCGGGCATCGCGCTGGCACTGAGATGCCCCGGACCAAATGCCAGGGTTCGACCAGAGCCACCCTCGAGAACGATCAGGTCAACCTCCCGTGACTTTGCGGTGAGCCGGGCAACGGGCCAGGTATCGGCCCAGGGCCATGGCGCAGGTCTTTCTGTACCTCTGCTCGCTCGCATCCAGGCCCGATGCATAAGTTCCTGCGCTAGCCAGGCTTTGGCGGGAATGTAGGCGCCAGTGCCCAGGTGCCAAAAACCGAGACAAAGCAGGCAGGCCACGATCCAGCGCCCCGCGGCCTTATTCCGCAACAACACGTTTCGACCGCGGGCCGGGAAAGTACATCGCAAAAATCAGCAGTGCCGCAAGCAGGTACGCGCCCCCGATCATGCGCAGCATCGGCGCACTGGTTGCCGTTGCGGGAAAACCGAAAATGGCATTGGTGCTCTGACCGTATGGCATCAGGTTGGGCACTTGTTCGCTGGATAAAGCATCGCCAGCCGGACGAACCGGCGTTTTGTCGACGGCGACAAGGCTCGTGTACTTGCTGACCAGGTGATGACCGATTGCGGTCTCAACAATGGCGGCGCGTGTGTCGACCGGGCTATCGCTGCGTCGCTCAAGGTCGATGAGCTCTGCGATTCTCGCTCGCGCCCAAAGCGCTCCTATGCCTTCGCTTTGTTGTGGTGACTGCAGCGCGAGCGTCGTTGACCATGCACCTTTTACAGAATTTCCGCTGACTCTCACCGTGTCGCCGTCACGATAATCGCCGGACGCGCCCGCCTTCACGGTGACCGGCTCGCCAAGGTACAAATCGGGTACCGTTTCGGGATAGCTGTCCACAACGACACTGCTGGGCCATTGAATCTCTATGTCAGTGATCTGCGGATGCTCGAGTTTGCGAAACAGACTGGCCATTTTTTCGCGCACCTCGTGCAGTGCGCTTATGAATGTATAGGAACCACGCCCGGCTTCTGCGGCCTTTCTCATGAACAGACTATTGGGTGCGGAGCCGATACCGACCGTGAACAAACGCGCATTGCCAAGACCTGCTTCTATCATCGAGAACATCTCATCCTCGTAGCCGACACTGCCGTCCGTAATAAAGACGATTTGCCTGAGATGCGTCTCCGGAGGTTTGCCGCTCAGCGCCTTGGAGAGAGCCGGCCGCATTTTGGTACCGCCGTTGGCCTGCAACTGCTGTACGAAATTCAGTGCATTGCTGATATTCGACGGACTCGCCTCGACGCTGGCTGGGTGCAGCGCGCTGGTGTACGAATTGAATTCAATGACATTGAAACGATCCGTCGGCTGCAGACCTTGCAGCGCGAGATGTACTGCTCGTTTCGCCTGCGCGATGGACACGCCGTGCATGGAGCCCGAGGTATCGACAACCAGGATTATCTCGCGCGGCATCCGCTCGAGCGGAGCTTCGTCCTGGTCCGGAGGCACGACCATCAGCAGGTGGAACGGGCGGCCGTCAACCGTCTGGGTAAATGCCATCGCCCTTGGCTTTGCTGACGGCACCGGCTGCCAGACCAGTTCGAAGTCATGATCCATCGGAACGTGCCCTGCACTCAGCGTCACCTGGTAGCGTCCGCCCTTCTCAGCGACACTGACAGGATGGTAACGACTTGCAATGATCTCGAGCGGCATGCCGGCGTCGACGTTGGCCGTCAGCCTGATGTTGTGGCCGCGTGATCTCGAAACCATCGGCGGTGTAATCAGCGACGCGTCCGGCACACGGTCCGAATCACCCGACCAACCATTACCAACCTTGTCGGGCAGCGGCTGGCCGCTAACGTAGCGTGGCGTCAGCGTCATTGGGAATCGAATGCTGAAGCGGCCATCTTCATAGCGAATTTCCTCCAGGTATTCGATTTCGACGACCACCAATTCGCCGGGCCCGACGTTTGCCACCGATGTCGTAAACAGGTTGGCGCGTTGCTGTTCGACCAGGCTGGTTTTCTTGCCGGCCTGCTTGGCTTTTTCATAGGTTTTCTTTGCATGTTCCTTTTCCTGAATTTCGCCCTCGATAAATCGATCCCCGATATGCAACCGCATGCGATCCACTGCGGCCTTATCGGGAAGCGGAAAAACATAAATACCTTCGACCCATTCGCCTCCTTCGTTGCGAAATTCCTGTCGCACGGAGACGCGTGCCACCAGGCCGTTGATCGTCATATCGACTTGCGTTTTCAATAGCGTCGCGGTCGAATAGCCCTGCTTCATTTGCCACAACAGGCTGCCAACCTGGGCCTGATCGGGCGATGGCGATTCCGCCAATGCCAACAATGGCGTGATCAGCAACAGCGATGCCAGTCGCCTCATGAATGCGCGGGTCATATTCTTGATTTGTTTCATTGCGGCCTCCCTTTAGCGTCTACACTATTGCAACCCGGTAAAACGCCGGTATGCCGACATCGACATGGCAATGCACCGGCGTAATGTGGCAAATTGTGGCTATCGGGAACGGGAGGCCAATGTGGCGAAACGGATAGCAATCGTTGAGGATGAGGCAGCGATTCGAGATAACTACGCAGCGGCGTTTCGGCGTGAAGGCTACGCTGTGGACGCTTTCGACGCGCGAGCGCCTGCGCTCGAATCGTTCGACGTTCGTCTGCCGGACCTTGTTGTCATAGATATAAATCTCGAAGATGATGTAGAAGGCGGCTTCGAGTTGTGTCGTGAACTTCGGGTGCGCGCGGCCAATTTGCCGATTATCTTTCTGACCGCAAGAGACAGCGAGTTCGACGCGGTATCCGGCCTGCGGCTTGGCGCGGACGATTACCTGACCAAGGACATCAGCCTCCCGCATCTCATGGCTCGTATCGCCGCACTGTTCCGACGACTCGATGCCATGCAGAAACCGCAGGCCGCCGAGAGCCGAATTACTCGCGGCGACTTGGCCATCGATACGGAGCGCATGAGCATTCATTGGCAGGATCAGCCCGTCGGTTTGACGCTCACTGAATTCTGGCTCGTGCACGCGCTTGCGAGATATCCGGGCCATGTCAAAAATCGGCAGCAGCTAATGGACGCGGCGCAAGCCGTACTCGACGACAATACGATTACTTCGCACGTAAAACGCATCAGACGCAAATTCCTGAGTATCGACGCGGACTTCGACGCAATCGAAACGGTCTACGGCATGGGCTACCGCTGGCTGAGCGACTAGCGCGCCGCTGGCGATGAATCTCAAGCGCCAATTACTGCTCGTTAGTCTTTTGACGTTGATGCTGCCGTGGGCCGGCTGCGAGTTTATCCGTGAAACAGAATCTGCCCTGCGCACGGGGCAGCAAAAGATGCTGCTTGCAACAGCTCGTGCGCTCGCGGATTCGATGGCGCAGTACGCCGAGGAGTTTCCGCCGCCAGACGACTCTTCCGACAGCAGTAATCAGCTGTACATACATCCGCTGGAATCGCGGCCGGAAATAGACGGCTATTTCGACGACTGGTCCTTACAGCCAGACTCTCTGCGGTCGGTTCGCGGTGTGGACGGCCCCGTACAGTTCGTGCTCGGATCCTTCGGGCAGACGATTTACCTATATGTGCACGTCACCGATCGTCGCGTTGTTTACACAACGTCGCGGTCTTTTGTTCTCGACGACGGCTCTGTGCACGCAGACCGCATCGATCTGATCAGCAGTAATCCACCGTATTTGCAGGACACCATTGCGTTTGCCGCCGAAGCGCCGGGAAAAATCTTAAGTTACCGACAGACTGCCTATGGAATCGCGCCGGAACCCGCGATAACTGCACATTGGCAGGACACGCCTGACGGATACCGGCTCGAGGCACGAATTCCCGCGTCGCTCCTTGGCACTCACTTGGGGATTGTGACCAAGAACACCGATGACGCCACCCAGTCGGGCACTCGAAGCAGCAACTTCTCAGGTGACACGCCAGGACCGACAGCCCGAATATCAGCGGAGATCGGCGCGATCGCAAACAGGCTCCTCGTGCAGGATGATATGCGTCTCCTGGTTACGGACGCCAAAGGCTGGCGCATCGCAGCCGCGGGCGAATTGGGCGATGGCGCAGCAAGCCGCGTCGGGGCCGCCCGGCGGCTCTACGACCTCCTGGTTGAATCCGGTAAAGAAGCATCGTTTGCAGAACCGGACCCGTTGGGCCGAGAACAACAAACCTATATCAACTCGGCGTTGCAGGGTCGTGAAACGGCGAGCTGGTTTCGCGGTGACGAGAGCGGCAAAGCCATTGTCGCGGTCGCTGCACCAATCCGTAGTAGCAGCACAACGATCGGTTCCGTTGTACTGCAACAGGGAACCGACGCGATTTTAAGTTTGACGAATTCGGGACTGGCGCGACTTATCAACGTGACACTAATCGCGACCCTCGTCGTCGCAGGCGCGCTGCTTGGCTACGCCACCTGGCTGTCACGGCGTATTCGCCATCTGTCCATTGCGGCGGTGGAAGCCCTGGAGAATGAGTCATTGCAGTCCGCTTTACCGAGTTCGCTTGCCGAAGATGAAATTGGCGACCTTTCACGCAGCTTTTCGAGCGTGTTGCAGCAACTGGGTGACTACAACGATTACTTAAGGTCGCTTGCGTCGAAGCTTTCGCACGAACTACGCACGCCGCTTGCGATCGTCACCTCATCTCTCGAGAACCTCGAACATGAACCGCTCAATGAGGCGAGTGTCGGTTACACGGCACGCGCCCGCGACGGGGCTGATCGATTAAGACGCATACTGAGTGCGATGAGCGAGGCCAGCCGCGTCGAAGAATTGATGGCGAACGTGGAGCCCGAGCAGTTTGATTTGCGCACAGTACTTGAGTCCACAATCACGGCTTATCGCGATGTGTATAAAGAACGTTCATTCACATTTGATTGCGTTCTGCCAGAAGCAACCACCACAGGCTCCCCTGAACTGCTAATCCAGATGCTCGACAAGCTGGTCGACAATGCCGTGGATTTCAGTAAGCAAGGTGACGCCGTTACGATCGGCCTCGCAACGACCGACAATGGACTGACCGTCACTGTCATGAACCCGGGGCCACCGTTGCCGGAACGAATGCGAACGCAAATGTTCGATTCGATGGTGTCCGTACGCGCCGGCAAAAACTCACGCCATCTTGGTTTGGGGCTTTACGTCGCGCGACTGATTGCAGCAGGACACGGCGGGCGTCTCAGCGCCGACAACGTCGAAGGTGGCGTCATTTTCCGAGTGCTATTGCCGAAACCTGGCTGATAGGGTGCCGACGGCCGTCATTTCAGGCCGCGTCTCTGATAGAAACTCTAGGCTACAATCCCCTTGTCTATGTTGGCCGGTAATCTTTCGGAGGTGCCACATTTCTGAGCTTTCAATTCAAGACTTTGCAGCCATTGCTGAGATCTTGGGCGCTATCGCAGTTGTTGCGTCCCTAATTTACCTCGGTCGTCAGATTCATCAGACAAACGCGCAGTCTCAGGCAGAGGCCCGATACTCGTTCGTCGATGCGTACGGTCAAATGAATTTGACCGTTGCCGAGAACAAGGAACTAGCATCCGTATTTCGTCGAGGGATGCAAGGTGTGGAGCTGGATGACGATGAAGCAATTCAATTTTTCGCTTTTATGGGTCAATTCTTGAATACTTGGACCGTACTATTCGATCTCCACATTGAGCATCAATTGCCGGTCACGCAGTGGACAGTCATTAGAAAAGACATCATTACGTTGCTTTCGACACCCGGAGGTCGGCTAGTTCGAGCATTTGTGTAACTGTCAATCAAGTATTCGTGAGTGCGGATGCTAAAGCCCCCGCCAGCAAAGGACCAAGTACAGTGTCGCGTCCACCGGTTGAAATCGCAACCCATATGCGTATTTACATATGGTTGGCTCGATTAACCTGAATGGCACCAACAAAACTCTTCCATAATAATTCGTGTTCTTCGTACAACTCGCTGCCCTTTTTCAGAACAGGTTCGAATATCCAGCCTTTCAATTTGTGTTCCCGGTAAATATCTCGGACTCGTCGGGAAACGACCCACAGGGGAAAATTGTTACTGGCCCAGGGTTCAGCGGTGCGGTTGAAATCCTTCAGGTTTTTCCTATTCAAAGTTTCATAACAAAGGCAGCCGTACAGCCTGAATTTTTCCTTATCCTGTTGGTCTAGCTCCCGGGCTCTCGTCGGGCTGATACCCACTTTTTCGAACTCATCCTTAAATCGCTCTTCAAGCGGAATGCTCTCCGGTGGGAAGACCACGCAGGTGGCGGCTGGCATGAAGTGGTCACTGTATAAAAGATGATAATCCTGGAAGGGCAATTGAGCTTTTCTGTTAAAGACCTCCCTTACCAAAAAATCTTTCAATTGTGATTGCTTGAATATATTCACGATTTCGGTGGGCAAAATGAAGTCCGGGGTCCATTGCAGTACTCCCGCGATAACATTGGGTTTCAACTTTCGATCCTTGACACAAACCCGTTTCAATAAGTTCACTTTGAAACCGTGGATGGTTTCGATTTTCGGGGCAGCGTCCAGCCATTTTTGGGTCTGGTTGTAGTCGGCATCGGTTTCTGCAAAGACCGGCCCTCTGCATAACGGGCGGAGAAAGTCACATTGGTCCAGCTCCTCCTCCGTAAATTCCATCCACGGATTGAACCAAGTTCCCTCTTTGTGATTCCGGGTGAGTTCAAGATACTGGGTAAACCGCTCGCTCGCTGCGTCCAGGTCAAAAATATCCATCAGATCATTGGTAACAAGATCTCCGAAATGTTTTCGAACCTTTCTACTCGCGGAATGAGGTGGGGAGATTCTAACGATAATTTTCATTTTTTCTCCACCGACAGCTACCTGTCAGCTGCAAGAACTATCGCTGAAAGCAGAGCGGAATACCTATATCTGGCCGTTAGCTGCCAGTGAGCTGATAGATTATCGACAGGCCGCTGCTGACCCAAAACAGACGTTTGAGACACGAATAGGCCTCAAGGATGGAAAGCCACATATCCGGCAAAAGCGATTAACAAGACGCCGCCCACCCTGCCGACAATTTCTCCTTTAGGCGCGACTTTCTCGAGCAAAACGAAGGTCGCGATCACGGTAACCCAAATCAGATTCATTACCCCGCCAACGAATAGCAATGCCATCAACAGCCAGCAGCAGCCCAGGCAGAACATGCCGTGTTCGATGCCCATGCTCAGGGACCCCAACGTCCCATCTTTCCAATGGCTGGTCAGAAAACCGATCGGCGATTGACAATGCTTCAGGCAGGCCAACTTAAGGGGCGTGAGTTGGTAAATGCCGGCCGCGAGTAGAACGCCAACCGCCAAGAATTGACTTGTGCTTTCCATCATTGGGGAAAGCAAGCGAAATTCTGTCAGAGCCCATTGCAGCCCGGTTGCAATGAGGCTAAACGAAGCCCAGATGAGAAGATAACCGGCAGTAAAGGCTGCGATGCGAGTCGTTGGCGCCTGATCGGCAAGTTTGCGCCGTTGAACCCGCGCAAAAAGCAGGATCATTGGTGCCGCACTTGGAATCATCATGCCGATCATCATGACCGACCACATGATGAACATGAGCAGAAAGGTCAAAAGCGACCATGGCAGTTGCGACATAGTCATGGCGCCCATCATATCTGAGCCGGGCATGGCAGATAGTGCGCCCATCCCCATCAACGTCATATCACCAGCCGCCATTTGCCTCGCCATGACAACGAGGTAGGCCCACGCCAACGCACTGAGAGACGACAAAGCCAACACCACTAGCCGTCTGTCCTGCAACAAGATCTTTTCGATCTTGCCAGCGTCTAATTTGGACGTGGCAGAAGGTGGATAGGTTTGGGTCACATTGAAATCAGAGGGCCGACGATTACATCGCCTGCCCTGCGATCCCGGTTCTAAATAACATCAAGCGACATTGTCGAGAGACTTGTTTTTCATTGTCTCTTCATACGAGTAAGCCATGCCATTATTGTTGAAGGCAAAGAAGCCTAGCGAGCTGTGTCTTTGGCTATGGTCAACCCGAATATCGCCAATGCTCTTGACAGTGCCCGACCCCAATTCGGCTTCATAGAAAACCCATCCATCCGGCAAGACGGTTCGAATGGCAATTTCCTCATTGGTTACGGGATTTCGGATTGGCTCAGCGGTCGCTGTTACCAGATCGGGGACATGAATACGTGCTGTCCGTTTTTTGATGTCCCACTCAAACTCAATTTTCGTGAATTGAGGCTCACAGATGTCATCGACGACTACACTGAAAATATTGAACATGGTTCCAACAGGTTGGCCTTCACCGGACATGATCGCGAAAATCGCTTCGCGTTGCTCTTCCGTCGTATGA
>Ga0255049_10000044_pt1 | contig 66369 bp, 89 predicted proteins | sample JV7_2_3_MG_FD_183615 | JGI IMG/M metagenome (GOLD analysis project Ga0255049, IMG submission 183615) | Seawater microbial communities from Jervis Inlet, British Columbia, Canada - JV7_2_3 | ecosystem: Environmental > Aquatic > Marine > Inlet | place: Canada: British Columbia | collected 2016-10-06 | reverse complement strand
GCTCAGTTGGATCGGTAACGGGTGCGGTCGGAAGTGTGACAGGTGCTGTTGGGTCGGTAACCGGAGCGGTAGGTTCGGTCGCAGGGAACGTAGACGGGAACGTCACAGGCTCAGTTGGATCACTTGTCGGACATACGGTTCAAACCGGTGACAACTTTGCACGTATCGGGGCACCGATCGGAGCATCTATTTCCGCTGATCTAGCAGACGTTCCAACTGTATCCGAGTTTAACGCTCGCACACTTGTTGCCGCGTCATACTTTGATCCTGCCGCTGACACGGTTGCCACTGTAACCACGTTAACGAACCTTCCAACCATTCCAGCGAATTGGCTCACTGCCGCTGGTATCACCGCTTCGGCATTAGATGGCAAAGGCGATTGGAATACCACGACTCCACCGACTGCGGCAAGCGTAGCCGATACGGTTTGGGACGAAGCTCAGGCCGATCACGTTGCCGCTGGTTCATTCGGAATCATCGCTACTGAGATAGCCGCAATTCCAACAACCGCGATGAGAGGTACGGATTCCGCTGCATTGGCAAGCGTCGCGACCGAAGCAAGATTAGCCGAACTCGATGCAGCAAACTTGCCTACCGATATTGCGGCCATCCCCACAACCGCAATGCGTGGAACTGACTCAGCGGCTCTCGCGTCAGTTGCCACTGAGGCAAGATTGGCCGAGTTGGATGCCGCGAATTTACCCACTGACATTGCAGCAATACCGACAACGGCGATGCGGGGAACCGATTCCGCTGCCCTTGCCTCCGTTGCAACCGAAGCTCGGTTAGCTGAACTAGATGCCGCGAACCTCCCGGCAGACATAGACACCATCAACACCGGCATCTATCACGCTGACATCGAATTCACTCGCGACCAAACCAACACGCAGGATGAATACAACGTGATATGGTTCCTCGACGGAGTTCCGATCACAACCGGAATCACATTGCCGAAGATCCAAGTCATCAAGCGAACCGATGGGACGGACCTAGTCGCGGCAACCGCGATGACTGAAATCGGGTCAACCGAAACGTACAAGTACGACGAAGCCACGAATCGAATCACGTTAGGCGAAGCCGTCTTGGTGGTCGCCACGATGACCCACGCATCCGTCGTTCGAACCTGGAAGAAAGTCGCCACGCGAGATAGCACCTGATGCTCGTCAAGAAACTACCAGCGATCCTGATGCAACTGCGCAAGGAACTCGGCATTGCCGGAGTTGGAGACAGTGTCGCCACTCCAGTTGCCGCCCTGGAGATAATCGCAGGCATTAGCTACATCGATCAGGTCAGGGCTGACACCAGCTACATCGACAAGACCAGGGCTGGGATCAGCTACATCGAACAGACCCAGGCTGACACGATAGAGCGTTAACTATGTCCAAAGACGAAATACACGTTGGCGACATTGGCACCACCTTCCGCCGCACCGTACAAGACGGTACGACGGCAGTGGACATCTCCGGTGCTACGGTACTGCAGATACACTTCCGCAAGCCTCACTGGCGGAACCCGATCACCCAGAACGTGGTCCCTGAGGAAGTGGTGAAGAAGACCGCTGTTCTGACCAGCGGTGGCACGGACGGGATACTTGAGTACGTGACGATTGCTGCTGACCTGGACAGGCCAGGCAAGTGGCACCTTCAGGTCTACATCGTTGACACAGGCACCTGGTACAGCGACTGGGAGCCGTTTGACGTGTTCGATAACTTAGTCAACACAGTCAGCGTTGTCGGTTGAGACACCATCTGAGGCATCGACGAGGTCATTGAGTGTCTCGTCCATGGTGTGCCCGAAGGCCCTGACCGACCCCTCTGCATCTGACTTGGTCATCCCACAGGCGACGAACCACTTGTGTAGCTTCTCAGCCATCCCTGCTTCGAACTTGAACTCCCTGACGTAGGGCGTGCCTGGTGGGTCAGTGGCGTCAACGATTGAGTCACCGTCGATCTTGATGTCTCTGACTTGCAAGACCTGCTCCACTGGGTCTATGCCCAGCATGACCGTCATGACAGTCTCTTGGGGTGCAATCATTAGTCTTCCTTGTATCTGAATATGCTCCCCATCGTCGGTTTAGAGACGAGGGGAACGTGTAGGTAGATGGAGGTGGTTTGGATGTTCGAGTGGCCCATGGCGTCCCTGACTTCAGCGATCGTCTTGCCTGCTGCCAGGGCCATGCTGGCGAACGTGTGTCTGCCTACGTAGGGCCTCTTGATCCTGGTGACCCGGCAGGATGGTGCATGTGGCTTGTCCTTGCCGAGCCCGCCTCCCAGGAACCTGTTCTGACATGAGCAGAACAGCTTCCACATGAGCCCTGTCCAAGTCTTGTAGTATCTTTTCTGAGGGAGGCCATGCTGGCTCCTGAGGAAGATGTCGTCTTCGGTGAGGCCTTCCTTCTCCCACCTGGCCTTGATCTTGCCCAGGTCGATGAAGGTATCAACGTCCCACCACAGCGGCACCCGTCGTTCCTTGCGTGTCTTGGCTACCTCCTTTCTGACCAAGACACAGGGGTAGTCGCCCTCTAGGCAGATGTCCTTGATCCTGAGCAAGGGCATCTCTTGTGGCCTGATCCCGCAACAGGCACCCAACCTGAAGATTGCCAGCTGAGTCCACATTGACCGCCTTGTGAGGTCGTGTCCGTTATGGGCGATCTTTTCCTTCAGGTGCTTGGTGATAGCGTTGAATTCTTCGATGGTCAGGATGTCAGGCATGCGGACGCCAGGGTAGTACCGCATTGTTAGTCTCCAAACCAGGCGAACAGGACGAGTATGGGCCAGACCAGTGATCCGAGGGCCATTGATCTGACGGTGGTTTTCCTCATGTGGTGAGAGTTCTTCTTCATGTGAACACACAGTCCGAAGAACAGAATGCAGCTTGCCGAGTAGAGAAGCAGTGCTGCGTATAGGTAGTTCATGTAGTTTCTTCCTTGAGTTGCGTCTTCCTTGATTACCAGACTATTGCGACTTCGGCCCTCTCTGACTCAGTTGTCCACTCCCTGCTGCAGACGGCGTACAGTCTGACCAGCTTGTCATCCTGCCAGATTACCCCTGTGAGAGCGTCTTCCAGGCAGCGAATCAGCTTGGCCAGGTCAGGTGACTGAGCATGCAGCCGGGGAGCAGAGCCCTTGAGTTCGTCCGTACGGCCCTTTGCGGTCCTGTAGTGTGACTTCGGTCTCTTGAAGTAAAACGTCGCTGAGAGGCGAACAGGGGACGTTATGAGCGACTTCCCGTCCCATGCCTCCCCTGCCACCTGCCTAACTGAGGTCATCCAGTCCTTGGATTTGAGGTTGGCGTCCCTAATGAAGACCCTGCCGTCCTTAGTTCTGACTGGGACCTTGGAGCCTCTTTGCTGAGGGCGACCGATGATTGTGAAATTGATTGAGTTCAAAACAGCCTCTGCTGCTGGTCTGGGTGTAGTAGATCGTCCACCTCACGTTCAAGCTTCTTTGCTTCACTGAGCCATTGCGGTGACTTGTCCCTGAAGAACCCTTGCTGAGCTTCACGCATCTTGGTGACGCTGACCTTGAGCTTAGTTAGGTCCTCGTCGAGCTGGTTGATTTTCTCCAGTAGTTCTTCTCTGGGGGCACCGGTCAGGTCAGCGAATAGCATCACCATTTCTCCATTGGTATTCGGTAGATCTCAGTGTTCGGGAACTCTTCGGTGACCACCTTGCTCACCACTTTGAGTCTACCAGTAGCGGGATCAACCTTGAGCGTCAGGTCGGTAGGCCAGAAGGCCTCCAGTCGCCTTAGCTGTCCAATGATGGTTGAGTCGGTCCACTCGTTTCCTTCAGGGTTGAAGACGTTCCTTTTCGGCATTCCTTCTCCTTTGCGATGAGGTTGTCTCTGTAGCGTCTCATTGTTTGCTTGAGGTACACGGGGCATTGAACAAGCCAGGAGGTTTTAGGGAAGCCATCGATCGTCCTGAGTGATGCACCTCCACGACCTGGCTGTCAACGAAGACCTGAGGCGTTAGCATTCCTTCTCCTTTCCTTGAGTAGTTTGTCCTTGTACTTGCGAAAGCACTGCTGCAGTAGCACCGGGCATTCGCAGTACCAGCCAGCAGCGTCATCACGGATCAGCCCACCAGCGAGCAGTGCGTCCAGTGTGTCCTTGTAGGCCAGGCTCAACACGTCATTGCATTGATTCCTGCCTGTGGACGTGACAGACCAGCATTCGACCCTCATCTCTCTGCCCCTCATGATCGCCACTGCGAGTGCCGCTTCTGCTGTCTCAATGTCATCCTTCAAAGCAACGTCATCTGACATGCTTAGCTGCCTTGCGTTGATGTAGTGATCGCAGGACTTGAGGCAAGCATTAACCTCCCTGAGTGTTAGTGACATGTTTTCGCTTCCCCTTTCGTTTGACGATCTCTTTGTAGGCGAGCATGGCCTCTTTGAAGGCCTGTGGGGTCATGTGAGCCCAGCCCACGATCCAGCTTGCTCCTCCCTGAGCCAGGGCGTTGGCAATGTCGTCGAAGATGAGGTGGTCTTCGGTGTCGTCGGGCTTATTGGTGGTCATCAGTATGCCAGCCGCATTAAACCCAAAGGTGTAGCCACGGAGCTTGGCAACGGCACCTGGTGGGTAGATGGTGCTCAGGTCGCCACTGACCAACAGGACCTCCCTCGTGTCCGGCTTCTTGTGCTGAATGAACAACTCGGCAGACATGAGGCAGGCATGCACCTCACACTCAGTGAGAGGGTATTTCTCGCTCATGAGTTCTCCCCGAACGTAATGTGCTTGTACTTCAGCAGGGCGTCCTTGACTTCGACAGGGCAGCGACGGATGTAGAAGGAAGGACCACTCCTATCATCCTCCATGCCGCCAATTTCTAGTGCCGTACACATAACAGATGAGAAGTTAGGTCCGTCGTGGAACCTGTCTTTTGCCTGTTGTCCAGTGAAGACCAGCTCCAGCAGTTCGCCATTTCGGCCATGGGTCTCAAACTTCGACCCGTACATCAGGTAGACGGCTACCCCAGGCTGTCCTGTCTCCACCATGCCTGTGATTGCAGTGTGTTTCCTGAAGTTGATGTGGCCTGCACTGATGTAGCTATCACAGGCCTCAATCGCCACCTTCGTTTCCGCCAGTGTTAGCGGTTGCGGCTTCTGCTTGGGCCTGGCTTCCCATCGTCGCCTTTCGGAATTTGAATTTGTCAAAGGTGCTCTCCCTTGAGTTTGTTTAGATGCTTAACCAGGTATTGCTTGACCAGCAGAGGGCAACTGTCCATCCAGTCACCCGGCTTTGGCATTTCCACACCTGACAGTGTCATGAACAGTGACCCGTCCACACCCAACTCTGTGTTCTCGTGAGACTCTGGCATGCTGGGTTCATACGATTCGCCGACGATATCCAGCTTGACACCACGTGACCTCAGGATGGCACCGATTGGATCTAGCCTGATTGGCTTGGTTCCTACGTGCCACTTCGACAAGTCCTTCTCACCTGCCTTTGCGTAGTGGTCGCAACTTCTGATCGCTGCTTTGGTTTCCGCCAGGCTTAGGGTGTCGGTCATGAGTCGGCCCTCGGAATCATTTGGTATCCCTTGCTCTGAGCGTAAACCTGTTCGTTCATAGTCTTCACACAGGCAAGGCAGGCGGTTAATGCGAAAGAATCTTTGCCAACAGTCCAGGTGATTTCGCTGGTCAGTTCGCAGAAGCCGCACTTGTGGGGAGAGGTGTTTGCTTTGGCTTTCACGCCGGCCCTGGTGCTTTTCGTGTCGCACCCGTTGATCTGTCCAATCCCCTCTACTGAATAAACCATGCAATAGTCGCAGAGGAACACGGCCCCAGTTGGGCCTGTCATTTCCCAGCCTCTGTATGTTTTGTCACCGGCACACAGGAGGCAGGGAACTGGCCTCATGCCTTCAATCATTTTCACCTTCACAGTTTCTCCTCCAGTGTCTTCTCCAGGTACTTAGTAAGGATCTCTTTCAGGTGAATGGGGCACATGTCCCGCCAGGACCCGTGAACCTGGCACTCAGTCCTGATGACGCTGCCTAGGGCGTAGCTCCATGAGAGACCTGGACGTGTCCCGAACTTGACGGCAAGGCTGCCGGTCAGGCTCAGTCTGTCGCCGGTTCCAAAGCAGCAGCCACGTACGGTCTTGTGCCTGGCCTTGATGTACTGGTCGCACCGTGTGATGACGTACTCCACTTGCTCCCTGGTCATCATGGTTGCTTCTCCAGGTACTGCCTGAGGATCATCTTCAGGTGCAATGGGCACAGGTAACGCCACCTGTAGCCGTTCTCGTCTGTGAGGCCTTGCTGATGGCCCACGACAGCTCGCATGTCCCTGCTCCAACCACTCAATTCGTACCTCTTGTGCCTCCCGAACTTCTTGATGAAGTGTTGCGTGAAAGATTTGCCTGCAATGCAAAAAGTGCAATTCGTTTTCTTCTCCCTGGCGTAGAGGTCGCACAGTCCCATGGCGAACTCTATGTGCTCTGTGTCCATTGCTTCCTCCCTTCCAGCGATAGCAGCATGTCCCTGATGATGTCTGTCTCTTGAGCAGTGAACTCAACCAGGCACTCATTGCCCTCATCCCCAGCACCAACAGTCAGCTTGCCGTTACTGATCCCCAGTCCTGGCTCGTCGTCATCCAGGACCACCATCCCCTTGTACTCAACCTTCATGATTTCTCCAGTTTCTCCGCTGCTCTGATGGCAGGGCCTTTCTTACGGTGCGACGAGACGATCCCATCGTCGGTTCCTTTCGCCAGTGGTTTCTTAAAAGGACAGCGAGGTACACGCCTCACCACCAAGCGTCACACTTGTATCGGACACAGAACGTAACAGGGGACGAGTGTGCATAAGGGTCCCTAGGGCTCACCGCGATATAAAGCCTCGCATTCGCCCAACGAAGGGTCCTCGGCACCGAATCTAATCAGGGCTGCTGGGATCAATTGAAATCACAGCCCCCGTCCCGTGGGTTTCAACCACAACTTTCACGGGATATCGGATTTGTCCATGCAGGCTTGTCGTCGCAACGGTAGGCCCCTGCACTGTTGGCCCTTTGGCAGTCAGGGCCTGTGTTCGCTGTCCATAAAAAATGCCGATCAGAGCGTGGGGACGAAATCCACGATGATCGGCGGCGGTACAGTTGCCTGTGTTAGAGCACAGGACTTGCCTTCGTGAATCCGAATCATACCAAAACTGTAATCGCCGTCACCATCAGTGGATCGTCATTTCCACTAGTGACTTGACGTCGGGGAGTATGGCTAATCAGGGTTCCTTTCGTCAATGGGGAAAGTGCAGTTAAGGTCCACAGCCACAGTCCTCATCGGCTGCGGTGTCGGCAATGGCCGTAAGTGTTTCGGTGTTGATTTCGAACCCAGCACGACCGAGCCAAAGCGAACCGTGCCCGAATTGATTCGTAAAAAGTCCTTGCCTCACCTTGGCATGACATGCCTCAGCTTGCCATATCCAACCAAGATTGATTTGCGAAAAGTCCATACCATGCCTGACCACACCGCACCATAGCGTGGCGGAGCGAGCCTCACCGGAGCACACCATGCCTAACTTGAGTCACCAGGACGAGGCAGCCTGGGCTGAGCGGAGAACCATTTTTTCCGCTTGGCTGCCTCGATATTGAACCTGGATTGAGTTTCATCCACCACTTCCTGAACTGCAATGACCCTCCGTGTCTGGTACTCATCCAGGTCCTCGTCCCTAATCATGGCAGAGAGGACACCAGCCACCCCCAGTCGCTTTCGGGAGTTCCTGGCCATTGTGATGCTGTGGTCGATCTGGTCATCAACCTCTGGCAGCCTGTAGCCTATGCCACGCTCTGATTTGGGGTAGATGCCCCGTTCTTGCATCATTCTCTTACGCCAGAGCCGAATGACCTTTGGCCATTGCGGTGAATCTTCCCTGTTGAAGCCAATCAGGTTCTCAATATCCTCGTAGGTAACGAGAGTGCCTCGTTCCATGTCCTCAGTGAGGGACATAAGCTGGTCAACTTCCTTTTTGACGTAGTACTTCATCTCGAACATTTGTTCTCCCTTGTGAAAAATTCCTTACCTCACCCGGACATGCCATGACGTGACTCACCATGCACCACCGCACCGGAGCCTAGCTTGCCGAACCCAATCCCTAAGTGATTTATAAAGTCCTTACCATGCCAGACCAGAGCCCACCCTGCCCTAGCTAACCCCGGCCGAACAGACCTTGGTGATCGACACTGAAAAAGTTCCATACGGACCTGGGCAGGGTGCTCCAGGCCGCCAATCGAGCAAGCCCTTTTCTTCGCCAGCAATTCGAAACAGGAGCTTCACTTTGTCCTCGGTCAGGAGAGCATCGTCTCGAACCGTCAGGTTCCCCTCCACAGACCAGGTATCGAAAATAGGGCGAACCCTGAGATTCTTGGAACTGGCGACTTTGACCCGTTTCAGATTCAAACTAAACCCGAATTCCTCGACTCCAGCCGCTTGCTCAGGGAAGGGTTTGTCGAGCAACTTTTGGATGTCGGCGATCGCTACAGTAGCACCGTCAACCAAGAGAGGCAGGTCAATCTCTTTGATCAGCAACTGAGACTGGGTGGCTGACTTGAAGGTCTTGTTGCCTTGGATCTTGACCGTTTTCCCGGCGTCCCTGAGGCAGGCCATGATGGTCTCGGAGGGCACCGTGATGACATCCCCATCTGAGTAGAGGTAGGTGGACCAGGTCCACGGAGGGCTGCGATCATCCCCCTTTACGCTCAGGTCCTTGTTCGCTGGGTCCTTTCGCCAAGCGTTGAGTTCATCACCAGCGGCGATGTTGTCGGCGTGCATGATCAGCGGGGTTTTCCCCGTAAGCTTAAACCGATAGTCCATTCCGTTTCTCCCTTGTGAAAATTCCATACCATGCCGTTGGCATACCGCACCTAGGCTAAGCAAGCCTTGCCGTGCCTGACGTGACCCGTAAAAGCGTGCCGCCGCCAGTCGGTCCCGCCACAAATTCCCCGGTCGAAAACCCAAAAGATTTTCACTGGCCTCACGGGCGACGTGGGTATGTGTGCGAAAAGAGACAGCTCGCAGCCTGCTACGGTACGAGCTGTCTCAGAGCAGAGATCGGCAATTAAGTAATCGCCAACCGGGCGTAGTGCTGTTTAGAATAGCAGGTGATTCGACAATCACTCCAAAGAGAAGGCTAAGGAGAAGGCAATGAAGAAACGGCACATCAGTCTCGCGTTGCTCCTCATATTTGCGGCAAGTGTCCTGGCCGGAACAGGCAAAGGGCCGGGCTATCTGCTCATCAACACCCAGAAATGGGAACCAGGCCGCACGGTGATCGTCGTCACGACTGACGCGAATGGGGGACACACCTGGGATTTTTTGTCCGCTACCCCACCCGGAAACGTCCCGACCGACCCAGTCGTCCCGTCGCCATCGAGCCTAAGCCAGACCGTCCGAAACCTGACGACGAAGGTGACGGACCCGGAGAAGACACAGAACGCGGCAGGCCTCTCCGTAATCTATTCAATCGTTGGTTCCAAGGTCGCCGACGGTAAATCAACGGGTGCCGAGGGATTGGCTCAACTGAAGAAGCTCACGGACAGCTTCCTGAAGGCCCGTGGAGCTGAAGCAGCCTGGAAGGACTGGAGGGCCGGGGTTGGTGCTGCACTGACCGCAGAACGGACAGCAGGCCGTCTGACGACGAATGCTCAGGTCGCCACTGCCCTAAAGACGATCGGTGATTCACTAGGCAGTGACGCCAAGCAGTCAGCCAAGATCGCCAGGCGTGGTGGAGGCAAGATCAAGCTCAAGGGGCTGATCAAGGTTCTGCTGGCAGTCTTTGCAGACGGTGGAGACTTCGATTTCGCCACGATACTCAAGCTGATCCTGGGGATTCTGGGATGAATCAGAACAAGCTAATGAAGGCCATGGGCCACTTACCAAACGTGGCCATGGCCGACCTGGATACCGCCATGGTGGCAGCCTCGCCATCGGTAACGGCAGCCGTGAAGGATCGCAAGTGCTTCCACCCTGACCATGGTGACCCTGAGATCGCAGCCTACGTAGACCCAGGGGCTTTGGCTCACTGTCTGGAATGTGGCGACGATATGGCCGAAGGGCTGATCCAGAGCCACAAGAGGATACTCGCCAGGTCAGCAGGTTCAGGGTCATGGCCGAGGGGATGTGATCCTGAGTTCCCCGATCACCATGTCGCCACGTTCTACGTCAATCGAAACAGCTTCACTGACTACTTCGAAGGTCCGGTATCGGCCTTTGACTTGGACTCGCTAGTGTCCGCTGGTGTCTGGGGAACAAAAGAGAAGGTCTACGATCTTTGGTCTGGCAAGTCGATCATGACGGTCGCCACAGACCTGTACATTGAGACGTATCTGCGAGTGGGGATCTTGCACAAGCTGGTTGATGACGTGAACGACGCGAACATCAACATCAAGATGAAGTTCATTCCTGGCAACGTAATCGGCTATGCCTACTTCAACAACGGTAGCTGTGGTGACCAGGTAGACCACTTCCTCGACTCCAGCTACGAAGCGAACCTCCGAGACTTCACTCAGCTACTGAGCCACGAAGGCGGTCACAACAACAACCTGGAGCATGAATTCCAGCGAGAGAACGTCCACAAGTCAGTCATGTCGTACACGACCCCGGATCACTACTGCGGGTTCTCAACCGGCGAAGCTCCCTACCAGCCACCTCGTGACAAGAGCATGGACGAGCTGATCGAGTACTACGACTTCGTAGACAACCCGTTCCCACGGGACACCCCAGATCCGCCCACCGATCCTGTCGTTCCGCCACAAGAGTATCCCAAGGTTGAGATCGACGGAGTGCTCTTCATTCCGGCAACCAATCAGATTCCGCCAGTCGATCCCAGTGATCCAATTGAGGTTTAGCCATGGACTGGAACACGCCCTGCTTCAGTAAGAAGGACATGCTGATCGCCGTCATGGGAATGGGGATCATGAGCACCATAGCGATCTTCTCGTTCTCTGGCAGTTGGACTGACGGGGACGAGTTCAAGAAGCTACTCACGGGAGTGAGCGGGGTTCTCTTGGAGGGTGCTATTGCGTATCAGCTTCTGTGGAAGAAGAAGCTCAGCTCGACAGGAACTTCGAAACCTGAACCCTAAACTCGTTACTGCTCCAGCCCTCCAGGGCGGCCTTCTCCAGCCAGTTCTGCTGAAGGTGCTTCGGTAGCCTGCTGACCTGCTGGTGGTGATACCAGCTAAGGTCGGCCCTCCTGTTGGCCTTGGGCACTCGCCTTGAGACAGCCTTAATCCGGTTAAGCTGATCCAGGCTGATACTGTCCATCGGTAGTGCCTGAGTGCTCAGGTCGCCAAACCGTCGCTCCAGCTCAAGCATCATGTCACCGACCCACCAATGGCAGTGCCTGCATACGGCTACCGCAAACGCCATTGCCTGCTGGTAGTCTTCAAGTGTCGCAGAGGCAGGTTGATTGGCCTGACACTCAGCAAGTTCGATTGGCCCAAATTCAAGCACTTGATTTCTCTTTCGCTATTTCCTTCTCGGCCTCAGCCATCATTCTTGCCCTGTGTCGATCACGAGAAGGTCCGTGATGCTCGAACGTGCCTCGCCAGAAGTCGTTGAACTCCAATTCACTCATGTCACTGTTGTGCTCCCTCAGCACTGCTCGGTTACCGATCCTTTCTTCGATCCACTCCATTAACTGTCGCCTGCGGCTCGTATTGCCGGAAAGTTCTGGTGGCTCTGGGTTTTCCAGTTGGCCAGGCCATTTCCAGTGGTTGAGTTTATTGGACATCCTCGCCAAGGCAGCGATCCCCTTCTCTTCGAGGACGGCTTCCATTGTCTCAATGTCTTTCTCAGTCACGAGAGTACTCATTCTTCTTTCTCCCATTCGTGTTCTTCGATATAGCTTCGGATCTTCTTCACATCATCCGGGTCTCTGACTTCCTGGTATGAGCTACCACGAACAGTGAGGACCATGCCTGACGAACCACCAGCCCCCAGCGAGAAACCTCGGTAGAAAGAGGTGACGTACCTCATGTTCACACAGGTTCCGTCCGAGAGAATGATGAAGCTCTTCACAGGGTTCCTTCCAGGTCATCTGCCATGTTACGCAACCGTTCAATCAGCTCAGGCGTATCTTCGATCCTGGCCATGTTCAGTTCGAATGCCAGGTTCTTCATGCTGGCCCGTTTGCAGTAGCGATGCACCGAGTCAATTAGCGACTGGATGACATCGTTGCCGTCAGCAATAGGGGTGTCATGATCCTCCAGCCACTGCCGTATTGGGACAATGTCACTGGCCTTGATCGCCGCCATGAGCTTACCAATCTCAGCACAGCAATGCTCAGGTGTTATCGCATCGAGCACCCGTTGCCGGTCGCCCTTAGTGAAGGCGACCCCCAGCAGTACAAGCTGCAGGTCACGCTGAGAGCTTCGTTGTCGGTCGTTGTGTTCCGTCACAGTCGCTTCCTTGAAAGTCGCCCCGCTTCACCCACGGGGCATGAGGAAGTGATCTCGTAATGACCCTTCACAGGTTAGGGCTGTATCGTTTGACGCGGTAACAGCCCTTAAGTGATCAAATTGTGATCGCTGTCGATCAGCTTATGATCGTTGTCTCTGACTAGCCTGTGCCAGAGATTGAGGTCTAGGATTTTTGCTCCAAGTTCCCTGGCTTGATCGAAGTCAATATTGACGCTGACGCTGTACCCTCGTTGCGAGAGTGAAATAGTCAAGGTGTCTGACTCAAGGGCGTCACTGGTCAATTCAAACACGGCTTTATCTGCTGCCCTGCCCATGATCATCCGTTTGACCAGATCGGCTTCCTTAACGTGTACCTCAAGTTTGTCGTCCATTTCAGTCTCGCCTCTTTCGGTTTGCAGCCCTCGCCACCCAAGGACAGGCTTCAGCGACTGATTGCCGCCACATGTAGCTAAGTGGGTCAGGACAGCCTGTCTCTTCGGGAGAAGGCCAGTGGCCATGGTCCTGCTCGTATATCCACCTAGCGAAGTTCATCGACTTGTCAGAGTGGTATGCCTTGAACAGGCATCCCACCCAGTCGCTCTTTGCTTTTGACTTAAGCTTCTTTCCACGCTCTTCGGCAGAGACAGCCTTCAGTGAGCCGTCTTGCATCTTGATTCGCCGGATTGCCTTGCCCACAGGGTGCCCACAGTTGGGGCACTTGCCATTAGTCATCTTCTCCCACTGGGAAAGGCTGTAGTGGCACTTCGAGCAGGACCAGGGTTTCTTCGTCTCACCAACCCGCTCGCCGCAGTGCTGACATTGACCCTTGTAGACATTGCCTTTGCCACACGCTCGACACTGGGTCCCCTTAACCTGGTCGATAACATCCTGGATGTTTCTGGTAGAGGTGACCTCTTTCCAGTCAGGGTCTTCATCAGGGTGCCAGAACCGCCAGAAGTTACCAGCGAAGTCCAGCCAAGTGGCATGGGTCTGACCAGGGTAGGTACGTCGCACTCGGCCAACCTTTTGCCAATAGGTCCTGAACTGCTTGTTCGGCTGAAGGTCGATACCGACGCTTGCTATCGGAGCGTCAAAGCCTTCTCTCAGGACATCGACGCTGACCAAGACGCGGGTCTCCCGGTTGTTGAATCGCTCGAACATGGGGGGACGATCTTGGCTTGAAGTCCCGGCCTCAATCACCTCGGCAGTGACTCCACGGTCGTTGAACTGCTCGGCAATCCCGTAGGCAAACTTGACCTTGGGCGAGAAGAGGATCGTCTGTTCGTTTTGGTAAGGTTCCCAGTGCTTAAACACGTCAGCAAAGACAGTGCATTCCTCAACCCGTTTGCCCAGCTGTGATTGGTTGTATTCCCCGCTGGAAGACACAGTCACGCCCTCAATGTCAGGCTCGCTGGGTGTCCAACATTTGGTATGTAGTAGCCATCCACCAGCCAGCAGTTCGCTGTTGACCATGCCCTCAACCACGGTGTCATAGATGCCAATCAAGGACGTTCCCTTGGGGCCAACAGGAGTGGCTGTGACGCCAACGATCTTGGCTTTCGGGTGAAGGTCAAACAGTTCCTGACAAGCCTTGGGTTCTTTGTGAGCTTCGTCATGACAGATGAAGTCAGCGTCTGGCATGTCCTTGTACTTACGCCTGCGTAGCGTCTGGATGCTGGCGATCTGTAGCAGTGCCGAGTCGTCCCTTGGCTCGCTTCCCATGATCATCCCAAAGGGGACAGAGTGCTTGGCACACTCGGCTGCCATCTGATTAACAAGAATGCGACGGTCGGTGATGAACAGGACTCGCTTCCCCTTGCTCAAGGCACCCATGCACCAATGGACCAGCAGATAGCGTTTGCCAGATCCAGTTGGAGCCACTAGGACGACCCGCTGGTGCTTGGAGATGGCACGCCTGACAAGCAGGTCTGCCTTCTCTTGCAGTGGGCGGAGGACGAGAGGGGCTACTTCAGCAGTTGCTTCTGGCATCGTTTCATTCCAATGTGAACTTCGTCCAGCTCCTCAATCCACTTATCAGCCGGTACTCGCCCTCCCAGCAGCTCCCTAAGCTCAGCTAGGGTTCCAGCCATCTTGGAGAGGGTGTTGGCCAGGGCATTCAACCGATCGGCAGCGTACTCCTCGTCGGTCGGCTCAGGCTTGTCTTTTTTGCTGGTAGCCTTGGCATGAGCCTTGGTGACGTTGGTATTGAGGGTTTCCCTTAGGTCTTCAGCACGCTCGGTGTCACCGGCTTCTTCAGCGATATCGATCTCGTCGATAACCTTGCTAGCCTTGATGGCGGAGTCCCTGCCTAATCCAACCTTGGCTGCGGCAGCAGTGCTGGGCCTACCTCCCTTGGGGGGTTCTGCTTGTACTGGATCAGTACGAGAAGACGTTTTCGCCTGTGTTTTGGCAGCTCTCAGCTCTTCTATTCGCTTCAGTTCCTTGTATTCACGACCCTTCTGCTCGACTGTTTTCTCACGGTGGGTGTTGGCATGGATCAGTGCCACCCTGATATCCAGGTCGTGAACCAGGTCAGGCCTGACGACAATGCGGACCTCTTTCCACTTCAGAATCTTGGCACATTGCCACCTGCTCGCCCCATCCACAATGGTCTTCCCGTCAGCGGCAACAATGATGGGCACCTGCTGGACCGTGTCCCTCATTGATTCGAGAAGGTCGTCATTTGGCTTGTCGGAGTAGATCTGGACTGTGAGAGGGTGCTTCTGAAGGGTGCCCACTGGGACTGGTTTAGAAATCACTCGTGTCTCCATGAGTAGCGAAGAGGAGTGAAGTCTGTCCTATATGGCCCAAGCAGTCAATAGGCAATTAAAACCACAAACGTATACTGCTATGTGGTTGTATTGGTGCTCCTGTGGTGCTATCGTTATCCTTATCGAATAAAGGAGAGTGATCATGAAACCAACTGCCCGGAACTCAGTGCTGAGACATATATCGTTCAATGAACGTGACAACGAAGCGATAGACGAGCTGAAGGAAGGCGGTGGTTATGACTACTACGCCACCTGCATGCGGGATGCCATAGTGCTCGCCAGGCAGATTCAGAAGGCACAGATCAGTGGCTTCACCGAACTGGTCGCAGAGAATCATGAGACAGGGGAGCGTAGGATACTGTCTCCCCCGTCCTTCAAGAAGCCGAAGCGTCGGACAAAGCACAAGAGGCCGGACGCCAAGACATAGAGAGATCGCCATGTTAGTTCTGCAACGGAAGCGGAGCGAAGAGATTGTGATCGTTACGAGTGACGGCCTGGTCACAATCATGTTGGTTGACAGTAGCCTCGACAGAGCACGGATAGGGATCACTGCCCCTAAGCATGTGATCGTCCACAGGAAAGAGATTTACGACCAAACGCAAAGGGAGAAAGATGACGGAGAATCAACTGACTGACGAGCGTTTCACGGTGGAGAACGTCGGCCCAATCGAAGGGCTGTTTGACCTGGGACTCGACGGTCCAGGCTTGTACGAATTGCAAGGAGGCAAAGGGAAGGGGAAGAGCACAATCTTGTCATGCTTGGCAGTGCTCTCAGGCTGCAAGACAGCACTGACTGTCAACGACTCTGAACCCGAAGGAGAGATCAGTGGGTTTGGTGCCACCGTTCCTGTCGGATCTCGTCGCAAGAAAGTTGGCAAGCTTGAAGCAAGTGTTCTTGATGCTGAGAAGTTTGATCTGGTAGACCTGATCGACCCCTCAGGAAAGACGCCTGTCACAAGAGACGCCGTTCGTATCAAGGCTCTTGCCACACTCAGCGGCCTGACGCTTCAGCCAGAGGACTTCCATGAGATATGCGGCGGTCGCATGGCTTATGAAGACATGGGCATACAGGCCACCTCAGATCCCGTCCTGATGACTCAGCGAGTCAAGGATAAGATCGACTCTCAGGCCAAGCTGTACGAGTCCCAGGCGTCAGTCGAAACAGGCTACGCCAAGGGATTCTCTGACCAGACAGAAGGCCTTGATCTCGGCCAGGAATGTGACCCTGACAAGCTCAACGGCAAGGTCATCGACAGTGCCAATGAGTTGACCAAGTTGTCAGAGCAGAAGGCGGCTTACGAAGCTTCGGTTGACCAGCGTCGAGAAGCTGAACAGCGACTTGACGTTCACAGGGAGTCTTCTCCTGCTGCGAGTCGAGAAGAGATTGAGAAGCAGATCAGCCTGGTCAAGTCAGAGCAAGAGCAGAGCCTTAGCGACCTTGACAAGATTTCGATCGAGTTGGGTATCATTCAAGAGACGTTCAGGGTCCAGAAGGAACGATGCCAACAGACCTCGGATAAGGCAGTCAACCTTGAAGAGAAGCTCAATATTGTGGTGGCTCACGAGAAGCTCATCGCTAAGTACGAAGCTGAACTCAAGAAGGAAACGTCAGTCCCAGTTGATGAGGCAACGATTGAAGCAGCGGAGACATGCCTCAATGAAGCTCGCCTGGCACAAGAGCAGGGAGTGCGAGTACGTGACGCCCTTCGTTCGCAAGAGAAGGCGAAGCAACATGGCGACCATGCCAAGGGACTGATGAAGAAGGCAGGTGAGCATCGTGCTAACGCCAAGAGTGTGTTCGACATCATCACAAAGAAGATGGACACGAAGCACATTCGCATCAAGAACATCAAAGGCAACCCTCGCCTGGTGGTTGACCATGAGCGTGGCAAGAACACTCTGTTCGATCAGGATGACGGACTCAGTGACGGTGAGCGAGTACTGATCTCTATCAGTGAGCTACTCCCCCGGCTGCCGTCACCCGGTGTGTTCCCTGTCCCGCAGCGAACCTACCAGGATCTACCGCCAGCTGATCGCAAAGAGCTGGCAGAGTATGCACAGACTCATGGTCTGTATGTGTTTGGTGCTCAGGTTACGAATGGTGAATTGAGCGTTTCAAAGGTGTAGCCATGCAACAGAACACGCCCGAATGGATTCAGGCCAGAGTTGGCTACGTCACAGCGAGTATGTTCCCTGTGATCAAGAAGTCTGGTGGAGGCTGGACCGGTACTGCCAACAACTATCTCTACGAGTTGGTTGGCGAACACATGACCGGTCAGCAAGCAGGCTCTGCCCGTAGCAAAGCCATGGACTGGGGCAACAACTACGAAGATGAGGCTCGCAACACCTACATCTTCGAGACAGGGAGAGATGTCGCCGAGAAAGGGTTCTACCCTCACCCTGTGGAACGCTGGATCGGTGCCTCTCCCGACGGTGGCCTTACTGCCGAAGAAGGCCTGGTGGAAATCAAGTGCCCCTACACAACCAGGGAGCACGTTCGCACCTTGCTAAAGAAGACCGTTCCCCCTCAGTACATTGATCAGGTTCAGGGTCAACTGTGGGTAACGGGCAAGCAGTGGTGTGACTTTGTTTCGTATGACCCTCGAATGAAAGACAAGGGGTTGGTGATCGTACGGGTAGATCGAGACGAAGCAGTGATAGAAGAGTTGGCCGACAGGATCATCAAGTTCCGTGACCTAGTGCTCAAGCAATTGGAGAAGGCAAATGGGTAAGGACAGAGTGAAGACGCATGACGTGGATGTCCGTCACGCTGAAGAGAATGAGGCGAGCAGGGAGAACCTTAGCCTCTGGTTGAGGAACAGAGCCACGGACGCAGACTACGTCAAGCAGGTCAGCATTGGCTATAAGTTCAACAGTCCCGATCCGCAGTATCAACTCATGCTGGCAACGGCAGAGTGGGGACCGTATGGCGGCAAGTGGGGGCTTGAGGAACTGAGCTGGAGTATTACTGAGACAGGCGGCAAGGCGTCACTCATTCTCATTGCCACGTTCTACGCTCCAGGCTCCAGGTTTCCCATTGCCAACGACATGCTCTGGACTCCGAACCAGCAGTGCCACAAGAAGCTTCTCACAAATACCCGTAGCAAGGCATTGAGTATGCTTGGGTTCAACGCTGACGTGTTCCTTGGTGCCTGGGACGACGAAATGTACGTCGCTGAAGCAGAGAAGCAGAAGGACGTTGAAGGCGTTGTCCGTGCTGCACAGAAGGCCATTGCTGATTGCACTGACATAGGTGCATTGGCCAAACTAAAGGACAGGGTGGCTGAGAGGTTTGATGGGCGATTGATTACCAGGCCGCATCGAGACGACCTGTACCAGCAGATCGAGTCCAAGTGGGCGGAGTTAGATGAGAAGAAGGTCACTCAAGACACTGAAGCAGGACAGGGAGGCCCTGCCAGTGCGTGACGAGTACCGTCGCCTGTATCCCTGGTGCCAGCGGTCAGACTGTGACCGCTTAGCTACGGACGTTCACGAGATTGCACGTGGTCCTGCCAGGAATAAGGCGATAGAAGTGCGAGCCTGCTTGCTGCATTTGTGCAGGGCTCACCATGACGACATGGACGACTATTCGCAGTGGCCCATTGCTCGCCAGTTGGCACTAAAGAAATATTCAGATCCCGAAGGTTACGACCGGGTCGCGGTTAACCTGATCAGGGGACGAGCACCTGAAGCGATCACTGAGGAAGAGGTGGATCGGTTCTCTCACTCTTGAGCTGGTTCTGCGTACTCCATCAGCTCTTCGCCAATGGCGTCAAAGGCCTCGGTAATCACTGATCGCTTCACAGGGGTGAAGCGAAGCACCTTCCCAGTAGCTGAGTCGATCGCTTCACGCACGGCCTTCTTGCGGTTCTTCCGAGCAACTACGAACAGTCCTTCGAATCCGACTATCTCGTAGATGCCCTTGAGCGTCTCTTGTTCCCGGTGAAAGCCACCACAGAGGTGACATTTCGTGTTGATGTGCTGGTGCTTACTGATCGCCAGCGGTAGCTCCTTCATTGTCATTTCAATTCTCCATCCAAAAAAACAGGGCAGGCCAGACGCCGGAGAACGCCACACGTCTGGCCCCGGTGGACATCAAACCACCGTTAGCCCTTGTGCCATTCTTGTACGTCCTTGATACCCGTTAGCTTTCTGCATGCCTTGCACAGTACAGAATCACCTGGCTCTCTGCAGTTCGAGCAATACGCTCCCTTCATTCGATAGCAGGCCTTCTTTCCGTACCCCGTCCTCTCGTAGACACCAGTTCGGCTTCGGTCGTTAACCGATGCCCGTATTTGCTCACTGGCAGCATAGACGGTTCCCTTGAGCACCTTGTAGGCAAGGCTTTTGTCAGAGTGATTCTTTACGTTGTTCTCGTATGACCTAACAGCAGCCTCAGGCCGAATGAGGTGTTTTACTAGCCCCATGATCTCTGCATGAGTGTGCCACCTTCGATCCAACAGGAGATTCCTGAGGATATAGGACACCGTCTTTGGTTTCGGTGCAGGCTTCGATAGCATGTTCGTTCTCCCAAAATGATGCTACTGTGCTCCCTCGCTACAGGGAGCAGGGTGGCATCACCCAGACTGTTTAAGCGACTCATCCATCGCTTCATAGTTCGCAAGCTTCTCTTTCAACTCGTCTATTTCGTCCTCCAGTTTTTGGATGTGAAAGTCCTTCAGGTCAAAGGCGTCCCGAAGGGCAGCAAGAGATCCGTTGAACTCTGCCTTAGGAGTCGGTGTCATTCGCTTCTCCGGCGATAAGGGCATCTGGGAGCATTTCAATGCGACGGTCACCTACAAGTTTGTAGCAACCCTCGCACATTATGCTGTTAAAGCTTTTGCCACCGCAGTTACAGCAGAACCAGGCGTACAGCCGGACAGCTCGGTTGATACCGTATCCGGTGTGCTCCAGCATTCCTGCCAAGTGGCCTTGAGCCGAGGGCTTCGTCATATTCCTCAGCATGTGGTAGACGACGTACGTCTTGCCCACCTCAACCGTTTCGTTTGGAGTAGGGTTTTCACTCTTCTCCTTACCACCCTTGCTCCGGTTGGTTCTGGCTGAATGCCTGTAGGCGACAGCCGCTCTCTCAGGGGTGATCAAGTGGTCAACCTTCTTCCTGATCTCCCTGATAGAGTGCCATTGCCGGTCAAGAAGGATGGCCTGAACGGCTTGCTGCAGGGGGTTCATGCCAGCCACGTTAGCCTCCGATCTTCACTCCGGTGATCTTGGAGAGACGGTCGCACATTTCCTTCATTCGTCGCTTCACCATTGCCCTGTCGTCAGAGCTGGTGATCTGAAGCTGCTTGAGGTTGTCGAAGGGCTCTCCAGAGTTGCCCAAGCAGACGATCGAATGCAGGTTGTTGAGTGCCTTCAGGAAGCGAGTCCTGTAAGGCGTGACAACAGCCCGTGGTGCCTTGACACCATCCTCACTAACAAAGGTATCGTCCATCTTGGCCAAGGCAGTGAGCTTCTTGTCGTCATTGGACTGCTTGGCGACAGACTCAACCATGGTCACAATCCGCTCCGACGTGAGGCCACGACTGACCGCTATTTCAGCAGCGACCGCCATTACGTCCTTGGAGCCCTTCAGCTTATTGAGCTTATGAAGGGATACGTGGGGCAGGTTCTCAACCCCTCTGACATTGAGGTCCACCAGGCCAGATCGAATCTGCTCAGCCCGAAGAGCTGCACTCAGCCAGGAAACCTTCAGGCTAAGTAGCGGTGCTACAGCCGGGACAGTCAGCTTGTAGGTTTCAATCAAGAACCGAGCATGCTCAAGAGCCTCGTCACGCTCCTGTCGCTTGCCGGTCCAGCGGTTGGCAGAACGAGCGATGATGTCATTCGCCTTCTCATCCCAGTCGTCCAGGATGTAGGCGTCAACAACTTCCTGCTCACAGTCGATAGCTGCACCCAAGCGGTGATTGCCAGAGAGGACCATGTACTTGTTGGTCTTCCGGCCACCTCGCTTGACGATGATGATTGCAGGGAAGCGATCCCCTGCAGCCATGGCGTCAGCGTACTCATGAGCCAGGGCGTCCTCGTAAGGGTCCATCAGCCGAGCGTTGTTGCGACGACTTGCCGCAACATCGATCTCTTCGATATGGACAGACCTGACCATCTTGTAGGTCACCCCCATCGATCTCATCTTCGACTCAGCCACGGAGTCTTCACCCCAGGCTACAACGATCAACTTCTCAGCCACGTCGTTCTCCTTGCAACAAAGAAAAGGCCAGGGGAATTTCCCCTGGCCACGATGCCTCTCATCTCTTCCAGGGCCAGAGGTCAGATTCGAACTGACGACCTACTGTTCACAAAACAGTTGCTCTTCCAACTGAGCTACACTGGCACATAACGGGGAGACCAGGCCCTCCCCCGTAGCCGCCTTAACCGATCGTCGCCTAGCCTTTGACGAGGTAGCGATCCTCATCTCTGGGCCTTCCGCCACCTATTCAACCATCAGGGTCATGAGCCCCTCAGGCCGCTTCAGTGACTCGGTGGACTCGGCCAATCCACCTAACGCTCAACTAGCCCATGACGTGTCTCCTTATGTTGTTGCGTTGTTGTTCATTCAAATGGGCCAAGCGGTTGCCCTGTGTGACTAGGGCAACCTATGGACCACCTAAATCGACAGTGACTCACCGACCGCATCATTGTCTAGACTCAAGTCAGCACAGCTGTAGGTCCTGTCGCTGACAGCTTCAAGTGGCCCAGCCTCGTCTCCGCCGATGACGATAGTCGTCATCTTCACCTCACGTTCCTCTTTGAACTTATTGAAGCTCTTGGCAGTCGCCTCAGGGACATGACAACAGCAGTCTGTTATTTGGATGATGTCAGTCCGTCCCTTGGGAGTCCCCAGAGAATCCCACTTCGCAGGTAGCTCATTGAGAGGTACGTCCATATCTGTGCCACCTCCGTAGAAGTGGGCAAGCCATTCAAGTAGCTCATCCTGCTTCGGTTCCTCAGGTGGCAGTACAAGGAAGTTACCCTCGGTTGCACCAGAGAAGCCAATCAGGCAGCACCATCGCTTCTGATGCTGAGCTACCCAGTAAAGTGCCAGTGCCATTGCTTTGGCCTGAGCAATAGCATGGCCGTTCATCGAACCAGACTCATCCACGATGCAGACAATGGCACCCCGGATCTCGTCTTCGATTGACCGTAGCTTTTTCATTCGAGCCATACGGTCAACAATCTTCTTGAGCATCAGCCACTCAAGGTCCTCGTCAGCAAGGCGAGCTTTCTCACTAGTCAGCAAGCGAGGGATCTTGTTCCCCATCTCAATGCCAGAGATCTCGTCCATGCCGTGGATCATCTTCTGACGCTGCTTAGCCTGTGCTAGACGCCTGAAGCTACCAGCGAACTCAAGGATCTTACGAAGCTGTTCGTTGTCCTTGATCTTCTGGAACCACTTCTGGATCACATCCTTTGGCATCTTGCTGGCAATGGAACCACCACCACCCATGCCGAACATCTTCTCCATGTCACGCCACTCGTTCACTTCAGCGTCAGCGTCCTTGAGGGCGTCACTGGCAGCCTTGAGGTTTCGCAGTCCCTCCTTGAAGCCACCGTCACCGTCGCCATCACCACCGTCCCCTTCGCCAGGGTCAGTCTCAACGACAACCTTCCAGCCTTTAGCGAAGTGGGCACAGGCCATCTCACTAGCAACTGGGTCCAAACAGGTTTCATGGTGAAGCTGCTGGAACTCAGGGGTGGACATCAACTGCTCCATGTACAGAGCAATCTTCTTGTCAGTCGGGTTCTCTGCAAGCTCAGGGACAGGCTCAAAAGCAGCAGCATGAAAGTCCGCTGCCTTGAGGATCATGTCGTCGTACTCCTTAGGCTTAACCTTCTTGCCAGGCTCCTTAGCCAGGATGTCCTTGATGCCAGGGTTGTCCTCAAGGATCTCTTCACCGATACGAAGAGACCACCTATCCAGGACGAGAGCAGTTGGGCTCTCAGGTATCTGCAACGTACCGGGCATGTCATCGTCGTACTCGTCGTCGATAACCGATACGCCAACAGGCTTGTTTTCAAGAAGATCAGAGATGAGCTGATCAACGTCTACTTCAGATTCTTCATTCTCCATAGCGTTCTCCCTCAGGTTTCCGTGGTTCACACACTCCGTTCATAACTGCCTTCTTGTGCAGGATCTCGCAGATGAGATTGCACATCTCATCCGCCTCCTTCTGTGGTGCTCCAGCCATGTTGGCCAAGCTGTCAATTGCCATTTCCAGCCCAGCGTAAGATCGAGCAAAAGCATAAGCCTGCTGCTCTTCAGTGCTCTTGCTCTCCAGTCCCTCTGACGTGGAGATCCTCTTGTCCAGGTCAACAAGCATTTCACTCCAGGCACTGTGCCACTGCCTGAAGGTCTTGACTTTAGTTGTCACTGCAATTGCCTCCCCTGTTCTTGAACTGCTGCAGCAGGTCACTCAGGCCCTCTGCCCTAGAGAGCTGGGTGCTGAACTCCGCCGCTGCCTCTTCGGCAACTGTCTTCCAGACAGCCTCCAGCAGATTGATCGACTTCTCACGGCTAAAGCCAGCAGTGAACCCCAGAGACGCTATCGCCATCACCAGGGCAGCTTCACCCCGGCCATGGATAGCAGCAGATGCGTTCATCATGCCTTCGACCGTAGCTTCCGTCTCAGGCTGGAAGTCCTCACACAGCTTCCTGAGCCGTATGGTGAATTCGTCCCTGAACTCATCGGCACGTTGTCTGACTAACCCTTCGGCCTCATGCTGATCCATAATCAAGTCTCCCTTTGTAGCGAGTTAGGATGAGTACAACAGGCAGCCCCTGCCAGGATGGAGTGGAGACAGGGACTGCGAGCAGTAACCACACGGCTACTTCGACCCTCGCTACAAGGATCAGATCGCGTCGATTCCCCGTCGGTGAATATCGGCCTGGTTGTTACGAACATACTCGGTTGCCCTGCTGGCTTTGTCGCCCTTGAGCTTATCGAGCTTCTTCACAATCTCACCAAGCTTCTTAGTCGCCATGGCTGCCTGGTCCAGCTGAGTGGCGTCTGTCTCGCTGACAATCTGGTCAGCTTCGATCAGTAGGGTGTTGACCTGAAGCCCAACTGGGTTGGCCAACTTGCCAATGACCTTGGTGACCACCGCAGGCTGTTCCTCAGGGTCTTCCCAAAGGACATGAGCCAGGATCTCAAGGTGCTCATCTTCAACTTCAAGGGCACCATTGATCCAGGCAAACGCCTGAGTAGCGTTGACTGCCTTCCTCATTCGTCTGTCACCAGGAGTCACGCCCTGACGGCGGATCTCCTTGATGATCGACTGGAAGCAGTCCTTGGCGTCACTCTTCCAAGGCACCATCTTGACGGCCTCAACCACCTCGTCCATTTGAGCAGGGGTCAGCCTTTCCTTCAGCTCGATCTCCAGGCTGGGCTCCCACAGCAGCTTGGACAGGCCACGGTCAGTACCGATTGGCTTGACCTGCTTACGAAACAGGAACCTGTCGAACAGGGCAGCAACCTCTTTGCCAGACTTGTGACCATGGGGCCACTTGTTGCTACCAGCCACACAGGTCAGTAGCGGGCACTGGACGGTAGTGTTGCCGTTGTTGTAGGTACGCTCATTCAGCACCTTGAGGACTGAGTTGAGCACACCACTGGAGCCTTCGAACAACTCGTCCAGGAAGGCCACGTGTGCCGTCGCTAACGACTTGTCGATGTTCCTGACGTAGAGGTCCTTCTTCAGCTCAGACAGCTTCACAGGGCCGAACAGCTCGTCCTGATCCGTTTCCTTGGTGAGCAGGTAAAGGAATCGTTGTCCGTCTACCAGTTCAGCGATAGCGTCCAAGAGCATGGACTTGGCTGTACCAGGTGGCCCTACGAACAGAGCATGCTCCCGGCAGGCCATGGCCGTCAGTACGACATCCACCTCACCTTCCCTTTCGATCAGCTTATCGTTGAGCTGATCTCGCACCTTGCTGAACACTTCCTGCAGTTCTAGCGTTGCTACACTCATTTGGTTTCTCCCTGTAGCGAGTAGTAAATAAGCCATCGGGTCACTCTGGCGAACCGGAGTGACACCATGGGTCATTCGCTTTGTGGGAAGTTGGGGGTTTCGTACATGGTTCCTCTTGGGTCAGAGACGAGGATCTTGAACCCATCGCAGGCCGTCTGGTGCTGGTTAACCAATACTGAGTAGTCCTTCTCCCACTTCTCGGCAGTCTCAAGGGCATCGTCGAGTTGACGCCTGTTGCTATCCCGTATGGCCTTCTCTCCGCTGATGGTCCTGACCCATTGGTCGGCCCCCTCCACGACTGATTCACGCATCTCCTTCAATCTCTCGACCCATGCCTTACAGTCGTTGTATTGCTTCATCTCATGGATAAGACTGTCGAGATTACTGAGAATCTCTTCTTCAACGCATGGTCTCTCAGTCATTTCATTCTCCCTAGTAGCGAGTAGTGAATATCGGGGGATACCGTAGTGCAAACCTGGAGCACTTAGCCTGACTACGATACCCCGCGTTAACCACGTGGCGAACACCTCGGTCCCGCCAATCCCTTCCCGGTCGAAAACCCAAAAGATTTTCAGCCTCGTGTGCATGACGGCTGCGTTAACTAAAGAGCGACTCTCGTAGCTTCTGTAGCTCGTCTTCGCTAGTTGAGTCAGCTGCAGGCTCTGCCTCTGTAGCCTCAGGCTCACTTGGGGCTGCCTTGCCCTCAGCGATACCAAACACCTTGGTCTGAAGCTTGTTCTTCAGTACAGCACGCTTACGCTGCAGTTCCTCAGTCTCTTCCATCAGGTACATGGATAGTGACTCGATCTTGTAGTTGAGCACCTCAATCTTCTCCATGGTGCCCTTGATCGTCTTGTCCTTGGTGTTCTCACCCCACTCGTCAATCGCCTCGTCCATTTCTTCGAGGACACTGTTGATCACAGCACCAACGCTATCACGGACATTGCGATTGCCCTCAGAGGTTCCCTTTGGCACAGGGAAGATCCTCAGCTTGTCAGTGAAGCTACCGCACTCATCGACGAATCGCTCAAGCTTACGAGCGTATTCAATGTGAGCGATCGGTACGAAGTAAGAGCCTCCCTTGCGACTTGTCGGGTACAGGTCAGCATGCTCTTTCAGCAGGTTCTTGATCAGGCCAGTGATATCAGAGGTAGTCCTGCAGTCCATTGCTTCGCTCAGTAGCTCCCTAGCCTTAGCTTCCAAGTCATGTCTGCCAGCACACCTTATGTCCCCGGTAATTGGGTCCAGGTACACCTTGGCTTCTTTGTTGAAGTGGATCTCTTCGTCCTCTTCATGCTTCGCAGTGAACTGGAAAACCATGCAGCCATTGTCCATGGTCTCCAGCTTGTCAATTGTCCTGTTGTCCTTGAGTGTGCTACAGGCCCTGCTAAAGGCTGACTTGTAGCTCAGTTCCTTGACAACGTCTCGGCCAATGCCAGCAGCATCAGCCGCTCTCTTGACCTCATCGAAGTGAACCTTGAGCCCGTAGATGTCAGGCTCAACTATCACCCCAAGCAGGTCGTCTTCGCTAATTGTCGGTATCGCCACAGCTGTTCTCCTTATTCAAATAGTTAGCACAGAGCATGTTTGCCGCCAGCCCTGTCGCCATGAAGACAAACAAGGGGGAGACGTTATCAGGGTCCTGTCCGCTGGCCAAGATACGCTTGGCCAGTTCCACAGAAGCCCCCTCAAGCTCGCTAATTGTCGGTGTACTTGGCGGCTTGTTCACGGATGGTCTCCTGTAGTTGTGGTGGGAACATGTCGATCGTCTTCAGCAAGGCCCTCATTGATTCCCTGCGAGTTTCGGTAATTTCGTTGAGTGCCTCTTGAGCAGCGTCCTGAAGCTCCCTGGCCTTCTTGGTGTGATCCCCATGGTTTTGCTCCTTGTAGCGAAGTAGAACAACGACACACTCTCCCTCAGGCCCACAGAGGCCTGGGAGCGACCCGAACGAGAGAGTGCATCATTGGTTACTTAGCCAGTGCGAGAGACACTTCTCGCTCATTCCAGTGCTGTTGTCGCTGACGCTTCGGCATGGCACGCCACTGCTCATTGGCGTCTAGCAGGGCCTGTTTTCGCTCATAGTAGCGATAGACCTTGAGGAGACGTTTCCTGGCCTCGGCATCGCTAAGGGACTGAGCCTCAGGGGCTTTGCCTAAGTTGTGGGCTGGTCTCCAGTGAGCCACAAACAGGAACTGGAATATCCTTCGTCCAATCCCAAGGCTGCGTTCAGCTGGTGGCCTAACGTCTACACCGGTGTAACCACCTCGCCGGAACTGGTACTCGCCATCAGCGTCCTTCCCGTAGTGGACAGGGCAGTGTTGACCGTGCATGGCCCAATTTCCCACCAGGCAGCCAGCTGTGCCACACTCATGCCCCTCAGTGAACCACAGGTCCATCACGATCGGTACGCCCTCTTGAGCCTGTATCAAGTCACGAAACATTGCCAGATTGGCCATTACGTTCTCCCTTTAGCGAGGTGAGGTGTAGACAACGGGGAACAGGGCAGTCCCTGTACCCCCTGGTTCACACTACTCAGGCTGGAAGTCGAAGTAGAAGCGAGGTGAGTGCTGGAAGGTCAGTGACCCCTTCACGCCGTCAGACTTTCGCTTGACCACAATGTAGGGGGCCATGAAGCTCAGTGCATCGAAGTGGGTGGTCATTTCGCTAGTGTCCCAGACTTGGCCATGCTGAGCCTCCAGGGCCTCACGAGAGCCCTCCACGGCATTGATCTCGGCTGTCATCTGTCGTCTCACACCTTCAGTCGAATCAGTCATTGCGTTCTCCCTTTGCAGTAAACTCGGCAACTGCCTGTTCGAGCCACATAAAGCTCGCCAGGACTAAACAAAAGATCCCAATCAAGTACATGTACCACCTCCTTGTGGTTCATTGTGGTTGTGCTTGCAGAACAGCAAGCTCTTCTTCAAGTCGTTCGGCTATGTGAGCAGGGTTGTCACAGAGCCAGCTGTTGTATCGGGCAAACTGCGATGACTTAGTAACCCGGTGGAAAGCCGCAGTGGCTATGTCCCCTGCTGCTTGTCCACACATTACAGGGAAGTCTGTGCAATCATGAGGCCCTCTGCCGCTTGCATGAGTTCGTCTCAGAGCAAGCCTCACAGCCGGTTCACCGTGCTCACATAGCCACTGGTCATCGTGGTTCTCAAGTGCATTACTGGTGGCTATCGTCACGTCGAAGAAGCAAACCCTGAAGGAGTCACACGCTGGGGTGGACTTGCAATCGCGGATCACTCCCTCGTATTCATGTAGCTGAAGCATGATTCGCCTCCCTGTATTCAAGGTACTCAGCAGCAATATCCAGCTCTTGTCTGTTCTTCCTGCCAAGGTGTGTCTCGGTTAGGCCTGTCATGTTTGTCAGGTCCTCCAAGGCTGGCTTAAGCCATTTACGGTAGACGGAAGAACCGGCATCGAACTCCCTGTCTGGGTTGAGCCCAGCGGCATGTATCCTCCGCAGTACTAAGCGAAGGACTGGGCTGCCATTGGCACAGACATGGGGTGTCCCTGACCGCAATTGCTCCCAGAAGTAGCCCTGTTCCACGAACCACTCTTGGGTTCCTGGTTTCTCAGCCCAGTCCCTCAGGTCCCTGGCAACAGCAAGGTACTCATTCGGCTGGAGCATCTCCCTTCTCCCCGTCTCGTAGGTGCTTCTTAAGCTTCTTATGAAGCTCAGAGGTGGTATCGTCCACGGCCTTCTTCATGTTCTCCTTGAAGCTGATAGGGCCTTTACCAGGGGCACCCTCTTTCGCCAGGTGCTCCTTGATGTTCTGAGCCAGCTTGGCCTGAGTTTCCTCAAGGTCCAGATCATTCTCTTTGCAGAACTCAGCCAAGGGGATCATTTCACCAGTGGTCTTAGAGACGGCATAGCACTGACTCTCGACCACTTCGAAGCCGTCGCCAGTGCCGTCAGTGGTGAAGCTCATAGCAGACTTGGGGCTGCCCTTGGGGCTGCCTTTGACGTGATCCTCGTACTTTCCCATTGAGCCCATGACCTTCTGCTTGATCTCCTCAATCATCCCAAGCAGTACGTAGGGGTTAACCCTGTTGTCGTCCATGAACTGCGTAATGAGCAGTCCAAGCTGATTCCGCTGACGCATGAACTTAGCGTGCTCACTGTTCTCTTCCTGTTCTTTCCCGAACATGACCATGTGTGTGCTCCTTATGCGTGTGTGTGACTGGCGACGGCTTTGTCCCGCCACAATTTCCCCGGTCAAAACCCCGAAAGATTTTCACCCTGGTTTTGCGGCGGCCCCTCTGTGGCCAATTAGCCTTGGGTTCATTTGTGCCGTGCGTACGTTTTCATCCGATCTAAGCCTTGGGCCATTCGGGGCACTGGTTCATAGCTCGTACTACTGAGTCGGAATGCCGTCGAGGGTCAAAGGCGAGATATAGGGGACGTGAAAAAAAACAGGAAAACCGACCGGGTAGGGATTGGCGGGACCAATGTTTGGTCCCGCAACATACATCCACGTATTGGAGAACATGTCATGGCTAAGCGAACAGCACTAGAGATCATTCAATGCCAAACGAACCTGAACAAGCAACTGAAGGACAAGGTATGCACACCGGATGCGTATGACATTCTGTACGCTGAACTCGCAACGGAACTCGCTGAAGTAGTGGCGACCCTGCAAAACAAGGCTGATTCAGGCAAGGGAAACGGCGAGATCAAATGGAGTGCCATTCACTGGACACCCACCGACAAGAAGACAGGGAAAGTCAGGCAAGGTGCGACCCCTATTCCAATGTTGCACAGCGAGGGTGCAGGCAAGCCGTTTAACCGGAATGCTGACTATTGGGACGCAGCTGTGTGCAGCGAGGCCGGTATCAAGGGGATCATCCTTGCCCTGCGTGAACATGGATACACACCCGACATTGAAGGAATGAAAAAGGCCCTTGCCAGTGTGTAGTGCAATCACCGAACGACCGGCATAGTCGCCGGTCGTTTAGCGTTTTCACTACTACTCACTCAATTTGGAGCAATTGTCATGACGTACACGATTATTAAGGGGCGGAACGAAGACGGCACGCTGGAGAAACAAGTACTCGCCGGAATCACTGAGGTCCGTGACGTAATCCAGCTGATGGGGAACCCCCACCCCGTCTACGCTTTACAAGACGAAGACACGATTACGTTCTGGATTGTGGAGAACGGCAAACTGTCAGACTTCTACCGTCTTGTCGCTGATCATTCGCCCTGGATCAGTAGCCAGAATTGGCCTTGGCTCTTGCGTGTTGACTCCGTTCAAGTAGCTGCATTGCCCCACATGAGTTGTCCTGATGTGTGGGTCGCAAGGGGCGGAAAGCAAGATTGCCTGGACTCGCAAGGGAGTGAGCGGAATGAGCGGATTGAGTAGCCAAACAGAACGACCGGCATCTCGCCGGTCGTTTAGCTTGCTTACTCAAGTTATCCACAACACGTATCGATATAACGTGATATCCTGATTTGTGGTTGGACGAAACGAAACGAAGCAAGGGAGTACAAGAATGATTGATCGGTTTGAACGGCAATTAGCCACCGTTGAGAGGCTAATAGACGACCGCATAGCAAGGTGGTCCGGCGACAACCCGAACCCCTCAAATGGCAGGGATGAATGGCGACAGAACTCACTATGTTGGGCTATGTCGCTATTCTGTGAACGTGCCGAACCAGACAACACGCCGGAACAGGATGAAGAACTCGCAAAGCTGTGTGCTCGCCACGGGACGGACAAACGCCAAATCTTCGGTGACGAAGCTTGCGATAGTCGGCAAAGCATCGAAGACAATCAAGACAAAACTGGCGTCTGGTCATTAACTGAACTGCAAGCTCGATTCGGCCAGACTGGCGATGGTGAGAAGCTAAGGACAATTGACGACGTGCTGGGCGAACTAATCGCCTACGGGTTACCCGATGCAGATGCCGATTCACACGCAACGCTACTGTCACGTGTTGCCCGCATGATTGGCGGTCTGGATAGCCAACTAAAAGCGGTAGCCAATCTGTTGATCAATGGCGTATCGCGAACCGACATAGCCAAACGCCAGCACAGTTCGCCAAGCACGATATCGCGCCGATGTGACGATATCGCAGACCGGCTGCAATGGGTGGTCGAACTGCAACGGGTGGACAGTCAAGATGTGGCCGAGCAAAAGCAACTAACGCTACGCCAGCTCGATGCAGAGCGAGCGTTACGCCAGCTGTTCCAACAAGTCGAACAAGACAATCGTGGGGGATCGTCAGCACGAACATACTTGCACGGATACGGCCTACCGGTCGGCAGAATCCACCACTGGCCGCACGCCCCCTCAATGCCCCTCAAAATCACTCATCCGGTGTTTTGGCTACTTGGACACGAACCACGTCGCAAGGCCGCACAATCGCAGCCAGACGGTCTGAACGTCAAGACATTGGCAAGCAACACTGCCCCACTAGTCAAATGGCTAGATAGTGAGCTGGAAAGCAAGATCGACCACTGGTTGACGTGCCTACTTCGCAAGCCCGAACAAGCCCCAGCCGTCGAGGTGGGCGATAGGGAAACAGACTTCGAATACTTGGACCTCGTCGATAGGCTCGCACGTTGCGGGCTATCGCAAGATCACCACTAGGGAGAACGACAATGTGGAACAAGACAGGATTATTAGATCGGTATGGTGAAATGGCATTCACGATGACCGATTCGCTTGCACTTGATCCGGTTCGCGAATTAACCGGCATTGACCGGGAAAGAATTAACGATTGCCTTGCCAATGGCCATTTGACGCGAAAACGTTGGTTTAATCGTGGCAATTGGGATTACACAGCGACAAATGATACCGGTGTCAAACTTCTCAGCGAACTGCAATACAAGCTTGAGCCCTAGTCTCGCAACACTACCCAAACCGAACGGCCTACAGTCAACGCTGTGGGCCGTTTAGCTTTGATAGTGTCAAACCACTAAAACCGCTCATCCAACCAGCCGCTCAATCGAGGACACGTAAGTGCAAGCGACTCACCGACTTAACGAAAGCCACCCCTCGATAGGCAGCGAATGTTCTGAGGTCAAATACCTATCGAGGGGTAAATTTGAAGGCACAAGAGGCCAGTTGGAGCAGTATGAGAAGCACAGCTGCATATCACAATCGACCTAAGTCGAGACAAGGTAGGGGATTAGTCGATATGGGACCCATTTGTAAAGATGTCAGTTTTGCCCGAAATGCTGAACTGGACGTGCCCTCTCATCTAACACTTAACCCCTGATCACCAAAATCACCTGGTATTGGTTAAAACCCTGGTAAAACGGCCCCTCTGTCTACGGGGACCCGTGCTGTAGTGCTTGTTACCCTTTATGTACTGGTGTACGTGTAGATTGTCACGGCGAGGATGGGACCCGATAGCTGGCTGAGGGGTGTAATACACCGGGTATTACCCTTTATCGTCATTTAGGGGTGTAATACACCGTTTTTGGGCTAAAATGGGCGTTCGTGTATTACCCTTAGGTTTCACTGCTATTTTTACAGGGTTTGGTAATGAAGACACCAATGCGTAGTTTCCGAGCGAGTCATGATGTTTGGGGATTGTTCAAGGCAACGGCAACGGCTGAGGGGTACACGATGAGTCAGTGGGTACGCAGATGTTGTTTGATGCAGTGTGATCGAGTGGCGGCGAAGCAGCTGTCAACACACGTGACTGTTGGTAGGCCGAAGAAGGAAGAAGCGGTGCCGCCTGAAACGGTGCGAGAGGAAGAAGAACCGTTCCTTGACTTCAGGACGGTACGCAATGAGGGCGGGATTGATCGGGAAGATAACCAGCCGTTCTGATTGATTGACAATGGCACTTTATTATGGTCCCATTTAGTCATGAGAGCAGAACAAAGAAAGCTGACGCAGCCACCTGATTGGTGGTTGGCGTTTGAGGAAGCGGCCCACAGTGAGGGGAAGGGCCTGTCTCAATGGTTAGGCGAAGCAGGGAAGAGGCATTTGCCAATTGCTTTAAGAGAAGTGTTGAGTGAGCGAAGGAGTGCAGGGCGACCTAGTTTCAAGAAAAAGGGAGAGGATGAGTGATCCCCGAAAAACTACAGAGGCACGGTGACTCGCTGCACGTTGACCTCTGGTATCCACGTAGCGACGACAGTGCAAAGTTCATTCAAGTGGGACTGATGGACGTTCGGGCTGCGGATGACCTGAGGATCTCGTACGACTTTGAGAGGGACGGGTGGAAGATCGAGCAGGCGTCTGTATCAGAGTGGGAGGCTGACGACGAGGTGTGCGACCAAGGCTGGAAAGAAACTGCATTTGTGAAGGCATGGCCTTTTGAAAAGGGAGAAGTGAAATGAAGAAGCTGTTTTGGGATGACGGACCTGGACCGGTGACGTTATTTGGGACGATCCTCATGATTGCCTCAGGGGTGATCTTTGCTGTTCACAAAACTGATGAGTTCACCAGATGGCCAGGCAAGGAGCTACAGGCAATCTTCGACTCGGTTGAAGAGGGGACCCACTGGGAGATCTCCAAGGACAAGATCCAAACCAAGGACGGGTCGATCGTGATTGAGAAGGTAGTAGGTGACCGCTGGTCGATCACTAAGCCTGACTACCCGATCAGCTACAAGTTCAGCAATCTGATCAAGAGTCACCTGAAGAAGATCAAGAAGTCCGATCTGACAGACGCTCTTGCCAAGGCGACAGGTCAACAAGACTTCTTGCGGATACCGGTCGAAGAAGAGTTGGCTGAAGAGGACAGAGTGAAGTTACGTCTGGCGATCAAGATCCTGATCAAGCAGTTCGCAAAGGGAGAAGTCAAATGAGTGAAGCACTGACAGGAACACTGAGTGCCCTGAAGGATCATCTGACACAGATGCCCTGGTGGATGTGGCTACTGACCTACGCAGTGACTACCTGGTGGATGGCGATCCCGATCGTTAGGAAGCGTGTCAAAGAGGGGGTAGTGTTGGATGGTGGAGAGGCTGGTCACATCATTCAGTTTATCTTCGCACCCGTCGCAGCCCCCTTCTACGTCATGAACTATGTACTAGTAGCGTCAGTGAAGCAGGGCAACCCAAGGAAGAAAGCGAACACCCCTGACTACACCGAGCGACGCGAAGAAGCACTGAAGGAAGATCACAGGCGACAGGTCGCTAATGCCTACGGGAAAGGTCAAGCGGATGAGAAGAGGTACTCTTCAGACAAGCTCGCCAGCCAGGCCAGAATGATACAAGAACGTGACGATCGAATCGTCGTGCTGGAGCAGAACGTGGCTGACTTAGTGAAGAGAAAGGACAGCCCCACCCGTGATCATAATTTCAACACCAACGGGGAAGAGCAAAGCGTCTATCAGCAGCTTGACGACGAGAAGGATCGCTGCGAACGACTAAAGAAGAGAGCCCTGTTCGCAGAAGCTCAATGGGAGAGGAACCTAATGTGAGACGCCCCGTCCTTCGGCTTGAAGACAACGTAGAGAGCATCCCGCTCGCCACAGTATTCGCCCTTGATCCCAAAGAAGCTCGGTGGGTCAAGCTTCTCAAGTTCGGTGATAGAAGTGTCCATGCCACGGTCATGACGAAGCAGTGAAGTGTAGCCATGAATGGTGGCCCGCTGCTCCATTCCGAATACGAGCATCTGGACGTTAGGTAGTCCCTTCACTGTCTCCAGCTCGTCGTACAGCTCCTGATACCCAGCGAGTATTGACGCCCTCACTTCCGGGTCTATCTTGTACTTCGCCATCGGGAACCCCTCCACCAATGATCTGTGACATGGCCGCCTGCATCTTAATCTCTGCGAACTCACTACGCCCAATTCCTTTATACGGTCCAAAGGGCGGAGGGTCGCCATCCACGTGAGCTTCGAAGGCAAGGCGACACTCTTCATCCGTCAGCTTGACGAAGCGTCGAGGCTGACGCCAGGTAAGGTCGATTGCGACGGTAACATCTTCTTCTTTGTCCAAAGCTTTACGCCAAAGCCCTTCTTCACCGGACAGCTTGTACGCCCCGAAGATCTCAGACCGCTCGGCGAAGGGACTGTCGGCAAGTTGATCCTTGTCAAGATCCCGGTCGTAGGAGAGTAGTGCCCCCAGCTTTTGCTTTGTCATGAGATTCCTTGCGGACTTGGTGAGGTGCTTAGCCACTGGTGGTAACTCGGACTGGTGCCGAGTTCCAGTTGCTGTATCCAATGGTGGAGGATGAGATCCAGCTCGTGGCAGTGGACCAGGATGGCGACAGCTCCCAGGGTGCTTGAGTAGCAGCGAGTCTCGTAGCCTCATCAAAGATCGCCTGGATCTCAGCCTCAGTGATCTGACGAAAGAGCATTACGTCCTTCACTCTGACATCAATCGCTACCCGACTGACACCCTGCGGCCACTGTTGAACGTCAGCTCGAATCCACTTCCCAGCAATGGGACCATCTAAGTCGTGCAGGTTGAACACGTAGTCAATTCGCTCACTAGGAACAGCGTAGGGGAGAGCGTACACGTCCTTTGCTTTGAGCATGACAAGTCCTCGAAAAGGCACCCTGCCACTTGGGGCCAACCATCACGGGAACAGGATTCCCAATGAAGAGCGGCAGGGTGCTGCGTGGATAGTGGGGGAGCTAATGGTTGGCTAGACCCGGTCATGATACGTACAATGCGATCGAAGTAAACCCGGCTCCCACTGTAAAGCATCGATCGGCGGTGCCCGGCTGGTGGGACCATGATTCCCGACATGTTACACGGGACAAGGAGTTAGTTATGAACGATCGTGCAATGCGACGGCTACTGAAAGCCACCCTCGGCAACGGGGAACGATTCGACCTCTCCAGTACCGCTACGCTGGAATGGCTGCCACGAGTAGACGACCAAGGTGCTTTCCACATTGGTGACGGCACCTACGACATGGACACCAAGATCTTCCTTGGTTCCGCCACGGAATACGTCCTGTTCGACGTAGGCAACAGCCGAGTGGACTTTGAAGTCCCGATCCGGGTGTCAGACGGTGGGACGGTGACTCAGATCACCTCGCCCACAACTGGTGTAACGCTGTCTACTCTAAGTGGTCAGATCACCACAGTTGCTGGCACTCTCGCCGCAAACACAGAGGAGACCTTCACGGTCACCAACACCAAGGTCACGGCACTAGACACCCCGATCGTCACCCTGGCAAGCACTGCCAGCACAGGGACTCCAGTCGCTGTATGTTCGGCAGTGGCTGCTGGTTCGTTTGACATCACAGTCACCAACCTGCACGCCACCGTGGCCCTGGACGCCCTGCTGGTAATCAACTTCAATATCATTCAAGGTAACTCTTCGTAGTCGAGGGTGCTTTGCGATCGGCGGCGGTGTCACTCTCCCTGGCACCGTCGCCATTTTCATTAGATCTCTGACAGAAGCGAGAAGGCAATGTCGAAGAGAACACGCCAAAGGCGTACACGGACAATGAGAAGGAACACCCCCGACGGTCCAGTACCAGACGAGGTAGTTGAATCGGTAGCTGAGGTGATGACGGAAGCCGCCCAGCCTGAAGCTCCTGAGCAGCCTGGCACCAGGCGTACGTCAGTCATCTTGGACGACTTCCAAGAGCCTGAGCAGCCCAAGTCAGCTGCGGTTGAACAGGACATAGATTACTTGGCAGCACGTCAAGCAGCCGAACAGCAGGCCAACATGGTGCTCAGCCTGAGCAGTCATATCTACCAAGGCCTCGTCGGTCACCTACTCATAGACGACCCAACACAGGAACTCGCACCGGAGGTCTACGGAGACCTGGCTAACAACGCCCTACTTGCCGCACAGGTGTTCCTTGGAAAAATGGGGATAATCAACTACGGGGAAGATCATGGCCAAGAAGACGCCCAGGAAGAAGGCGGTTAAGTCGCCGAAGGTCGCCAACCTGACAGAACGGAAGCGGCTCAACCCGATCATGCAGCCTGACGATATCCAGTGGCAACCACCCACGAGGATCATCTGGCTCAGGCCACTTCTCAACCGTCTCTATCGCACAGAGTTCTGGCCAAGGATCTGTGAAGAGGTGGAGAAGATCAGGTCTGCCGACGGAACTATCGCCAGGTTCAGAATGCTGGCACTAGGACAGAAGCTCAGCAAGGGACTGACTGGCGAGTCCATGATCCGAGACGCTGCCCCGATCGAGATCGAAGGCCTACATGACTATCAGGCAATGATAGAGGAAGCCCGTGACGACCCGGTTAAGTACGCCTGCATGGAATGGGTCAGCCAGAATCTCTGGCGAGTTCCAGCGGTATTCAAGTGGGACAAGGCGTCTGAGTACGACACCCACAAGGAACTGTTCACCGTCCACCCGCCTGGATCAGGGCAAGACAATGAGGCACCAACCGGGGCACACTGGAGCTGGCTGATATGGGCTGCCAAGGACGAGTCCAAGTTCTTCAATATGATGTTCAAGTACTTCAGTGACGCTGCCAGGACAACCAGGACAGCAATACTGTTCAGCGACAAGGCGACCCTGGTTGAAGAGAGGAAGGCGAAGAGTGGTCCCAAGCAGATCCCCAACTATCCAGTCGGACCAGGCTTATCACAGATGAAGGCCTTGCAGGAACAATGGACGGAAGGTGACGCACCGGCAGGACGCCGACACAGGAAGAAGCCAGTCAACGGTAGCAAGACGATCCAAGTAGACGCCACCGGTAAGTTGCTGGGTGCAGAAGAGAAGGCAGCCGAAGAGGAAGACTTTAGCGAAGAGGACCTGTAGTGTTTTCATTCGACATAGCCAAACTCCCGTACTACAAGAAAGTCCCCAAGGTCCGATACGACCGGTTCCTGAGGTATCGTGGCCAGGTCTTGGAAGCAGCTGCCTCCAGTATTCCCAAGGCTGACGAGTACAGGGAGCGGTGCAAAGTTGACCCGCTCTGGTACATCAACTGCTTCTGCTGCACCTACGATCCCCGCCTGATCAACCCAGTACTCCCCATGTGGACGTACGGGTTTCAAGACGGTTGCATCATCGACACGATCAACAGCTTCGGTAAGGACGATATCCTGATCGAGAAGTCACGAGACATGGGTGCCTCGTGGATCGTACTGATGGCGATCGAGTGGGCCTGGAAGTTCCACGCCAACCTGAGTTTCCTGTTGGCCAGTCGTGTTCAAGACTACGTAGACAAGATCGGTGACCCGAAGAGTCTGTTCTGGAAGATAGATGCAATCCACAGGTATCAGCCCGACTATATGCTGTGCAAGGGACAGGAGGTAATCCACAAGGGGAAGAAGTACGCAGGCCGGAAGAAGAACCACCTGGAGAACCTGAATAATGGATCAATCATCGCAGGGGAAGCAACCACACCGAACCTCGGTCGTGGTTCCAGGCATACCGCCATCATGCTGGATGAATTCGCTGCAGTGCCAGACGGAGGTGCAGTTGACACTTCGACGGCTGATGCGACGAATTGCCGAATCATCGTCTCAACACCACAGGGGACAGGAAACCATTTCTACAAAATGCGGTTCGATGAGAAGAGTGACCTCAAAGTCGTGACGCTACGCTGGACGCTACACCCTGGCAAGAGCGAGGGCATGTACATAGGCGACAAGGTCACCAAGCAAGTCACCCTGCACGATTCAGACTACAGCTTCCCGAAGGACTACAAGTTCATCTGTGACGGGAAGAACAGGTCACCCTGGTACGACAGGGAAGATCGTCGCCGTAGTGCCTGGCACCTGGCTCAGGAAGTTGACATTGATTACCAAGGTGCAGGCAAGCAGTTCTTCAGTGCAGGACTTCTCACAGAGCTTCGCAATCGCTGCAAGCCTCCGCTGATGCTGGGAGAGATGGTCTACTCCCACGCCCTGGAAGACGAAGGCATTAGGTTCCTCTCGCACGCAGGTGGACGGCTGAAGATCTGGAGCCTGATGGACGACAGTCAGACCCCGTTCCTGGCACCGTACGTAATCGGCTGTGACATCGCCACCGGTAAAGATGGTGAGATGAGTACCAACAGTGTGGCTCAAGTCTACAACCAGCGGACAGGTGAGAAGTGTGCTGAGTTCTGCACACCGTCCATGTTCCCAGCTGAGTTCGCCCTGTACGTCATGGCCCTGGGTAAGTTCTTCACAGGACCAAGTATGCCAGCCAAGATCATCTGGGAAGAGAACGGACCAGGTGCTGAGTTCGGAGCGATCATCGCCACCCGGAACTATAAGAACGTCTACTACAGAGAGTACGACGAATACCGAGTGTCGGCAGTCGGCAAGATTCAGACACCAGGCTTCTGGACAACTCCAGCCTCAAAGCGGGTGCTTCTCTCGGATTACCAAGAGTTCTTGAAAGAGGGTCGCTGCACCAATCCCTCGATCGATTCAATTGACGAGATGGGTGACTACGTGTTCGGCAACAACGGAGTCCCGATGCACTCACGCAGCAGCAAGCAGAGCAACCCAGACCCGTCAGGTGCTGGTGAGAACCACGGTGACCGTGTGATCGGAGACGCCCTGGCATGTAAAGTTGTGAAGCAGTTCAACTCTGGCGGCAGCAGTAAGCCAGCCACCTTAGACCTGAGCAGTGAGCCCCCGTACGGCAGCATTGCCTGGATGAAGCGTAAGGTCAGAGACGGCGAGAAACTAGAATCTTCCTGGGGTTACCGCTAGGATCTTAGATGAAACGTTTCAATTCAAAGGAGAACAGGTCATGAGTATGAGCGGCAAAAATCTGAAGAAGTCTGACTTCGGCGGAAACAGCATGAAGGCAGCCAAAGCAGCTGCAGCTTCGGTCTGCAAGAAACAAGGTGGTCCTACCACCAAAGAGGGTAAGTCCTCGAAGAGTGGTAAAAAGGGTTACTAGAGTCACGCTCCCTTGCGACTCTGGGGGTATGGGCCTCACTCACCCATGCCCCCGGTTTTTCTTAACACTCCAGGGGTTATGCCGTGCGATCCTTCGATCCCAACTCACCGCTGGATCGCCAAAAGCTTTTCGGCACTATCGACCAGGACAACGGGAAGATGTCGTCTTTCCGTGACACCCGGAAGAAGTTCTACAACCAGATCAAGGGCAGCCACTACGGTGACGAGGGGGCCAGGAAGAAGGTCCCAGTCAACCTGCTGGAACTGGCTGTCAGCATCTACGTCCGCAAGCTGGCACCCGTGACACCACGCTGTCTGTCAGTCGCAGAGCAGATAGACCTGATCCCCGTAGCAGCCAACATGCAAGAGGCTGTGAACACCATCGCCAGCGAGATCAACCTGGGGAAGACTCTCAGGGCTGTGGTGATGGATTCCATCATGAGCCCCTTTGGCGTCGTCAAGATGGGAGTAACGGACAGCCACGAGGTAGAGATGAACGGCATCCTGCACGATGCCAACCAGCCCTACGTTGACGCCGTCCACCTCGACGAGCTTGTCCTTGACACGAACGCCAAGGAATTCGAACAGCTGGATTACATTGGGGACTACTACGAAGTACCCCTGGAATACGTCCAAGAGAACAAGATGTTCCGCAAGAGGGCCAGGGAATTGGCCCGCCCCTCACAGCTCTACACAGCTGACAGAAGGGACACTCGCAGGACAGCCATGAACTCAATCACAGGCTCACCGTCCGAGCCAGTGAAAGACAAGTGCAAGCTGATCGATGTGTTCCTACCGTACGAGCGTGTCATCTGCACGTTCCTGGCAGACAACTCGTCAGCCCCTCCGCTGTCGGTTGAGGACTGGGATGGCCCTGAACCAGGACCCTACAAGTTCCTCTACTTCAACAAGATGCCTGGGACTGTGATGCCCCTGGCACCAGCCATGGCCTGGTTCGACCTGCACGAGTTAGCCAACCTGTTGTTCAGCAAGCTGGCAGACCAGGCAGATCGCCAGAAGACAATCGGCGTTGCAGACGGGAGCAATGACGACGGTGACAGAGTCGTAGATGCACAAGACGGTGAAGTGATCAGGCTGCAGGGTGGACGTGGTGTTCAGGAAGTGGTCCTGGGCGGAGTCCATGAAGGCAACCTGGCATTCGCAAGTAGCGTCAAGGACCTGTTCGCCTACTTCTCAGGGAACATTGACCTGCTCGGTGGACTGGCCAATCAGACCAGTGGTTTCGGCCACGACAAGATGCTGACCGAACAGGCCAGCGAACGTCTCAAGGACATGCAAGCTCAGACAGCAGAGTTCCTTGGCGACATCTTCAGGGACTTGGCTTGGTACAACTGGCACGATCCAGTCTCGTACATCCCGATCAAGAAACGGATACATGGGACAGACATCGACGTTGAGACAGCCTGGACCCCAGACTCCAAGCTGGGTGACTTCCTGCAGTACAAGTTCAAGATCGAACCACATGGACTGATACCTAAGAGTCCAGAAGAGCGACTCAGTCGGCTGATGACTTTGATGAGCCAATTGGTGATGCCCTTCGGCGAACAGCTGGCCATGCAGGGAATGGAGATCGACCTGGAGAGACTGTTCCAGATCGCATCCTCGTACGCCGACATCCCAGAGCTGACAGACATCGTTCGTCCCAGCCAGGGTGGCTACGATCCATCCAGAGGTGGAGACTCGGCAGGCAGCTCACAGGGTGACAAGCATTACGTCAGAGAGAGCGTCAACGGCAACCCTCAACAGCAACAGCAGGGTGACCAGACGAACCCCCTGCAGCAAGCGGCCAGGAGCCAGAGCGGCCCTGACCAATCACAAATGACCCCCGCATAGCCAGGAGTGAGACGTGCCTAAGCGAACATTCGTATACATCGATGGCAAAGAGGTTGAGACTACAGATCCCAGTAAGCTCAGCAAGAAGCAGAAGGCCTGGTGCGTTGACAAAGGGTACAAGCTGGTGGGTGTGAGCGGCATCAGGCTGCAATCCACTTACCCGATGACATCAGACCGGTCTGGAGTCAACCCTGACCAGCGAGAGCAGGCCATTCAGACCTCGATTGACATGGGTATCCCAACAGACTTCGACCACGAAGGTGACGCTGTGTTCCGCTCCAAAGGCCACAGGCGTGACTACGTCAGAGCGGTTGGCCTGCTCGACAGAAATGGTGGATACAGCGATCCCTAAGAACCAAAAGACTAGACGAGACATGTGGTGATCGCATAGTCTTTCACTGTGGAGGACCGAACGTGATAGGCGTCCGGTTCTCGGCGAAGGCGAGGTTGCCTAGCTCAGGACGAGCAGGACCTTGACTGCCTGGCCTCATCAAGGAGGGCCGAGCTTAAACGCTAGGTCCTCCTTTTTTATTGAGAAGGCTGCCAGGAGAAAGTCAATGTCTACAGGTGAAATGGGACTACAGGAACAGCAAGACGCCCTCGATGCTGCAGGCCTTGATAGTGGCCAACCGCAGCCGAAGGAGTCTGAATACCACGTTGGCCAGGGGCTCACTCGCAATGACGAGGTCGAGCCCGCTGAACGTGACGACGATACATTAGATCCACCGAGTGGTGATGAGACAGACCCAGGCGGTGATTCATTCACCCCTGACGTTCTGTCACGGGCTCAGGCTTACGGCTACACAGCTGAAGCCGCACGAGCCATGGGTTCCCCAGAGGTCTTGGAGCAGGCGATTGCCCAGCAGTCGGCTGCAATGCTACCTCAACAAGCTGCAGGATATCAGCAGCAGAACTGGGGCCAACAGCAGCCTGCTTCGAATAATCAGCAGGCAGGTCAACAGCAGTTTGTTGACCCGAAGGTTGACCCCTTCGCAGTTGAGAAACTGCAGATGAACTTTGACCCTGATGTGACCGATCCTTCTGTGATCGCTCAGTTCCAGGCCATCAACGATCATGTGTATGCTCAACAGCTTGCAATGCAGAAGAACTACGAGCAGCAGCTGGACCAGAACTTCTCTTACCTCCAGCAACTGTCGCAGTACACGACTGACCTGCAATCGCAAGTTCAGAATCAAACCAACCAGCAGGGTGCCAAGGAGTATGCCGAGTCTCTCGGTAGCCTCGGAGGCAACTACACCCATCTGTTTGGCGAGAATCCTTCAGCTGCACATCCAGGCACACCTGCCTACAACAACATGTCGATGGTCGTAGGCCGTGCAGAGGAGCTGAGAAATCAGTATCTCCGCATGGGTTCGAATCCACCGCCACGGGCAGAGTTAGCCAAGACAGCAGCTTACATGGTGTTCCCTCAACAAATGCAACAAGCCGCTCAACAAGGTGCTACTCAGGGCCTGAAGAAGCAGCCGAAGCGAAGGCAGAGACCTACCGGTACAGCCAAGCCGGCCAAAGGGGCTGATTCAGCTGCCGCCAGGTGGAATGCTCAACTGCGTTCGTCAGGCTACGACTACGACCAAGAGTAGACAGCGGCCACGTGTCACATATAGGAGTTGACAATGGCTCAACTACGCTCACCCGATATTGCGGATCTGGTCACAGCAACGCTGGACGACCTGGGTCCGTTGAACTTCGAGAACATCGCTCAGCCCTTACAGGACTATGAAGTTGTTCCGAAGTGGTTCAAAAAAGAGAAGGTGATGATTCAGGATGGCAAGGGCATCCAGAGGAATCTTCTCAACAAGCTTTCCGGTGCAGCCAAGCACGTAGGTCTGTACGACACAGCCAAAGCGAATGTGCCTGAGATTCTCAAGCAGGTTCGAGTTGACTGGGTTTACGCAGAAACGTCCTGGGCATTCGAGTACCGATCGGACATCCTTCAGAACCGTCGAGGCAGTGCAATCGTTAACACGATTGAAGCTCGCCGAGCTGATGCGATGATCGACCTGGTAGACGAGATCGAAGAGCGTTCCTGGAACTCTCCTTCGAGTACCGACACGGTCGATCCCTACGGCGTTCCCTACTGGATCGTCAAGAATCCGACCACCGGTTTCACGGGTGGAGCCCCCACTGGTCACACGACCGTTGGTGGCGTCAGCCTGACAACCAGTCCTAACTTCAAGAACTACTCCTCCACGTACGGTGGAGCCTTGAGCAAGGACGACGGTATCCGTGATCTCCGAACCGCCCACCGGAAGATCAGGTTTAAGAGCCCGGTCACGATCCCTGAGTATCGTGGCAACAAGGGTGAGAGTTATCGCCTGTACATGAACGAGACCTCCATCCAAGAGATGGAAGACCTCGGCGAATCGCAGAACGATAACCTCGGCAAAGACCTGGCAAGCATGGACGGTCAGATGGTGTTCAAGGGTCACCCCTGCGTATGGGTGCCTTACCTTGACACTGACACTGACAATCCGATTTACATGCTCAACCATCGCACGTTCTATCCCGCAATCCTGCGTGGTGACAACCTGCGAGAAATGGAGCCCATGCGGGCACCGCAGCAACCGAACCTGTTCGAGTGCTTCGTGTACCTGACGTACAACTTCATTTGCATTAACCGTCGGGCTAATGCAGTGATTTACAAGGTGTAGCCTTCCACAGGCTGACCTGTAGGAGAGATCCTGCAGGTCAGCTTTTTGGGAATATCCCCTGTCAGCTCTCAGGGCTTTAGAGTCCCTCAGAGTAATGGCTAAATAGACCTGGGGGGGCTCAGGAAAATCATCCCTTACCTCGGAAGAACAAGGAAGCATTATGTTGGGAAACCCATTTCAAGAACGAGTACGGCTCGCTGGCGGATCGACCAAGAAAGACCCGTCTGCTGAGATCTGGAGGCACTACAAGCCTCAAGAGTTCAAGCTGTACCAAGAAGACTTCGCTACCTGGGACGGCTCGGTCTCCAGTAACGTCGGAACTTACTACGGTGAGTCTGGCAGCTGGCGTAGCTATGAAGACACTGGTGCAACCATCTTGCCCCTGGCGACAGAGGTTGATGGTGTGCTGAGGCTGACCTTGGACACGACGGACAACGACAGTGCGTCCATTCAGCTTGGCTCTACGACCAGCGTACAGATCCAGCCGTCCCGTGGTGTCACAACCGCAGGCACGGACAAGGTCTGCATGATGGAAGCCAGGGTCCGTGTCACGCTTGTAGCTGACAACTACAACCTCTTCGTCGGAATGATGGAAGAAGGTTCAATTGCTGACAGCTTCTTCGTTGACGCTGGCGGTGCAGTCATCGACAAGGACTTCATTGGCTTCGCAGTCCATGAAGACGATGGCAACGCCTTGGATGTCGAGTACAAGACCAGTGGTCAAACTCTCGATAACACCTCAGACGTGTTCACCCTGGTTGCTGCCACTTGGTACAAGCTGGGTTGGATCTATCGACCCACCGACCCGGTTGCTGAACGCATCAAGTTCTACGTGGACGGTGCCGAGCAATCGGACGCTCGTATTACCGCCACCAACATGGCAGCTGCCACGTTCCCTGACGAACAGGAAATGGGCTTTGTCATGGGTATCGGCGGAACCGGCACAGCCGTGACGGTTGACCTCGACTGGGTGGCTATCGCCCAAGAGATGTAGCGAACAAGGATCGGCGTCGTGGTGACAGCCTTCTCGATTGTCACCCGGCGTCCGGTTCTTCCTTTGATCAACGAGAAGGCTAAGGAAACAACATGGCTAAGCGAGACCAAGACAGCATGCCCGACGAAGATGTGATGAACATCAAGGTCGCTCTGGGTCAGGGTGCTTACGATGACACCAAGCGTCTGCCTGACGCCCTGGTGGACATGTACTGGGCGATGAGGCGGATCGTCACCAAGATGGGCGTAGGGGTCACCAGCCCGCTGGAGCTGGACAAGATCTTCATGCTGGTCTTCACCTACAAGACAGACCGTACGATCGCTGAGGTAGAAGCTGAGTACACGAAGGAAGAGGAAGAAGAGGAGATGATCGCAGCGATCAAGAAGCTCGGTCCTGATGACATGGTTGAAGTGATGTACCGAGACAAGCTTCACGCAGCCAAGATCATTCGCCACACAGGCAAGTCGGTTGTTGTATTGATCGAGGGCCATGTGGATGAACGAACCATCGCCCTGAACAAGGTCAGCCTGTACGAAGAGATCCCTTACTAGGTGAGCAATGTCTGACCACACGTTAGCAATTGACTACACCAGCCTACGCCGGGAGATCGGTCGTTCGATCGGCTACCGACGTGAGCCCTCAAGATTCACCCCTGACGAGAAGACTGATGTAGACGACTGCATCAGAAGTGGTTGCAGTCAGGCATACTGGCCCAGTAACCAGCACAAGTGGAGCTTCCTGAAACCGTACCGTGAGATCGTGGTTACGGCAGACCAGGACGACTACGACCTGCCAGACGACTTCGGCAGCTTCGAGGACAAGCTCAGCTACAGCAAGGATGACAATAGCTGGTTCCAGTTGGATCAGGTGAACCCTCAGCAGATCATGTACCTGCGAGAGAACAATCAGACCACAACGACTGGCTACCCCCAGAAGTTCGGAGTCGCCCCCAGGAAGCACGATGGCGGTGGCAGTCAGCTTCACTACCTGTTGGTATGGCCCAAGCCAGATCAGACGTACAAGCTAAAGGGGCCGATGCGAGTCATCCCCAGAATGCTCAGTGAAGAGAGGCCCTTCCCGTACGGCGGCCCTGAGATGGGTGAGTTGATCCTGTCCAGTTGCCTGTCAGCAGCAGAGCTGAAGATCAACGGTGAGAAGGGGTCAATGACCCAGGACTTCGCAGAGAAGCTTGAGGCAGCAGTAGCGATCGACGCTCAGAAGGTACGTGGAATCAAGGTTGGCTACAACAGTAACCGTGGTGACGGCCTCAGGGGCAGTCGCTACGTGCTCGACAATCACATCGTCACTTACGATGGCACGGAATACAACGGACCCTAATCATGTTCACGCTACCGAATACGCATTCGCTTACCAAGAACAAACAGCACCTGCCCGCAGCGGCTACGGCAGCCATAGCGTCTGTCACGGTCCCTGACGATGAGTACGCTGTGATTGACTGGGTTTGGTATAGCTACAGTGCTGCCCCCACAGGCGGAAACCTGAAGATCGACCTTGGAGGAACCGTGCTGGTAGATGTAGACATTACAGCAGCCGGGCCTGGGTTCGTGTCGTTTGGGAACCAGCCACTGACGGACGCTACTAAGGGCTCAGACATTACAGTCACCCTCGCATCTGGCGGTGGTGCTATTGTTGGTAGCCTACAGATTGGATACAGGTAATGGGAAACCTCTATTACGACTTCGGTGCGTTTATCTCAGCCAACGGGCAGAGGTACTCATTCGATCCTGATAGCTACACCATCACGGCTGTAGATAACCCGTACATCACTACGTTTGACGTAGCTACCAGCACAACTCAGAAGATCTACGACAGCACGCTGCAGGGTGCCTTCAAGCTTGTAGCGATCAAGTCTGACTACCCAATGCACATTGAGCTGGTGACAGATGACGACGCCACGTTTGGCGAGGTGGCTTACACGATCTACTCACCAGGAACGAGTGTCGCTGGCGTATTCGGGCCACCGATCGTGATCCCCAGCAACATCTCGTACGCCAACTACACAGTGAACTTCGGTGGTGGAACGATTGATACGATCAACACGATCAGGGCGAGGAACATTAGCGGTACTGCCGGACAGGTCTTGATCTTCGCTGGTATCGCATAGAGCCGAGTCAATGAAATGCCAAGTCGCTCCAACGCTGAACTACGATTCCCGTACAAGGGGATAAACGAAGGCTTCGCTTACCACGGACAGCGACCAGACACCTCCGTGGATCTAAAGAACGTACGGTCCTTCGATCCACTCTCAGGGCGTTCACGAGGCTCTCAGCGAGCCGGGTTAACCAAGTACCTGACAGCTCAGCACACATCTGGCTCGAAGCTGTTCCAGTGCATCTTCTCAGCAATCCAAGGTCAGGACGCTGCCTACACCGCTACGACGCTGCCAGTGCGTGAACACAAGAGAATCGGCATTGCAGGTGGTACGTTCCAGACATTCACCCCGTCAGCCTGGGCAACGCCAACAGGCAGCATCACGATTGACTCAGCAGCCCCGTACATCGCAGCGACTCAGGTGTTCGGTGTGATCTACTTCGTGGATGGTTCGAACTACAACAAGTACACGATGACGACTGACACCCTGGCTACCTGGGCGGCATCACCAGGGACGTTGCCAACAGACGGTGGTCATGAAGCTCGCCTGGCTTGCACCTGGCGTGGGCGTGTGGTCTTGGGTGGTATTCCCACAGACGCCTCCAACTGGTTCATGAGTGCAGTAGGCAACCCCCTGGACTACGACTACTCACCAGCCACGGTGGTTGAGACACAGGCGGTAGCAGGGACCAGTGCCGAAGCAGGCAAGTTCGGTGACGTGGTCAACTGCCTGATCCCGTACAGCGATGACATCCTGATCATGGGTGGTGATCATAGCATCGAGATGTTCCGAGACGACCCGATGGCTGGTGGTCGGATTGATCAAATCACAGACGTTGTGGGCATGGCCTTTGGTGCCCCTTGGTGCAGAGATCCGATCGGCAGGATCTATTTCTACGGCAGTCGTGGCGGTATCTACAGGATGGCCCCCGGAGGTCAGCCTGAGCGGATCACGTCAGAAGCTATTGATGAGAGGTTGGCTGAGGTTAGTGTCGCCAACACGATCATCAGTGCGGCCTGGGACGACAGGACGCAAGGCTGCCATTTCTTTGTGACTCCACTGACAGCAGCAGCAACGACTCACTACTACTGGGATGCTCGTAACGAGGCCTGGTTCATTGACTCGTTCACCAACACGAACTTCGACCCAGGTGCAGCCCTGCTGTTTGACGGAGACACAGAAGCAGACCGTCACATCCTGCTAGGTGGTCGAGATGGCAGGATCAGGAAGATCGACGTAGACGCCAAGGACGACGACGGTGAAGCCATTGAGAGTTACGTGATACTTGGGCCGATCAATCAACAAGGTGGTGCAGGTCAGCAGCTGAAGGACATAACCTTTGTGCTTGACGACGAGTCCTCTCCAGTAGAGTTCGAAGTGTATGCTGGAAACAGTGAAGAGCATGCCCTGAATCAGGACCCGGTGTATCGAGCCATGGTGTACCCCGGTCGCAACCCGGTCATCAGGCCTAACGTCAGGGGACACGCGATCTACCTCAAACTGATGAACAACGAAGTAGCTCAGCAGTGGTCGTACGAGTATTCAGTCGCTGGATTAGAGGTTTACCAGGGCGTTGGAAGAAGGGTGTTCACAACATGAGAACGATAGCACGAACAGGATTCGCAGGCGTCTGGGTGATACTCAAGACTGCCTTTGATCTGATCCTTGAGTGGCCTTACCTGCTGATGGCCAATGCCAGGAGTGGAGGTGGGGCTGGTCAGGATTGCTTAAGGCAGAGGCGAACAGCATCTCGTACTGCCAGGACAGACTTCGAGAAGGACTGGGTTGTAAAAGCTGGAGTGTATGTGGATGTTCCCTTGCATACTGGAGCGGAACGAATAGCGTTGTCCCCGGTAGCTGGCTGGCATATCTATGATACGACCCTGGATCAGCCGCTGTGGCACAACGGCACGAACTGGATAGACGGAATGGGAAACGTGGTGCCCTAATGGCTTGCAAAAACTGTGGGAACAATCAAATGCCGAACGTAATGTCCAGATACCCGATGTCCGCAAATAAGCTCAAGCGTCCCAGTCCAGGTGGTATGCCCGGTGGCATGGGTGGCGGTATGCCCATGGGCGGAGGGATGCCCGGTGGTGGAATGATGGGTGGTGCTATGGGCGGTATGCCCGGTGGCATGGGAATGGGACAGCCGGGCGGAGCCATGGGCGGCGGCATGGGGATGATTCCCCAGATCGGTGGAGGAGCCACTGGGGGCGGACAAGGCATTGGTGTCAGCGGTGGCAGTCACTCAGGTCCTCAGTCAGTCGGTGGAGCTAGTGGTGGCGGACAAGGCATTGGTGGACCAACGACTCCCTGGGCGACAGGTGGTGGAGGTGGATCAACTAAGCCAAACCCATGGGGACTGCCAGGTAGCTCAGGAAACCCCCAGCCGTACGGAGTCGGCGGTGGCGTTGGCGGTGCAATTGGATCAGGTCCGTCATCTGGTGGCGGAGTCACTCGCCCACCTTTCTCACCCAGTCCAACCTTCCCAACCACAGGCGGGATAGGTGGTGGTGCTGGCGGCCCTGGTGGCCCAACGCTTCCTCCTGTGGGCGGAGGCATGGGTGGTGGACCGAGCGGTGGTGGACTTCCCACGTTGCCTCCAATGGCCGGTGGTGGAGGAATGCCAGGCGGCCTTCCAGGCGGTGGAATGCCTGGTGGTGGAACAATGCCCTCGATGCCCCCAGGCGGTGGGATGCCCGGCGGTTTACCCGGAGGCGGGTTACCCTCGATGCCCGGTGGTGGAATGCCAGGCATGCCCGGTGGTGGTGGTGTTCCCGGCGGAGGCGTTCCCTCAATGCCAGGTGGAGGAATCCCGACTATGCCAGGTGGTGGTGCCCCTGCCCCAGGCGGCGTCCCTGGACAACCTTTCCCGTCTAACCCAGTCAACACGTACCCCGGCGGTGGGCAGCCTTTAGCAGGTGGCCCTGGCGGTGGAATATCAGGACCCGGTGGTGCTGGTGGAATGCCAGGTGCTCCCTCCGTTGCAGTTGACGGTGGAATTGGAGTAGGCGGTGCGTACGATGGTGGACCAGCTTCAGGCGGTGGTGGCTGGGGAGCTGGTGGAACGACTGGCAACACAGGGCCATTAGGCGGTGGTGCTGTTTCAAGCATGAGGGCGGCTCCCGTGACCAACGCAGCCCCGGAGATTCGCTCTGGCGGTGGTGACCAAGTGTTTGGCCAACAGGGTCCACAGCGTGCAGGAGTCCCAAATGCGACGCTCCCTCAGGATCTCACTCCCGCTCCAGTCGTACGAAACACAGGCGGTGACGGACAGCGAGTCACGCAAGCAGAGTTTGAAGCTGCCGGTGGTCGAGTTCAACCATTAGCTCGACAGTCGCAGCAGGATTGGCTGGCTGACGTTGAACGACTCAACGAAGGAAGAAGTGGAGTCAATGTTCCCAGTGGATCTAACCCCCGAACAAACCCCGGTGGCCTACGTCCAGGACTGACAGGAACGTCGCCTGGTTCGAGACTCCGAGAGAACATGGAGCGAGACAGGCTGATTGCCCAGGGACAGCGAGAGAATGCTCGCAATACTCCTCAGTCAGTCTATGACGAACTGGACAGGCAGGCTGGTGCAAGAGAGCAAGGAAAAGTTGACTACGCCAAGAATCTGACGATCAGTCGGTTGCAGGATCAGTTGGCCAACCTTCCGTTGGGGCAAAGCTCAGAGGGGATTCGCTCGCAACTCAGCCAGCTAGGCGTGGAGACTTCGAACAACCGAGGCTCACAGCCTGGCCTATCCCCTGAACTGGAAGCAGAGCGACAGCGACAGTCGAACCTGACTTCGTCGTCTAGTACTGGCGGAGAGTCGGTTGAAGACTGGGCAGCGAGACGAGCCCAGCGACATTCTCAGCGAGACTACGGTCAACATGAACAACTAGCCGCCAGGGCAGGCCAAGGTGACGATCAGATCTTTGAGAACGGAAGGCGACCTCAAGACGTACGTGCCAGGGAAAAGAGGGTCACGGATGCGAGGAGACTCTCACAGGACGATATCGACGAACTCGGAAAGAAGATCCAGGGCTTTAAGGACGAACAAGCAAGGCGACCTGGGGAGGTTGGCAGGCCCCGCAGAGACGCTTTGCAGGGAGAAATAGACAAGCTCAATAAAACAATTGGCTATAGCGGTAGAACGGTTAGCCCGAACGGCTCACAGAGCCCACTGGCTTCCTCACTTTCAAACAATATGCCAAATGCTTTAAGTCCAGCTGGCAACTTAAACTCCATGGCTGAAGGGGAATCAAATCCCCTGGCAGCCTTGGCTCAAATGAGTCAGGCCAATCAGGTCGGTGGACCGCAGGTGTCACAGCAGACGCTTGCACCGGCCCCTCAGTCAGCTCCTCAGTCAGCTCCCCATCTACAGGCTTCGCAGGACGCCCTCAACGGCATCTCCAGAGGCGGTGCTGGTTCTGGTGTTCACTTGAGCCAACAGAGCGGCCCAGGCGGACAGGTTACCAGGGCACTTCAGCAGGCTATCAACAGCCGAGCCCCCGGTGGTGCCAGCCGAGCACCGAGCAGTATCAGCGGTCAGGTAGGCCAACCCAACCTCGGTCCTAGTGGTAGGTTTGACATGGGTGGAGGTTCCATTCAGTCGGACAGGTTCGACATGGGAGGTGGACAGGGTACAAGCAGTGGAGTCACTGGTGCAACTGGTGGCGACAACGGTTGGGCACAGGCGATCGTTAACGCCATGAGCGGTGGTGGGAATGGTGAACGTCAGCTAACGATCCCCGAAGCGATACAGAAGTCCTACGACGACGTACGAGCAGAAGAGGAAGCTCGCTACGAGGTCCTACGTGGTGGTGAGAACGACGAGCAGGCTGCCGAAGGTGGTTACGTCGGTGCTAAGACCAGGCTGCAAGAGTTGCAGCAGGGACTTGGTGATTCAGCTCGGCAAGATATCTCGGATCGATACTCGCAGCGTGCTAGTAACGCACTGCAGAGTCTGATCGGGAACAGGCTATCGAACACGACCGTCGCAGAGGCCCGTGACAGAGGTTTACGTGAAGGTGAGTCAACTGACCTGCGACGGCTCAACGAGCTGCTTAGGCGAGAGTCTCGTGACCTTGAGGAACGTACCACTGACAAGAAGCTTCAGTTCATGGAGAGACTGACTCGCAAGTCGCCTGACATTGCTCAGATGCTCGCCTTAGCTCAGCAGACTGGCAACGCTGGTCCTAGCGGATACGGTGGAGGCATTGGCGGTGGCACTGGCGGAGGCGGAGTGCAGGACCAGAGTGTGTGGCCTAACTTTGGCGGTGGCCAAGGTGGTGGGATGTGGAACGTCGGACCAGGATCGACAACCAAGCCCAGGCCCAATGGACAAGGCGGAGTTACCCCCGGCCAGGGGATTGGTGAAGGTGCTGGGTTCCTTGAGAACGACAATGGTCCGCTTGACCCGTACTGGACTCAGAACAACGGTGGCTCACAAGGAGACCTTCCTGGTGACGATCCGTACTGGGGCAACGGTAACACAACTCCTGGCCAAGGGATTGGCCAAGGTGCTGGAGGACTCCAGGGCAACAACGACCCGCTTGACCCATATTGGAACCAGGTCGATTCAGGACATGGACAGAATTCCGGCATTCGCCCCAATCGGAACGGAAGAACCTCCATGGATCAAGCTGAGTGGGCAGCTAAGACCGGCGGTGCTCCTTATCCTGGCAGCACTGACGGTACTCTCCCAGCCGACCCAAGCTACACTCCACCCATAAGCAAGGAAGACTTTGAGTCTGCCTGGGACGACGCATTCAAGGAAGTCCCAGACGGTCCTGGGGAAGAGGACTGGATGCAAGAGGAGTACAGGCGGCGATATGAGGCTGCTGAAGTCGCTTTGCAGAAAAGGCTGGGGATTACTCAGCGAGAGTATGACAGGCTCTACAACACTTGGTTCAACGCGCCAAGGCCGTAGGACACCCAGGATCCAATTTGTCTCGTTTCTCCACCTCTTTCCAGAATCCGACGGGCTGATATGGATGAACGCTCGGTTCGCTACGGAGGCCTAGTCCGTGCCAATAACAATTGAGCCTGCTCTTCCTGTAGCACGCATGGGAGAGGCTGCACACGACGCTGCCCAGAGAATGTGGGCTGAGCGTCAACGTGCTCGTCAGCAGCAATTCGCTATGCAGCGTGACCGTATGGCTCAGGCTCAGCAGCAGTTTCAACAGCAGCTGCAAGCTCAGCAAATGGGTCGCCAACAGCAGATCCAAGCTCAGAACCAGCGGCAGATGTTCGGTGCTCAGCAGGCTGCCCAGAGACAGAAGCAGGGGTTCGCTCAGTCACAGGCGTTGCAGACTCAGCGTGACGCTGGCTACAGGGACAACCTTGAGTTCCTCAACGGCCAGCGTGCTCAGCAGCAGATGGACTACCTGAACGCCAGGGACGGCGACAAGCTTGCCATGGCGATGGAGCGGTATCAGAACCCTGCACAGTTTCTGAACCCCAATGGCCAGGCGATGGCTGCCAAGTTCAACCAGATGTCGGACAGGATTGACACTGCACCTGACATGACGCCTGCTGAGAAGGAGCAAGGCAAAGCGAAGCTCCAGCGACGTATCCTGGCACTGAACAATCCTCAGTACCAGAAAGCCCCTGAGAAGCCACAGTGGGAGTACATATCAAAGCCCTACGACGCTCAAAACAACCCAACTGCGTTCGACCCAGTGCATAACCCTGGCGGCATGACTGGACCAGCTGGCATGGTTTTGCAGACTCCGCAGGGACCGAAGTATGCCCAGTCGGCACACCCTCTGACCGGTACGGTTTACACCGACCCGAAGACGGGTATCCAAATGCAGATTGATCACGTTGGCGAGAAGGTGCCTTTGCACAAGGATGAGAACAAGAACAAGCCTGACTACGCAAAGGACTACGGTGACGCTGTACGGGACCTGCAGAAGATCGACCCAGATGCCAAGATCACTCCACAGAAGGTTCGAGAGCACCTGCAGAAGAAGAGGCTGATCGTTCAGCAGATGCAAGATCTGGACCAGCAAGACGCTGAGATCGCCGAGCGACAGAAGCAGCTTGATGCAGTGCAGACTCAGCCTCAGCAAGGGGCTGACCCAGGCAGTGCAACGTGGGACAACTACACGGACCAGGTGCGTAGCGAAGTGGAGGCCTCTGAGCAGCAGGCACCTCCGCAGCAAGCCCCTCAGGGAGGCAATCCTCTGTTGGGTGAGGAACTGGACAATGCCCTCAAGGACACCTTCGGCAGTGGCGAGTATGTACCTCCGAAGCTCAGGGACCAGCCTATCTACAATCCCGGCGAGGTAGAGCAATCGGAAGAATGGAAGAACGCTCCCTCTGGAACAATGTTCACAGTCCGTGGCAGCAACGGTAAGTACTACCAGCGACGGAAACCTTAACGAGGTGATCAGTGCCCGACCAACTAACAGACAACCGTTGGCTGAAGGCTGGTTGGACTGAGATTGATCCTAACCAGCCCCCTGCAGCCCAAGTACCAGTTACTCCGGCTGCGTCAGAGCAGCAGCAGTGGGCCAACTGGCCTGTTGACCAATCACAAACACAACAGCCAGTTGCCGCTCCACTGTCACCTCAGCAGCAACAGCAGCAATGGCATGACATTGGCAAAGCCCAAGCTGAACTGGAAGCTGTCCCTGAACCAGGGCCTGAACCATCCACCAGAGAGCCTGACCAGTGGGAGCAGAGCGGTTGGGAACCGGTCACCAGCAAGGAGCAGTTGGTAGGTGCTGAGCCTCCGACGATGGAGTACGGACCAGGTGGATCTGGCCACCGAGGCTGGCGGAACATGAAGCGTGGGTCTGTCTACATTGACCCCTACGGCCAAGTCCGCGTCAGAGACCCCTACCTTCGGCAGAAGGGTGACATTGGCAGGCTCGAAGAAGAGCAGGACCGTCCCGCTGCCAACAACAAGGGTCAGTACTTCCAAGACATGGAGTACGACCCAAAGAAGCTATGGGGCGACAAGCCTGCTGAGAACACTGACCTGAAGTATTGGCAAGAGCAGCAGAGAGCTAAGACGTTTGCCAAGATTCTCAAGGAAGAGAAGGCCAAAGAGGGCAAGGCTATCAACTACTGGTCCAGGCGAGCACCGATCACTGGATCACTGTTTGACGCTGGAAAGGCATATCAGCTCACAGGTGCCGTGGAGGCGATGAAGAAGGGCACGGCTGGCGAGAGTGACTATCGACTTGTTGCTCAATACATCGCACAGCAGGAACGATACAAGGCCAAGGGGCGGTGGGGGAAGATTGGTGACATAGTTTCTCATGCACCAGCGTTCATGGCGGAGTTCATTGGCACTGGAACGATCTTCAAAGCTGGAATGAAGGGTGCCACCAGGGGAGCCATCGCAGGGCTGTCGAAGGTTGGTGCCAGGGGAGCGGCTAAGGCCATGTTTGCCCATGGAGCACACTGGGCACCAAAGTTAGGTGGCAAGGTCGCAGCTGGCCTGGTTGGTGGTATCCCACTGCAGACGATTGCCAACCCGCAGCACATTCTGAAGAACGTATCTCAGCGTCGGATACCGAAGATCGCCCTGACGAAGGACGAGATGAAGCAGATGGGCCAGATCATGGCCTCCGAGGTGGACGAGTCGTTCATGACCTCGATGATGAAAGGCGGACTGGACTCTTACATTGAGATGGCGTCTGAGCACTTCGGTGCTTCGTTTAGATACCTGCCTGAGATAGCCAGGGTGACAGCGTTCAAGGAGGCCCTGAAGGCGACAATGATCAGTCGTCGGCTGCGGAGCACGTTTGGAAACATGGGTGCCCTTGGGAGAGTGTTCAAGAAGGGCGGCTTCCATGGCGTCGGTGAGGAGATGGCGGAAGAGTGGGTTGGTGATGCAGCCCGTGGCTTAACTGGCGTTAGGGAGGACTACGGAAAGCCTGGGAAGCTGATTAAGTACGGTCCCTTCAGCAAAGAGCTTTGGGACGACATGCTTCCTGAGTTGATTGCCTTCTCGATCATTGGTGGAGCGGCAAGGGTTGGTCCCAAGACGACAGACAACCCGTATCAGTTTTCAGCTGAGTTCCCGCAGGCTGCTTTGGACCTGCCTGACAACCCCACCCGGAGCGACCTGAGAAAGCAAGGCGTGATCTTCGGCAAGGATCTGAAGAACAGTGCTGAAGAGAGGCGTAAGTTCGCAGAGCATGCGAAGGCCAACGCTCGTGAAGTGTTACTGCAGCGGCAGGTAGAAGCAGCGGAGAAGCTTGCTGAGCGAGAGGCCGAGGTTGCTGAAGAGGTTCCAGAGCAGGTGGCCCCTGAACCAGTGCCACAGCAAGTCCCTGAGCAGCAGGTTCCACAACCAGGTCAGGTTCAGGACCCAGGTTCGCTACGAGAGACGATGCCCCCGGCTGCTGAGACTCCAGTGCCACAGCCTGGCCCAATCCAAGGCGAAGTGGGCTACCCAGAGGGCTACAGGCAACCCTGGGGTGGAATGACGGCAGAGCAGGATGTGCAGAGGCGTGAAGCCAATGCCCGTGACTTCCCTGACTTCACAGAGCCATTCCCGCAGTCACCGACTGAAGCACCACAGGTTCTCCCTCCCGGCCTGCAAGAGCAGCAGCCTCAGCCTGAACCAGTGCAACCTGCGAGAAACGTCTCGGCTGGTCCCCCTGCTGCTGAAGGTGCAATCCACCCCCGTATCGGCACCAAGGACGTTCGCAAGTTGGCAGCCGGAAGGAAGGTAGACGAGCTTGAAGGAAACGCAGGCTGGAGAGTTAACACGGCTGGCGGGAAGTTCTTTGACATACTCGTCTCTGATATGGGCGACATGACTGAGGTTGAGTGGCAAGCTGTTGAGAGACAGGTTGGTCGTGAGCTTACTCCCCAAGAGCGACAGCAAGGGGTTGGCACCCGTGGAATGATCGGCATGGTTGTCGAAGGCCAGGCCCCTATTCACGGTGTGGCGATAATCAAGATCAGTAAGCAGCTGGCTGGAGTCGATACCCTTGAGCACGAGGTTGTTCACTTCCTGCGTAAGGGAGGGATGGTCACTCAGCAAGAATGGAACTCCCTGGTCAAGAAGTACTCGGACAAGAGCAAAGAGGATTGGGAGCAAGAGGAAGATGTCGCAGATGCCTTCCCCAAGTGGAGGTCATCCAAGCCAGCTAGTAGAGCACGTAAGTTCCTGGAAAGGGTACTCAAGACGTTTGGCCTGATCGATGACTCAGGTGAGTCAGTGTTCAAGGCGATGGGCGAGACGGGTGTCTGGTCGAGAACTCCTGACCGTTCCCAGAAGCCAGTTCAGCCAGGGACGGAGAAGTCCCCTGGCAACACTGACGGCTACATGCAGCCTGATGGCTGGGAGTACAACCCTGACTCTGACACGCCGTACACCAAGCGTGGCAGTGACGGAAAGCTTTGGATGATTGGCGGCAAGGGTCGCAAGTGGTTCGTCGATACCCCGATCAAGACAGTTGGCCCTCACGAGACAGACCCCAATACCGTCGAGTACGGGAGTCTCAAGGAGGCCAAACGTGCAATGGAGCTGTTGCAGAGAGCCTCCGCCTCCAGGGACGCCTCCAAGAAGCTCGCTGCGAGCGATTTGTCCGATGTCTTTGGTGTCGATATCGGCCCCACTCACACCACACAGGCCGGAACCACCCTACAAGACCCCGCTCACGCTTCACGAGTAGCCCAAGAGATTGAGGCCATAGCTGGCAAAGAGCAGTCCGAAGCAGTGATGCAGATTGCCAATGCCAGGGCTGAGCAATGGGCGAAGGAAAACAACAGGCCTGCTGACGAGTTCTTCGAGAAGATCACCGCCAAGCGGAGTGGTGAAGTTGATGAGAGCGGTGACGTTCTCTATCACCCTGCCTGGCACGGATCACCATCCCACCAGGCGTTCCCACAGTTTTTGCTGGACCATGTCGGCGAAGGGGAAGGCAACCAGACTTATGGCTGGGGACTCTATTTTGCTGACGCAGAAGCGGTTGGCAGATCCTACAAGGAGGGGCTATCCCGAGGCCGTGAACAGCCGATGGAGAAGCTCCGCGAGTACTACACTCCAGGCCGAATTATCCGTGGACGGGGAGGCTACGACAGGGTCCTTGCGTTCCATGAGGGCAAAGGCGGCAGATGGTCGGTTGACGTAGAAGAGGTGGAGCGAGAGGGCTTTCAGCAGATTACCCCAGAAATGAAAGAGATGGGGTTCAAGGGCACTTCTGAGTGGATGGCTGTGGAGGGAGGGCGGAAGAGATTGCTCAGCCCTCACCCAGAAGCAAAGAACATGAAGGATGCAGGCGTAGAGCCCTACTCCGGGCTGCTCTACAAAGTTGAATTGGCACCAGAGCAGAAGGATTACTTGCTGTGGGACAAGCCCCTGGATGGCCAGAGCAAAAAAGTGAGAACTGCCTTGCAGGGTACTTCGGCCCCGATCATCACTGACCACCAGGCGATGTCGAAGGACTTAGATGACTTAAACGAAAGAGCCAATAGCCTTGCCCGTCGCCATCACGACTTACTTGCTCGTGGAGGGGAGGAGTACGGGACTGAAGGAATTGCTATCCGCAAAGAGTGGGACGAAGTTGAAGAGGGAATGCACGACCTCAGAAGGCGGTCAAGGACTGCCGGGCTTATTCCGGTTATGGGGCAGGTTCCCAGACTGAGCAAACCGGGAATCACTCCTCTGCCACGGTACACCGCCGACGGCGGAGTGACCAACCGAGCGGGTGGTTCCTCCGTCCTGGAAAAAGGAAGCGGCCCGGTCCGCTTTGATCTCCCGACAGGGAAAGCCATTTACCAGAGCATCGCCCGCGAACTCTACGTGGCACCACAGATGTGGGCTGCTTATGAGGTTGTGGACGGTGAAAAGAATGCCGTTGGTGCCGGACGGAGCGAGGATGACGCAAGAGAGGACGCCAAGCGTTACTTTGAGCAAAATGTGGAAGGCCAGGAAGTTGGCAAGTGGCTAAGCAGCTTAGTAGTGGAGGAAACGGAAGAAGAATTTGAGGGATACGAAGAAAGTAAGTGGTCACCCAAGCAGGCCTCGCTTCATCTGCTTGACCATGGAATCAGGGGCATCAAATACTTTGACCAGGCTTCTCGCCACACGTCTGGTGGCGAGGCAACTTTTAACTACGTCATATTCGACCATGCTGACATTGTGATCAGCGACATCCTTGAGCAGCGACGCGGAGGCGAGAAGCGTGGTGCAGTCGAGTTCACAAAAGACAACCAAGCGATCCTTCACGCCTTCGAGTCGTCAGACGTATCAACGCTAGTCCATGAGTTAGGGCACATCTTCAGGCGATCCCTGCCGAAGAACCTGATGGAGAGAGCGTCTGCTGAACTGAAGCAGGATGGCATTGTGTGGTCGGAAGAAGCAGAGGAACAGTTCGCCTCTGGTTTTGAGCGATACCTGAGGGACGGCAAGGCCCCCAGTTCAGCCCTGAAGAAGGTGTTCGCCAAGTTCAAGGAATGGTTGAAGGCAATCTACAAGGCGATCAAGGGGACACCCCTGGCCAAGAAGGTCAGTCCTAATCTGAAGTCAGTATTCGATGCGATGCTGGTAGGCGAGACACGCACCACAGAGAAAGGCACCACGCTTGAGCCAAAGACAGTTGAGCCAGCGAACCAAACCTGGGTTGATCGGATCAAGTCTGTTGCCAGGGCACCTGAGATTCCCAAGGACGCCACCCCATCGGACATACACGCCGTGGCCCGCAGGCTTGGCTTCGACGGGGTAGTGACCGATGCACCTAAGTACCTGGAAGAGTACGAGGGGAACGTCTCTCGTGTTCTAGACAAGCTTGAGCAAAGCCCGATCCTTGAGAGCGAAGCTGAGGATGGCGATGTCGCTATCTTGAATCACCTGTCTCAGACGGAGTACGTACTGCGTGGCCCTATCCGGTCGCAGAGCGAAGAGAGTGGGTACTACATTCCTGAGGTTGAGTTGGCAGTCGTCCTGCAGCAAGAGTTCCCTGCCGCCACGAATGAGCACATTGACGCTGCCCAGCGTGCGGTGGTTGCGGAGATAGAAGAGCGTGACTGGGGGAAGAAGCCACGGGCGGTCATCTTCGCTCACTACCTTGATCCTGCCCAATGGGAAGTGTCTGAGGACACAGGGTTCCTGGAGCTTGTTGGTGCTGAGGAAGAAGCGAAGCCTGAACCCAAGTCCGAATCTAAGCCAGTTAAGAAGGCCAAGGCTAAACCAGCCAAGAAGCCGAAGCTCAGCCCGGCAGCTCAGGAACTGATCGAGCGTCGTGCTACGGCCCGTGAGAGGCAGAAGGACGTTCGCTTCTTTGATCTACTCAAGAAGGATGCCAGGTCGATCAAGGGAGGGAAGTCAGATGCGACAGTCAAGCTGACTCGGCCAGGCGAGGCCAAGGTCCAGGATCAAGTTGACGTATCTGGTGAGCTGGTTGAAGGCACGGTTCTGATCCATCCAGACATGGAATGGAACGGGACGGAGAACCAATGGGTGCCGACCAAGAAGTTCCAGATGACACACGTCCCTACGAAGTCAGGAATCGGCTACGTGGGCACCCGATCTGAGGTCAAGCAGCACCTGGCGTTCATGAAACGAATGGGTGCTGACTTCTCCAAGATCAAGAAACTCAAAGATATCGACAGTGGCCTATTGTCGAAGATGCAGAGGGTCAATAGCTCTTGGCAGACGGACAGCCTCCAGCACCTCGAAGAGGCAGAGCGTGAAGAGATGTACTCTCATGTTGGTGCAAAGGAGACTGATGTCGATGCTGACATCATCCTTGACGCTGACGACCTGGGGGCTACGGGTGGCCTTCGCCTTAAAGAGACTGGTGCCGAGCTAGTAAAGACTCTCTCCAAAGACGTTCCTGAGTTTTCCTACAACCCTGTATTCACGGTCAGTGCTGCTAAGAAGCTCGTGTTCCGAGACGGCTACACCTATGAGCTGGAGCCTGAGGCATTCAATCTGCACGAGGATGAACTAACGGCTGGCCAGACGATTGGGATCAACCTGGAAGACCTGGGCATCAAGCGTGCAACACCCCAGCAGGTAGTCGTGGGAGTTTTGAAGGACGCTGGATTTATTCGAGTTTCCAGGTTCAAGGGCGGGATCAAAGCAGTGTGGGCAACCTCTAAGCCTGTAATTGCGTGGACAGGGCAGAAGCCCGCCAGGACTGGTGACACAGTCAAGGTTTGGGGCAGTGGTGAATCGTGGACTGTTCAGGGACAAGGCGGGGTGGCACAAACGAAGGCGAGGGAAGCGGTCGAGAAGATCAAGTGGAAGCAGCCTGCTCAAGAGGAGTCAGACCATCCTCAATCTGACGAGCAGGCCATGGAGTCCCCTCACTACCCCGAACGCATTCACAATATCTACGCTGACATACGTAAGGCTGAAGAAGCTGAAACGGATGAGCAGAGTGACGCTGATCAGTACTTCGCAGGTGACTCACAGAGCGGTGCCCAAATCACTCCTGACGGACCTACTGTCAACCTGAGAGAGCCTGACAACAACAAGGCTCCCTACAGTAGCCACCACGACATCATCAAGACGATGTCGATCTGGTTCGACGTGCCGATCTTCGAGAACTACATCAGCAACCGTAAGGCCCTGGCGGTCTTCAAGGTTGCCCCTGAGATTATCCGTCGCCGCAACAAGGCAAGTGGCGACATCATGATCCATGCTCACGAAGTGGGTCACGTACTCGATAAGCGAACGAACATTGTGTCTTCGGCCCCGACGGATGCCCGGGTCTCTCTACGTGACCTTGATTACGACCAACGGGTGAAGGTTGTGCTGAAGAACGGCAGCGAGGTTAGAGGCGTGTATCGATCGGGCAACACTGACTCGATCGTGGTTGCTGTCCAGGATGCTGGCAAGAACTGGATTGACACAACGATTGCTCGATCTGACATCGGTAACTTCCGTAGTATCGGTCGTCGGATACACGAGGGATTCGCTGAGTTTGTACGGCTGTACTGGTCGAACCCTGACTACCTGGGCCGGAACTATCCTGCCTTCTCCGCTCACTTCCAGGACTGGATTGAGAAGAACCCGGAGATGGGCAAGAAGATCAAGGACATGCAGGGCCACACGCTCAACTGGATCAGTGCTGGCTTCGAGAAGCGAGTGGATGACCAGATGTGGTGGGGTGACTGGTGGACCAGCAAGATGCCCCGTGAGCTTGGCCAGACGACGTTCGACTGGGGAGTGCAGAAGGCTGGTGGGATGACCCGGTCTCTGTACACGGCCCTGAAGGACGAGAATGACGTTCTACGGGTGTTTGAGAACGAACGCCGCAAGAGAGGCGGGAAGAAGCTCAAGCCCGGTGAGACGGCCAAGGAAGTGGCTGAGGTGATGAACTACACCGGCCCCTCCAATGCCAGGCAGGCTATCGAAGGTGAAGTCTTCTCGCCCAGGAACAACCAGCCTATCGGCCCTACGTTCGAGCAGTTGGTGAAGCGAGAGGTGATCGACAATGAGATGACAGCCGAGCATGCTCAGCAGCTGTTTGATGCCCTTGAGATTGACGAGGACATTAACAAGGTTGAGATCGAATCGGTCAACATGCGTGGCATCCACAAGGTGTTGGGCTGGAGCAGAAAGAAGTACCGCAAGTGGTCGGAGTTTGCTGCTTCACTGCAAGCGATCGAGATGTGGAACAAGACTGACGCCAAGGGGAACGCAACCCCTGTGCAGCCGGGTATCACCTTGGAGGACGCTACCCAGTTCGTTGAGAAGTACGACAACCCAGTGTGGCGACAGGCAGCCTTGGACCTGAAGAAGTTCAATGATGCCATGACGTTCGCTTCGGCACATGCAGGGGTCATCTCTCTGCTGGAAGCCAAGCGGATCGTAGACTCCCACAACAACTACGTCCCCATGTACCGTCAGATCGATCAGTCGCAGAAGATCCCTAAGTCGATTGGCGGTGCCAAGCTGTTCAGCTCGACGCAGCTGTTCAAGCGTCGTCACGGCAGCGGCAACCGGATCATTGACCCGATGGTGTCAACGATCCGCAAGACGATCAAGATGTACTCTCGCAGCAACGAGGTGTACTTGACCAAGACGATTGCTGACCAGGCACTACACACGGGCATGAAGGGGCCTGGTGGATTTGTCCATGAGCTGCAGCCGAAGAATGTCCCTACTCAGTTCAACGTATCTGAGATCTGGCCCAGTATTGAGAAGATCATGCTGGAGAACGGAATCAGCCAGGAAGACCTGGAGAACATGGACCCTGACAGCCTGACGCAAACGCTCAACATCTGGCGTCCTGACCTGTTCAACAATGGTGCTGACCCGGTCCTGCTGCTGTACGACACTGCCAGCCAGTATGAGACTGACGAGGATGGCAACATCACTGGCCTGAAGAAGATGAAGCCTCACCTGTTCTGGTTCAGGCCTGACCTGTACGAAGCAGTGAAGCGAACTGACCAGGCGGTGCTGCCAAACGTCGTTGGCAAGGTATTCTCGGCCATTACGACGACGTTCCGAGCTGGTGCTGTGACGATGTCCCCCGCCTTTGCCGTGGGTAATGCTCTGGTTGACTGGATCACCTTCCAGGTGCAGCGAGAGGAAGACATCCCTGAGTACATCCTGGACATCATTAAGACCGATGCTGCTGACAGGACGCCTGAGGAAGACCTGCAGTACACAGACTTCTTGCGAGGTAACGCATCAACCAGTTTCCTGGCTCGTGAGAGGATTCTCAGCACTGGTCTCGGTCGGTCGATGTACCGAGCTGTCGGCAGAGGGAAGGCCTGGGTTCGTCCTATACAAGCGATCCTCAGCTACGCCTGGTCTGAAGCCAACTTCATGGCTGGCTTGGAGCAGGATGTCCTGGTGGCTCAGTACAAGGCAGCTGGTGGCGAACTGGCTCACTTCCAGGGCCTGGACCGTAACCTGGCCAAGGTCATCATGTCCGACCTGCGATCAATCAACGACAGTCGTCTCAAGTCCCTGGCTGGGAATGTCACCAATGCCATGCTCAGGCCTGGCGACACCATTCGCCAATTCATTGGCCTGTCTGAAGTCGCTTCACGGTTCGCTGAGTTCACTCAGTCACTAAGGAACCAGGGCTGGGACAGGGCACGTATCGCCAAAGAGGGTGCAGTGCCCAAGGCAGTGCTGATCACAGCCGCCAGGGCAGCCGCTGACGTGACGGTGAACTTCAGCCGCATGGGAACCATTGGTCGCAAGATCAACCGTGCCGTGCCTTTCTGGAACGCCAGGTGGGAAGGTGTGGACAAGGCAGTCCGAACCGTCCGCAGAGGCAAGCAGTTTGCTATCCCGATTCCATACGGCAGGAAGAATGAGGACACAGGCAGCCGAGAGACGCAGTGGATGAACATCATGTCCCAGGAGCTGTTCTGGCGGCTGGCTCAGACGATCATCCCGATCGGCCTGGCGTACTGGTTTATGTACAAGGACGACGACTGGAGGAAAGAACAACCTGTCTGGCAGGACGGACATTGGATCTTCCCTGACGAGAACGGTCAGACCAAGTATCGACTGAAGATGCCGTACGAGTGGAGCTACTTGCTGCGGATCATCACCTCGGTACTAGATGCTACCCAGGAGAATGACCCTGAGGCGATGAGCGAGCTTGAGAAGGAGCTTGGCTTTGACGGACCCATATCGGACTTTGGCGAGGGTTTCTTCAAGGACATGTTCCCGATGCCCCGTGTCGCTGTCGTCCATCCTCTCTTCGAGGTTGCAGCGAACAAGGACACATTCACAGGTCGTCCAATTGAGACCAGGACGATGCTCACGGAGAACCGAGAGGACCGCTACACAGACCGGACCAGTGAGCTGGCGAAGAAGATGGCTGGCTACGTTGGCCTGTCACCTGTGCAACTTGATCACCTGCTTGAGGGCTACTCAGGCGGGATGACTAGCAGGCTGAGCAGGGCGGCAGCTGGGGTTGGGAAGCGGTTCAAGGGCGAGAAGGTCCCTGCCTCTGAGAGCATTAGCCAGAACCTGATTTCCTCAGCTGTCACATTAAAGCAGAACTACACTCGTACTGACCGTGAGTTCTACAAGCGAATGAAGAAGGTCGAGCAGGAGATGAACAGTGCTGAAAAGCACGGCAAGGACGCTACTGACATGACCCGTCGGTTCAGCGAGATGAAGCGTTATGCCACCCTGATTGCTGACATTCGCAAGTCAGCCAAGGGCATCAAGGACCGTGACGATCGGTTTGCGATCATGCGACATGTGACCGGTATTGCCAGGGAAGCGATGGGCAAGAAGCCCCTGAAGCTGTACCCAACACCCTGGGCTGGCGGTACGGTCGCAGGAAAAGTGACTCGCCCTGTTGAGAAGTACATTGGTACATTAGTAAGGACGTTCACTGCCCCACCGTATAAACGTAAGGCTGGCGAAGCGATGGCACGGTACGAGAAACGCCGCAAGGAACGAGAACTGAAGTCCCAGTGGGCTTTGCAGATACTGAAGAGGACTGGCCTGAGTCCTGAGGAACTGGCTGGCTTGTACACAGGCCACATTAAGAAGGGTGCAGGATCGACCAGGCGGTTCGGGGATCGTGGAATTACAGCGTTTGGACGACGAATCAACCAGCTGCTCAGGGTTAAATTCGAATGAAACTAGCACTATTGATACTCGCTACAGGGGCACTGGGTCGAGTTGGCATGGCAACCGCAGTGAGCGAAGCAGGGGGCGTTATGGACGGAATAATTGGCAAGTTAGTCACCGAAATCCCCATGATTTGTGCCCTGATCGTACTGGTCAGGATGTTCTTAGGGCACTTGGGTGAACAGCGAGCAGATCACAAAGAACTGCAACAGGAAACGATCAAAGTTACAGCGGAAGCCAACATCGTATCACAAGGTGTCAAGCAAACATTAGGCGAGAGTTCGCGGGCACTCGACAGGCTAGACCGAACTCTAC
>Ga0255049_10000042_pt1 | contig 68226 bp, 55 predicted proteins | sample JV7_2_3_MG_FD_183615 | JGI IMG/M metagenome (GOLD analysis project Ga0255049, IMG submission 183615) | Seawater microbial communities from Jervis Inlet, British Columbia, Canada - JV7_2_3 | ecosystem: Environmental > Aquatic > Marine > Inlet | place: Canada: British Columbia | collected 2016-10-06 | reverse complement strand
CCTTCACACTACGAGACTGCCAACCGAAGGCACCGATCCTGTGGTGACCCCCGCATTGGATCATCTTTACACCAAGGCAATCATTGACTTGACCGACGGCCCGGTAGTGGTCGAACTTCCTGACGTTGAAGCGGACCGTTACTTCTCCATCCAGGTTGCGGATCAGGAACACTACACAATCTATGACGAGATTCATCCGGTCGGTAAATATGCCTTTGTTCGCAAAGGAAAGGATATGGAGGTGCCTGAAGGGGCAACGGTGATCGAGAGCCCTGGCGACTACCCGCATTTGTTTGTCCGTGTACAAGTCAAGAATGTGGCGGACATGGCGAATATTCCGCCAATCCAGGAAGGCATCAAACTCGCCGCTGCAAGCAGCAATTCATCTCTGACGATTGAGAATCCGATTCAGTTCACGCTTGATACGCACGATGTGTATCCGCAGAATCTCGAATTCCTGACGCCCGAAGTGGACTTCGACCACGACGACTATCTACGCGTCAGCAACTACATCGGTGCTGTGGCCCCCAAGTTCAGCGTTACCGGTAACACCGGCATGTTCGGCCCGATTGATAGCGAGGAAGCCCACAGCAATGACGCAGAATACCGAGCGGGAGCTATGGTGGGTCATCTCGGATTTCCTGTTCATCACGCTTACTACGCGCCCTACTTCACGAACTGCAGTGATGAAGTCCTGAACGGCGACCAGGCTGAGGTGTTCACTTATCCCTACGAGCCGGAAGGTGTGGAACTGTTTTGGTCGGTTACGCGATACAGTGCCTTAACTCGAAATACGCTTCCCGACAAGAATGATATCTTCAATGCTTACAACACCGAGCCGGATGCCGAAGGAAATATCACGGTTACGTTCAGTATCGAGAACCCTGAAGATGGCACCTACTGGATGCCAGTCAATGCCGGGGAGCCGTACTACTTCGTAGTGAGATATTACAAACCGAATATCAGCGATCTTCCCGGGAAGCCGTGCAGCTGACGAGCCGAGCCAACGGCCGCAAAGACATGAAAGCGACCGATAGCGGCCGCTAACATAGTCGCATCGATCGATCAGACCTTACTGTGAATTGGTCCGAATACGATCACGCACTTGCTTAGGCTTCGTTGCCTTTTGCGGCAAAGTACAGGCCCGTGGCCAGCATCAGAAGCTGAAACTCCATACCGCCATTCATTACGTTGAAACCGTTCTTAGCATGAACCATCGCGATGGCGCCGATCATGATTACGATCACGATCAGGCCTCCGAGCCGCGTCAGAATTTCCTTACCGAAGGCGCCGGCGATCAGCGCCACGCCGCCCGCAAGTTCGGCAAGAGCAACAGCCCAAACCATCGGCACCGGCATGCCCATGGCCTGCGAGAAGGCGTCAACCGGGAATTTTCCCCATCCGTGATAGATGAAGGTAGCCGCGAGCGATAGTCGAAGTCCCCAATGGACATGCGGTGCGAGCGTTTTAAGAAAGTCCATAATGCTCTCCTCTTCTTATTTATTCGTACCGAAGCGTACACGAAATTGAACGCTATGGCCCTCGGCTCTCCAGGTACAAACGTCGGCACGGGTATGGCGAGACGGTTAGTCTACAGGTGCCGCCCGCTCGCACCCCCAATTATGACGCCGCCTTGAGCCCCTCTGATATCTGACCAGCAAACGCAGCATGATGTTGGAAGCTCTCCAGAGGTGTTACTTTCCATTTGCACAACGCCCAAAAGGGTATGCTTTGCACTAACTCAGTGACCTCGTCATTCGATGACGCCTCCACTATGAACGCGGCGGCCCTCTCTCCGGACAGATTTCCTCCAGCCAGGATCTTCTTCTGCTCAATCAGTTTTGCCAAAACCTCCATGCTTGGTACGACGGCTTGATCTATAACCTGGGCGAATTCCTTGGGCGCTGAAGCGCCATTAGCGATGTGGTCAATCCACTCTAGTGTCACCAGATATTGCATAGCACACGCTCCTTTCGTTAAGTTTGGCAGCCCGGCGATCCTGGGTCCTTCGGGAAGCCTGCCACTACGGTAGTGTGGGTGCTGAGCCTTGGCTGTTTACTAAAGTGCATCCTAATGAAGACCGCTGCCTCAACCCGTTGACTTGCCCGAATTTTCGTTCTCAAACAGGGCGGGTCGATCAATTACACAATTCCCACGATATCCTTATAGTACAAATTCAGGATTTCGCTATAGGCTATTTCCGAAGACATTTGAACGGCAGCTCTTCCCGATAGCAAACATTCAGGGCGTTAAGCTTTGAGTGAAATTAGGGACTGTTTTCTGCCAAAAGCAGTCGTCCGAATCAACGCACCGCTTCCTCATTCAATACGAGGCGGACCTCTTCACCCCCTTGAGAGAAAACGGCGTAGTTGGATCCGGCATCCACGACAGCCCAGCCATCGAGATCGTCTTTCGCGCTGACACGTCGACTTGAATCGTCGTGGCGGTCACTGAGTATCATTACGCTGTCACCACCTATTTTTACGACGCCGCTTAACTGCCATTTTTGCCTGAGCTTGTCACCCGCATCGACCATCACGGGCTCATCGGGCAATGCAATATCGGCCAGTTCAGGAGGTGCCGTCGGAAAGCTCTCTGTCGCTACAGCGGGCTCGAGCGGTGTCGCAATATCTACGTCTCGCGGGGCCGCCCACCACCATAGCGATACAAGCAATAGTGCCGTCGCCGCCGCCGGAATGAGCATCGCTGTACGCAACCCGCTCCTCTTTTTCATCGTTGCAGTTTCTGCTGGGCGCAGCAGATCGCGAGGTGTAAGTGGCATCGCCAAACGGTGTTCCAACCACTGCGTTACCGTCTCCCATTGCGCCAGATCTTTACTCACCCGGGAGGGTTGCATCTCGTGAATTGAGCGACCACTGCTTGCGGCCCGCACATAATTCTGGGTATCTCGAAAGGTACCGACGACCGGTATGGACAGGCGGGTCAGAAAACTTGTCAACTGCTGGTAGGCAACGGTGCGCACGTTGACTCGGTTGGCGACCACGCCCAAACGTCCATTACGCCGACTGACCTGGGCCACGAGCAGCAGATCTGAGACCAAGCGTGCTGCCGCATGTGTATCGAGGTCTGACGGCAACACCGGGACGAGAATCGCATGAGCGCCACAGGTGTAGTCAATCAACTGACGGCCGGCGACCCCCGCGGGCGCATCGATTACGGCAAAGTTGATGTCCTCGGGCACGACGATGTGCCAGTCCCCGCTCGCATCACGGGCCGACTTAGATACCGAAATGCCATGAATCGGAGGAAGCTCGGCCGGCCGGTTTTGCAGCCAGCGGGTAGACGATCCTTGTCGATCCATGTCGACGAGCGCAACCTTGTGGCCGGTGGACGCAATATATCCTGCGAGATTGAAAGCGAGCGTAGTCTTTCCGGATCCCCCCTTCGGGTTCAGGACGACTATTCTATGCAAATCTGCCGAGCCCTTGAATCTCAACATGGTGATACACCATCTGGCGTCTCGCTGCCGACCGCTATTCAATTGCCAAGATACCGGTCAGCCACGCGTCGCGATACTAGCCGACAGTATAGTAATTCTTTGAACCCCTGAATGAGGTTCGCTCTTTTCAGCATCAGCCGTTCGTTCAGGCGAACCGTAATCCTCAGTCGCATCCGAGTTGCAAATCGTATATCACTCTGGGTATTCTTTTTTCAGTAATGCGATCAACTCTTGGGCATCTGCCACCAATTTTGGCATCTCGACTTCTGCTCTTGGTCTAATTCCATAATAGCCGCCCAAGACCAGGTAGCCGTGACAACAACTTTAATGTCTTTCATGTCGTCTGTCAGAAGGGAGAGGTTTGTGTCCTTGTAGACGTCATGAATCGGGGAGTTAGGGAACGAAAAGGACTCCAGTTGATCAACCGGAAAATATTGATACACGCCGGGATAATTCATGTCGATTACGGTGCCAGCAAGTTCTACGGATTTGGTGCCTACTGCCCGGTCGGAATCGAAGTCTCCCTCCAGGTGATAAGTGAATGCTTCATATGCAGAGATCTTCTCTGCAAGATGTCGATTCGTCATTTGCCGCAGTGACCCAGAGCTCTTGATCTGTTCCAATGCAGTCCGGTTCCAAGCGTAGGGCCGGTAAAACGGCGCCCGCATGAGATAGAAAAGGTCGATATTCCTCAACTCTTCAAAGGGTCTGTCTTCTATATAAGCAGCCAGGGCGTCGATCTTGCTGATCAAGAGATCGATTTCGATCCTACTAATCTGGGCCATGTCCAGATCTCGCTGTAAGTCCTTGATCAGGGCATGGGCATATTCGGCAATCTGCCGCTGCTCAATACGTTCCTCATTCCAATTGTTGATTTGCAACGCAATGAGAATTCCGAATACCACCAGGATCAATTCGCCAACAGCATATCCCAGGTATTTGCGAGTGATCTTGCCGAGCAAAATTTCCTCTCTGATTCTTCTGAAGATCCGGAGCATATTCAGACAGTATAGGGGATACGGGCGTTGCCCGAGCAGCAGATGAAAACGCGATAATCGACCCGGCACCGATGTCCGCTTTGTCAGCAGCAGTCGTTCAACAGTTTAACACCTGGATGGCGGACGACGCTCTCTGGCCATTCCGAGCCGTTTCCCTGATCGATGACTCAGCGTATATGACAGTGCAGACTTATCTACTCAAAAAATAAACGCGGCCCGAAGACCGCGCTCAATTGATCACAAAGCATCATTGGTAAGAATTCCACCGTCATGCCTCACAACAACGACCCTACCGTTGCCAGACGTAATTGCCCTGTGTGAACCGGAGTTAGTCGCCTGTTCCTCCCAGGTCACTCCGTCCTGGCTGATCAACATGATGGGAAGGTCGCCTATGACTACAATCCAGCTATCGGTCGAGGTAACTCCCAGAAGCTGATTCCCAATGAGGTTAGAAACCTGAGTGGTCCAGGTTGTGCCATCATTGCTGGTGAGGATTAGACCACGGTTAGTCTCTCCCTTTCCCACCGCTACCAGCTGGCTTCCAGTCCAGGTCAATGCACTGAGTTCTGCAGCGATGGGCGGGTCCTGAGTCGTCCAGTCTATTCCGTTATCGCTGGTAGCAATTACGCCACTGTTCCAATAACCGCCTACAGCCACAAACATGCTGCCAGTCCACACAACATCCCAAAACGGCTGGGCACTGGAAGCGGCCAGACGGTTGACCCAAGTGCTGCCATCAACACTGGAGGAGATGCCGCTACCCACCGCCACAAACAGGGCGCCATTCGAAGCAATCGCCTTGGCATCGCAACAGCTACCCAATTCGCTCCAGTCAATGGCATCAGTACTGGTTCTGATAACTCCTGAATCGGTTACGGCAACGAACTGACTGCCAGTCCATAACGGACTGCCAGTCGATATGATATCGACGAGGGCATCAACATCAGGCGACCGGGAAACGCGAGTAGTCCAGGTTATGCCATTAGGACTGGTACGAACAGTTCCGAGGCTCGTGCTACCGCTCGACTTTCCGCCAACGGCCACGAATTGGTTATCATTCCAGACAATGGCGTTCAGTTGCTCGGCGACCCCTGAATACTGCGACGTCCAGGTCTCGGCATCCGGGCTGGTTACAATTATTCCGGCAGTGCCTGCAACGATATTTTGACTGCCATTTGAAGCCGCGCTAAATATCACGCCAGGCATTGGTTGATCTGCAATCGGTGTCGAGTCGATGACCTGCCGCGCCCAGGTTATGCCATCATCACTGGTGAAACCGACTGTATTTTTCCACAGTCTTGTGGAGTCAGTGTACAGGGTGCCAGCCGTCAGGAACTTGGTGCCATCCCAGGTGACACTGGTTAATTTCTCCGCCGGAGACGTTGCCTTGCTGTATCGCGTGGTCCAGGTCACACCATCAGGAGTGGTTTGGATGTAGCCGTCACCAACAACAACGAACTGACTGGCATCCGCGGCGACACTTGTAGCACCCCAGGTATATCCCGCATACGGCCTGCTCTGTCTGGTCCAGGTCACAGCATCCGGGCTCGTGTAAACATAGAAATTGGACCTAATGGCCATATACATGCTGCCGTTCCACGCAATACTGACCAAGTTCAGGTTTGGGGTATTTATTAAGTAGACGCTTCTCGAAGTCCAGTCAACGCCATCCGGGCTTGTATAGGACACATCGTCGTAAGTACCCGAAGTGCTGCGGCCTACTGCCACGAACTGACCATCACCCCAAATAATGTCATTCAAATCACGGTCTGTACCTGCACCTGTCGATTGAGCGACCCAGTCTATGCCGTTGTTACTGGATATGATGGTGTTGTTATTACCCACAGCGATAAATTGACCGTCATGCCAGACAATGCCATGCAAGTTTTCGAAGGTTCCGGAATTCTGAACCGTCCAGACCTCGCCCAAAGGACTTGTGATGACGGTGCCATGATGGCCGACACCAACAAACTGAGTTCCACTCCAGACCATATCCGCAATGGCATTACCTTGTGGTAGGGGACTGGCCCATTTCCAATCCGAAACTGTGCCACCGCTACTGGTGGTACAGGTCACAATGACATTGGTCACGTTGGCGCCCGAGATGGTGCCGCTACGATTGGTAACGCTGCAAGTCTGGCCGTCTGGCTGCGTACTGACTGTGACCACATAAGTGCCGCCATCATTAACGGCTGTATCAAAGGTAAAGGAACGGTCCGTATCGATCACCAGGTCATCCGCCGCGCTGTTTTGCAGCGTCACCGTACCCGCAAGCCCGCTCACGGTGCCACCAACTGTGTAGGTTGGGATATCAACACAACTCACACCAACATTGGTGACATTGGCCCCTGAGATAGTGCCGCTACCATTGGTAACGCTGCAGGTCTGGCCTGTGGGCTGCGTGCTGACGGTGACGGCATAGGTGCTGCCATCGTCCACGTTCGTGGCAAAGGTGAAAGATCCGTTCGTTGCCACAGTCAGGGCATCTGCTGCGTTGTTTTGCAGGGTAACCGTGCTGGTTAGTCCGCTCACCGCGCCCCCTACGCTGTAGGTCACATTATCAACACAGGTCACACCAACATTGGTCACGTCGGCACCCGAGATTGTGCCGCTGCCGAGATAGGTCACGGTGCAGGTCTGGCCGTCTGGCGGGACACTGACCGTCACGTTATACGTGCTCCCATCGGGGATTTTCGTCGGGAACGTGAAGTAAGCACCCGCAGGGGTCAAAACCAGATCGTCCGCTCCGTTGTTCTGCAAGGTCAGTGTGCCGGCTGCAAAGCCGGTAACCGCACCACCCACGCTGTAGGTCAGGACAGGGAGCGCCCCCACCGGCGTCGCCAGCCTGGTGGCTGACAAGGGCCCCTCACCTGATGCGTTGGTCGCCGCAACCCGGTAGTAGTAGTTGGTACCATTGACCAGACCGGTATGGTTAAGCCCGGTAGCGCTGCCTGCCGCGATACTTGCATCCGAGGCGAGGACACCGCCGGTAGTGTTCCAGTAAACCGTGTAACTGGTAGCTCCGCTGACTGCGGTCCAGTTGAGCGTCACCAGTGTGTCGCCGGCGAATGCCTGCAAGCCCTGTGGCATGGCGGGCAAGCCTGCTGCCGGTGCCTGCGGGATTGCAGAGGCCTCGTTGGACAGCGACCCCTCTCCGATTGCATTCACTGCCGCAACTTTATAGTAGTAAGTCGTGCCGTTGGTCAGGCTTCCAAAGTTAATCACGGTGCTGGTTAGCCCGCTGGTCCACGCATCGGAAGTGCTTACGTTGCCGGTGGTGTTGTAATACACCTTGTAACTGGTAGCGTCGCTAACCGCGCCCCAAGTGAGGGCTACCAGTGTGTCGCCACCAACGGCCTGCAAACCCTGGGGTGCGGCGGGGAGGCCACTGCCGTCATTCGCGGTGACAACGACTATGTCGTAGTTGATGACTGTTCCGTCAGACACAAGCACGCCGACGACGTATGAGCCAGCAACATCTGCAACAAATGATGGCGCGACTGTGAATCTTGACGCAAGCTGGGCACTACTTCCTGTGGGTGTTGATACGAAAGTCCAATTGAAAGTGAGTCCATCTCCATTCGCGTCAGAACTACCAGCACCACTCAGAGTTACCGTGGCTCCCACTGTCACATCATGGTCTGCCCCGGCATCCGCGATTGGGGCGGTATTCTCGGGAACGTATTGCGCAATCGCATCCCTGAGTCTTTGTACCGCTGTTTCCAATGACACCAGAGTTATGCCCACAGCGGCTTCAAATTCTGCCGCTTGCAGTGAAAAGTCGAGATCTGCCGGCAGAGTCGCGACCAAGGCATCATCAATGACAATTACGCCATTGTCGGGCAGCAGGTCTGAGTCCAGTGACTGCAAAAGGCGGGCAAGATTGATCGCCGCCAGCCCATCGTCAGGAAACAGTAAGAGCGGACTAATGATGGTATATGCAACAGGGATCGGTCCAAGCTCGTTCGAGCCAAGCCAGAATGTAATATCATCGCCCCCTGGGCAGGTAAATTGCCCATCGGCAGTCGTTTCGCCCGACGTACCGGATGAGCAGGTGTAATCCAGGCCCAACACCAGGTCATCGACGAACAGGCCGGTAAAAAGGTCTACACAGCTCACTTCCACATTCGTCACATCGGCAGCGCCAATGCTGCCCGCAGCATTGGTGACGGTGCAGCTCTGCCCGTCGGGCTGGGTACCGACTGTCACGGCATAATCATCAGCATCGGTCAAAGGAGTTGCAAACTCAAACGCGCCGTCCGCGGTAATCACCAGGTCGTCCGCCGCGTTGATTTGCAAGGTGAGTTGGTCAGTCAGGCCGGTGACGGTACCACCGACAGTATATTCTGGGGGAGACCCATTACCATCGAACCAGTTACAACCAGTTATAAGCAACATCAGGAAACTTAATGAAACCATGACATTGTTTCTTAGATTGCGTGCGGACATGCCTTTCCCCTTCACCGGTTATTATTATTGGCAACTCGGCGGTCTTGGGGCCTTCGGACAGAACGTCGCGAAGGACGCGAGGACCCGTAGCTTTGCGTCCCTGACTTTGGCCAGGTTTGCTTTTGTCGGATGTGACTACGGTTTATGCATGGGTGACGGAATAGCGTCAATTCGGGGATGTACATACTTTTACATAAGTACGCTTTGTCGATGTCCGTTTTGTCAGTAGCAGTCGCTTCAATTAGCCACGATCGTGGCACTTGAGAGGTTGGTCTTGCGTGTAAAGCCGTCGTTCGTACAAGATCAAATATTGATGATCAAGCCTGGCCGAGTCCGGAAACCATCTCTCTAATCTTGCATACCGTTCGCCAGTTACGGGCAGTCGCCGGAACTCCGAGGCACTTCTCCATCCCGCCGGCCAGTTTTGAGCGCCCGACACCATCAGGCGCGTACATATAGGTTGCCGAGTCGGTCAACAGAAACTTCTCGCCACCGGACTTGAGCTCACCCATCCGCGTTGTGTTCGCACTTGTTGCGGGCTCCCGCAGAAACCAGACGTGCACAAATTTCGGTTCGGAAGCTTCTGCCAGGAACGGGCTTGCCTTGGCGACAGCATCAAATTCGCCTGCCGTCAGTACCATGATCGACGGTCTGAACCCGAAACGCGAATCGATCGCGGTAGCGATTAGATCCGGCAACTCTGCCGCATTGCCCTTATGCCTGAAAACGGCATTGCCGCTCTGGATGTAGGTCGCGACATCGTCACAACCGAGCTTCGCGAGCAGTTCACGAAGCTCTTCCATTGGCAGGATATTTTTTCCACCAACATTAATGCCACGCAACAGTGCAACGAATTCCGTCACAGGGCCTTACAGTGTCAGCGCGTCTGCATAGGCGAATAACCCGGCTGATCCACCGGTATGCAGGAACACGATTTTCTGACCTTTTGTGAATCGACCCTGGCGAACGTGGTCGATCATGCCCGCGAGTGCCTTGCCGCTATAAACGGGATCGAATAACAGGCCTTCGAAACGAGCCAGCATGAGTACTGCCTCATTCATAGACTCTGTCGGCTCACCGTAACCGGGACCGATGTAATTGCAGTCGGCAATGATGTCTTCGCGAGCAACACAGCCCGGAGCACCAACAAGCTCTGCTGTATCAACGGCCAGGTCGTAAACACGTTCTTCCTGTACGTCTTGCGGCGCATTCACACCGATGCCCAGTATCGGAAGATCGCTGCCACTGCCTCGCAGTCCAACCGCCAATCCGGCGTGTGTCCCGGCGCTTCCGGTCGCGGTAACGAGGTGATCGATCGACAGACCTTGTTCGGAAAACTGTTCGAGTAGTTCGATGCCGCAACCGACGTAGCCCAAAGCACCGACCGTGTTCGATGCGCCGCCAGGGATAATGTAGGGTGTGCCACCCTTTGCACGCACTTCTTCTGCGACCGCCTCCATCTCAACATCGAAGTCCGTCCCACCAGGATGCTCACGCAGCTTCGCGCCGAAAATTCTATCCAGAAAAACATTTCCAGAGGTCGTGTATGTTTCGCTGGGCTGTCCAATGCGGTGTTCAAGTAACACTTCGCAGGCCATTCCAAGTTTGCACGCCGCCGCAGCCGTTTGCCGGACGTGATTGGACTGGATCGCTCCAACTGTAATGATGGTGTCGGCGCCCCGTTCGACAGCCTCACCCATCGAGAACTCGAGCTTGCGGGTCTTGTTGCCACCGGTCGCAAGGCCCGTGCAGTCATCTCGCTTGACGTAGATGTCCGGACCGCCAAGATGGTCACTGAGCCGCGGCATATGCTCCAACGGCGTTGGCAGGTGTGCGAGTGATACGCGTGCGAATTTTGACAACTGCATGATCTATTCCTTGTTAGTTACTGTAGTTCGTCTTTGCCTAATGCTATTGCAACTGTTTTCCTTGCGAGCATATCGGTCGACGATATAAACGCTACGTCGAACATTGATTCATCCAGCACCAGCGGGAATTCCGTGCACGCTGCGATCAGAACTCTTGCGCCACGATCAACCAGCTGATCCGCCAGATCACGCAACCCCAACGTAACCTCCCGCGACCGGTCGCCGCCTTTGATTTGCTCGACAAACGACATCGCCTCCGCAAGCTCGTCCGGGGTCTGGGTAATTACCGGTCGCCCCGCTGCCGCCAACGCCCGCTGATACAGCCCGGCGGTGAAGCAACCTGGTGTCGTCATCAATCCTACGGCGCTCGCATCGTCACTGTTATGCAGCGCTCCGCGCACCGATTCTTCGACAATACTGATGAACGGAATACTGACCGCTGCTTCGATGTCGCTTTGCCACGCGTGTGCGAGATTACACGGCATTACAATAAACTCAGCATCCATCGCTTCCAGTCGTACGGCAATAGCCGCTATCGCCGGCCCGGGACTCTCGCCTTCCCCACGCATGGCCGCTTGCCGGCTCGGAATTCGGGGGTTGTTCTCGACCACCATGCGCACGTGGTCCTGATCCGTACTGGCCGGCGTCACCTGCAAAATCTGCGACATAAAGTCCACAGTCGCATCCGGGCCCATACCACCGATTATTCCAACAAGTCTGTCTGCTACCGCCATCAACGTGCCGCCAATCGAGAGTGCGGCGGATATCTTACACTGCTTACTCCGGGCGGTGACGAGTTTGAGTGTGCTGACAACTTGACGTAGATTGCATCTGGCCATCTGGCACTACAGGAAACTCGTATGAAACCCCTGCCTCCCGATCAATGGGACCCATCGTTGCAGCACGTTATTGACGACATGCACGGGCGTCCGATCCAGATTCATTGCCTGTTGGCTAATCACCCGGCATTGCTGGATGCGTGGTGGAACTATCGTATGTATTCGGTGAAGGGTGGCGACCTGGAGCAGCGAGAGTGTGAACTGGTCATTCTGCGCGTCGCTGTGCATATGAAAGCCTGGTACGAGTGGGCGGCCCATGTTGATCGTGGTCTCGCGACAGGGTTGACGCTTGCCGAGATTTATCGTGTCGCCGAAGGGCCTACCGCTTTAGCGTGGAACGACAAGGATGCGGTGCTACTGGATGCCGTTGATCAACTCATTACCGACCACGCCATTGACCCCACGACCCGAACGAGACTCGAGACGTTCTTTTCCGAACAACAGCTTATGGACATCATCTCCCTGCAAGGGCTGTACCTAACCATCGCCTGCATGATCGGAACGTGGCCCGTTGAGATCGAAGAACACGTCATTCAACGCTTACCCAAAGAGGTCACTGAGGAATCGTTTCGAGACCTGCTCTCAGCGGCGAACAGTCACTGATTTTATTTGCGCATAGACCTTGTCACCTACCTGCAGCTCTAAGCGCTGTAGTGACCGTCTCGTAATACGAGCGACGAGACAGTCGTCGCCTAAACTCAGCCTGACGAGTTCCGCCGACGTAGTTTCTGCTGCTATCGCTTCGATAGTTGCGGGAAGAATATTTAATATAGTGCTCGACTCAGCAGGGCTCCGACTCAGGCTAATGTCGCTGGCACGGATCCTTAGTCTTGTCCTTGACGAGTCATGACGCCCCGGCACCCAGATCTCGCCGCCTGAAAACCCGAACAAGGTCAGATCGAATTCATCGTCGTAACGTGATTGCGTTGCGTTCAGAACCGCTCCGGCGTTGCGACCCCCCAGCTGTGGCAAATCGATGCGTGCCAGCATAGTCTGCAAATCACCCTCCGCAACAATCTTGCCATCGTCAAGCACAATCAGGTGATCGCTTAGTCGGCAAATCTCATCAATGTTGTGACTGACGTAAATAATCGGTACCGACCACTCCGCGTGCAACCGGTCGAGATACGGCAGGACCTCGTTGCGGCGGCGCTCATCCAGTGCCGACAACGGTTCATCCATGAGAATGAGCTGCGGCGACTGGCACAACACGCGGGCAATAGAGACCCGTTGTGCCTCACCGCCAGACAGATCAGCGACCGAGCGATCCAGCAGGTCATTTACTTCCAGTAGTCTCGAGACCTCATTGCTGCGGTCTGATGCATCCGGGTTTCGCCGCATGCCGAACTCGATATTCTTTCGAACCGAGAGGTGCGCGAATAATTGCGGCTCCTGAAAAACATAACCGATGCGGCGCTGATGCACAGGCTGCGTGGAACCATCTTCCGAGCGTTCAAGGCCCGCGATACATCGCAACAAAGTTGTCTTGCCCGACCCGGACTCGCCAAAGATACCGGTGATACCGGTCGTTGGAATTTCAGTGTTCACTGCAAGGTGAAAGTCGCCCTTCTGGATTGAATATTTGAGCTCAACGATGCTCATCGTGTCTGCCAACGACGGTTTATCAGGAACATGCTGAACAACGTGACGAACGCGAAAACGATCAGTGCCAGAGAGAGCTGATGTGCCGAGGCGTAGTCGAGCGTTTCGACATGATCATAGATCGCAATAGAAACAACGCGTGTTTCGCCCGGAATGTTACCGCCAACCATAAGCACGACGCCGAACTCGCCGAGGGTGTGAGCGAACGCAAGAACGATGGCGCTTACGAAACCACGAATCGATAGCGGCACGGCAACGGAAAAGAATGCGTCCAACTTCGAAGCGCCGAGTGTCCACGCTGCTTCCAGGTTTCTTTTCGACAACGACTCGAATGCGTTCTGCATCGGTTGAACAGCAAATGGCAGGCTATAAATGCATGAGGCGATGACTAAACCCGTGAAGGAGAATGTCAACGTATCGCCAGTGAGTTTTACCCACCAGCTGCCTATGGCACCGTTTGGGCCGAGGACGATCAGGAGATAAAAGCCCAATACTGTTGGCGGAAGCACGATCGGCATCGCCACGATTGCCTGTACTGCCGGTTGCCACCTCGATTGTGTCTGCGACAACCACCATGCCAGGGGAGCGCCAAGAATAATCAGGATCGCCGTCGTGACGAGCGCCAGTTGCGCAGAAAGCCAAAGGGGTCCGAAGTCCATCATTCAGGAACAGTGTAGCCGCGATGCTCAAGAATCATCGCAACTTGTGTTGTTTGTAAGAAGTCCATGAATTTTCGTGCCGCGTCAGCGTTACCTGACCCACTCAACAGAACCGCCTGTTGATTGAGAGCCAAGTGCATGGTCGGCGGTACATTCCAGGAACAGCTCGCAGTGACTGGCAACCTACTCTTCACTTGTGACATCGCGATCAGACCCAGTGTCGCGTTGCCCGTCACGACGAACTGCAGCGTCTGTGAAATATTCTCACCGTATGCGATGCGACCCTCAGCCTCATCGTACCTGCCGATAGCGTGCAGAAACTCCTTCGCGGCAAGGCCGTATGGCGCCGTTAGCGGATTGGCTATGGCGAGTCGTCGGTAAGATCCTGATTTGAGTGCGGCAAGGCAATCCTTGTTCTTCAGCGCGCTATCCGCCGACCACAACACCAGCGCACCTGTCGCGTAGGTTATGCGCGATCCCTCAACGGCAACGCCGGCTTCTTCAAGGAGTTTCGGCCGCGCCGAATCGGCCGCGAGAAAAACGTCGTACGGCGCGCCGTTGACTATCTGCGCATAAAGCTTACCCGTCGAACCGGAGCTTATGCGGACCGGGATTTTAGTGGTTGCCGTAAACTCGGTCGCGATTTCATTTGCCGTTACCTGAAAATTGCTCGCAACGGCGACAGTCAGACTTTCGTCCGCGAAGGAACTGGTGGATACCAGGGAGGCAAACAGAAAAACTGTTCGAAGTGGGCTCACGTTGACAGTCTAGCAGGCGAGCTCCGCTTTCTTTTGCCGGCGAAACTTGTGCAGAAGGGGCTCGGTGTAGCCGTTCGGCTGATCACACCCGTCTAACACCAATGCACAGGCGGCCTGGAAAGCGATGCTACTGTCAAAGTTGTCACTCATACGTACGTATGATGCATCACCCTCATTCTGGTTGTCGACGACTTCTGCCATCCGCTTGAAGGTCTCAAGCACTTGCTCTTTGCTGGCCACTTCGTGCAACAACCAGTTCGCAATATGCTGGCTCGATATCCGCAGGGTTGCGCGGTCCTCCATCAGACCGACATGATCGATATCCGGCACCTTGGAACAACCAACGCCGTGGTCGATCCAGCGTACGACGTAGCCCAAGATTCCCTGCGCATTGTTATTAAGTTCGTCTTGAATCTCTTCGGGAAATAGCTGGTCTGGACACACTAATGGCGGGGTCAATATATCGTCCAGGCTTGCCAGCTCTCGCTTTGCGAGTCGTTCCTGCACTTTGCGAACGTCGACTGCGTGATAGTGCATCGCGTGCAGCGTCGCCGCCGTCGGTGACGGCACCCACGCACAATTTGCGCCGGCCTCCGGGTGCGCCTGCTTGGTGTCCACCATTTGCTTCATTTCATCGGGCTTTGGCCACATGCCTTTACCAATCTGCGCCTTGCCCGGCAAACCACAACGAATACCAACGTCGACATTCCAGTCTTCGTAGGCAGTAATCCAGGGTTGCGTCTTGATGACTTCTTTTGGCAATACAACACCTGCCTGCATGCTGGTATGAATTTCGTCGCCGGTTCGATCCAGAAAACCCGTATTGATGAAAACGACGCGATTTTTCACCGCGCCAATGCAGGCCGGGAGATTGACCGTCGTGCGACGCTCTTCGTCCATAATGCCGACCTTGATCGTGTCGGCCTCCAGCTCAAACAACTGCTCGACGCGGCCGAACAAGGTATCGGTAAAAGCGACTTCATACGGGCCGTGCATTTTTGGTTTGACGATATAAATACTGCCTGCACGACTGTTGGGAAGCCGTCCCTCGCGCTTGCGGTCAGTCAACGCACATGCTGTTGTAATGATCGCGTCGAGCATTCCTTCGAACACTTCCTGACCATCGGAATCCAGAATAGCGTCGCTGCTCATCAGGTGACCGACATTGCGCACCAGCAACAAGCTGCGCCCGGACAACACGAGCTCGCTGCCATCAACGGCCTGATAGATTCGATCTCTCGCGAGAGCACGAGTCGACTCCTTGCCGCCTTTGGTGAAAATCGCCTCCAGGTCACCCTGCATGAGACCGAGCCAGTTGCGATACACGCCAACCTTGTCCTCGGCATCAACAGCGGTAACGGAGTCTTCACAATCCTGGATGGTTGTCACCGCGGATTCGAGAACCACGTCGGCAACATTGCCCGTCGCTTCCTTGCCGATTGGGTGATTCGGGTCGATCTGTATCTCAATGTGCAGGCCGTGATTCCGGAACAGGTAACTGCAAGTCTCGCTCTGTTCGGTACAAGCGACGAACTGGTCCGGGTCTTTCAGGCCATTGGTTTCGCCATTCGCTTGAGCTGCGATAAATCGACACCCGTCATCAGTGTGATCCAGGCCATACGCGTTCACGTCCGAGTGACTGATGCCATCCAGCGGCAGCGCTTTATCAAGAAAGTCGGTCGCGTAACGAATAACCGCCGCACCACGGGCAGGTTTATAAGCGCCATCGCGCTCCTGCCCTTGTGTTTCGGGAATAACATCTGTGCCGTACAGGGCATCGTAGAGGCTGCCCCAACGGGCATTGGCGGCATTGATCGCGAAACGGGCGTTGCTAACGGGCACCACTAGCTGCGGACCTGCGATCTCGGCGATCTCCGGATCGACGTTCTGCGTCTCGATCTCTGGAAAAACGTCCGATGGCTTCAGGTAACCGATCTCGGTAAGAAATTCGACGTACTCAGCATGCTTCCAGTCATTACCGGGTCTGGACGAATGCCAGTCATCTACTTTCGCCTGCAGGTCGTCGCGAATCTTTAGCAATTCGCGATTGACCGGAGTCAGGTCATCGATGATGGCCTCGACCCCACTCCAGAATGTCGTGGGGTCGAACCCAATGGCCGGCAGCAGTTCGGTTTCCACGAACTCGTGGAAAACCGTGTCAACACTTAGCCCACCAATATTCCGTCGTTCATCTTTTGCCATTTGATCTACCGTATCAAAAGGTCAAGCGACAAACTGTTCCTCTTCGGTGCTACCGTCAAGTGCTGTCGTCGATGACAGGCCTGCCATAATCGTATTTTGAACTGCGTCGAAATATCCGGCGCCAACGAAAGACTGGTGCTTGGCAGCACGGAAACCGTGCTTCTCGTCAGCAAATTCCTGCTGTTGCAGCTTGGAGTAAGCATACATGCCGTCTTCCTTATACGCACGGCACAGATTGAACATACTGGAATTCAGCGCGTGCCAGCCGGCCAGGGTGATGAACTGGAACTTGTAGCCCATCTTGCCGAGCTCCTCGCGGAATATCTTCATCGTGTCATCATCGAGGTTTGCCTGCCAGTTAAATGACGGCGAGCAGTTGTACGCGAGCAGTTGGTCCGGAAATTCTGCATGGATCGCATCGGCGAAATTTTTCGCCTGTTCCAGATCCGGTTTCGACGTTTCGCACCAGATCAGGTCTGCATACGGCGCGTAGGCCAGACCGCGTGCGATCGCCTGATCCATACCCGGAGTTGTACAATAGAAACCTTCCGGTGTCCGCTCGCCTGTTATAAAGGCGTGATCGCGTTCATCCGAATCAGATGTAATCAGGTTAGCTGCATCAGCATCGGTGCGGGCCAACAGCACCGTCGGGACACCGCAAACATCGGCAGCAAGTCGTGCAGCATTGAGCTTGGCAACAGCCTCATGCGTCGGTACCAGGACCTTGCCACCCATGTGGCCGCATTTCTTGGCTGATGAGAGCTGGTCTTCAAAGTGAACACCGGCGGCGCCCGCTTTGATCATATTTTTCATGAGCTCAAATGCGTTCAGGTTGCCGCCAAAGCCGGCCTCGGCATCCGCGATGACCGGCGGAAACCAGTCAATGCTGTCGTCGCCGTTGAGCGCGTGAATCTCATCGGTGCGAATGAAAGCGTTGTTAATTCGCTCAACCATTTTCGGCACAGAGTCGACCGGATACAGACTCTGGTCGGGGTACATTTCGCCGGCGCTATTGCCGTCGCCCGCAACCTGCCAACCAGAACAGTAGATGGCCTTGAGGCCTGCCTGAACCTCCTGAATGGCCTGGTTACCAGTTAACGCACCGAGTCCACATACCGGGTCTTCCTGATTGATCAGGCGCCAGAATTTTTCACTGCCGAGGCGAGCCAGTGTGTGTTCGATTTGAACTGTGCCGCGAAGCTTAACGACATCCTCAGCACTGTAGCTACGGGTGATTCCCTTCCAGCGCGGGCTGTTTGCCCACTCGTCTTCAAGTTTCGTGATCTGCTCTTTAACTGACATGACAATTCCTCTCCTGGGCGCCTGTGTTTGCGCTATACTACTCGCGAGATCGTTAAAATTTCACAACGAAAATTTTACACTGTTAATTTTACAAGGACAGCGCCATGGCACTACACCTCGGACTGAAACGAAAGGCCCATTTCCTGGGCACCAAAATCAAGAGCTTGCGCAAACGCAATCATCTGACGCTGGAGGATTTATCGGTACGCTGCATTCAAATTGACGCCGAGGCCGGGCCGTCCGTGTCCTATTTATCGATGATCGAGAACGGCAAGCGCGTGCCGTCCGAACGACTGCTGCAGATCATTGCTGAAATCTTTCAAAAGGAAACGAGCTGGTTTTTCGATGAGTCACTCGATGGGGAGGCCATCGATACAGCACCAAGTGCGGCAGTGCGCGGCATGCCGCTGGAACCGGGCTTCCTGTTTTCCGACAGCCTGCTGCAATTAGCCATTCCGGAACTCCTTGCACAAACAGGCACGACAGGACGGCAATTTGCACACCTTCTCATTCGCGCGCACCAGGAGGCCAGTCAGAACCGCTTCCCGGACATCGAGCGTGCAGCAGAGAGCATCGGCAAGAAGCAGTTTCCATTGAGAGTCGAGGATGTTTTTTCGATCGCCAATGACCTTGGTCTTCAGATCGAATGGTTCGACAGGAATTCATTCAAGGACAAGGGCGATGCTGAAGCACCGCTCAATATGCTCGTGCGCTCTTTTTTTGATGCGCCAAATAAGGTGTACCTCAATCGATCTCTTGAGAAGAGTCCGTCCCGGCTCAAATACGATCTCGCGAATCACATTGCGCATATGGTTTTGCATGACGGCGACGGCGCTCGCGCACCGCAAGTCTCGGGTGGCCGCGTCAGTGGCCGCCGACATGATGCCGACACTGAGAACGTTGATGCCAAAGACGTGCTATTCGCGTGGCGAGATTTCGAGTGCAGCTATTTCGCCGCGGCGCTGCTCGCTCCGAAAACGGCCTTCCGGCAATTTCTGGCCAAGCACTCCTATGCGATCGATGCCGGGGATAAGATTGACCTGACTAACACACTGGTCATGCGGCGCATGCCGAGCGTATCGCCATATCCGCACTGGCACTACTTTGATGCCTATCCGCCTGGCAATCTTCGTGCCGTTTATCGAGGCAATGGCATTCCGTTACCGTGGGGCAACATGACGATGGTGTCGGACCCTTGCCAGCACTGGGCGGTCTTCAGAATGCTCAATACGACTTCGAACAAACCCTCATCACAAATATCCGTATTGCGAAGTGGCGATGACAAGCGCCTTTATTGCTGTCAGTCGATCCGCAGTGAAGACGCGGCTGGAAACCCGCATGTATTGTGTGCCGGCGTGGATCTCGCGCCAGCGCTGGCTGCACAGAACATCGATGCAATGAAAACGATCGACATGATCGAATCCAGCTGCAATCGGGGTGGTGGTTCGGCGCCCATTCCAATCGAGGCTCGGAAACAACTCGAGAGCATCTCGAAAATCCTGAACATCGGCTGGATCGAGGACGGTTGCGACAAAGATGCGACTATTATCTGTCAGCGCAGCTCCAACTGCCCACGCGACAAGCATTGTCTCGGCAAGCAGCAACCGAAACTCAAACCGAAAATCGACGAGATTCGCGACTCAATCGTCGCTGGCTAGCGAGCGCCTGAACTTTCTCATGCCACCGATCCAGCGATCGTAGTCACCGGTTTTTCGCTGTATGTAAGCCGTGACCTGCGGGTGCGTCAGAATCATGAAGCGGCCTTCCAGGGCCTGATCGATAATAATATTGGCAACCTCCTCTGCCTGCATGATGCCGTCCACTGCATTACCGTTAAAACCACCTTCCGTTGCACCCGAATCGTCCTCCATGCCGATCAACCGCGTCGCTACCGCCTGGGGACAAACGACAGATACTTTTATGCCTTCGTCGCCATAATCGATCGCGAGCGCCTCTGTAAATCCCACCGAAGCGTGTTTTGTCGCTGAATAGGCTGCGTCTCCGATCTGACTGAGCAGTCCCGCAGCTGAAGCAATGTTGACGATGTAACCACCACCGCGCTGCAGCATTCTTGGAATCACTGCGCGAGCCGCATAAACCTGCGCCATCACATTCACATTCCAGCTGATACTCCAGCGGTCACCAATTGGGTGCATTCCACCTTCTGAAGAAATCGCGCCGCTTTCGCCATCACCAAAACCCACTCCCGCGTTCGAAATGAACATGTCTATCGGCCCAACGTCTGCCTCGATTTCATCAACAAGGCGCACCATTGCCGCTTCGTCACTAACATCTATCTGCTTCGCAACGCCACCGATCCCGGTTGCTACGGTCTCCGCAGCGTCGCCTTCGATATCGACAACAACAACCTTCGCACCATCGGCTGCAAGTCGGCGACTAAGCGCGCGGCCGATACCATGGCCTCCACCTGTTACGACGGCGACCTTGATGACGACTGCGCTCATCGGGCATCCAGAAACTCTATAGCCTGCTCGAAGTAACTTGTGCCCGGCATTTGCCGATTGACGTTTGCAACGCTGACGACATCCGTATTGGTCACTCCGGCTGCCTTGTACACAGCAGCAATTCTCTGCATTTTCTGTCGGTCTTTATCCTTGGATCCACACATAAATATGTAGCGATTTTTGCGCACCAGATCGATCTTTGGCGGCTCATTGTCGCCCCACGACAGCGCATCGCCGTAGAACAATGCGCCCTTGAATAATTCGGGCCTGGACGTCGCCAGCATCGCCGCCACGTGTGCGCCGCCGGAATAGCCGAACAGGTAGTAGCGGTCAGTATCGATCTTATAGTCACGCTCCAAAACGGCCTGAGCGAGAATTGCCCTCAACATGCGCTCGTTAATCGGTTTTTTGTCGCCACCATTAATGAGCCCGATCCAGATGATATTGTGATCCTCCAGAACGACATTCCACTCTTTCTTACCTCCGCCCCACTCCGCAAATCCAATAAACAACATGACAGCAGCCGGCTTGGCCGGATCATAGTTTTTCGGCACAGACAGTTGCCACGTTAGCTTTTCGTCGGGTGGGAACACCGATGCGATTGCATTGGCACCGTCTGCACCCAGCAGCTCCAATGGTGTTATCGCCTTTCGAAAATAGCCTGTGCGCGGACCGTCCTCACCCCAAGCCAAAGGTGTCATCACAAGCAACATCAAAATCGCAGTTGTCGTTTTTTTCATGTCATATCCGATCTTTAATAGTGTAGTACAACATAGCCAGAACCATGCCGGGATAGCGAAGTAGCGTGCCGCCCGGAAATGTATGGGTCGGCAAATTTGCGAACACGTCAAACCTGTCAGCCGTTCCTGTGATTGCTTCGGCGATGACCTTGCCAGCAAAGCTCGCCGTAGATATGCCATGCCCTGAATAGCCCTGCCCAAAGTATACATTCGGCTGCAGCCTGCCCACGTGCGGCAATCGATTCACGGTTACCGACAAGGTACCACCCCAGCCGTAATCTATAGCAACGTCTTTCAGTTGCGGAAATAATTGCAGCATGTGCGGGCGTACGAACTTCTTTATGTCTCTCGGAAATCCGGCTCGGTAATTTTCGCCACCACCGAATATCAGCCGATTGTCGTCCGACATCCTGAAGTAATTCACGACGAAGCGAGTATCGTGAACGCCGAAGCGTCCATTGATTAGTGCCTTGGCGCGAGACTCATCCAATGGCTCGGTCGCAATCATGAAGTTATTGACCGGCATGATCTTGCCGGCCACTCGGGGCTCAAGATCGCCCAGGTAGCCGTTGCAGGCGAGCACCACGAAAGGTGCCGAAACGGTGCCACTGCTGGTTTCGATCTTCGCGGGATCAGTGCGTGAATACTTGAGGACACGCGAATTTTCGTAGATTCGCACACCGGTTTCGGCTGCAGCACGGGCGAGACCCAGGGAGTAGTTAAGTGGGTGCAGCGTAAGCGCTTCTGAGTCATACATGCCCTCAAGAAAGCTGTTGCTGGCAACGCGGGCACGGGTTTCCTCGGCATTGAGTGCCGCACAAAATGGATAGCTGTATCGCTCCGCCAGCACATCCGCTAATTCTCTGGCCCAACCGACGTAGCGCTTTTTGTGTATGCCAACCAGCTGACCACGCTGCAGGTCACAAGCGATGCCGTGTTTGTCGACACGATCGCGAATTTCCTGCTTCGCCGCCTCCGCCATGTCCCAAAGCTGTTTGGACCTTTCCAGGCCAAACATTTCTTCAGTCTCTATTACTTCTTTGCGCTGGCCGCTGCCGACCAGGCCGCCGCAACGACCCGATGCGCCAAAACCGACGCGCTCCGCTTCGAGGAGAACCACGTCCATGCCTCTCTCCGCGAGATTCAGCGCTGCCGACAAGCCCGTGAAACCACCGCCAATCACACAGACATCCGCTTGCCGCTCACCCTCAAGAACCGGGTAGTCACGCACCCCGACCGCTGTCGCAGCGTAGAAGCTGTCCGGATATCCAGTCATCTCGCTCATATGGCTGACTGTGGCCGAATAGGACTACCGTCAAAGAACCGGCTCAAGCGTAATGGCGACAAATCGATACCTGTGTCTTCGCCCGTCAGCATGCCGGCGATAGCCTTGCCAGCGCCTGGCCCGAGGCCAAAACCGTGACCGCTGAAACCTGTCGCCACATGAAATCCCTGGACACTATCAATAGAGTCGATAATCGGCACGACATCGGGTGACGATTCGATCGTGCCGGCCCAGCTTTCAACAATGGGTGTGTTCGCGAGCTGCGGGAACATGGTGTCCAGATTTCGCCGCATGCCTTTCAGTACCGACGGAGTTGGGGAGGGGTCGAGCACGCGCATTTTTTCAAATGGCGTCGGCTTATCAAGGTCCCACACTTTGGGCGTCTGCCACTCGTTGATGAAGTCTCGGCCGAAAGACAGACGAACGATTTTGAACTCCTGCATCAATGCCGGCAGGAACTTCACAAAGTAGCGAAACGATGCTGGCGTCACAGGATGCTCGAGGACCGAGCCGTGAGCAATAGTGTAGCCACCGTCCTCCCGACGACGAATTCCGAGACGATCGTCAAAGACATTGCCCTCCAGCACACTCTCGCAAGGGGCCGTTCGGGCGACAGTGCCGCGGACCCTTAGTTGCGGAACGTTGATTCCCAGCGAGCGACAAAACATTGACGTCCAGGCGCCAGCTGCACACAAGACCGTCGACGTTCGGATCGTGCCGTGCTCAGTGACAACGCCAGACACAGCTCCGCCAGACGTTTCGATCCCGCGTACCGCAAACCCGGGCAACACAGTCGCGCCGCTTCGTTCCGCCGCACGCGCAATAGCCGGAGCTGCTTTGTGGGGTTCTGCTCGCCCGTCACTCATCGTGACCATCGCGCCTGCCCAATCGATCGCAGAGCCGTGCACGTGTTGCTTCAGTTCCGATGCGTTAATCAACCGCGTATCGATCTCGTAGTCTCGGGCAATGTCCACCCAGTCTTCAAATGACTGCAGCTCTTTGCTTGAATTTGCTGTGAAGAAACAGCCGCCACGAGTGAAGCCGACGTCCTCACCGGTTTCGTCTTTAATACTCTCCCAGATACGCATACTCTCGAGCATCATCGGGATCTCTCGTGTGTCGCGACCCTGAACCCGTACCCAACCCCAGTTTCGTCCTGACTGTTCGCCAGCGATGTGTCCCTTTTCGCACAACACCACATCCACGCCCTGCCTGGCGAGAAACCAGGCCGTGGAAACGCCGACAATACCGCCGCCGATAACTACGACATCTGCTTGTGCCGGCATCTTCTCTACTGGCGGTATGGGTTTTGTCCAGGTGCTCGCGACAAGGTTTTCTGAGGTCTGTGCGGTCATTACGCTATGTTACAGTCTGCGGCGATCGGATTGACAAAAAATAGCAGCAGGAAGCCAGAACCCAGCGTGGACAAACTCGGAACAATTCAACTCAACAAGAACGCAACGATCGAGTTCCGGCGGCTTTCCACGGGGCAGACAATCGCCGTGGTCGATGAATTCCTGGCTGCGCCGGATGATTTGCGATCCCATGCCGCGGCACAGGCAAGTGAGTTCTTCACGCCCGAGAAAAGCTACCCGGGTGTCTTGCTGGACATCGACGCACACGCGATGACTGACATATACCGGTTCATTCGATTTGAACTGGGACCTCGCTTTTCGTTTCTTCGTGGCGGCGCCCAATTTTCATCGATGCTATCGATGACAACCTTGCAACCCGATCAGCTCTCAAGTCTTCAGCGCCTGTGCCACAGCGATCCACCGGCCACAGGAAAGCGGGCGAATTTCGCCTTCGTATTGTATCTCTTCAAGAACGCGCAACTCGGCGGCACGGGCTTTTACCGCTGGAAGGAGCGAGAGGCGATCACAGAGGCGACCACTTTGGAAGGTGAGGATCCCGAAAAAGCACTCACGTTTTTGAAAGAGCGCTTTCCGACCTTTAACGAACCGCCCTGCTACATCACTCAATCAACTGAAATCGCCGAACAGCTTGACGTCGTACCAGCGAAATATAATCGGCTGATTTTTTACTCAGGTGATATCCCCCACAGCGCCCAGATCTTGTCACCCGAGCTCTTGTCGACCGAAGTAAGCGATGGACGACTGACGCTTAACTGCTTTGCCAGCGTCCGTCCGAAGTACTAGTGCATGCAATATGACGCGATCATAATCGGCGCTGGTCATAACGGCCTTACGACTGCCGCGTATCTTGCAAAAGCGGGACGCAAGATTCTCATGCTTGAGCGTCGCGATATCGTTGGTGGTTGCGCCGTGACTGAAGAGGTTGATCCGCAACTAGCGCCAGGTTGCCGGGTGTCGACCGCCTCCTACATCGCGAGCATGTTGCGACCCACAATCATCAAAGACCTGAAGCTCAGTTCGTATGGTTTGAAAATGGTTGCGTGTGATCCGGGAGTGCAAGCTGCGTTCGATGATGACGATGTCGTCGGCTGGTGGTCGGATGAACGGAAGATGCGTGCAGAACTGGCCCGCATCGCACCGCATGACGTTGAGACATTTTTTGAGACTGAGGAAGAACTCAAGAAGCTTGCTGCATATCTTCAACCGTTTTTCCTGGAATCACCTCCTGATCTGAACGCAAAAGGTATCGCGAAAATTCTGCAAGCGTGGCGAATGTATAGACGCTTCGGTGGAATCAAGAGTGACGAGGTCAGCGGACTGCTGCGATTCCTCACCGGCTCACTTGGCGACTTCCTGGATCAGCGATTTGAATCGGACAAATTGAAACGCCTGATTCTGTCGAACAGCCTTTACGGAAAGCACGGCGGTCCGTATCAACCGGGAACCGCTATGGGTTTGTTATTTCACCTGCTGAGTGGCGGCGATGCCGAGCAACAAGCCTGGCAAGGTCATGTTATCGGCGGCATGGGCGCGATTACGCAGGCGATGAAGTCGGCCTGCGAAGACCTGGGGGTCAAGATCCGAACGGGTGTGTCCGTGAAACAGATCAATGTGGTCAATGGGACCGCCACAGGGGTAACGCTGGATGATGACGAAGTTGTTGCCGGACGACTGGTTGTGTCCAATGCCGATCCAAAGCGAACCTTTCTTGCACTGGTCGACAAAAGCGAGCTCGATGCTGACTTCCGTCGCGACATTGAGAACATTCGCATGGATGGCCCGGCTGGAAAAGTGAACTTCGTATTATCGGAAGAGCCGCAGGTCAACGGCATGCCTGCAGATAGAAGCAGACATGAACGCTCGCTGTTCACGTTAATACCAACTCTGCAAGAGGCAGAGGATAATTACAACGCGTGCAGACGTGGCGAGATCCCGGAGCGTCTGTGGGTCGATTGTGTGTTGGCATCAAATGTTGATGACACGCTCGCTCCCGACGGACGTCACATGCTGACCTGCTTCGTGCAGTATCTACCGTACAAACTAGCTAAGGGCAGCTGGGAAGACGAACGCGAAACTCTGGGCGATCGAGTTACAAAGCTAATTGGCCAGTTCGCACCGAACGTGCCCGGATCGGTTGTCGCAAGGCGCGTGATCACACCACCCGATCTGGAAGCACGATTTGGCATAACCGAGGGCAATATTTTTCACGGCGACATTTCACTCGAGCAGATGTTCTTTATGCGTCCGCTGCCGAAATGGTCGCAGTACAAGACGCCGATCGAGGGTTTGTATCTTTGTGGAGCCGGCACACATCCAGGCGGAGGTGTAACAGGCGCCCCCGGTTACAATGCAGCTCATGCGATATTGAGGTCCAGGTAATTCGGTTTCCGCGAACAAAAAAGGCGAGCCAATGGCTCGCCTTCCTGTCTGTCTATCGTACCGGTAAGCCCGGACTAACAATTGCTGCTCTTTAGAAGCTACCGCCGATTTCAAACCGGCCTGCTGCAAATGTCGAATCTTCTGCCCTGCCCATGCCGTCCATATCCCAGACGTTGTAACTGGCTTTGATAAATAAGCCACCGATGAAGTCGTAACGAAGACCAGCGCCTGCTCCATAGCTGAACAGGGTGTCGGAAAACGTCTCGTAGAAATTCTGGCAGATGTAGCCATACCACGGATGCCACCAGCAACCGGTCTGCGGAGGTCCATCCACTACATTTGAGTCGAAATTGCTCCAACCCAGCCCGGCTTCAAGAAACGGTGTGAACGGTCCCTCGAATAAATTGAAATTTCCTTTAAGACGACCATTGAACTGTGACATTTGGTGGTCAATAGTGAGATCCGGAAGCAAACCAGTATCGTCAACAAGCACCGCCTTGTAATCAGGCTCCAGAAACTCGAGGTCCATGCCAAGTGACAGTTTGTTGGTGAAGTTATAGGCAAAATTGATACCCCAACCTGTCCTGCTATCCATCTCCAAGAAAGACCCGCTTTCACCGCCAATGGTCTTCGAATCCTGAAAAACACCGGAAACTGACGCTTCCCAAGTGCCCGCGCGGTTGCCTTGCGCAGTTGATATACAGGGTAATGCGATGAGCAGCATCGCTAAGGTTAGTTTTCGCATTATATTCCTCACTCGTATCGTTAATTTGATGATCGCATTTTGGCGGGCGCCATAGTACATAGAACGGGTTCCTGTGTCATGTCGATTGTCTCAATCGATGCAACCGACCTTCGTTGCCACAGATGTCCTATTTCTATAGAATCCCGCCAACTCGAGGTTCTGGAGATTACCCATGACGAAAATCAAACTTGTATCCATCGTGGCGCTGTTGCTGGCGGCTACTATCAGCTGGGCAGCAGACGAAGACCCGGCAGCTATGAAACCATCGTTTTCCGCCAGTCAATCCATGACCGTCACAGCAGTGATCGAGGCCATCAACCACGAAACTCGAGTAGTGACCGTACGTAAACCTGACGGCGAAGCAATCACTTTTACAGCAAGTGACGAAGCCCGAAACCTGGGTCAGGTGGACGTTGGCGATACTCTCGTTGCCGAGTACGAGGAAACCGTATCCATTGTTGTCATGGAGAATGACGGCATGGAAGCCGACACAGCTGAGGCCTCTGGTTTGGCCCGTGCGGAAGAGGGTGGAATGCCAGGAGTCGCGGCGATGGAGGCAACGGTAGTCACCGCTACCGTTGAAGAGATTAATCTGGAAAAGAACACTTTCAAGTTAAAAGAGCCCAACGGCAAGGTCAGCGAGTACGTCGCACGGAACCCACAAAACCTGAAACTGGCCGCGGTTGGCGACCTCGTAGTTATTACGGTCACCAAAGCTGTTGCGATAACGGTCGAGAGCCAGCCAGCTAATTAGGCTTCGGCTGGCTCCGTTTCGTTTTTAGCCCGCGTGGATCTCGTCCAGTGCATCATTGCCGATATTTTCGACTGCTGAGGTGAGCGCCTCTGCATAACAACGCCTCGAATCAGTCGCATGCAATCGAGAGCCAAGCGTCGGATCCTGCCTGCTGTTGCAGACCGTTACCGCTGCGCGCTGCAGACGTCGATACAAAGTCTTCACGCCAGCGTCAGTATCAACGTTGAGGTCTTCATAAGACACCGTGATCGAAACGTCTTCGATCTGACTCGGTGACGCTGCGACCACAACCATCGGCATACCCAGTCCGATCGCAACCAATAACGCCATTCCTTTTTGTAAACTCTTTCTCTTCATCTTCCTCACTCCTCATCTGCCTTGCGCAGGAAATTTAATCAGGTCTTTGTGTGGACCTTGATTCTTAGATGCGCTCTGAGCAAAAATGGTTGCGATGATTATCAAAACTCATAATTTCACGGCGGCTGCCGACTACCGGCCACGTGCAAGTAACGCTTGAGCATTTGGAGGGCACCCTATGGAACAACTAACAATTCAAGTCAGAGGATCGTCGGCCGATCCGTACGAGCTCACCTTCATAAAAGACGGAGCTAGCCTGACTGCACTCTGCACGTGTCCCGCTGGTAGTTTTGGTGGGTCCTGCAAACATCGCGTAGCTATTCTTGACAATGATGCTGGGGCAGTAGTCGACGATGACGCCGGAAAAGTTGCGGTCGTTGTTGAGTGGCTTGCAGGAACCGACGTTGAAACTGCGCTGCGGGAGATGCTGGATACCAGCGCAGACCCGAACGCAACAAAGGCGTCGCTGGCAGCCGCAAAGAAGAAACTCGCCAGAGCAATGAACAGTTAGTACGGGCGCTGCTTGCTTAAGTACAACCCCGAATTGACGATGCTCGCTGTCAGGCCCATAAAGAACAGGTGGACTCCGCTAAGGTAATTTTCGCCTGCGGTTCATTTGCGTCACTGCAATGGGAGGAACCGACTGATGAAAAGGCTCCCTGCACTTATTGGGATTATTGTCGCCATCATCGTCGCTGGCACGACGTTCGCCGAGGTAGAAGTTAAAGAAGCACCGCTTACAGAGCAGCAGGCTGCCCTCATTGATGGCGAAAACCTCTACCTCGAACTTTGCGCCGTGTGTCATGGAAAAAGCGGCACAGGTGATGGGCCAGCGGCCCCTGCAATGACGAAGCCGGTACCCGACTTGACCATCCTCGCTGCAAGCAATGATGGCGAGTTTCCCCGCAAAACAATCGTGGACTCCATTTCCGGAGAATCTCGGGTTATATCGCACGGAACGATCGATATGCCCATTTGGGGCCAGGTCTTCGAAGATGCTGCTCGAGCCGATTGGAAGACATTTCGCCGTGAAGGTCAGGCGAAACAACGTATTTACAACCTGACCGAGCACCTGGCAACGCTTCAGGTCGAGTAAGCTCAGCCCTAAGGCAAGGTAGACTTTTGGGCTGGTACTGCTGACAATCGTCGGCGGTGTATTCATTTGAGCAGCCTGTGCCAGCCCACATCTATTTTGACCTCGACGGCACTCTGACGGACCCGTTCGAAGGTATTAGCAAGTGCATTCTCTACGCGCTCGACAAACTCGGGATTCCACACCCGTCGGACGAGTACCTCCATTCGTGTATCGGCCCACCGCTGTATGACACGTTTCCGGAGATGGTCGGCAAGAAGCTAACACTCAAAGCTATAGACCTTTATCGCGAGCGCTTTGATGAAATTGGTTGGCTGGAGAACCAGCCTTACGACGGCATGCACGATGCGCTCGCAGCAGTTGCCGATTCAGGATGTGTGCTGTTTGTTGCAACCAGCAAACCGCGTATTGCAGCGAAGAAAATTGTCGAGCATTTTGAAATGGGGCAGTACTTCGAAAGGGTCTTTGGTTGCGAACTCGATGGAACACGAGCGAATAAGACTGACCTCCTGAGTTTCGCGATCGACGAGAACCCGAGCGCCTCAACCCGCATGATGATCGGAGATCGAAAGCACGACCTTATCGGTGCGATAGCTAACGGTATCCAGCCTATCGGCGTGTCCTACGGGTATGGCTCATCGACAGAACTTGATACGGCAGGAGCAACGGCGATCGCTGCCGCGCCCTCTGATCTTCCGGAAATTATTCTCGATAAGATGCGCTGATCAGAGACGCCATGGCACTGATGTGTTCCGGTCCCATACGACAGCAGCCGCCGACAACTTTTGCGCCTGCCTCAATCCACGCACCGGCCGCCGCCGCGCAGTCTCCCGGTGTAACCGTACCCAGCCAGTTGTTATCGCTAACGTTGTAAGTTTCGCCTGAGTTCGGGTACGCCATTGCAAATTTGTCTGGCACAGCGGCGCGCAGCTCGCCAACCAGCGCCGCTGCGTACTGCGGTGGTGTGCAGTTGATGCCAACAGCAATAACCGACGGATGGTTTTCGAATAGCCTCGCTACGATAGCTAGCGGTGTACCGTCGTTAATATGTTTCTGATCACGACATGAGAAAGCGATCCAGGACGGCGTTTTGCAGTCTCGCAACAATTCAGCCAGAACCTCCGCTTCTTGTAGCGAGGGAATCGTCTCCAGGGCGATAACATCTGTGCCAGCATCATCAAACAGTTGCAGGCGCGCGCTGTGGAAATCTCGCAGCACCTGTGATGAAACACCATAGTCACCGGAATACTCGGAACCGTCATGCAACGTCGCGCCATAAGGACCAAGGCTCGCCGCAATAGCTACGTCAGCTCCTGCTTCCTTGCACGCACGCTTTGCCAATGCAACGGACAGCAACATCAAAGCATCCGCTTCATCATATGGTATTCCCTGCTTTGCAAAACCTTCACGGCTCGCCTGATAGCTGACCGTCGCCAAACACTCGGCACCGGCTGCGAGATAGGCATGGTGCGCAGCAACGATCGCCTCAGGATTAGCCTGCAGCATTGAGGCCGACCAAAGCTCGTTACCGATATCACAGCCTTGCGCTTCCAGCTGAGTCGCGAGACCGCCATCAAGCAGCAGCGGCTGCTTACGTTCGAGGAGTTGGATAAACTTCGAATTCACTTGCAACATGTGTGTCAGCTTACTACTGTTCAGCAACGATTGTGGAGCCGCTGATGACCCGAATAATTGTCCCCCTGATTCTAATTTCGCTTGCGGCTGCTTGCAGTCAATCTGATGACGTACCCATCGAGAGCAACATCAATTTGATTGTTCGCTGCGGCGTAATGATCGATGGGCTGGCGAAAAATACGGTAGACGACAAACTGATCGTCATTCGTGATCAACGCATCAGTGCGATCCTCCCAGGTGACGATACATCGATGCGGGATGCGCAGATACTGGATCTGAGTGATCACACCTGCCTGCCGGGCTTGATCGATATGCACGTGCATCTCGACGGACTGCCCGAGGACGCCGACGATTACACGATCTACCTCCGGCGCACGCCGGATGACACCCGGCAACTCGCCGAAGAGCTTGCAGAAATTGTGCTGAATGCCGGATTCACGACGGTACGAAACGTCGGCACTTACAAAGCGTGGGTGGCCCGGGACCTCAGAGACGAAATCGACGCGGGCAATATCGCCGGCCCTCGAATCAGGGTAGCCGGTCCGTACCTGACCATTCCACACGGCGGTGGCGACATGTACATACCCGGAGTCGATGACAGCGAAATTCCCGGCTATTACCGCATGGGCGTCGCTCGCGGGGCGGAAGAATTCCGTGCTCGAACAGAGGAAATCGTCGCTGGTGGTGCAGACTTCATCAAGATAATCGCATCGGGTGCCGTGTTCGGACATGGCAGCACACCCGGCGCACCTGAAATGACCTTTGAAGAAATAGTTGCCGTGGTTGAAGTCGCTGACGCCGCTGGAATTAAGGTTACGGCTCACGCACATAGTGCGGAGTCCATCAGGGATGCGATCCTTGCGGGAGTTAGCTCTGTAGAACACGCATCCCTCGGTGATGATGAATCTGTGGCCCTGGCACTGGAACATGGCGTCGCGTTCGTCATGGACGTATACAACGGCACCTACACTGAAGAGATCGGTGAGGCTCACGGATACGCCGAAGAGTTTATGCGGAAAAACGAGGAAACGACGGAAGCGCAACGTGAAGTCTTTCGCAAGGCTCTTGCCGCTAACGTGACGCTATTGTTCGGCACTGATCTTGGCGTATTGCCTCACGCCATGGGTGCTCGTCAGTTTGCGGAAATGGTGAAGCACGGCATGCCGCCAATGCAGGTGATCAAGTCCGCAACATCTCTCGCCGCCGAGCATATGGGAGTCGCAGCCGATGTAGGTGCACTTGAGGTCGGACGCTATGGCGATTTAGTTGCCGTTCGCGGCAACCCGCTGGAGGATATCGCCGTCTTGCAGAATCCAAGTGTTGTCGTCAAAGGCGGGGCGATCGTTAATCGGCAGAGCGCGCAAGCCACGACGGATGCTCATACAGAATAATCTCGACTTCGTCGCCGGGATTAATGATCCCGGCCACGTCGACCACACCGACGACGCCTCGCAGCCATTTGGACGCTTTCGAAAACGCCGTGTTTTCCAGTGGCGTACCGGATCGCGTCTGCATTGTTTCAGCGAGCTTGGTGCCCATGTCGAGACACGGCGGATTGCACTCTGCGACCATTAATTCAGCGCCAGACGGAAAGCGCAGGATTGTCCCCTTGGGCAGGCGTGACAGCTCCTTAACCCCCTCAAGACAGAGGTTTGCGCCGAGGGCGGTTGCGGTCAACGGCTCGGCAAGGTCCATCGCCTCCTGAATCTCAGCCAACTCCTCAACAGAGACTGCGGACCATTGTCGCTCATTGCGGCGCACGGTTCCTTTGGGCTGCTTATCTCCGGCCCAGGTCTCTCGCGAATACGAACGGTGGCGATCGCCAACGACACCATCGAGCTCAACAATGATTGACGACTGCTCATCTTTCGAGAGCTGATCGCTGCCACCTGTGTGAACTGAAACAACGGTTGCTGTGATGGTCTTCATACAATCCAGGACACTACACTAGTTCTCGTTCTCAAGTTCTGCCCAGATAGTGCGCACCCAATCCCGGATTTGCAAAGACTCTTGCCAACGATCCGATAATTCGTTCTGATCGCCGTCCGTTATCGCGTACGGCGGCGGACCGAGCTCGCATAGAAAAACGAGTGTTGCATCATCGTCATTGCGCTTTCGCCACTCGCGCATACCCTGCTTCCACCAGCCCTTGAAAATCACCACCCATTCCTGGTGTTGTGGAAAATTGATCTGTATCTGAACTTGCTCGCGATTCGCGATGCGGCCCTGAAAACAGTCGGACCGTTCCAGCACTGCACTAATGTATCCCTGATCACGTTCGGTAACAGGTGAGCGCAATTCGCGATCAACAACGAAGTGCGAAAGGTCTGCGCACAATCGCATCTCCGGTACGAGATCCATCAGCTGCAACGTAAAGTAAAGATCATTCAGCAGTCCATCGCGATGCGTTTCAAACAACATAGGCATGTTGCGATCGCTGGCCTCGCCGATCCAGCGGCGTACATCGGATACTGCATCCTCCGGTTCGATCGGCATAACGCCGCTAATGACGTTTACCATGCACGCGTTCATTTCAACCGCGAAATCGAGCAGCGGTGCCATGTCGTCCGGGTCGTATGGAAATGCATTCACCATACTTCCAAGACCGTGCTTGCTAAACAAATGCGCGTATTCACGACACTCGGGAATCTCTGCCACAGATGGATCCATGCAGGCACCATCGAATCCGGCATCGGCGATCATCGCAAATGACTCTTCCATGCTGCGCTCGGGCAAGCTCGGGTTGCGCAGCTCCATGCCCCAGAGAGACTGGTAAATATTAAGTTGCTGCACGTAGCTCCTTTCTGCGATCCCGCCCAACGACCAACGCGTCGACGGCAACTGCCCCGTCCTTGTTCACGATCACCGGGTTCACGTCGACCTCCGCCAGAACATCCCGCAATGCATGCGCCATGGCGGAAAATCGCTCCGCCTGCTGACAAAATGCGTCAACGTTGACTGCAGGAGCACCGCGAACTCCATCAAGAAGCGGCCGCAATCTCATTCGGTCTATGCAGCGACGCGCATGCTCAGCATCGAAAGGCGGTAGCGCGAACTGCACATCATTAATGGTCTCCGCCAGAACACCACCGAACCCAAGCATCACAACAGGTCCAAATTGTGGATCGCACTTCAACCCAAGAATCATTTCAACGCCCGACTCTGCCACCCGCGCAACCAGCACATCATCGCCGAGTCGCCCCCTCATCAGCGAATACATCTGCCGCAGTTGGTCTTCGTCTGTAATTCCGATGATGACACCGCCCTGATCCGACTTGTGCAGCAAACCGGGCTTCGCCGTTTTCAGAACGACCGGGTAAGCACAACTCTTCGCTGCTGCCAAAACTGCATCTTCACCAACTGCCGCCAGTGGTGAAGATGTTTGCACACCGAAGTCAGACAGCATCAGCAAAGAGTCCAGCTCACCCAGTGCTTCACCGGTTCGTAACCTGTTTCGCCAGCGCTCCACAATTCTTTCATCTGGTGCTGCCCATGCGCTTTGCCCACGCAGCAGAAAATCCCGGTAGGCGAATAACGCGTTCGCACCTTTCAGGAATTGCGTGACACCGTCCAACACAGGAAAGCCTGCGTGTGTGCTCGTAATCACCGCATCATCACAACCCGTTCCCTGTGTTGCCGATACCAGGGCCACGGGCTTGCCGGACTCTGCTCGCGCACGTTGCATGTAGGTAAGGTAAGCCGGATATATTTTTCCAAACGGTGCCCGGTCATGAACTACGACGCCCAATGCTGCACCCCGATCCTGCATCATCAACGTAAGACTGCGCGTCATTTGTGATGACGCATCCGGGCCACCACGACTCCATGCGTCCAGGGGATTGATAGCTGGCAGCTCAGGGTCCAGAACCTCTTCAAGCTTTTTGATCGTCTCATCGGTTAGTTTTGTCACTGGGACTTTTACATCGTCCGCCAGATCAACGAATAACTGCCGTTCGCCACCAGAATCATGTAACGCCACAAGGCCACCCGCACCGACGGGGTGTAGTTCTGCGAACATGATCAACAGGGTCGTGAATTCATCCTGATCGCGTGCGCGCTGCACACCGTAGTGATCAAATAGCGCCTCATAGGTCGCATCATCGCCGGCCATAGCGCCAGAGTGGGAAACCGTGAGTTTCGCCGCTTCTTCGGTTCGGCCAACTTTAAGTGCGACGATCGGTATTCGACGCTGCGCCGCTTTTTGCAGGGCGGCCTGGAATCCCTCCGGGTTGCGTGCTGTTTCAACAAACAAGCCGACTACACGTGTTTCGGGAAGCTCTAGCGCAAAGTCGAGATACTCGTCCATTGTCGTGCTGAGTTCGATTCCGGTCGAAACTGCGAGGTTGATTCGCACCCGTTCTTCGCAATCAATAATGCCGGACATACCGGAACCGGACTGGCTGATCAAAGCAACGTTGCCGGGTGCCTCGTGTGCTGCACTATCGAATCCGCAAGTCCAGACGTGATCACGAACATTGTAGTAGCCCATGCCATTGGCACCACACACCATCATTTCTGCATCAGCTATTTTCTTTCGCACGCGCTCTCTTAGAGGAGGGTCGGCGTCGTCATCCAGGACGAGTGTCGACTGGATAACCGCGGCGGGTATGCCGGCGGCAATTGCCTCATCAAGCGCTGCTTCCAGCCGGTGATCACCAACACCGAAGACAACAAGCTCGGGAACCTCAGGAAGCTCGGACAATGAGTCGTAACAGCGGTGGCCCTGTACGTCGGCGTAGCGAGGATTGACCGGGTATACGCGACCCTTGTAGCCACCAGCGACAAGATTCTTGAGCGCCCACTCGCCGATGGAATCGACACGCTTCGACGCACCCACTACTGCGACCGATGTCGGTCGTAGTAACGGATCCAGCCGATGCTTTTTCATTGTGCGGTCCGGCTAATACGGACCCGGCGGCGTTGCTCCTCGCCGCGGCGGGAACCAGAACGGTTTATCGACAACCGTGGCTTTCGCCATGGCGCGATTCCAGTGCATTTCACGCTGGTAGTAGATCTCGACCCAAACGGTGTCACCCGGCTTGCCGTGGAATGCTAACACTGTGCCAAGTGCAATATTCTGTTTGCAAACCGGCGACCAGGTAGCCGATGTGACAAAACCTATTGAATCGCCTTTTGCTTTCGAGTTCGAGAAAATGTACGAACTGTCTGCGATTTTATTACCCTCAATATCGAGCTTCACCAACCGCCACGTCGATCCATTGCGTTTTTCTTCAGCCAATGCACGACGGCCATTGAAGTTTGGCTTTTTGAAGTCCACAAGCCACTCCAGACCGAGCTCAAGTGGCGAACGGGAACGTCCTGATCGAATGGTTTCGTCGCACGGCAGGAATTCGGCGTACGGTGCAAGGTAGCCCGCTTCAATACGCGCGAGTTCCAGCGCATGCGTCCCTATCGCCCGTATCTTGTAGTCCTTGCCCGCCTCGAACAGTGCATCCCATAACTGCAGCGCTTTGCCCGGTTCGATCCATAACTCGTAGCCGAGGTCTGCGGTGAATCCGGTTCGCGAGACCATCATCTCTGAACCCTGAAATTCGACATGGATCAGTCCAAATGGCTTGAGTTCCTCAAGACCCTCAACCCCCATCGTCTTAAGTACGCTGTACGACGTCGGACCCTGGACTGCCAGACCCGCGATTTCCTCAGTCTCGTGCACAACGCTAACGTCGAATCCAATCGTTGCCGCCTGGAACCAGGCGAAATGGCGCTCCTGACAACAAAGACGATACTCGCCTTCTCGCAGGTGGAAGATCGTACCATCGTCGATTACCTGGCCCTGATCGTCACACCACACGGCGTATGCAACGCGACCGGGCTTAACTTTTGCCATGTCTCGAGTGACCAGGCGATTGAGGTAATCCATTGCATCGGGGCCCGTGATCCGGTATTTCGTCATCGGCGAGAGATCGAACACTCCCGTACCGTTACGAATCGCGAAATATTCCTGATCCTCACAATACAAGGCATCAGGGCTTGAATAACCCTTCCACTCGTGCCACTGATTGACTATGTCGAGCTTCTCAACACGTGCATAGAAAGGTGTTTTCTTTGGTCCCTGGTGGACCGATTCTCGCACAGGTCCTTGAACGATACTCATGCTGCTTTCTCCCGACGGAGGATGGCCCGCGCCGCGTTGCGGCCCGCCGCACCACTCACGCCACCACCCGGGTGCGCTCCCGCGCCACACAAATACACGCCGTCAATCGGCAATTTATACTGTGCTGCTCCATTCACCGGCCGCACAAACAGGAACTGATCCAGCGTCAGTTCGGCGTGATGCCAGTGTCCACCCGTCATGTGGAACTCAGCCTCGAGATCGGCTGGCGTAAGCAGTTCACTGGCCGTTATGCGCTGCTCAATGTCTGGCATGTATTTCGACAGAGTATTGAGGATCGCTTTCATGAAAGCGGTTTTGGCTGCGTCGTTCCATCCACCCTTCAACGCGTACGGTGCGTATTGCACGACCGCTGACATGACGTGCTTGCCGGTCGGCGCCAGCGTTTCGTCTTTGAAACTCGGGAAGGTGATTTCGATAACCGGATGCGGCGAGCTCTCGCCATACTTCGCCGGATTAAACGCCCGCTCCACATAGTGCTCATCGGGCGCAATGACGAGTCGCTCTGCGTAGTCCTTTTTGGACAAGCCTTCAATTGCGGGCAGTCCGTCCAATGCGAGGTGTAGTTTTGCAGCGTTTCCTTTGGCGCGCAGATGAGAAATCCGACGTGCAAATCCGGTTTCCGCGTGTTTCGCACCAATGAGTTTCATAAGCGTCGTCTTCGGATCGGCGTTCGATATGACCATCAGGCTGTCAAACCGCTCACCGGATTCCGTCTCCACACCCGTCGCCCGGCCGTTCTCAATAATGATGCGTTTCACGGGCATGCCGGTGCGAATCGTCGCGCCGGCAGTCCGCGCCGCATGTGCCAGCTCATTGCTGACACTGCCCATGCCGCCTGCCGGAACTGAGGTCCGACCATGGTCACCGGCATTGCGGTACAGGTAGGTCAATATTGTGTTCGGTGACCGCGGTCCGAGGTGCGTTCCCAAAACCGCGTCCAGGCTGATCGCCCCTCTTAGCATTGGGCTTTCGAAGCGTTCTGTAACCTCATCGTGGATGTTCATGAAGATCAATCGCAGGAGTGCTTCCATCTCGGCCTTGCCGAGCATGCGAACATCCAGACCCAGCTGAGCCAGCGTCGAAAGGTCCTTGAAGTCCTTTGTACCCAAACGCGGTGGCGTCTTATTGAAGTACTTGCGCAGCAGATTCGCGAACCGCGCCATGCGTTTCCTGAAGTCACGATATTGCATCGCGTCTTCGTCCGAAACGCCTTCCACACTGTCTGTCTTGAGACGCACATGCTTACCATCTTCGCCCAGCGCAATCGTCGTCATATCTTCCGAGGCCAGTCGGGTGCCAAGTTTCAGTTCCTTGCGTACTTCCGGTTGCAGTTGATACAGGAGATGCGCACAGGCCGACACCGAGTAGCCCTCGGTAAACTCGCGCGTAACGGCGGCGCCTCCAACCTGATCGTTGGCCTCAAGTACCAGTACCCGCTTACCAGCCTTGGCCAGCAACGCAGAACACACCAGGCCGTTGTGGCCCGCGCCCACTACAATCGCATCGAATTGATTGCCCATATTCTTAGTCATCGCCAAAGTTCTCCGGTACGGTGTTCGGTCGTTTGAGATCGCTCAGGATCTCCCGTGCCGCATTTGCCCCAGGTGCGCCCATGATGCCGCCGCCCGGGTGAGTACTTGATCCACACATGTACAGACCACCGATCGGGCTGCGGTACTGTGCAAATCCCGGGACTGGTCGGTTTAACATCAACTGGTCCATGGTCAATTCGCCGTGGAAGATATTGCCTTCGGTGATGCCGATTTCATTCTCAATGTCCTGCGGCGTTCGAACCTCGGCATGCAGGACCAGGTCCTCGAAATCAGGACTGTAGTTCGATATCTGGTCAAAGACCGACTTCTGGAAGCCATCCTTGTCTTCCTGTGTCCAGTCTCGCCCGTTAATCTGGCGCGGGCAGTACTGGATAAAGCAGCTCATGAAGTGCTTTCCCGGAGGTGCCATCGTCGGATCGTTGGTCGACGGGATCGTCATATCGATGTAAGGATCCTTCGACCAGGTACCATCTTTCCAGTCGTCGTAGGCGCGCTCCATGCGGTCCATTGAGTCGGTGAAATGCATATCGGCGAGATACAGCGGGCTGTCTTTCGGCAATGCCGAGAATGTCGGCAATCCGTCGAGCGCGATGTTGATCTTGCCCGATGAGCCTCGAATCTTGAAATTCTCAACGCGTTTGTGAAATTTCTCTGGCAGGTCGCTCTTATCCATGCAGGTCAGGAAGGTGCGTTTGACGTCCATCGCCGAAACGACGACATTCGCATGAATTTCGTCGCCGTTGTCCAGCGCAACGCCAGTCGCCTTGCCGTTCTTGACGATGAATTTGTCAACTCCGGCCTCGGTTCGAATTTCGCCGCCCTCTGCCTGAAACGCTCCGGCGATTGCATTGGCTACCGCGCCCGTGCCGCCGCGAGCAAAGCCCCAGGAGCCAACATTGCCATCGACATCACCCATATAGTGATGCAGGAGTACGTAGGCTGTACCGGGAGAGTGGATTCCAAGGGCGGTACCAATGATGCCGCTGGCGGACAAAGCCGTCTTGATAACGTCGGTTTCGAAATACTCATCAAGATACTCCGCAACACTCATTGTCCAGAAGCGGATGGTCTCACCGATACGATCCTCACCCATCTCATTGATCTTGCCGCCGATGCGTATGAGCTCCATCAGGTCTCTTGGTTTAAAGGATGTGGGGTCAGGTGGAGTTCTGAGCAGAAAGTCACGTATCAATCGGCACTGCCGCATGGTATCGGCAGAATAATTCTTGGCGGAATCAGCATCCTTGCGAGAGAAACGTGCCATTTCCCGGTAACTCGCCTCGGCGTCGTCGTGGGAAGCGTAGTAATCCCCATTTTCCATGTAGGTCACGGATCCGCCATATGGCGTCACCTGCAGACCGTGTTTATGCAGCTCGAGTGATCGATAAATTTCTGGTCGCAGAAGACTGCACACGTACGAGCAGTTCGAGTACCACCAGTCCTTGTAGAGATTTCGACTCACGGTGGCGCCACCGATGTAGTCATTCTTCTCTACACAGACAACGTCCAGCCCTGCCTTGGCGAGAAATGCTGCTGTGGTCAGGCCGTTGTGTCCGGCGCCGACGACGATTGCGTCATAGGTCTTCATGGGTGTATCGGCCCTCCAGCGGGCATTTTTTGTAAGGTAATGTCTACCGCCTGTTCGAATTTGTCCAGCGTTTCGGGCAGGCATTCCACATTGTGAGACTCACACAAAAACCAGGGCTCTCTGGAATCCGGTTCGATGAGAATACCGAGTTCATGTAGCTCTGGTGCAAGTGCGTCGTAAAAATCATAATTTGAGTGTCTCCACTCACGGTAATTGCTCGGAGCCGTCTCCGAATAAAACAGCCCCATCAGAGCCGGGTGTCCGGTGAAACTGTGTGCGATACCGCGACCTCGCAGAATGCTGCTGAGTCCGGCCTGCAGTTCGCGACCGTAACTTTCGATGTCTGCAAGTGCCGTTGTTTCATCGAGGATCTCGAGCGTCCTGGCGGCGGCCGCGAGCGATACTGAATGCGCGGTAAACGTGCCGCCATGGGCGATGCCGTCGCCGACTTTTCGCATAATTTCCTCGCGACCTGCTACAACCGAAAGCGGGTAGCCATTACCGATGGCCTTGGCGAAAGTGCAAAGATCCGCTTTGACGTTGTAGAGCTCCTGCGCTCCGCCTTTCGCAACTCTAAACCCGGTTTTCACTTCGTCGATGACGAGCAGAACATCGTAACGATCACAGATTTCCCGAACGTCTTTCATGTACTGATCATCAGCCCTGATGCCGCAGCAGTTGCCCATGATCGGTTCGATCAGGAACGCAGCGATCTGATCGTGTTTCCGCCTGAACAGGTCCTCCAGCGCATTAGCGTCATTCATGGGCACCGAATGGAACAACTGTCTTGTCGCCACCGGAATTCCATCGCCAAACGGGACAATTGCCGGTTCAGGCTCACCCGGGCGCCAGCCCTCGACGTCCGTTTCCCACATGAGCTCAGTAAATAAACCGTGGTAACCACCTTCCATCACGACGTGGCAATCCTTACCAGTAAAACCGCGAGCAATTCGCAATGCCGCCATAACAGCTTCTGTGCCTGAGTTCGAAAAACGCACCAGCTCAGCAGCAGGCACCATATTGCAGATTCGCTCGGCTACCTCGTATTCTTTTTCGGTCGCGAGTGCGAACACGCCACCAACGTTCATTCCTTCCCTGGCCGCCGCATCGACGCGATCATCCCCGTAGCCGAGAATTATGGGGCCGTAGCCAAGACGGTAATCGATGTATTCATTACCGTCGATATCCCACACCCGGCCGCCCTCGCCGTGATCGACATAAATCGTCTTGTCATCACCCCAGTAACGGAAGTTCGACGCCACACCGAGCGGCAGCCGGGAAGAGGCTTTTTTGAAGTGAGCGTTAGAGCGAGACAGGCTGCGCATGCAGGCCTCCGAGATCAGCATTGAGAAAAATGAATGAGTATTCATTCATATTATGGCATGATTCAGTGATGGCGACCACCGCGAAAAACCCCAAGCGAACCGCATCGCGCGAGCGACGTCGGCAGCAACTGATAGATGCAACGATAAAGTGCATCGCACGCAAAGGTATGGGTAGTACCACTCTGGGCGATGTTGCCGGTGAGGCCGGACTCTCGCAGGGCATCGTTAACCTGCATTTCGAGAGCAAAGACAATCTCCTCAAGGAAACGCTCAGGTTTATTGCGGACGAATACAAAACGCAATTCAATCAAGTGCTGGATACGTCCGGCCCCGGCGCCGCAAACAGACTGCACGCCCTGATGGAACTCGATCTGCGCCCTTCTATTCTCGACCGCCGCAAACTCGCGGTCTGGTTCGCCTTCTGGGGTGAGGTGAAGTCGCGGCCAACTTACCGAAAGATCTGCGAGAAAACGGACGAATATTACGACGCGGTTGTTCGCGAGCTCTGCAATGAGTTGATCATCGACGGCAGCTACATGAATATATCTGCTTCGGCTGTAACTACTGCGCTAACGTCGATGACCAATGGCATGTGGCTGTCCTGCCTGATCAGTCCAAGACTATTCGATCGTCAGGATGCTATGAACGCGATTGATGAATACCTGCACAGCATTTTTCCGAAGCACTTTCCCCTGTGAGAAGACTTTGAAGATAGAAATTAGTAAAGACGCGCAGCATTGGCAGATGACCGCACGAGACTATGCCGATGAATATTTGCAGCCGCACGAAGTAGAAGCCGAATTGAATGACGGTGAACTGCCCGGTGAGATTACGCAACGAAACAAAAAACGTGCGATCGAACTTGGTTTTTCCGAGATCGACGTTCCGAAAAGCCATGGCGGTCGCGCACTGCCCATGGAGTCACAGGTTGCCATCTGGGAACAACTGGGGCGCACGACCAATGCGCTGTCATGGTGTTTCTCCGAACCTCAGGAATGGATGTTCGACGCCTGCACACCGGAACAGATCGATAATTACGTCTTGCCGATGATGCGAGGTGAGAAGAAAGACTGTTACGCGATCACGGAATCCGGCCCCGGGTCCGATGTCGCCGGGCTTGAGGCGACTGCCGTTCGGGACGGCAACGATTACATCCTGAACGGCGAGAAGTGGTATGTCACCAGCGGCAATCTGGCTGACTTCTTCTGGTTTCAGGGACGCATCCCCAGCGAAGATGAAGACGCATTATTTCTTGTCGATAAGGGCACGCCTGGCATCGAGATCACCGCGACACCGAAATTCAGCCATACCTACGCCGCACACCATCCAACGTATCAATTCACCGATGTCCGGGTTTCAGCCGCGCAGCGCGTCGGCCAGTCGGGTGACGGTATGTCCTATACGCGTAGCTGGTTTCGCCACGAACGACTCATGATAGGCGCACGCAGTTGTGGTGCGGCGGCGCGATTGATTGAAGAGGCGATGGCCTTTGCTAATGGGCGAATTGTTGACGGCGCACCACTCAGCGAGAAGCAAATCATCCAGGTCATGCTGGCGGACAGCGCTACAGAACTCTATGCATCGCGGTTAATGACTTACGACGCTGCACGATCATGGGATCGCGGCGACGACCTTAAAGCGCAGCACGCGCGCTGCTCCATGGTGAAACTGTATGTATCGGAAATGGCCAATCGCGTGGCGGATCGCGCCGTGCAGATATTTGGCGGTCGCGGCTATATGCGCGAGAACGTCGCCGAAAGATTCTTCAGAGAACTACGCGTCGATCGCATTTGGGAGGGTACAAGCGAGATCCAACGCCTTATAATCGCTCGATCGCTACTGAAGCGCGGCCTGGACGGAATGTGACGAAAACCTATCGAATCATCGCAAGCACAATGTTGTTGCTTGCTGGCTGTGGAGGTGATTCGAATAGCGGCTCGGATTCCGACAATGTGGTCAATGTGTATAACTGGGCAGAATATATAGGGCCCAACACATTAGAGCAGTTCACGGCGGAGACCGGCATCAAGGTGAATTACGACACCTATGCCGCTGCAGCAGCTGTTGACGTGAAACTGCTGACCGGCAACAGCGGATATGACATCGTTATTCACAGCAATCAGTTTTCCTCCCGCCTGATCGATGTCGGCGTTTATCAAAAACTTGATAAAGCCTTGCTGCCGAACGTGAAGAACCTTGACCCCGAAACGATGCGGAGAATCGACGTCTATGAAAACGTCAGGGATTACAGCGTGCCCTACCATTGGGGATCAACCGGCTTCACATGGAATGTCGAAATGGTCCGTGAGAGATTACCGGATCAGTCGATGGACACGTCGGCCGTATTATTCGATCCGGACATTATTTCAAAACTCGCCGACTGCGGCGTCAGCTTCCTGGACGGTACCACCAGCACTATTCCTCTCGCCCTCGCCTACCTGGGCCTCGATCCGAACGCCACTGATGACGAGAGTCTGCTACAGGTTCAAGACCTACTCCTGAAGGTCCGGCCATACGTGCGTTACTTTAGTAACGACAAGTACCTTTCTGACATCCCCAACAAGGAACTTTGCCTGGCAATGAGTTGGTCCGGAGACTACGCCACTGCAGCAAGAGCTGCAGCGGAAGCCAGCATAGATATAGAATTGCGGTACACGGTACCGATCGAAGGCGGCGCTTTTTGGGCCGACGGCGTATACATTCCCGCCGATGCTCCTCATGCTGACAATGCTCACAAGTTTATTAACTTCTTGCTGCGTGCAGACATCGCGGCGGATATTGCGAAGCAAGTTGACTACGCTAACGCCAATGCCGCGTCATGGGAATTCCTCAGTGAGGAATCGCTCAGTAATCCGGCAATCTATCCCGATGAAGAAATATGGAACAGACTGTTCGCAATTGATGTGGCCGACCCGGTGCGAGAACGAGTGCGGACGCGAACCCTGGCGCGCGCAAAGAGTGGCCTGTGAAGAACTTCATTCACATTAAAGACATCAGCAAGCACTTCGGTGATTTCGTCGCCGTTGATAATGTGCATCTTGAAATCAGACAAGGCGAATTATTTTCGATTCTTGGCGGTTCCGGTTGTGGCAAGACTACCTTGCTCCGAATGTTGGCCGGGTTCGAAATTCCAACGTCGGGCAGTATCGAAATCGACGGCACGAATATCACCCATCAAGCCCCCTACGATCGCCCGGTCAACATGATGTTCCAGTCGTATGCGCTTTTTCCGCATATGAGTGTTGCCAGGAACGTCTCCTACGGTCTGCGCAAAGATCATGTCGCGAGGAAAAAAGTAGCAAAGCGTGTCGATGAAATCCTGGAACTTGTACAGCTTTCCGAGCTGAAGAATCGCAAACCCGATCAGTTATCAGGGGGCCAGCGGCAACGTGTTGCCCTGGCAAGAGCGCTGATCAAGCGACCGAAGGTTTTGCTTCTGGATGAACCCCTCGCGGCTCTCGACAAGAAGCTTCGGGAAAAAACCCAGTTCGAACTGATGAACATCCAGGACGAGCTCGGTATTACGTTTATCGTTGTAACGCACGATCAGGAAGAGGCGATGACCCTGTCGGACCGAATTGCCGTCATGGACAAAGGACAATTCCAGCAGATTGGTACACCCAAGGAAATTTACGAGTTTCCTCACAATCGCTTCGTCGCCGACTTCATCGGCACCATGAATACGTTTGAAGGTATTGTCACCGTCGTCGATGACGACGAGATAAAGGTTTACTCCGATGCGGCCGGCGCAACGCTAACCGCACTCGGGCGGCAACTTGTCGAGGTTGGTCAGAACGTAGAGATTGCCGTACGCCCTGAAAAGATATTCATCAGCAAGAACAAGCCTGCCGAGAGCGACGATGTCCTTATCGAAGGGGTCGTTGATGATCTGGGATATCTCGGTAACCGTTCGCTGTATCGAATTAAGCTGACCAGTGGCAAGATCATTCAAGTCAGCTCGCAGAATCGTCGCCGCTCCATCACTCGCTTTCTGGAATGGGAAGACAAAGTGTGGGTTTCCTGGACGCCAAACAGCGCAGTGGTTTTGCTGGACTAGTGGCTAACGGTATCAAAAGCAACGACGACTTATGGCGGCGCTTCGCCATCGCCGCACCGTATCTCTGGTTGCTGGTTTTTTTCCTCGCGCCTTTCGCGATCATTCTCAAGATCAGTCTCGCCGATCCCGTCCTCGCAATGCCGCCCTATTCCCCATCATTCGACAGCGACGGCAGTCCATCGATGTCGCTCAGCAATTATGGTTTCCTGCTCTCGGATAAGCTGTATGCGATAACGTATCTCCGCTCTGTCGTCATGGCTCTCATCACCACGGTACTTTGCCTGCTGCTGGGATTCCCGATGGCGTACGGCATCGCCCGATCTTCACCGACCACACGCAGCTTGTTGTTACTTCTGGTCGTGCTGCCATTCTGGATCTCATTCCTGCTACGTGTCTACGCGTGGATGGGGCTCATGAATAACCACGGTGTGATTAACAATCTGTTGATATGGATCGGTCTTATCGAGCAGCCCTTGCGAATCATGTACACCGACTTCGCTACAGCGGTGGGGCTTGTGTATTCCTACCTGCCATTCATGATCCTGCCGCTGTATGCGGCGCTCGAACGAATGGATATGGATCTCATTGACGCAGCGCAAGACCTTGGTGCTTCGCGTACCCGGGCATTCTGGGATATCACCTGGCCACTTGCGAAACCCGGCACTTTCGCCGGTTGCCTGCTCGTCTTCATACCGGCGATGGGTGAGTATGTGATTCCGTACTTGCTCGGCGGCCCTGATTCCCTGTTCATCGGGCGCGTCCTGTTCGATGAATTCTTCAATAACCGGGACTGGCCACTCGCATCCGCGGTGGCAATTATTCTGTTGTTGCTACTCGTCGTGCCGATCGTTCTTTTGCAACGCGCGCAGGCCCGTGATGAGGAACAGGTGGTATGAAGTCGCAGTCGAGGTTAATCCTGTCCATTTTGTCGTTCGGTTATGCCTTTCTGTACATCCCGTTGATTTCAGTCATTGTTTATTCATTCAATGATTCGCGCCTCGCGACAGTATGGGGCGGCTTCTCAACGCGCTGGTACGGAGAGCTATTCCGCAACGAACAAGTGCTCGACGCATTATCCCTGAGTTTAAGAATCGCCATCACTTCGGCGACTCTCGCAACTATTCTGGGGACGATGGCGGGGCTCGTGCTGGCTCGCTTTGGTCGCTTCAAAGGACGCACTCTATTTTCCGGAATGATCCTGTCGCCAATGGTCATGCCCGAGGTCATTACCGGACTGTCGCTATTGCTCATGTTCGTAGTACTACAACAAGTGACCGGCTGGCCCGGGCAACGCGGTTTCTCCACGATTGCGATCGCTCACACCACGTTCTCAATGGCTTACGTTGCCGTCATCGTACAATCACGATTGGTTGCAATGGATGAATCACTGGAGGAGGCGGCGATGGATCTCGGTGGGCGGCCGTTACGGGTAGTATTTGACATCACGTTACCGTTGATCGCGCCGGCAATGGTTGCAGGTTGGTTGCTGGCATTCACTTTGTCGCTGGACGACCTGGTGATTGCGAGCTTCGTCTCCGGACCTGGCGGCACCACACTGCCAATGTACATCTTTTCGAAAGTTAAGCTTGGCGTTTCACCGGACATCAATGCCCTGGCGACATTGATTATTATCGCAGTAAGCCTGGGTGTAACGATCGCCTGGCTCGCTACAAGGCGCGCGACCAAACCTGTTTAAGGTCTCTGTAACTCCGCCAGAATCCATTCGATGTAAATTCGCTCCAGATCTTCCATGCCGGAGAATGGACCGGGCTCGTAATACTTCGAGTGCACGCCCCTGGAGTTATTGACAATGATTTCCTTATCCGCCTTGGTCGTGACATCCCACAGCCAGGTCAGCTCGTCAACATCGTAGTCCTTGCCCTCTTCCGCATCGCCGCGAACCAGCCAATAGATCTCGCAGTTGGAATTATTGTGATCGACGGGCGTGAAGACGTAACAGACGACATGGTCATTGTAAGCAAGCAAAAAAGAAAACGGTCCGAACGATAAATCTGCCTGACCACCATCATAGCCGGTAATGCTGCCCAGTAGCGGGGCTACCGGCTGGCCGCCTTTGCTGCCGGTTTTGAACTTGCTGAACATTGCAGTGCGAGCAAAGCCAAACCCGATCTCGCCCGGACGTGCAGCGCTGTCGACATGGTCAATGTAGATATCCTTTATGCCACAGGCTTCCATTCTTTCGTACATATGACCGGATGCACGCTCGCGCTTTTCATCATCCAGCATCATGGTATGCATCAGCGCGTACTCAGGATGCGCGGTCGCACAGTGGTAACACTCCTGATAATTTTCGATCGACAACTTCCAGTTCGCCGGAATCGCATAGCTCTTTTGTGCAACCAGTTTCAGGTTCTCAAAGTCGTACATCCCCATGGGTTCTTCGAGGTCACGAATCGCGCCTTCGAGTGACGGCGGGTTGTCGTCGAAACACACGAGAATCAGACCATGGACTTCTCCCACCGAAACTGACTTCAACCCGTGTGTCGACATGTCGAAGTCGTCCTTCATGTTTCGTGCTGCTGTCAGGTTACCGTCGATATCGTACATCCAGCCATGGTAAGGACACATGAATTTGTCCGCATGACCCTTCTCTTCGAGACATACGAGGGAACCGCGGTGACGACAGACATTGGCAAAGCCCTTGAGATTTCCGTCTTTGCCACGAACAATAATTGCGGACTCCTCTGCAACGTTGAGTACCTTGAAATCACCCGGTTCAGGAAGCTGCGATATGTGCCCTGCAAGTATCCAGTTGCGATTTACTATCTTTTCGATTTCAAGATTGTAGATTGCAGGATCAGTGTAGAACCGTTGATCAAGCGAATGACCGGGCTTTTGACCGGCGATCAAATCGTCAATGGACAGCTCATCGTTCTTCATGACGGCACTCACTTTTGTTCCACAATATGAAACGTAAACAGGTATGACTTATTACGATATCACAACGTAACGAAACGGCGAGATACGGAGTTTCGAAGCGCTAGAATTCGACCGGCGCCGCAAGGGTGTTCAGGAACGCTTCGACTTGCTGCAACTCGCTCTTGGTAAGACCCAGCGGCTCAGCTTCGTTATGACCGATCATCGCATCCGGAGCTTCGTTGTAGTGTTCAAGGACATCCGCGAGTGTCGCTAGCTGCCCTTTGTGCATAAACGGCGCGGTGTCTTGCAGATTACGCAATGATGGTGTCTTGAAAGCACCTATTAATTCGACACCTGTCCGGGCGAAGTCCAGTTCAGCGCAACTTCGCTCGGGATCGTCACTGTAGATGCTTCTGCAGTTGAACTCGCTCGCCATCACTTCCTTAACACCAGCGGCACGAGCCGTATCCGGTATGTCACCAGGGAAACTGATGACTCCTGTATTGTGAAATTCGTGGTTGGTAAGCAACGGTCCATTGTGACATTGAGTACAGTTTGCTTTGCCAATGAACAATCGCAGCCCCGAAAGTTCGTCGTCACTGAACAATTGTTCTTGCCGATCAACATCATCATCGACCACCGCCTCTACATACTCATCAAAGCGCGATGCCGTCGGCATAACGGTTCTTTCAAACGCGGCGATGGTTTTTCCGACACTCGCGAATACGGTATTCAGCACAACCGCGTCGGCTCCGGTCAGCTCGGGCAGCGCGCCGAACAGCGACTCATAGGACAACCGATACGCTGGGTCATCTGCGATCAGGTTTACGACCTGCGCTCTGTCGGTCGCGTGCTCGTTTGCGTCTTCAAGCGGTGCAAGCGCCTGCGACCACTGACTATCCCGGCGACCATCCCAAAACTGCCAGGGGCTATAAGCGGTACCGACGATGCTCGGTGTATGCCGCAGCGTTGTACCGATCGCCTGAGCCTTTCGCAAACCATCGGTAAAGCGGCGCTCTTGCTGGTGGCAGGTGGCGCATGAGATGCCACCGTTAGCGCTCAGTCGTGTATCGAAGAACAGTTGCCTGCCGAACTCCACGGCTGCAGGATTATCCGCGACGGCATTGCTCGGGTCCGGGGGAAGATCCGGCAACGACTCAAGCCACAATGATTTGAGCACGATAATCTCGGGCTCCGTCCAGTCCGGAGGCGACGATGACCATTGCTGACACGCTGCGAGGCTTATGCCAACCGCAACGAGTACCACTGCTACCTTAAGTAAGCCTGACGTCACAGTTGCAATGGAATCGTGATTTTGGAGGAACCCGTATCCGTCGTAATGCTTACAACGATTTCCCAGTATCCACGCATATGAAATCGCATGCCTTCCAGTTTGTAATCGCCGCCGCCCAGTTCTTGTGTGACTCGCGGTTTTGTGGGCAGGCCATGATCATGCTCCGGCATTCCGCCTTCGACATCCACTATCGCCCCTTCGACTTCGAGTCCCGCCGCATTTTCAATATGCAAAATCCAACTATGCATCTTGTTAATCACTGGATCGCCGCCCGGCATCGTGTACGTTACTATGAGTTCGTCAGCAAAGGTCGCCGGGGAAAGCAGTAGCAAACAGATAACCGAACTCGCCGTGGTCGCGGCACCTTTTCCGAACCAGCGACGCAACCGACCACTCATTACCAGATACTGAATTTGAATCAAGACAAGCAGTCCTATAAAGAATGGCCAGTAACCCAGACCAGTAAAACCAACCTCGAACGGGAACACGGCCGCATAGACCTTACCCGTTTCCGGGTGCCGCGCCGAGACGATACCGATGAAATCACCTTCTTCCGCGAACTCGTAGTTGATCGAGTATACGTCCGGCTCAACCACGGGCGGACGATAGAAGACTGTCGCACTTTCTATGTCGGCGATGCCATCGACATCTTCGATTCTGGCAAAGCGTCCCTTTCCGGTTACGTCGCGAATAATGCGGAAGTCGATTGCCATTTGCGACAACGAATCGTGCTGGTATTCCATGACGAACACGCTTTCTGCAGCAACCGGCAGGTCTTCGCAATATTGCTTGTGTCCGGCAGCACGGGGCTGATAAATCTTGAAATGGGCCCGCAGGTAATTGACCTTAATTACACACAAGTCGCCATCCTCCACAACGCCGCCGTGCGCGGCCGCGTCTTGCTGCAGGAAGAGGATGGTCAGGCAGAAAAACAGGCAAATGCCCAAGATACGGTGCACAATCATGACCCCATTCTACCCACACAAAGCTTCCGCCCGAAAGAATGACGTTGATATTAAGTTTTGCCGCGCTCCTGCTCGGTCCGTTGATCTATGCAGTGGCCCGAGAGAATCACCTGGCGCGACGCATTCTCGATGCGCTGATCGTAATCGCGATCGCGGTGATCATTGCCGTGCACATTATCCCGGCGGCGATGAAACACGGTGCCACGCTTGCCGTCTCCCTCATTGTGCTTGGAATAATATTTCCGATGCTTCTGGAGCGATTGTTCCGGAAAGCAACGGATGCAGCACACCTGGTCATTGTTGCAATAGCAGCGATCGGACTATTGATCCACGCCATCGTCGACGGTGTCGCACTGTTGCCGGAGAGCGGAACCGGTCTCGCCTATGCCATCATCCTGCACCGACTGCCTGTTGGCATGGCTCTTTGGTGGGCTATTCGCCCAAACTTTGGCAAGGCAGCCGCTATCAGCGCCTTTGTACTGATCGGTCTGGCGACGGCGGCCGGGTATTTCGTTGGTGAGTCCATCGTCGCGGTCGCAGAGGCTCGAACGCTCGCCATGCTGCAGGCATTCGTAGCCGGATCCTTGATTCACGTCGTCGCGTTCGGCGTAAAACACAAACACGACTGAGCGTAACAAATCTATTCCAGATAGTGCCCGCGGTAGAAGATCAGCGGATCAGTCTCGCGGTCCTCGAACCTGAGCACACGACCGACCAGAATAGCGTGGTCGCCAACGTCATAACGATGCTCGGCCCGGCACTCGAATACTGCCGAATAGGTCGGCAATATTGGAACGCCCGCAATACCTTCGCTGCACTCCAGCCCGTTGAATTTATCGGTACCTCGCGCCGCGAACTGCTCGCAAATATTCTGCTGGTGTATTGCAAGGACGTTCACCGCGAAATGCTCAGCCTCCACGAATGTTTCAAAGGACTGCGAGTCATTCGCTATGCTCCAAAGAACAAGAGGTGGCTGCAGCGAAACGGAATTGAAGCTGTTGATCGTCATTCCGGCCTTTGCACCGTTCTTGTCGACTGCCGTTACGACAGCAACACCGGTTGCGAAACAACTCATCGCACGCCGATACTCGGTCAGATCTAATTCATTCGACGACAACGGCTACCCTTTTTCTATCGAAGTAATTGTAGGAAATCGCCAGCAAACCACCGGCTATCAAATCCCATACGCCCCAAACTGCTGCGATGGCGGCTGCACCCCCAACGCCCTTTAGCTGGGCCAGCAATATTATCAGAGCAAGACCTGCGTTTTGAATGCCGACCTCGAAGGTCAACGCCCGACGTATCGACGATTCCTTCGTCAGCGCCATTCCAACGGCAGCACCCGTGGCGAAGGCCGCGGTATTGTGCAGTATCGTGATGCTGGCCAGCAAGCCCACCGCCGGCCAGAGTATCGGGTAGAAATAGGCGATGCCATAGACAATTGTTGCGCCGAGAACTGCGGCCCCTGCGACCGTGGTCCTCTTGCGAATCCGCGCTGCGAAGTCAGGCTTCTTTGCCGCGACGATCATGCCAGCTGCGAGCGGAAGCGCGAGCAATAAAGTTGTCTGACCAATGAATAGCAACGGGTTTACGTCGAGCGAAATGAGAAGTTCGGCGGTTGGTCCATAAGCCTGCGCCCAGAACAACGTTGATACTGGCGTAAGCAGGGCAGCAAGCATGCTCGACGTGGCGGTAAGTGCCACTGACACGGCAATGTCGCCACGTGAAAAATACGTCAGTAGATTTGAGACCGACCCGCCGGGGCAACAGGCGACGACAATCATACCGAGCGCTATGGATGGTGGCGGTGATATCAGGAGGATCAGACCGAACGTTACGAGAGGCAGCAACACGATCTGCGCTAAAACGCCGCCTACATACAAAGACGGCTTATCCGCAAGAATTCGAAAATCCTGTACTCGCAGTCCAAGCGCGACACCGAACATGACCAGCATCAGGGCCAAGGCAACACCCGCCTGCCCTAATGGGTCCAGGACTATTCGCAAACTATCGAGCGTCTCAGTATCCATGCGATTCGATTAACCGGTGGATGTATCTGACTGTCTTGGAGGCACGGGCGAAAAGTATCCAACGACCAGCAACATCACACCTACACCGAGGAACGAAATAATTCGGGCAACCGTTCCCGTATTGCCCAAGTCGATAACAAAGAGTTTTAGAACAACTATCACCATTAGTCCCGCGCCCATCATCCAAATACTGCGTCGCAATCGCTTCGTACCGATCACCATGCCACTCAAGCCCAGTATTGCCCAGTAGATCGAAAGCGTACTTTGCACGCCGACGGAATTCATCAATGCGTCGGGATGCCAGGCGACTCCCGTCGTGTGATGGACTATACGAACGACAGCAATCGTGGACAGCAATAATGCCAGACCAAGGAGGAATAACTGCGGTTTACGTGAGTCATCTCCCAGTCGCCAGTGCTCACTCTGCTGTTCAAGTCGCAATGCGTACCAGGTCAGCGCCACCGCAACAATCGACAGGACGTCGAGCGGATTAAGGACCGGTATGTACGGCACAGGTGCAGGGTCACCCGGATCATTGAGACAAACGCCAATGACCAGCAACATGTAGCCAACCACCATTAGCAGGGCCGCGAGGAAGTAAGCATCGGAATGCCTGGAAAATGGCCAGCTGCGATTATGATCCTTGCGCCGCTCGAAGAGTAACGCGAATGCAGCAAGTGCAACGACCAGAAGCGCCGCACTACCGGACCAGACGTCGTTATAGACAACACGCTCGACCTGCCATGAAACCTCAATAGCGAGCAGACCGGTAAAAAATATGACACCCCAACCATGTGCGGCTGTTTCCGCTCGATTTTCCTTGTCGTCGTAGCAGTAGAGTATCCAGACGTGAGCAGCTATAGCCACCAGCCATCCCAGGGCTCCCAATCCCTTGAAAAAGTGATCGTGTTCCAACAGGTAGGCAATCGCGCCAACAAATAGCGCCGGCAGCAAGGCAAGTGATACGCGGCTATAGGCTACCCAATCAAAACGCTTTCCGGCGTAGGCGATAGCGGACAAGCTCAAGGTTCCGAACAGCAACAATGCGTGCAATTGAAAATTGCCCCACACACGGTCGAAAATTTCTGCCGTACCGGCACCGAACCAGAACAACAACCCCCAGATAAGCAGCCCGACGGAGACCGGCCTCAGTGAACTGTCCGCACGTTCGTCGGTGCGTAACTTGCGCGCGGAGTACAACGCCATCCACGCAATCATCGCACCGCCCAGAAAGTTGCCATTGAGAACCGGTATCCCGAGATTGTCTGTCCAACCGTGGGCGATAAGTCCTGCGCCGCCAGTCAGCGGCAAGATGCCAAGCGTCATGTGCCACAGGCCTAACCACTGCAGTCGATTTGCAGCGTAATTCATCGCGATAAAACTGGAACCGAAATACACGAGTGCGATGGCCAGCTCATTGGCGTAGTTCCCGCGATCTGATATTTCGGCGAATCCCGTACCAAACCACCACAGCAACCCCCAGGCCAGCAGGCCAGCTGACGCCAGTTTCTGCCAATCGCGGCCACGCTGGTCTTTCAGCAACATATAAGATGAATACAAAGACGTCACCGCGATCAGGACACCACCCATGACGTTACCGTTGAACACGGGAATGCCCAGGTTATCTACCCAGCCGTAGCTCAAGAATTCGGCACCACCCCCGAACGCCAGTGCAGCTCCAGTCATTCTCGCCAGTGTCGTCGTCTGCCGAACGCCGATCCAGACCAGTGCTGCGCCCTCCATTGCCCAGGCTATTGCGGTCCATCGATCGTCCAGCGCCAGCGGGATTGCGATCGTGCCAAACGCGACCGCGAGCGCGACAAACGCCTGCGTCAGCAGTTCGAAGTTCTTTTCTTGGGTGCGTCGTAACCACAGCGCCATCCCCGCGTAGAAAACGGCGACAACAGCTGCGCTGATTGCGAGTCCGTACTCCGTATCATTCAGGAGCTGTGTTTGCAGTGCGAACGCAATCGTCGGTGTACCGAACAACAGCGTTCCATCGACATAGCCTCGTAGTTCCGGCCGTTGCCGAAACGCGAACAAGACGGCGATGATTGTGTAGAACAGAAAATAAAGAACAAGAAACGGTTCCGTCGTAGCGAAGAGTTCGGGAACGTAATACTGATACCCCCAGATCGTGCCAACGACAAACGTGAAACCGAATCCGATGATGTTGAGTTCGCGCCAGGCCCTGTACCAGGCAACACCCAATATCGCGCAGTTAAGAATCAGGTAGTAGCTGAAAAGCCCAACGTGATTGCCGGCTCCCGTTGAAACCAGCAACGGCGCAAGAAACCCGCCTGTCGTACCCAATATTGCGAATGCTCTCGAATCCTGCCTGATCGCCAGAAAGCCGGACGCAGACGTGATCAGAATCAGGAACCCGAAAGCGACGGCGGGCGACAGCAATTCATGCAGGCGAAGTGCCGCAAACACAGTCAGGAACAGTACACCGATGCCACCGCCCTGGATGCTCAGGGCAAATACTCGATTGTCGTTTCGCTTGCGCCAGCCAAATGACAGCAGGAAAGTGGCGAATCCAGCAACGGCCAGGTAACGCACACTCATCGGTATCGAGAACAGTTCCTTTTCCACGGCGTACTTCAACAGAAAGGCTACGCCGAAGAAAGAAATGATAACGCCAACTTTGACCGGCACATTACCTGTCGTTAGCCAGCGTTTTGCGACATCGATAGTGTGTTCACCCATGCCCGGTAGCGGTTCAGGTATTGGCGTGCGTGTTTGCACGTCGGCTGTAGGCTCAGCATAGGGGCTGGGTGTTGCGACGGGCTTGGGCGCTGATTCAACTGGAGGCAGCGGCGCTGGCTCCGGGGGTGGTGGTGTAACTGGAGGTGGTGCTATGGGAGCTGGTTCGTAGACAGATACTCGCTCCGGCGTATCGAATGATTTTTTGGCGACCTTTTCTATCGGCGCCGTTGCTGCATTTCGCTGCTCGAGGTTATCCACTCGATCTACCAGGCGCCGAATTGTCGTCTGCGCGTCCAGCAGACGGGACAGCAGCCAGCCGATCATCATTCCAACTAAAAGACCGAAAAAGGGACGGCCCGTTGATATGAGAAATATGCCTAAAAGCGCACCAATCAATCCAAATACGAAACCCATGTCAGGTACCCCGATCCCCTTCAACGCCCTACTGTAATATAGTAATCATAGACAAATACCACTACTACGTTGGGGAATTACCAGTGAATCAATCAATTGTCGCTATCGCGGCGCTCTCCTTAATGGCCGCAAGCTGCGGCCAGGACACAGAAAGCGATGGCAAGGCGCCTTTCGAAAGCCGCTACAAGGCAATGGCTGACGAGGCGGTAATACTCACGAGCGCCACTGTCTTGACCGGCAGTGGTGACCGTCTTGATGGTGCTGATGTTCTTTTTGCGAATGGCAAGATCGTTGCCGTCGGCTCCGCACTATCGACAGCCAGTGATACTTATACGGCCGACAGCCTTACCGTAATCGATGCCACAGGAAAGTGGATTACCCCGGGCGTGATCGACGTACATTCGCATCTCGGCGTTTATCCTTCTCCGAGTACCCAATCTCATTCAGATGGCAACGAAGCCACCGCACCAGTTACTGCAGACGTCTGGGTGGAGCACAGTGTCTGGCCGCATGACCCCGGGTTCGTCACCGCGCTCGCCGGCGGGATAACGTCGCTGCAAATACTACCTGGCTCAGCAAACCTCATCGGTGGTCGCAGCGTTACGTTGAAAAACATACCTGGTCGCAATGTCATGGATATGAAGTTTCCAGGTGCGCCGTACGGCTTGAAAATGGCCTGCGGCGAGAACCCGAAACGTGTTTATGGCGGGCGTGGGCAGGCACCAAGCACGCGCATGGGTAACGTTGCCGGTTATCGAAGTGCGTGGATCGAAGCCGCCGATTATCGCGACAAAATGGCGGCAGCAGAGAAAGGACAAGGTGAGGCTCCGACGCGAGACCTCAATCTGGAAACGCTTACCGGCGTATTGAACGGCGAAATTCTCGTCCACAATCACTGTTATCGCGCCGACGAAATGTCGGTAATGCTCGAGATTGCCAAGGAGTTTGGCTACAAAGTAACGGCGTTCCATCACGCGGTCGAAGCGTACAAAATTGGCGACCTGCTCGCCGAAGCCGACACCTGTGCAGCCATGTGGGCCGACTGGTGGGGCTTCAAAATGGAAGCTTACGACGGCATTCGCGAGAATGCCGCTCTCGTCGACAAGGCCGGTGCCTGCGCGATTATTCACTCCGACGACAGTCTCGGTATTCAACGTCTGAATCAGGAGTCTGCGAAGGTCATGGGAGCTGCAGCCAGGGTCGGAATCGACATTCCGCCAGAGCGCGCTATTCAGTGGATAACCAGCAACGCCGCCAAGTCCCTGGGTGTTGCGGATGTCACAGGTACGCTCGAGGTCGGCAAGATGGCCGACGTGGTCGTGTGGGACGGCAATCCGTTCAGCGTCTACACCAAAGCCGAGCGCGTTTACATTGACGGAGCGCTCGCTTACGAGCGCGGTAACGACGCCGTTAATCCGGTGACTGACTTCACCCTGGGCACGGCTGTTTCGGCAGGAGGTGCGAAATGAATCGTCTTATCTGGTTAATCATTACGCTTTTCTTGGCCCTGCCTGCAATTGCAGACACCACCGCTATCGTTGGTGGCAAAGTTCACACGGTCGGTCCGGAAGGCACCATCGACGACGCCACGATTATTATTGTTGACGGAGATATCTTCGCGGTTGGCTCTGGCATAAGTGTGCCGGACGGCGCGACCGTCATCGACGCAAGCGGCAAGATCGTCACTCCCGGTTTATTCAGTGTTATCGGACGACTTGGCCTGGTGGAAGTTAGCAGTTCCGCAGGTCCCGCCGATGCATCACAAATCGGCGACCAGTTCACGGCTGGTTTTGATGTTGCGGATGCCTACAACTCACGCTCGACCTTGATTCCAGTTCAGCGGATCGAAGGCATTACACGAGCTGCGATCGTACCCGCGCCCGGCTTCCCCGATGACTTCGGACATATTGGCCACGTGATTTCCGGCCTTGCAGCAATCGTAAACCTCGGCGACGACGATACGCTCGACAAGCGCAGCGCTGCTATGGTCGTTACGCTCGGTGAGTACGGAAGTTTCTTTGCGAACGGTAGTCGCACTGGCGCGTGGCTTGTGTTGCGAAATGCGCTCGAAGAGGCGATCGACTACCGTGACCACAAGGGTGATTTCGAACGCGGGATGCGACGAGAGTACCAACACAGCGTTGCGGATCTTGAGGCGTTGCAAGGCGTAATCTCGGGCGACATTCCTATACTTGTCAGCATAGACCGTGCAAGCGATATAGAAGTGCTGATCGCGTTAACTGAAGAATACGGACTGAAGGCGATCATCTCCGGGGGCACCGAGGCATGGATGCTGGCAGAGGAGTTAGCAGCCGCAGATATCTCCGTGATTCTCAATGTAACCAGTAACCTTCCCGGTAACTTCGACCGAATCAATGCTCGACGAGGTGCCGCGAATGTTCTTGCCGCAGCGGGTGTGCGGTACGCGCTAACGGACGGTTCCAGCCAGTCGCATAACGCGCGCAACATCACACAGACGGCGGGCAACGCAGTTGCCGACGGACTCGACTGGGATGCGGCGTTGCGCGCGATCACGTTGACGCCTGCCGAAATTTACGGTGTCGCTGATACGGTCGGAAGTATTGAGGCCGGAAAGGCGGCAGATATCGTTATCTGGCCCGCCGATCCGTTTGAGCTTACGACGTTTGCTGATCAGGTTCTGATCAATGGCGTCGCGATACCCATGCAAAGCCGGCAAACGATGCTGCGTGATCGTTATTTGCAAACAGACTCAGGAAAGCCTCCGGCGTATCGGGACAGATAGGACAGTCACTGCCAGTAGAACGGCTTCGTCGTTCTACTGCCGGTGACTTTTTCGTTCAACGTCGCGGCATCGTAAAGCCGCCCGTTCAACATCACCATGTTGACCTTGTCAGACGCGAAAATGTCTTCGAGCACATTCGCGTCAATGATCACGAGATCGGCAAGCTTGCCGGTTTCAATTGACCCAATGTCAGCATCATAGCCAAGCGCTTTCGCTGGTGTACTTGTTGCTGTTTCTAGTACATCAATTGTCGACATTCCGCCTTGCGCGAAACCCCACATCTCCCAGTGAGCAGCCAGGCCTTCACGCTGCCCGTGTGCACCAATACTGACCATGACGCCTTCGTCCGCCATCAGTTTGGCCGTCCTGGCACTAACGGCATGGTAAAAATCTGACTCAGGCGCCGTGACGCGCCGCACCGTACGTGGCTGCAATATGTGCGGCGGTACATAGTGCGACAGGATCGGATGCTCCCAAACGTTTGACTTCTGGTACCAGTAGGCTTCTCCACCCATTCCGCCATAGGTCACACCCAGCGTCGGGGTATAAGCGACCTTGGTCTGGCCCCAGAACTGCAAAACATCGTCATACAGCATCGACTGCGGCAGATTGTGCTCAATAGTACTGTTGCCATCAGCGACCATGGACAGGTCCATGTGGATTTGTGAGCCGCCTTCGGAAACAACCAGCATACCTTCTTCGCGGGCTGCTGTTGTCACCTGCTGGCGTTGTTCGCGACGCGGCTGATTATAGTTCTTGATACTGCCGGCGCCTTGTGCTTTAAGTCTTCGCACGTGTTTGCGAGCATCGTCCAGCGAATTAATGTCCGCAAGATAGGTTGAGCGTGCACCGTAGACGATGTCGCCGGTCGAGAAAATTCGTGGCGCAAGTATCGCTCCGGTACGCTGCATCTCCGCTGCTGCGAAAATCTCCGTCGCATCATTGGACGGATCGTGAATTGTCGTGACACCGAATGCCAACGTCGCATACGCCATCCAGTTCTGTTCCGGGATCATGCCAACGCCGGAGGAGCCATGAGCATGCGCGTCGATCAATCCAGGAATAATTGTCTTGCCTGCAACATCAACTCGCGTTGCGCCTTCAGGGATGTTCACATCCTGGGACGAGCCAACTGCACCGATGCGATTACCATCAACCAGAATCACGCCGTCTTCAATGACACCACCATCTTCACCGGCCATCGTTATGACTCGTGCACCTGTCAGGGCAACAACGGACGCGGGGACATCTGCGTGGAGTTGCATGGACAATGAAACGCCTTCGGTCGGCGCTTCGTATCCGCCCTCGCCCTCTTCGTCAGCCAACGCGAACAACTCATCGATATTGGCGTCGAAAAGCATGGCGCCCAAAGTCCAGGCGAGCGTTGAGCCACCGTTTATCCAATTGGGGTAATTGCCACCGTCTCCACTGGCCTGCGTCATGTTGACGCTTGAGACACTGGTCGATAACGACAGCGGCTTGCCGCCGGGCGGCAATGGCAACGCGAAGACCTGGTAATTCTGGCGAAACGCAAAATGCTTGTCGTCCGGTGCGACTTCGTAACGCAACAGATGTTCGCCGATAGCATGTATACGTTCTTTTTCACCACTGAGATCAATACTGACCAGTGAGCGACCGCCCTCGCCGTTGCGCGTTACATAGAGCCGATCATTGCGAGCACCGAAGTGCGGATTGCTGCCGTCTTGTGTCACAAGACGGGCTTCACCAGCCGCTGCCGCAACTACGAAGACGCCTGTTTGCATCGACCAGTCCGGTGATGTCAGATAACCACCGTCGTTGGCCCAAAAGACAATTGATTTGCCGTCCGGGGCGTAGCGTGGGCCGTGATAGTGTCCAGGCTGTTGCGTCACTCGCTTACTTTTGCCACCCGACGCTTTGACGGTGTGAACATGCGCGAGCTCTTCATCGTCCCAGGTGATGAACGTGATGTTCTTGCCGTCCCGCGACCAGCTTGGATCGTATTCAAAATGATCGGAAGCATCGCGGGTCAGACGTTTCGGCTCTCCGTTCGGCAACGCCTTGACGTACAAGTGACCTGTACTCTCGAATATGACTCTTGATCCGTCGGGCGAAACTTCGACATTTCGCACCATTGTCGTCGAGAAGGTCTCGGGAGCGACCTCCACCGTTGGTCTTGGTGGGTCGTAGACACTACGTGTGTCGTTAACGTGAAACTCGATACTCGTCGCTTGTTTACTGGTGATATCAACGCGATTTATGCGACCACCTGCCCAGAAGACCACGCTCTTTGAGTCCGGCATCCAGTCCATTGCCGGATACGCTCCGTGCGTGCCCCAGACTTCCTGCAAGTCTCTGTCCAGTCCTTCGTAAATCGGGTACTCGGCACCACTGTCGAGGTCCTTCAGGAACAAGGCACTTTCGTTGCGAATGCGGCGCACGAATGCCAGGTACTTGCCATCCGGCGATGGCGTTGGACGAACAGAGCCGCCGGCACCACTCACGTAGCCTTCATTTTCACCCGTTTCCAGGTCGAAACGTCGAATCGCCATGACCTCGCCGTTTGAGTCCTGCGCGTACTGGAACGTGCCACCTGGTGTTTGATCCAGTGAGTAATAGATGTATCGACCATCCGGCGAGAACGCGGCCTCGCCCAATGCCTTCTGGTGCGCCTCATTCGGACGTTCAACCACCGCAACACCCCCACCGCCATTGCGATGGTAGAGCCAGATCTCTCCGGTACCAGCCGAGCGTGTTGTCGTTAAGTGTTTCTTGGCGGCAATGTAATCACCATCGGGTGACCAGTACGGATTGTTCAGAAGACGGAAATCTTCTTTCGTCAGTTGGCGTGCGTCGCTGCCGTCCGCATTCATCACCCAGATGTTGTCACCACCACCAGCGTCGCTCGTAAACGCGATCTCGGAACCATCCGGCGAAAATCGTGGCTGTATTGCCCATGCGTGTCCGCTGTTTATGGCCTTGGCCTCACCCCCATCAATCGACACAACATATATGTCACCCAACAGATCAAATGCCACAGACTGACCATCCGGGCTAACGTCGACGCTCATCCATGTGCCGGAACGCGTATCTATCGTGACGTCACGTGACTCTCCAGGGATCGCGTTAACGTCCCAGCCATTCTTCTCTTCTTCTTCGGCAATAGCGCTGATAAATGGCAGCAATAAAACTGCAGCGGCGAAGTATTTTTTGGAGTTCATTTTGGGCCTCATACATTGAGATCAGGACGCGATAATAACAGCCTTCCCTCATGCAGCCACAGCACCGTATCAGCCGCCTGCAACATGAGATCGCTATGAGTAACGACCAGCCTGGTTGCCGGCAGTTCACACAACCCTGATATGACCTCCTTTTCGAGCGCGTAGTCCAGCCCGCTGGTGGCTTCGTCCAGCAATAAGAGTGTGGGTCGTCTGTAATAGGCGCGAGCCAGCAAAATGCGCTGCACCTGCCCCCGTGACAAGGAGGACCCCAGGTCACCTATGCGGGTCTCATATCCCATGGGAAGCGATTCAATGTCATCGGCGATGCAAGCCATCGCCGCTACTTTTCGTATTCGTGTCGTATCGAGACAGGAGTCGAACAGCGCGATATTTTCCGCGACGGAGCCCTTCAGTAGCCTGTCATCCTGGAAAACGACCGCCATCTGAGAGCGCAGCTTGTGCGGATACCAATGATGGGCTGGACGTCCGCTAATCAGGAGCTCGCCACTGGATATAGTCTCGTGCCCCGCTATGAGTTGTAGCAAGGTACTCTTCCCAACACCCGATGGGCCAACGATTGCTGTGAGCCCGGACTCGTGAATATTCACCGAGCAATCCTTTAGAATTTCTGGCTCGTTTCGCGAATACGAAAACGAGACGTGTCGCAGTTCGATGTCGCCCAGCGGATGATCACCGCCCTCGCTAACGCGGGACTCTTCCTCACTAAAAACGATATCTGCGAGCCGGTCCAACGGGACCTCAAGTAGCCTGTACTCGAGTATGCGATCGACAATACCGCAGCCGCGAGTGGTGAACATTCCAAGATACGCGACGTATGCCGAGATCATGCCGATGCTGATCTGGCCATCGAGACCTCGCAGAGCGAGCAAGTACACCGTGGCGATTCGGGCACCCTGGAACAGGACCTGACGAACAGCGCCGTCGACAACGTGCAGATTACCGATGCGGATGCGTGCGTTCGTCGCACTGACGAACAGATTACGCCACTCCGATTCCCGCTGCGATTCGCCGTTCGTGATCTTGATTGATTGCACCGCGCGCAGCGTTTCCAGAAAATGAGTCTGTAGCGACGACTCCGCTTGCGCTATATCGCTCGACAAACGCAAACTCAATGAGAAAATCAGAATCCTCCAACAGCACCACAGCCCAAGCGTCACAACCATAAGTAACGTAAGCCGGGGTTCGTACAAGGTCATCAGGGCGGTTATCAAAACGACGAACACGGAATCGAGTATCAGGGCCGGAATCGATTGCACAACAAAGCTCTGAATACGGCTCAACGACTGAACGCGGTGCTGGATATCGCCAAGCTCACGACTTCGAAAAAAGCGAATGGGTAACTGCAAGAGTCGATGCAACACGCGCGTCGTAAGATCAAAGACCGTTACATGACTCAGGTAGTGAAACGTCAACTGCCGCATGACGTTCGCCAGCACATGAATGACCAGGAGGGTCGAGAAGACAGTCGCCAGCGTAGTGAGGAGTCGGCTATCACCTTTCGCAAGAACCTGATCTATTACGACCTGCAGGTAGAACGGCGTTGTCAGCAGCAGAATTTCGCAGATCAAGGCGAGCAATAGCCCGGCCAGAAATTGGCGGCGTAATCTACTATCGCTCGAAATAAGATCGCGGAGTTTAAGCCGTATCGGAGGTTTCGCCCGACGAAAACGCGGCGCCGACGTAACCTCCAGGGCGATACCGGTAAACGCGTCAGCAACTACAGATGACGGTTCTGACACCGCCCCTCTCGCAGGATCGTGCAACACCACTCGATCTTCCTTGACGGACTTGAGAATAACGAAGTGATTGAAACGCCAGTGCAAAATGCAGGGCATTCGAAGTTTACCGAGTTCGCGAACATCGCAGCGAACGGCTCGTGTAGACAACCCCAGTTCCGTGCAGCAACTGGAAATGCCCGCGAGTGTCGTGCCCTTCAAAGACACCTCGTGCTTACGCCGCAGGCTGGCGAGATCCGTTGGCAGGCCAAAGTACGAGGCGATCATCGCAACGCAAGCCAGTCCGCACTCGGTAGCCGTTGCTTGCCGAAAAACCGGCAGGTTCTTACTGCCATTCATCGTGAACCATGGTCGCGCTGAGACGTTGGTTGTCACTTACTCTGTTGCAGCGCGACGAAGCCGCAGCGGCTCCAGCAGCCAGTCAACAAGGTTTCTTTGTTCAAGAACGATCTCTGCAGCCATCAACATCCCGGGCCGCAAAGCCGCCGCCCCGATGCTTGTCTGAATCGCCGCGTCGTGGATCTCTACCTGCACCTTGTAGGTTGCCTCACGTATCGGAAAGGGCTGCGGTGTTTCACCGGGCAACACGACGAAATTGGACATGTGTTCTATTCGACCTTCGAAGGTGCCGAATTTTTGCGGCGGAAACGCGTCATAGGAAATCCGCACCGTCTGACCGGGTTGAACAAAACCCGCTGCTTTCGACGGCACATAGATCTCTGCTGCAAGGTCCATGTCCTCGGGCAATACGGTCATCAATAATTGCCGCGGCGCGATCGTGTCGCCTGCGTGTGCTTCCACGGCCGCGATAGTCCCGGTAACTGGAGACGTCAGTACAGACAAGCGCCTCGATTCGTGTTCCGCAATCTGTTGGGATAACTGTGTTCGTCGCGCTCTTAGTGTAGATCGCTGGATGCCTGCCTGTACTGGGAGGCTGTCCTGTCGCCCCGCTAGCAGCTCACGCTCTCTTTGCTGACTCGCGATGTCCTGTTCAAGTTGGGCCAGACCCTGTTCCAGCACGCCCACCTCTTCGCGCTGTCGAAGTACGTCCCACTCTGTTACGGCACCGCTATCAATAACGCTCTCGATTCGCTGCAATTTTTCGCGTCCCAAATCGACCCTGTGCGTTTGATCGTCAAGGCGCGCCAAGAGGGCTCTGACCCCTTTGTCGAAGGCCTGAAGCTGCCGTGCCAGGCCCGCGCCTTCCATGGTCTGTTGCTGTCGCGATAGGTCCAGTTGTGTATCGACCTCATGCGTTTCTTCACGCAGTTGCAAAATGACCTGCTCATTCTTGCCCTTGCCATCTGACAGCATCGAGTCCATCGATAGATAGATGAGTGGCTCACCGGCACTGACATGATCGCCAGGCATTCGAATTACTTCCCGAACAACGGCCGCCGTGTTGTTTGCCACCCGAACAATGCCTGACCTGGATACCAGCCACCCGCGAACTGACTCTTTTCGTGGGAGTTCGGTGTTACCTATAAAGAAGGCGGCCGACAGGAAAAGTAAGACGAGTAATCCGTTCAGCCATAACCATGGCTGTGGCATCAGGCAGATCGGGCGACCCGGTGTCTTTTTCGACAGAGATTTAACGGCCTGTTTTCGGAACAGGTTTTCGGTGTGAGTTCCGTGCATGCCGTGATTGTGAAGCTAGATCGGCGAAGTCATCAAAGGCTGAATTCATGCAGTACACCAAGAATCGACATGACTTAGCCCTCGAAGGTCGTTCCCTGAACACCAGGATAGAAACGTGACGCGCCTCGCATCGATTCTTGGGTGGTTGCGCTTAACCTAACCCACCCGTGTGGAAGGAAGCGAAAATGCTTAAAATCTGGCTCCCCCCAAGGCTATATCGGTTTCTCCCTCTTGCTTATCTTCTTTCAGGCTTGCTGATGCTCACCAAGTTCGGCGATGACCCTCTGGGACTTCTTAGTGGATCAATGTTATGTGCAGCTGCAGTTCTGGTGTGGGCATTGAGAGTTCACCGGGGCAGCAAAAACACTGTGCGTAAGCAATGAGCCGCGGTCAGTTGAATGAGTGTCCGCTTTTTCAGAAGCAGTCATTCAACTCAGATCAGTCTGGACTGAAATCCGAAAAAGGTGGTGAACTCACGCGCACCGCCTTTTAGCTACAAAGCCATTCGATTGCAGCGGCGTGGTGAGTTGAAGCCAAAAAACCGTAGAACACTTTCCACTCGCCTGTCGTCCTTTTGACTGCAGTGGTCCTGAAGGAGTGTGTGTCGGTCATGTCAATTTCCTTATTCCGACTCAAAACTTTGATTACGCTTGTTGTGAGCAGTTCGCACTTTGATACTTGGCACTGGCCACCATAGTGCCGCAAGGTGGACCTCCGATATCACTGGTCGAATTAAGGGAAATAGCCTGTCCGGTCGTGTGGTTGCTTACTGGACGTACGGCTAGAATTCTTTAGCGCTCTGAATCGCCCCTGATTTACTGGATACATTTCAGCCGGACAAAATGGCAGTCAGAGAGATATCCGTAACGGTTTTTCCGGCACTTCGCATGTTATGGAGCGTATCCCGTTCGGCCTCATTAAAATAATCTTCGTAGATCACAGCACCGTGTCCGACCAATCGAAGCTCTGGGCGCTTGCCTAACACGCGAACGGCGGCGATCCGCAGCTAAGCGGACGCTCAAAATCTAAAAGAAAGTGGCCTGACTCGCTTCCGCTAATGCCAATACGCAGGTGGTGGCGGCTCCGACACGAAAATATCCGCTCCGGTCAATAATCCCCCCAATGGGGGATTGTTGAACAGTTTGGAAAGTTCCTCAATGTCGTCATCCATGATGTCTCGCGCGTGATAACCGCAGGTCGGAACAGCTCGCCCGTCCGGTCTCTTGTAGGAGCGGCCCCAGGCCGCGATACATACCGATGTTTCGCAGCCTACCGGCTGCCGCTACGCTCCCCCAAGCGGGACCGAGGTTCGCGGCCTAGGGGCCGCTCCTACATTTCGCCGCCGGCAGACCAGTGTCGAATGTGATGCGCATCGACAAAGCGCGTGTGGTGACAACCGGGAAACGCACATCTTTTGTCCCTGGCCACAAGGGCTCGCTTGATCGCCGTCGGTACGGTGCGGGTCTTGCGACCGATGTTTAACGGCTCGCCGTTTTCGTCTTCACCAATGACGACCGCGTGACCGTCACAGCACAGTCGTTTGACGCTCTCGATCGGAAGATTCGAGCGGCCCTTACCGTGCGCGAGTGCCGACTGATCGACGTGGACGGTCACAATATAGTCATCCGAGTTATTGCGTGTCTGTCCAGCATCGCCCGACAGATATGAACTCGCCATTGAAACTATCGCATCGGCCTGTCGTGCCGACCAGGACTCCCGTCCAGCGGGACCGAGGTCATCAATGAACTCGGCACTCAAGTTGGAATCATCCCGTGCTTTATCGAGTGCCTTCTCCACCAACTCACCGGTCTCAAGCGGAAGATCGATGCTAATAGTCATTACTCCCCGTTCAGCATTCCGGTGAACTCGCAGTGACCGATTCGCAAAAGCACGCTGCGCACCGCCGAGAGAATCCACCGTTCCGCACTTCAGTTCCCGGCAACGTTCTTCAACGCGTGCCGTGGTCGTCTTCACCGCATGTGCCACACGGACTTTTTCCCGTGCGGCATTCATGGAGAAATCACAACGATAGTGCAGCCACTCAGCGCAATTGCCGAGGCCCCACTTAAGCCAGCCGGCACGTTCATCGAACTCACGAATAAGCACGAGTAATTCGTAAGTCTCGGAGTTGATGCGAGCTGAAAGAGTGACGATGGCCCGGTCAAGATCGTCAATTGGCAGGAGATTAGTATCAGGTTTCACGGCACTTCCTTGTGGAGGAATAAGGCCTGTTATTATATACCGTATAACGCTAAAAAACAATGTAAAATCAATGACTTAACGGCCATTTTAGATCAAGTGGGTCGCGCTCTGGGAGCGCTCCTACAGGTGGCTGTCGCGCCTTCGAATCAGGAATCGGTTGTCAAAGTCGGGTTAGGTTGAATAGCCGTCAGTGATGACCAACGGTGCACCGCGTTCGGAGCCCAGGCCTTCGGCAGCGCTGCCCTCAGATTTTGCGATTTCAATAACATCGAATGAATTGATGAGTGCCAGCAGGTCGCCCGGTTTCGCGCGCCCGTAGGTGGTTAGCGTTGGAATTTGGTGTCCAGCGATGTGTGCGACCGGCTCACGAAAGTCTTTGATCAACGATGCGTCGATATTGCTGATCAGGTTGCCGAACGCATCGATAGTGATGATCGTGCCGGACACCTTGCCGGCGCCAACTTCTGGCTCATCCAGCCAGCCCGGCGTCCATTCGGTGACGGCCTTACCAATCGCAGTTAGAGAAAGCTTACCGGCTGCCAACTCGGCGGCTACCGGCGCAAAAATATCTCGTCCGTGAAATGTGGCGCTGGGCGTGGTGAGATTCAGTGACTTCAAGCGCTCGACATCCAGCTGCCAGACTCTTGGGTTCTCTGCGTGATCGAGCAGCGGCGCCAACAAACCGTTATCCGGCGCGATGAAAACGTGGCCGTCATGTTCGACGATGAGAATTTCGCGCTCGGTACCG
>Ga0255049_10000039_pt1 | contig 71206 bp, 97 predicted proteins | sample JV7_2_3_MG_FD_183615 | JGI IMG/M metagenome (GOLD analysis project Ga0255049, IMG submission 183615) | Seawater microbial communities from Jervis Inlet, British Columbia, Canada - JV7_2_3 | ecosystem: Environmental > Aquatic > Marine > Inlet | place: Canada: British Columbia | collected 2016-10-06 | reverse complement strand
ATCCAATTGTAACGGCGCTAAGGTTTAGCTATGGAATAAGTAAATGACCATCCAAGGTGACAGTAGTGACTATGACTTACTGGCCAAATGGGTGAGAGAGTTAAAACTGAGCACGGATCCGTGGCCAGATCGGATACTAACTTGTGAGATAGGAGTCAGGGAAGGCTTAGGCTCCAAAATTATTCTAGACGAAATTATAAAACGAATACCTAAGGGACGAATTAACTTTAAACATGTAGGCGTTGATCCTTACGATGATTTAAAATACCAACATTACGACAATACGCCGGCCTACACCGCTGACTATTCACCTCAAATGATGAAGCAGATGGTCCAGGATTTTCTTCCTTACCATCAATACAAATATCTTCACATGACAGATACTGAATTTATGGGAGCATGGTACGACCACAAGGTACCATTTGATTTTGTTCATTTAGATGGACCTCACATGACCAAAGATGTTTTTACTGAAGCCATCTGGTTTGCCAACCGATCAAGGGTTGGGAGTAGAATGGTATTCGACGATTATCTTAAATACGGAATGGATCAGATTGCTTTTGCGCTAACCTATTTCGGATATAGAACACAACACATGGGGGACCATAAATGCATGTTGGAAAGAATGGAGTAAAGAAACCTAAGCACGGTGGTGCCCAAGAAGAATCTAAACGAATTGAACAATACGCTGATCAATGGTGTAAAGATAATGGCTATCCTCTTCAGCGTAGGAGATACGTCTATCAAGGAAAGTGGGTGAAGAATGACGCCAAATGATGCTGCCTACATGGCTGGACTATTTGATGGTGAAGGTTGTGTTATTTATAAACAACATTTAGATACAAAACGTAAAGACAGGCCAAAACGCTATAAAGTTTGGAGAATTGCTTTGGAGATGTCCATGACTGACAAACCCGTTATGGAATGGGTATATGACTTAGTTAAATGTGGAACTCTTAAACTCAATGTTAAAAACAAATCTCCCAGTTCTAAATCTCATTGGAAAGATCAATGGCGCTGGAGGTGTAGTCACCGAGATGCCTATCAAGTTGCTAAACTGATATGGCCATACGCTCAGGTGAAATTGCATAAGTTAGAACAAATAATAGATCATTACGAACCGGAATTTTCCGATGATAATGTGTTTAGTCTGGAGGACTATAAATGATAATACAGAATAAATTTAAATATTTAATCCCTGAAGAGAATAGAGTTACTACTCCCGCTGGTAGGCATTACACTTATTTTGGAGAGAAGCTTCCAAGTGTGACGACTATTCTACAAGCGACCCAAGATTATGGTAAAACACTAGGGCTCGAAAGATGGCGACAAAATGTCGGTGATAAGAGAGCGGACGAAATTCGTGATAATGCAGCCAAGCGTGGTACAATTATGCATAGAATCCTTGAAGGAGTGATTACTGGGAAGCCCCATATGGACCTCTCAGACATGGGTCAGGAAGCAGGGACCATGGCCCAGGCATTGATCGATGATGGGCTTCTAGAGGCCTTAACGGAGGTCTGGGGCACTGAAATGATGCTATGTTATGATGGTCTTTATGGTGGCGCAGCTGATGTGATAGGTATTTATGATGGACGCGAAAGTATATTAGATTTTAAACAGGCCAACAAGCGTAAAACAGAGAGTCTTGTAAAAGATTACTATGTTCAGGCGGCAGCCTACGCGATGGCCCACAACTTAATGCATGGTACTAAAATACAACAAGGTGTGATCTTAGTCAGCGTTGAAGGGGGTGAAGTACAGCGATTTATAGTAAAAGATAAGCAATTTCAAGGTTTTATGTGGGAATTCTTAAGAAGGGTTGATCGCTACCATAGTATCTAATTTAGGTAAATGATAAAATATTTTTTTAATCGGGAGAAGAGGGTGTTACAATGTGACAATGGCTTACTATGGTTGGTATCATTGACTAATAGTATGCTTCACAACTGCTTCATTGTGCTTCACGCTGCTTCAGGGGAAAACCCTTCGCGCGCACATGAAAATGCTTTTTCAAAAGCATTTTTAGGTATAAAAACTACTAAGGAAGCATGACATCAAAGAAATCTAAGTACAAACATATTATAATTAAGAAGAAACGTTACTATTTTTATAAAATAACGTGGACCGACATCACGGGGGACAGCTCGCACGCCACGTTAGATGAGTTCAATAATTTTAAAACAAGTGTAATGATTACGCACGGTTATGTGTTTAAAAAAGATAGAAAGAATCTTTGGACGTTTGCTAGTTTCGAGGAGAATGATGAGCTATTCTCCGACCGGAATGTCTTTCCCATTGGATGCATCACTAAGATGGAGAGGATCCTTCTTTGATTTATTTTCAGTTGACTTTGGTTTACGTCTCACTTTGCTTTTTAATTCTTCAACTCCGACGCCTTCTAGGATCGGAGAATAATCATCTATTATTTGTTTCATTCTGTTTTCTAACTCTTCTGTGGTTAAGTCTTCTAGCTTACCAGTTCGGATTATCTTTTGTTCAATATACAAACCCGCCGCCTTTCCTCGAGCTACTTCAGCGTTTACTGCCGCTGACCACGCACCCTTCTTAAGTGCTTCCGCTCTAATCTTTCCTAACTCAGCGATGTGTCTTCCATAGTTTACTTCATATTTCTTTTGCCATTCTTCTCTTAACTCTCCAATGTGTTTTACTACTAGTGGATAAAGTTTTGGATTCTGTAATTTACTTGCGTATTGGCGCGCCGAGTCTTTACTAAACCCTGCGTTAATAGCACACTGCGTAGACGTTTCTCTTCCTTCATTTATTATAAGCTCGTTAGCAAATTTCATTTGCTGTTCAGTCAGCCTTTTTGGTAGTCCCATTTTTCTTCCTGTGTTGTTTGTAGACAAACTTTCTTGCCTGATTAAAGATTTCATCAAATCGTTTTCTGTATTTATCATTAGCCACTCTGGACTTGCCATCCCACTTCATCATACCTTTAAATGTTTCACTCCAAGTACGTTAACTTCTTCCTGAGTTAATGTTTTAACATAATGATTATTTATTTTAGCTGAGCCATATTTTCTAGCCCAGTCCCCATCAAAATAATGTGGTTCAATTTCTTTTTCTTTAATCCAGTTTTTGATTCGTGTAAGTCTTTCCATCTTTTCATTTGGTATAGAACAGAGAAAAGTATTAACAGCATATCTCTTGCCCTTGGTGACAGGTGTGACCTGATGTATCCAAAAACAACCGGCGGGAAAGATTAAACATTCTCCTTCTTTTAAGTCTTCTTTGTGTTGACCATTAAAGAATTTAAACTGTCCACCATTAAAATGGTTATTCAACTGAATAGTACAGCTGGCTGTAACAAAGTCATGACCATCGATATGAGGGTGAAGCTTACCACCATTTTCATAACACATTAATCTATAGATATGAGCGTAGTTAACTTCATCTGCAAATATATTAACCGAGACACAATTTAGTTTTTTTAAATGATCCATCCATTCATCGATCATTCCTTTCATAGCCTCATGTACTATGTGAAAAGTCTCACTTCCATGCAGTAGGTGAACTAGATTAAATGTAGACTCTGTGTCTACGCCAGTAAGGGCATGATAACAATGTTCGCCTGCTTTCTCTGCTTTGCGGTGTTCATACTCATCTATAAGTCTCTTACATTGGGCTTTATTAAGTACTTTTCTCTTCATTATAAATTGTCGTTGATCCATGGGTTGAAATATAATACAACTTAGTCTATAAAGCAACCTATGTTTACCGGAAAGTTATTAAGACAAGTTATAGGAAAGTTTTGTAAAGCAGAAGTTGCGCGACAAGCGCGTGTTCAAGTTCTACTCCCGAATGGAGAATTTTATGACATCAATGGCATGAAACTCTTGCAAAATAAATTAATAGGTGTAAGAGAATCTCATAGACTGGTGTTTACAGTTACTCCCGAAACATGGAAGATGGGTAAAGTTATTAAGAAGGTGTAGTAGTGAAACCAGAAAGAAAATTTTGGCATGAGCTTAAGAAAAATACTCCACAAATTTGCTGGACAAGGATTGAAAACTCTGTATCTTTTGGTACTCCTGATCTATTGGGCTATAATGCTAATGGGACCTTTTTCACTGTGGAGCTCAAAGTTACTAGGGGAAACACCGTCCGCTTCTCACCACATCAATTCTCATTCCACCTCAGTCATAAACAAAACACTTTCATTCTGATCAAGGCCCTTGGTGCCTTACACAAGGGTGTAAAACTTTATGAGGGAAAAAATATCAAGGAGCTTGATGCTTGCGGCCTGAATCTGGAACCAAGGTGCTCTAGCCTGCCTGATGCTTGCTTGACGCTTGAGGCTCTTTAGAGCTTGATGCTTGCTGCTTGAGGCTTTTTGGCGTACGCCCTTCTATGTCCGTCGACATGTCGGGGCTAATAGCCTTCTTCCTCAGGGAAGCTCTTAATTCTTTAAAAAATTTCGGTGATTTGAATACGTGAGTCATTTAGTGTTTTCCATAACTAACATTTTTTATTTCAGGATTCCAACAATTTCTACAATCTTTGCATTCGTTGTTTTGCTTAGGAGCTGGACACGTGGCGCCTGCTGTTACGACTGTCGACGTGTTGTCCCAGCCGCCCGCTGCAGGTTGATTGATCATTGGCATGCTGAACCGGATAACTAAGTTATCAGGTGCCAGCGGCAGGAAGTGCTTCACCCAGGCCTCACGCGTCGGTAGCCAGTGCTTGACTGAAGGCGTTAACCTGCAAACTGAAAAAATTTTTGTTAGGTGATCTTCATCCTGGACATCCCCTGAGTCATGCCACCTAAAAACTTTTGATTTTTTACTATTGATTAATAATGTCATGGCCCCCGTCCAGAGCTCATGTGTAATGCTTGCCAGTCTCTTATACTGTGCAGCCTGCACCACGGGAAAAACATAACAACCCTTTAAGGCGTAGCAGCCATGGCAGGTCGAGCCCTTGACCGCTCGGAGCTTGGAGCCGGTCTTGCATTCTTTAGCTGGCAGGCCATAGGCCCAGCCAGGCATTTTTGACGGCTTGCTTAGGCCTCCGACCAGATCCCATGCTTCACTTGTTTTCATACTTTCTAAATTCATATCATCAATTCATTGTGTCTTTTTTAAGGCGCTTGCTGCTTGCTGCTTGATGCTTTTTATTATTTTTATTTTTCTTCAATTCCAGGTTGTATCGGGCCCTTGCGGGCCCGGTCTTCCAGTTTATAGTTTTATGCATGCTCTACAGGTAACCAGTTATCATCTCTGAAAACTTTCAATATTTCTTTGGTATAGATGGATCCGATCTCATCGAAGAGACCAACTTCAGAACCTTTAACATCGACCAGCAATGTGCTGCGGATGCCCCGGCCTACAATTGGTGACTCCTTAACAATGCCAGAGACTGGCGGATTGCTGCCCATGTGACTGTGCAGGATCTTATCACCTTTTTTTATTTCTCTTATATTCATTTTTTCTCCTTGTCCCATTGTCTTTGTCTTGCTGCGCTGTCTTCTTGATCTTTTTTAACTAGTCGCAAGATCTCTTCTATTGCAACAGCTATTCTTTTTAACTCTTCACTTGCTTCACTCATTTTTTCTCCTTTTTAATTAATCCTATACTATCCCATCTCAACTGTCAAGCTTGAAGCTTGAGGCTCTGAGCTTTTAATATTTTTTCCCCTACAACCAGAGGTTGTATCCTGTAACCAGCGCGCTTCCTGATCAGGGAACCCAGCAACGCTGGCAAAACTCCACCGATAAAGAGGGCTGCCAGAGGCATGCCTTATGGTCGGCTGTTTATCAAATTCCTTGGACCAGTAACCAGTGAAAACGTTTGCGTGCTTATTTTCTTAGGCCGGCCCTAACTTCGTGATTACTGATCCCAGATCCAACAATCGCGCATGATTTCTCATGGGCCGTATTCGGGTACGATGCTCCCCTAGACCATTGGATCAGGGATCAGGCCGGCAACCCGATATTTAACGTCGTTTCGCGACATACGCGCACCGGCTTTGGTCTGATCTTGAGGCAGTTATTATTAAGGCTCATACCTCAGGAGCCTAGTTGAGAGATTATAGGAGAATTAAGGCAGAAATAAGGCAAGAGCTTAAATAAAAAAAAATAAACTTCTTGACATCTCCTATTTTTTCCTATACACTTGGCAGGTGGCTGGGGATGGTGGTTAGTAGTAGAAGAAGCACAACCACAGGTTGTGCGCAAAAATCGCGCCTTAAAATAGCCACATTTCAAGTATAGGATTATCCCAATGCAAATAATAAAGAAAGGCAAACAATGAGTAAGATACGTATGAACACCGAGTTAAGAACTAAAATTCTTAACCGATATAGAGAAAGTGCAGAACAAGAAAACACACAGGAACTTGAAGCCATGAAGCAAGCAAGAGAACAAGTGGATATGATTTATCCATCAACTTTTGAACTTGCACGCCAGGTCGTTGAAAGGTCATATCCGAGTGAAGATGTTAAAACGTGTAGAACATTGAAGCAAAAATATGGTGAACCTTTAGACGTTGTTGCAAAAGATAAATGCTTTTATTTTTCTTATGCAAGAGAAAACCCTGGTGAAGATGAAGATAAAAATGTTTCAGAACATTTTGACTTTGGTTTATTTGGTGATACCGATAATGGAAATAATTATCGCAACGAAAGTGGAAAGCAATTTGCTTATGCTTATTATCGTGATGAGTTAAAAGCAAAAGACCTTGACGCAGACATCTTGGCAAAACAAAATGGCAAAGATGACAACCCACATAAAACAAAGCACATGGATTTAAATGATAGGGCTTTGGGTTATAGTGGCTACTCTAGTTATAATCATGACCGAGATAATAATGTCGGAATTGCTAAAGACTTTGATAAGCAATACGAGTTAGACATCATTGGTACTTCACATTGTAGGTCAAGAACGATTGCTTGTACTGACCAGGAGTTTTTAATCTTCAAAATGTTAAAACAAGCTAAAGGACAATTAATAGTATGTCATCAAAAATGGATTGATAGTATTACGAAACAATGTGAAGCTATGAAAACAGGGTTGAAAGCATATCGTTATTTAAGTGAGGGTGTTGAGTTAATGTCAGAACTTGGTGTCACTTGTGATGAAGCAGAATTAATCAGAACTAATTCAACAGGACTTGTTATTTATAATCCTGTTAATTTAGCTAGTATGATTAAGGGTATGAAGAACACAACAATAACAAGAGAACAAAAGATAGCTTTAAGAAAGGCATACGAAGCAAAACAAATAAATTAGCTATTGACATTTATTATGGGATATGATACTATTATCCCATAATAACAAACTAACAAAAAGGACGAAATATGGAAAAAACAATACTAGTAGTTAGACGTTGCAAATACTCTAACTTGGCACCAAGATACGACATCGAGAAAGTTGCGCAAAGTTTAGAGGAAGCAACAAGATATAAAGTTGCTCTTGAAACTTTAAATGCAAGTAAAGAAGTAAGTTACATTCTATACAATGAGTTAGGACAAATAGAATACAACGTAAGAGAGGTTGCATGATAAACGGCAAATCTTTTATTATTAGTTATTTTTCAGCAAGCGATAAAAAGCACATAACAAGAAATGCGCTTTGGAATGACCAATGTAAATATTGGACATCTAAAGCTGGCAGATTACTTTGTACTTATTTTGATATCGACGCGAATGATTATAGATGTGCGAGAGATAGTTGGAAGATAAAAAGTGAGTAAGCTTTGTCAAGGTCCGTCGTGTCATATGTACGACACGACCGACAGGAAACGTGGACCAAAAGGAAACAAAAGAAATGTAACTCGTAATGTTGGAACTTACAATTATGGCAATGGAAACTTTTGTACTTTAAGTTGTTACAATGATTGGGCAAAAGAAAACATGGACCAGGCAATAGATTACTTTGGTAGATTAAGAGAACGTAAAGCAATGACACCTGAGAACTCTTGGATTAAACGTGAGAGATATAGTTGGGAAGAAGATAGACACACATCAACTTATTACTTTCGTAATGTATGTACCAACGAGGAACGAGATATAACAGAACAACAATACAATGACGAGGAGTACACATTGAATACATAACAGTTCGTCCAACCATGAAGCGTGGCGCCATGCGCCACGCTTCAAGATACCACGCGTAGTGTGTCAAGTAATATCATGGGATATTATAGGAGCATATTGTCGCAGGCCATGCAGTTTATGCATCAATCATAGGTTGAATTTTTTGCACCCCCAAAATTTTTCGCGCCCGCCTAAATTTTTTCCATAGAGGTACCAAGTCAATCCAGGAATTTGAAACGTCCATAATGGGTTTTTCCCCCCTTTAAAAAAGGGGTCCCAAAGTTTTGACTTTAGACCTTGATTCATACGTTTAAAGCGTTAAAATACTTAATAAGTTCCCAAAAAATTCTGCAAAAAATTTTGTGGATAAATTTTGCTATGATAGAGAGAGAAAAACTAAAGAATTTTGAAAAACTACCTGAGGATGTAAGAAGACAGTTTTCTCTTTACATGAATCAGTGGAAAGACAAGAAAAAGGGCATAAAGGTTAAATCTGACTTCCTAAGCTTCGTAAAGCATGTCTGGCCTGAATTTATAGAGGGATCCCATCACAAAAAGATTGCTAATAAATTTAATGATCTGGCCGAGGGAAAAATCAAGAGACTCATCATCAATATGCCTCCTAGGCATACTAAATCTGAATTTGCTTCTTTTCTTTTACCTGCATGGATGGTTGGAAAGAATCCTAAATTAAAAATAATACAATCTACGAATACCACTGAGCTTTCAGTTAGGTTTGGTCGTAAGGCTAAACAACTGATTGATTCGGAAGAATATCAGCAATTTTTTAAAACTAGACTCAAAGAAGATTCTCAAGCTGCGGGGAAATGGGAAACCCAACAAGGTGGAGAATATTATGCTGCCGGTGTTGGTTCTGCCATCACTGGAAGGGGTGCAGACTTATTAATCATTGATGATCCCCATACTGAGCAAGATGCAATGAATGCACAAGCTTTGGATAGAACTTATGAGTGGTATACATCAGGACCTAGACAACGTCTTCAACCTGGCGGCTCAATTGTTGTGGTAATGACTAGATGGAATGAAAAAGACTTAACTGGTCGTTTAATTGGATCTCAAAAAGAACCTAGAGCGGATAAATGGGAAATAATAGAGTTCCCTGCAATTCTACCCTCAGGTAAACCTGTTTGGCCTGAATATTGGAGTCTAAAAGATTTAAATGGGGTTAAAGCCTCTATTCCTGGAAGTAAATGGAATGCACAATACATGCAGAACCCAACTTCTGAAGAAGGAGCCTTAATTAAAAGGGAATGGTGGAAAGATTGGGAAGATGAAGAGTTGCCGCCCCTACAACACGTCATACAATCTTATGATACAGCTTTTATGAAAAAAGAAACAGCGGATTTTAGTGCAATTACCACTTGGGGAGTTTTTACTCCAAACGAAGATAGCGCCCCTGAATTAATTTTAGTAGATGCATTAAAAGGAAGGTTCGAGTTTCCTGAGCTCAGAAGAATTGCTCTGGAGCAATACGGTTACTGGAATCCTGAGACCGTTATAGTCGAGGCTAAGGCTTCAGGACTCCCACTAACATATGAGTTGCGTAAAATGGGAATACCTGTTATAAATTTCACACCTAGTAAAGGAAACGATAAACATACTAGAGTGAACTCGGTATCACCTCTGTTTGAGAGTGGCCGAATATGGGCGCCCAAAGAAATGGAGTTTGCTCAGGACGTAATAGAAGAATGTGCAGCGTTTCCGTACGGGGATCATGATGACTTGGTCGATAGTATGACACAAGCCGTAATGCGATTTAGACAGGGCGGGTTAATCAGCCACCCAGAAGACTACAAAGAAGAAAAAGTAGTCAAGACGCAAAGGACTTATTATTAATGAAACCGTATAACTGGAAACAAGATTATGATTGGACGGATCCAGATGATTATCCGGTGGAAGACGACAAAATGTTTGATATACAAAGTGAGGAGGAATTAATGTTACCACATGAAATAAAAGCCCCTGGAGGCATTGGGTCTTTAGACAAGAGACAGGCTTCAGGAATCAATCCTGATATAAATATTGAAGTAGTTGTAGAAGAATTTGTTAGAAGAAAAGGTCGTAAACCACGATCTCTCGAAGAGATTAAAGAATTTTATTTTAAAGAAATGGCGGGCGGTGCAGGTGGTTCAGGTGAACCTCAAAGAGTTGCTTATGAGCCAGGAAACTATGATCCTATCATGGTCGAAGAGTATGAGAGATATAAATTCGACATGAACGAACAAAAACCTGGTTTCCCTGTAATGGAAATTGATGAATTTATTCAAATGCAGCAAGAGCCTAAAATGGGTGCAGCTGGAGGATTATCAGGCCTATTAGGAGTTTAAGTGAAGCTGCATCATTACAATCAAATGATGGCGCATCTTACGCAACGCCAAAAGTTTTCAAAGGGTGGAGACGCAACAATTCTTCCCCAACCAAATCCATTATCACCAACAGAACGAAATCAAAAAGTATTTTATGACTATGTAGGTAGAATGAAACACTACTTAACTGGTGCTGAGATGCCTGAATGGTTTGTTAAAGATTTAATTTTAAAGAAAGCAGAAGAACTAGGAGTAGAATTAAAAGCTGCCGGGGGTAGAACTGGTTTTAATAGAGCTGGAATGGCTATAGCAAGTAATCCTTTATTTAGAGGAACAACAGGTCCTAACCAAATTTTAAAAGCTCCTAGAGGTAAAACTGGGATGGCAGACATTTTAAAACATGAAGGAGCAGCAACTCTAGCTTTAGGAATTAATCAATTAAATAAACCTGACGATGACGGTACAAGAGAAATTATTCAACACGAGGGAGGAGGTCCTCCCCCTTTAGTAGAACCACCTCAAGATCCGGATGAATCTGAATTAGTTAAAAGAACAGTAGAAGAAGTTATTAAAGATCGGATTCAAAAGAATGCTCCAAAACATAAAGAACAGGCTAGTGATGAATATTTAAATGCATTTAGGGAGTTGGTTGATTTTCATGAGGGAAGTGTAGCAAAAGCCATAAGATCATCCGGGCTTGATAGAGAATATATAAGAGCAAAATTTTATCAGCGGGATCAAGAAATCAAAGGAACGGGAGGACAAATAACTGAAACAATTGAGCCTTTAGAAATTACAAAAATATTCAAAGACTATACAAATGATATCAATAAAGATTCTTCGATTATCGATACAATTTATAACGAAGCTCTTGAAACAGGAAGAATTAAAAAAGAAGAAAAATATTACAACATTAAAGATGTAGCTAATATTATAGGGATGGATATTTCTAAGAAAGGACCCAAAAATCAACTTTTAGATTTACTAATGGAAAACGTGAGAAAAACAGATGAAGGTCGTTCCCTAGCAAAAAAATATCATATTGATGATGTGGTAAACAAAGTAAAAGAATGGAGCAGCGACAAACAGATAGTGGGGGGAGAGCCTTCTACAAGTAAAAGATATAAATTTGAGCAAACAAAGGATGCTCCTTTAAGTAAAGAACTTACCACGATTAAAACACGAATCGCAGACCTAACTAAAGCAGAAGGAACTTATGATAAAGATCTGGAGCAAATAGAACATGCCGGTCACCTTGAATCTCTAAGAACTGAAGAGAGATACCAAGACCTATTCAAAAATCTAAATACAATCCAAGATATGATTTTTCAAGATGGCTTTGTAAATAAAGACATTATTCAAAACAAAGGCCATGCAGGGGACATGGAATCTATCTATAAAGAACTAGATGCATTAAGGGGGCAAAAAAATATTAATAAGGAATTAATTAAAATCCAAGAGAAAATAGATGCCAGACTTAAAAAAACTCAAAAACAAATTAGGGATCATAAAGAATACACCATAGGAAAAAACCAAGATAAAAGAATTGCCCGAATTAAAATAAATCTTCCTAAAAAAGGGGAAGCATTCACGGGTAATAATATTGTAGCTGATCTTTCAAAAGTGGATAAAAGATGGATTATGGGGAATGTAGATCTTATTAATTCTAAGGCTAAAAAATTTGATGATTTAAATGACAACCAAAAAGAAATATATCGAGCAAATTTAAATGATCAGTACTTAAAAATGATAGGAAAAATCTACAAAGAAGTTGGTTACGGAAAAGGGGAAATAGAAGATATTAAAGAAACAATTAGTGAAGGCACACATTCTAAAAAAGGAGTCTTAGAAAAAGCACAGGGAGGACCAGTATATGGCAAATATGCCGACCAAATCAAAAACCTCAAAATATCCTAAGACCTGGCTCCTGCCGCCTGAAGCAGGGCCCATGCCTCAGGGCTTGAATATTAATTATAATACTGTTAAAACAGTCAAATTGGAGAAAATAAATGGCAGACAAAATAGACAAAGCTCTACCAAACGAGCCACGTAAGAATATTCACGTTCCGGCAGAAGAAGAAGTTGTTGAAGCTCAACAAGAAGAGATTGCAGAAACTCCTGACGGCGTTGAAGTAACAGAACAAGAAGACGGATCAGTTGACATTGACTTTGATCCAGCAGCTGCATCAATGGAAGGCAGCGATGAACACTACGCAAATTTAGCAGAATTTTTACCAGACCAAGTTCTATCCGAAATAGGCTCAGACCTATCCGGAAAATACATGGATTATAATATGGGTAGAAAAGAGTGGGAAAGAACTTATACTACCGGTTTAGATTTATTAGGATTTAAATATGATATGCGAACTGAACCTTTCCAAGGAGCATCGGGTGCTACTCACCCAGTTCTTGCAGAAGCTGTTACGCAGTTTCAAGCGTTGGCATATAAAGAATTATTACCAGCTGATGGGCCTGTCAGAACACAATCCATCGGTGCACCAAACCCAGAAAAAACAAAACAAGCAGAGAGAGTAAAAGATTACATGAACTACGAGCTCATGGAAAAAATGAAAGACTATGAGCCCGATTTTGATCAAATGTTGTTTTACTTACCTCTAGCAGGTTCAGCATTTAAAAAAGTTTATTATGATGAACTAGCAGAAAGAGCAACTTCAAAGTTTGTTCCTGCAGATGATTTGATTGTTCCGTATACGGCTACCTCATTAGACGAAGCGGAAGCAATCATACATCGAGTTAAAGTTTCTAAAAACGAATTAAGAAAACAACAAGTCGCAGGTTTCTATAAAGATATAGAACTAGGGACTCCTTCTTCAATAGAAGATGACGTTAAGAAAAAAGAGAGAGAATTAGAAGGTCAAAGAAAAACTAAAGATGACGATGTTTATACTCTTTTAGAATGTCATATTAATTTAGACCTAGAAGGTTTTGAAGACACTGATCAAGAAACAGGTGAACCATCTGGAATTAAAATTCCTTACATTGTAACCATTGAAGAAGCGTCAAGACAAGTTTTAGCTATTAAACGAAATTATGAAATTGGGGATCCGAAGAAAAATAAAATAGAATACTTTGTTCATTTTAAATTTTTACCTGGACTAGGTTTCTATGGCTTCGGTCTCATCCATATGATTGGTGGTCTATCAAGAACTGCAACTGCAGCTCTACGTCAATTATTGGATGCGGGTACGCTCTCCAACTTACCCGCCGGATTTAAAATGCGTGGCATTAGAATTAGAGATGACGCGCAATCAATTCAACCAGGCGAGTTTAGAGATGTCGATGCTCCTGGTGGTAACTTAAAAGATTCATTTATGATGTTACCATTTAAAGAGCCTTCTCAAACTTTATTACAATTAATGGGTATTGTTGTCCAAGCCGGACAAAGATTTGCATCAATTGCTGATCTACAAGTTGGCGATGGCAATCAACAAGCAGCCGTCGGTACAACTGTTGCTTTACTTGAAAGAGGCAGTAGAACGATGTCAGCAATACATAAAAGAATTTACTCAGCTCTTAAACAGGAATTCAAATTATTAGCTAGAGTATTTAAATTATATTTACCACCGGAATATCCGTACGACGTAGTTGGGGGTCAAAGAATGATTAAACAAACAGACTTTGATGATCGGGTAGATATACTGCCAGTTGCTGACCCTAACATTTTCTCTCAAACTCAGCGTATTTCCCTTGCGCAAACAGAGTTGCAATTGGCAGTAGCAAATCCACAGATGCACAACATGTATCAAGCTTATCGAAACATGTATGAAGCGTTAGGTGTAAAAGATATTGATCAATTATTAGTAAAACCACCTCAACCAACACCTATGGATCCGGCGTTAGAAAATATTTTAGCTCTTAGTGGAAAACCATTTCAAGCTTTCCCTGGTCAAGACCATAGAGCACACATAACAACCCATTTAAATTTTATGGCAACTAATATTGCTAGAAATAATCCAATGGTTATGGCTTCAATGGAAAAAAATATAATGGAACACATTTCCTTAATGGCTCAAGAACAAATTGAATTAGAATTTAGAGCAGAGATTCCGCAATTACAGCAAATGCAACAAATGGCTCAACAGAATCCGCAAATACAGACGCAATTAATGATGTTGCAACAAAAAATTGAAGCAAGAAAAGCAATCTTGATTGCAGAGATGATGGAAGAGTTCATGACTGAAGAAAAGAAAATTACTTCTCAATTTGATCATGATCCAATTGCTAAATTAAGATCAAGAGAGTTAGATCTCAGAGCAGCCGATAATTTTAGAAAAAAACAACAAGATGATGAGAGAATTAATCTTGATCGGATGAAGGCAATGATGAATCAACGCACTCAAGAAGAGAAGTTAGAACAAAATGAAGATCTAGCTCATTTAAGAGCAGATACTTCGATTGAAAAAACAATTTTAGGTAAGACTCTCCCAAGTGTGGATAAAATGATACCTAGTGTTGAGATTGAAAAATACAAAGGAGAAAACAAATGACGCTAAACATTAAAAAAGCGATAAAAAAGCCTGGAGCATTGAGAAAGTCCCTTGGAATTAAAAAAGGGGATACAATTCCAGCATCTAAGTTACGAGCAGCAGCTAAGAAACCAGGAAAACTTGGACAAAGAGCTAGATTTGCTGTAACATTGGGTAAGTTACGTAAAAAATAAGGAGAAAAAATGGCTAAAGTAGATACAAACAAAGCATTAGGTATTAATAAAGATGGTTACCAAAAAGGTGGCATCGATATTGAAACTCCAAGTCAAAATTTGGAGAGAGATTCTAGATCAAAAACTCTTGCTGATGGTATGCAGTGGAATGTAATACCAACTGGCGACAAAGTTGAGGTCAAAGGAACTAAAAGAATGCTGAAATCGAAAAGCAAGACCGCAACTTGGTATTAGTATGTGGTTTGGTGCTATTAAATTAGCTCTTAACGCTGGAACTCACATTTACAAAAAGCGTCAAGAGACAAAGATGGCTATGGCGGATGCACAACATATGCATGCGCGAAAGATGGCCAGCGGCGAAGAACAATACCAAGGCAAACTTTTAGAGGCTCGGCAAAACGATTATAAGGACGAGGTAGTTTTGGCGATTCTCACACTGCCCATAATAATTTTGGCCTGGGGAGTATGGTCAGACGATCCGGCGGCTATGGAGAAGATAAAAGTGTTCTTTGAGCATTTTCAGGCGCTTCCCTCATGGTTTACAAATTTATGGATTTTAGTATGCGCGAGCATATTTGGTATAAAAGGCACTCAAATATTTAGGGGTGGTAAAAAATAAGCTAGACATCAATTAATAAAAACAATATAAACAATCAAGGAGAAAACTATGAGAAACGATTTTGGAACAAGACCCTTTGCACCCAGATTCCCTTACAAGAGCGGAAAGTCTGTCAAGAAGCAAACAGCTAATGACAAACTAGACGAATCTTTAGGTGAAAGACGTGGCGCAGAGTCTACAAAAACACAAAGCTACAAATCTAGACGAGACGAGTCTAGAGGCGCGTCAAAAGCATAAGGAGGACACGTGGCTAAAAAAAGAAAAAACACTAGCAGAGAAAACAGACTAGAAGAACTTGGTCGTGTTGATTCTGAAAAAGCTTATTCAAGAAAAGGCAAAAGAAATTTAAAATCTGAGAAAAAAAGAATTGTACGTGAATTACATTCACATGGCGGTTCTGTAGGAGCGGCTCTTAGAGGTTTCGGAGCGGAGATCAAATAATGACAAATAAAAGAGGAATAAACACTTCAATTTTAATTAAAAACGGACCTACAAGTGCAGGGAACGGTAGAGGAATAACTCAACCACCAGCAGCGAATCCGGGTTTACCACAAACTGGTACATTAGGTGCAAATGCCATCACAATTAATAAAGGTAGAAGAGCAATCGATAATACAGCTTCTAATGCTAATATTACTTTGATTGGCGCTAGAACAAAAGTCTAATGGCTCAGAAAGACGTTCAAAAACTCCAGCAACTGATGCAGGGGAAGAAGAAGAAGCCCCCTGTTAAAACTGCAAGACAAGCAGCCCTAGAAGGTAGAAAACACTTTAAACATGGCGGAACTAACTCTATGATAAGACAAGCTCAGAAAAATTATAACGGTAGTTATATTCGTGGAGATTTAGGCGGAGTAAAAGTAGGAAATAAATCCTACGCTAAATATTACAAAGGAATGGTATAAAAATTCAAGAAAGAATAAAATGGATGAATTAGCAATACTGCAAAAAGTACAAAGAAATCTGAAAGAACTCTATCAACAAATCGGCGATGCAATGATCGCAGGAGGGGTTGACAATATGGAGAAATACAAATATATGATGGGACAGGCCCATGCCTACTATAAAATATCACAGGATATCTCTAGCCTGCTAAACAAGAAGGAGCAAAAAAATGAAGGAACCGTTATTAAGTTCAACACCTCAGAAGAAGACTAATAAAACAGCATTATTAGATAAATACAAAGATTTTCAAGAAACAGAAACTAAAAAACAAAAAGATTCTTTCGAATCTTTACAAAATAAAGAAACCACTAAACTTCCAACCCCTACTGGGTGGAGAATGTTGATTTTACCATTTAAGATGGGACAAAAAACTAAAGGCGGCATACATTTAGCCGATGAAACTATTGAGCGATCACAAGTCGCTTCAACTTGTGGACTTGTTTTAAAAACAGGACCACATTGCTACGACAAAGAAAAATTCCCAGAAGGCCCTTGGTGTAAAAAGGGAGACTGGGTAATCTTTGCAAGATATGCAGGATCAAGAATCCTGATAGATGGAGGGGAAGTAAGATTGCTAAACGACGATGAAATTTTAGCAACCATCGATAATCCCTCAGATATATTTCATCAATATTAACATAGGAGATAACTATGCCAGAAGCAGAAGAAAAGAAAACAGTAGATATTGATACATCCGGTCCAGCAATGGATGTTGATATCCCTGAAAAAAAAGACGAAGCTGCTATCGAAGAAAAAGAGGTTGTTCAAAAAGAAGAACCTACGGTTAGAGAAGTAGTTGAAGAAAAACCCGCTGTAGAACCAGTGGTTGAAGAAGTGAAAGAAGTAAAAGTAGAAAAAGAATTTAAAGATGAAAAAGAAAAAGAATTAGAGCAATACTCTGACAGTGTTCAGAAAAGAATAGCTAAGCTAACTAAAAAAATGCGTGAAGCAGAACGGCAAAAAGATGAAGCCATCGGTTATGCGCAGAGAGTGATTCAAGCAAAAGAAAAAACTGATGCTAAAATTGCTAAGCTTGAACCAAGCTATTTGTCTGTTTCTGAAGAAGGTATTAAAACCGGTTTAGAAGCTGCGAAAGCAAAACTTGCTGCCGCTAGAGAAGCAAATGATCTAGGTGCAGAAGCAACCGCTTTGCAGGATATATCTGAATTAGGTGTTAGAAATGTACAACTTAGAGACACTAAAGCTGCACAAGAAGAGTATAATAAACATCAACAAGCCAAGATAAAGGAACCAAGTCTTGCTAGATCGTTAGCAGCTAAAGGGACACCCGATCCTAAAGCAGAAGCCTGGGCAGAAAAAAATGAATGGTTTGGCCAAAATAATGCCATGACCTATACTGCCTTTGATCTTCATAAAACACTAACTGAAAAAGAAGGCTTTGATCCATCAAGTGACGAATATTATGCGGAAATAGACAAGAGAATAAAGCTTGATTTCCCCCATAAATTTGATAGAACAACATTAGCGGAAGGAACGACCAAGCCGACGCAAACAGTAGCTTCAGCGAAGCGAAGCGTAAAACCCGGTCGCAAAACCGTGAGACTCACACCCTCACAAGTTACAATCGCTAAAAAATTAGGTGTGCCACTTGAAGAGTATGCGAAACAATTAAACATCACGAAGGAGGCATAAGCATATGAGTACAGATAAAAAAACCCCCCGTGCGAGTCAAACTAGAGAAAAGGAATCTCAAAAAAAAGTTTGGTCTCCACCATCATCTTTAGATGCACCCCCTGCGCCAACAGGTTTTCAGCACAGGTGGATAAGAGCTGAGTCTATGGGCTTTCAGGACGTTAAAAATGTCCAAGGTCGGATTAGATCAGGATATGAATTAGTTAGATCTGATGAATATCCAGACGGCGGTTATCCAGTAGTTGAGGACGGCAAATATAAGGGAGTGATCGGAGTTGGCGGCCTAGTGCTCGCTAGAGTACCGGACGAGATCGTGCAAGCCAGAGCTGATTATTATGCAAAACAACATAATGATAAAGTAGAAGCGCTAGACAACGATCTTATGAAGGAAGAGCATCAGAGTATGCCTATCAATATTGATAGACAATCTCGCGTAACTTTTGGTGGCTCAAAGAAAAGTTAATTTTTTAACGATTCCCAACCACAAAGGTAAGATAAACAATGACTGGAGGCTCGAAAGGGCAGGTCAATTAAGGAGGCCATCATGGCAAATACAAGTAACCGATTCGGCTTAAGAGCAATCGGTAAAGTTGGACAGAATGATGATAACCAAGGTTTATCTGAGTATACAGTAGCGGCTAGTACGACTAGTGCTATTTTCTTCCAGGATCCAGTGAAAGCTAGTTCCAATGGAGTAATAGTAAGAGCGATAGCAGGCGAAACTATCTTAGGTGGATTGAACGGTATTTTCTACACTGATTCAACAACAAGCAAGCCTACGTGGGCTAACAATCTCGCTGCATCAAATGCGGCAACTGATATTGTTGGTTTCGTAGCAGATGACCCTTATGAGAGATTCGAGATCAAATCGAACAACGCAGGTGCGTCAGCACAGACGGATGTTTTTATGAACTTCGATATCTCTTACGTAGCAGGAGATTCAGCTAACTATGTTTCAAAAGTTAGTTTGGATGACGCAACTGCTTCTACGGCAAGCGGTCAACTTAAAGTACTAGGCGTTTCAAAAAACATAGCGGACAACGAAATTGGCTCAGCCAATGTAAATTGGGTCGTTACTGTTAATGAACACTGGTTAAAATCAGCGGTGAATGGAGTATAGGAGAATAACATGGCTATATCACGAGGACAACTAGTTAAAGAACTAGAGCCAGGTTTGAATGCTTTATTCGGCCTGGAATATAAACGTTATGAAAATCAGCATGCTGAGGTATACGTAACAGAAACTTCGGACAGAGCGTTCGAAGAAGAAGTTATGTTATCTGGTTTTGCAAATGCAGCGGTTAAACCGGAAGGTGGTGCAGTAACTTTTGACAATGCTCAAGAGACTTACACAGCACGTTACACTATGGAAACAATTGCATTAGCATTCGCGATCACTGAAGAAGCGATCGAGGATAATTTGTACGATAGACTCGCGTCTAGATATACAAAAGCATTAGCTAGATCCATGGCGAATACTAAACAAATCAAAGCAGTTGATCCATTGATTAATGGGTTACCGCAAACGGCAACTTATCTCTCAGGAGATGGGTCTGCATTATTTGCGACTAATCACCCAACAATCGCTGGAACAGTTAGTAATACTTTGACAACTCAAGCGGACCTTAACGAAACATCATTGGAGCAGTCTTTAATAGACATCGCTGCAATGACGGACGAAAGAGGTTTAAAAATTGCTGCAAGAGGAATGAAAATGATCGTTCCACCTGCCGGCCAATTTAATGCTGAGAGACTTATGAAGTCACAAGGTAGAACTAGTACAGCTGATAATGATATCAATGCAATCGTTTCTATGGGAATGGTTCCTCAAGGTTACAGAGTGAACAATTTCTTAACTGATGCAGATTCTTGGTATGTTATCACTGATGTTCCAAATGGAATGAAGTACTTCGAGAGAACTCCCATCAAAACAGCGATGGAAGGTGATTTCGATACTGGCAACGTAAGATACAAAGCTAGAGAAAGATACAGATTTGGTGTATCCGACTATAGAGGTATCTTTGGCGTTCAAGGTGCTTAATATAAAATAATATTTTGTGGCGGGACATAGTTCCGCCACAATTTACAAATAGAAAGAATAAATGAAGGAATATCTTGTACACATCTGGGCATATGATTATCACGCTAAATTTCAAATTTCAGCTGAAGATAATCGCGAATCTATTGAAAAATCTATTGTTGACAAATTAGGAGAAAAAAGTGTAAAGTGGGAATCATCGGGAATGTTTAGAGATGTTCCTAACAGAATAACCTATGAGGAGGTTAGTCATGACCGAAGACCTATACAAACAAAAGAGGTCCTTGGAGTTAGGGTGGCAGTATGAGTATAATCAACATGGAAAATATACTCTTAATATGGTCGAGATTGATGAAAAGATTAGATCTATCATCACCCAGATCAAAGCTGAAGAGTTCAAAATTGCTGACAGAGAAATTAAGATCAGTAATTCAGCACCCGAAGTTTCTGTGGCCACTTAAATAAACGCCACATCGCTGAAATCGTACTTTTGCCGTAGGATCTCTTGCACTCAATCAAAAATTAAGCTATAAACAAATTACTATACAATTATTAATTGGATATCGACGCGTATAGTCGACGGCCTAGAGACGATATCCTACAAACTAGGAGAATAAAATGGCAAGAACAACGTTTAGTGGACCAATAAGATCTTTAAGAGGATTCTTAGGATCAGGTCCAGACATGGCGACAGGGACAATAGGAGCAGGTACTGTTGATGGTGGCACGAATATAACTGGCATCGATTTGTATCAAGGCAAAGTAGTACAACTGGCAAACAACACAGTTGTTTTCAACCTACCTGAAATCATAACTACAACTACAGCTAATGTAGCAGGATCAGATGATCCAAACTCTCTTAACAGAGTTGGATATGAAATCACATTTCTGTTAACGGCAAATCTATCAGGTGAAACTTTTACTTTGAATGCAGGAACTGCAGCAGGTAGAAGTAATGCTGATGTATTTCAAGGAACTGCTCAGTATGTTGATACTGGAGATAATTCTATGGAAGGATTTAATGCGGCAGGAGCTGATACTTTAACTTTGGACGGTAGTACACGAGGTGGACTCGGCGGTTCAATAGTTTATTGTAGAGCGGCTGCGGATGGCGTTTGGCTTATCCACTGCGCTTTAAATGGTAACGGCACAATGGTTACCCCTTGGAGTTAATAGATAAATAAATTTTGTGAGCTCCTTCGGGAGCTTACAAGAATAGGAGATACAAATTATGACGATTCAATCGCCAAATATACAGGCCAGTTATATAAATACTGAAGGCACTACCGTGCAAGTAGGAAGAACAAGAGTTTATGGAGTTTATCTAGACAGTCATACAACTGCTGGAAATTTTTCTATCCATAATGAAAATTCCACTGGTACAGTAATGTTTAGATGTAAGACCCCTGCTATAGCTGAAGGGATTACAATAAATTTTCCGCAACCGATTTTATGTAAAGGTGGAGTTTACACAGCCTTCACTACGGAACACGTTGTAGCAGCGACAGTTTTTCATAGTGGTGGAAGTAGCAACTAGGAGGACTAAGTGGCTTTTTCTGGCACAACTACATTCGAGAAGACATTCTCGATAGATGAAATTATTACTGAGTCTTTTGAAAGATTAGGATTTTTTGATTATTCTGGAAATGATTTAAGATCAGCTAGAAGATCATTAAATATTTTATTTCAGGAGTGGGACAATAGAGGTGTACACTTTTGGGAAATAGCTGAACACGCATTTACATTAGCAACAGATCAAAATAATTATGTTATCTATCGTTCACCAACCGATGGAGACTCTGATGGAATCACAACTACATTAACAGCTGGAATTAATGCAACGGCTTTAACTATTCCAGTTGCTTCCGTGGCCCAGATGCCTTCTTCTGGAAAAATTAGAATTAATTCTGAAGTTATAAAATATTCTTCTATTTCAAGTTTAAATTTAATCGTTTCTTCAACTGCAAATAGAGGAATTGATAGTACAACAGCAGCGAGTCATTCTTCTGCAGACACAGTTACAAATATTGCAGAGATGTGCTCAGATATTCTTGAGTCAAGTTTTAGAACAACTTCAAATGTAGATACTCCTTTATCAAAAGTAAATAGATCACAGTATTCTGCTTTTTCAAATAAAATAGCAACAGGGCAACCCTCTCAATATTGGGTTCAAAGATTTATAGATAGAACTACAGTTACTTTATATTTAACCCCAGGTAGTACTCAGAATGGTGACTTTATGTATTTCTATTATGTAAAAAGAATTCAAGATGCAGGGGCCTATACTAATGAAGCTGATATAGTTAATAGATTTGTCCCGGCAATGTGTGCGGGCTTATCTTTTTACATGTCGATGAAAAAAGCTCCACAGAGAACACAAGAAATGAAATTAATTTATGAGGATGAACTAAACAGAGCACTTCAAGAGGACGGCTCTCCAGCGAGTGTTTATATTTCTCCTAAAACTTATTACCCGAGTATTTAATTATGACTGAAAAACATTGGATAGTTGACAAAGAAGGCAATCCTAAAAAAGCTATAGAACAGCCACCTAAAAAACATTGGTTAGTTGACAAAGAAGGCAATCCTAAAGAAGATAAAAAACAACCGCCTAGAAAACATTGGTTAAAAAAAGGTGGGCTTGTAATTAAAGGAAAGCCTAAACTAGCTAAGAAAGGTTGGAAGTAATGGCAAAATTTGCAAAAGGAAAATACGCACTAGCAATTTCAGACAGAAGTGGATTAGCATATCCATGGAGACAAATGGTTACAGAATGGAATGGAGCTTTTGTTCATTATTCAGAATTCGAACCCAAGCAACCACAACTTAACCCAAAACCATTTGTATCTGATCCTCAGGGTTTAGATCAAGCGCGACCAGCAAGAACTGAGTTTGGTACTCAAGATATTTTACCAAAAAATCCATTTACAATGGCAGCGGCTTCTAAACAAGTAACAGTTTCAGAACCTTTTAGTGCTAGATCGGATGAGGATATTGTTAGATTCACTGCAGTTAAATCTCCAGTAGGTGGAGTAAGTGTTGCTAGATTAGAATTATCCACTACTTTAAATGGAGATATTACAGCCAACGCTACATCTTTAATTCTCACTGATTCATCTGCATTTCCTCCATCTGGATGGATTGTAGTTGAAAAAGTACAAACTACTGGTGCGGCAGGAGATTCTCATTATAAAAATGAAGTTATTAGATACACTGGAAACGCAACAAATACTTTAACTGGATTAGTACGAGGAACAAATGCTCAATTTAGAGGAACGGTTCCCAGTAATACTGAGGCAGTTTCACATCTTTCAGGGGCAAATGTTTATGGTGGTTATTCAATAACCATGGTACAAACAACCGGTATACCACAACCAGGAATGCCAACTACTAGAACAGAAGAAAATAGTTATACTTTCCCATTAGTGGCAAATGCGGCAGCGAGTGCAATAGGAGGAGGATTTCAAGTCTTAGCAGGACCTTTGGATTTCCAACAAGGATAATATGACATACGCAGAATTAGTAACAAAAATTAGAAATTATACAGAAGTAGACTCAAATGTTTTGACTTCTACTATTGTAGATGGATTTATTGAAGATGCTGAGTGGAGAATTCTAAGAGATGTGGATGCTGACAGCAACAGAAGATATGCAACAGCGTCTTTAGTACTTAATACTAGGTTTATACAGGCTCCAGACAATGCTTTGGTTATTAGATCAGCTCAGATTGTAGACTCAGATGGCACGGCTTCGGCTGATAATAGAGATTTTTTACAATGGAGAGACACAAGTTTTATGTCGGAATTTAATCCAACCAATGCTACAGGGGTTCCCAAGTACTATAGCTGGTGGAATAAGAACGAGTTGGTTTTTGCTCCTACTCCCGATGCTACCTATACAATTCAGTTAAATTATGTCTTGAAAGACGCTGGATTATCTAGTACTAATACAACAACATATATCAGTTTGAATTTTCCCAATGGACTTTTATATGCATGCCTAGTGGAGGCTTATGGTTTTTTAAAGGGTCCACAAGATCTCTTGCAATTATACGAACAAAAGTATAAACAAGTACTTGAAGGATTCTCAATAGAACAAATGGGAAGACGAAGACGCGATGAATACCAAAGTGGTGTTCCTCGTATAGGAAAATAAGTTAAGGAGATAAAAAACTATGGCAATAACACAGGCAATTTGTAATGCGTTTAAGAAGCAGTTACTAGAAGCAGATATGAATTTTAAATCATCTGGTGGCGACAAATTTTACATAGCTCTATATTCCTCTACAGCAACTCTAAACTCAGCAACTACTGCTTACACGGCTTCAAGTGAAGTACCCAACACAGGCACTTACGCTGCTGGTGGTGGTCTACTAGTTAATAGTGGAACTTCAATCACAGCTGGTGTAGCAAGAGTAGATTTTGGAGACAGATCATTTACTGGTGTGACTTTAACTGCAAGAGGAGCTTTAATCTATAACAACTCATCTGATACTACTAAAGCGTCAGTTTGTGCTTTAGATTTTGGAGCAGATAAAACAGCTACTTCTGGTACGTTTACAATTCAGTTTCCAGCACCAACATCAACTGCCGCTATTTTAAGAATCTCGGGTTAGTCGGGGAGGTAACTTCCTATGGCAACCACTTGGGGTCAATTTACGTGGGGCAGCAATTCTTGGAACACAGAAGTTAATTTAATTATTCCTAGCGGAATAGCATTAACAGCTAACTTAGGTACTCCCGCATCTTTTTCTACAACAGGATGGGGAAGATACGCCTGGGGCGAGCTATCTTACGGCGTTTATTATTCTAACATTACAGAAATACCAACTGGCTTTTCTTTGCCAATGGTTCTTAGTGAAGAAACAATCACAACAGAAATTAATGTAGGGTGGGGTAGATCCACTTGGGGAAGCGTGGCTTGGGGAATTGCCGGCGATGTATTCTTAACAGGTCAAGCTATGAGCACTGCACTTAACAGTGTTTCCGTAACTGCTGAAGTTAACATTGGTTGGGGTTCTGATCCTTGGGGCATTGAAGCATGGGGTCAATCTTTATTAGCAGTAGACGTTACTGGTATTGCGATGGTGGTGGCCGAAGGTGGAGCAGGTATTTCTACTTACGGAGATAGTTCTTTAACTCTTTCATCTGCAGGAACGGCGACAGTAACAACTGGCGCTGCTATTGCTTACGCATCATTTGTCGCAGAACCTACTGGTATTGCGATGACCATGAACCTAAGTTTTGATCCTGAGTATGTGAGTCCAACTGGTTTTGCGATGACCGCTGCTTTAGGTACAGCAGTCGCAGACAATATTACTATAGCCGAAGTGTCGGCCACATCCGCTGTTACATGGGGTAATTCTAATTGGGGTTACGGTGTTTATGGTAACCAACAAGTTAATACTCTTGTTATGGCGATGCAGGAAAACTTTAGCGGAGCTGATCCTGGTCCTGATGCAAATCCTATTGGTCAAGCAATGGCTGCTAATTTAACACCAGGTAGTTCTTATGATATTACCGGTGATGCAAATGTAACTATTGAAACAGCTATGGGCTGGGGCAATGGTAAGTGGGGTGAATCTAAATGGGGTAATGGTGTTTATTTTGCAGATCCTAACTTTACATTTAGTTTAGCTATGGGTCTTGGCACCGTTGTAGCCGACGCCAATACACACCCTGATATCACTGGTTTTGCTTTAGTAATGCAAGAAGGTGATGAAGATACTAGTGGAAATGCTAAGGTAGATTTAACTGGAAATACCTTGACATTCGCGCTTGGTACAGCTACAAATGTATTGATTTGGAACGAAGTCCCAACCGGCACAGCACCGGTAGACCCGCCAGGATGGCAGGAAGTCGATACTAGCGCTGCTTAAATAAGTGTTTGACACTTATTGATAAATTAAATAATATATGATTATTGGAGCATAAAAATTATGGCGAATTCAACATCAGCTAGTTTAAAACTAACTGTCCAAGCGACTGGGGAAAACTCAGGAACATGGGGACAAATAACTAACACAAACTTATTAATCTTAGAACAAGCTATCGGTGGATATCAATCGATTGCAGTTACATCTGGTGCAACTTTAACGTTCACTAATGGTGCAGTTTCTAATGGTAAAAATCAAATTTTAAAATTAACAGGAACTATTGTAGGGGCGATTAACGTAGTTGTTCCAGATTCTGTTGAAAAAACTTACATTATTCAAAACTCTACAACTGGTTCGCATGCTGTAACAGTTAAGACTACTTCAGGAACTGGAGTAACTTGGTTAGCTACGGACAAAGGTATTAAAGAAGTATATTCTGATGGTACTAACATTGTAGATACAGCATTTACAGATTTATCATCTGACTACTCACCACAACTTTCAGCAGATTTAGATTGTAATGCACAAGATATTATAATGGATAGTGGAAACTCTATTCAAGATGATTCCAATAACGAATACCTTAAATTTGTTAAAACAGGAACAGCAGTTAATGAATTTACTATTACCAACAAAGCAGCAGGCGGCGAACCGTCACTTTCTGCAACTGGTGATGATACAGATATTTCTATAGATTTAATTCCAAAAGGAACAGGTCAAGTTACATCAGGTGGTGTAGCTATGGGTGTTTCTGGTAAAGAAACTATATGGGTACCGGCAACTACTATGTATCCTACGACTACAGCGGGTGCGAATGCAATAGCTTTAACTGAGTTAACTGCAGGAACTCCAGAAATTAACACAATCGATTTTGATGCTGCAACAGAAGAAAACGCTCAATTTACAGTAGCCCTTCCAAAATCTTGGAATCTAGGTACTGTTACCTACCAGGTTTTCTGGACAGGTAATTCTACTAACACAGGTGACTGTATTTGGGGATTAAAAGGAGTAGCTATTGCTAATGGAGCAGATATTGATACAGCTTTCGGAACAGCAATTACTGTGACGGATGCTCACACAGGTACAGCAGATTTTTTAGACGTCTCATCTGAAAGTACAGCAATGACAATCGCTGGCTCTCCAGCTGCAGGCGAACAATGCTTTTTTAATTTTTACAGAGATGCAGATGCAGCGGGTGATACGTTTTCGGCAGACGCCAGACTTATAGGAATCAAACTACACTTCACTACAAATGCACCTAACGACGCATAATAAATAGAGGAGGAAACATGTTTGGATATCAAGTATTAGGATTCGGTTCTGGAGGCGGAGGACCGGCAGCAGCAACTGGCGGTAATATGACTGAAGACGGAACTTATCGCATTCACACTTTTTTAGCAGGCGGACAATTCGCATTTACAGGAGGTTCTGTAGCAACATTACCCGTAGAATTTTTAACTGTCTCTGGAGGAGGCGGTGGTGCTGACGGCGGCGGAGACGGCGGCGGCGGTGGCGCAGGAGGATATCAAGAAGGATCAAGTTCAGGATTAGGAGTAGGAACAAATTACGCAGTGACAGTTGGAACTGGTGGCTCAGGTCCGGGTGGCATAAATGGTGGACAATCAATTTGGTCTGCTCCAGGATCAGCACCTACAGGTGGCGTAGTTACAGCTATCGGTGGTGGCGGAGGTTCAGGTGGACCAGGAATGGGACCAGGACCACAAGGAAAAGCTGGAGGCTCTTCAGGCGGAGGCGCAAGAGGAGGCGGATCAGCAACTGCACAAAATTCAAATTCCGGAGCCGGAATCGGTTATGGAAATGTCGGCGGTGGCGGCAGCATGGCAAGAGCTGGCGGTGGCGGCGGAGCTGGCGGTGCAGGAGGAACTCCTGGCCCTGGTGGTATAGGAAGACAAAACGATATATTAGTAGCCGCTTCACAAGTTTATTACGCTGGAGGCGGTGGTGGTGGAAACCAAACCGGTGGTGGCGGAGCTGGTGGCCAAGGCGGTGGAATGCCAGGCTCTACTGGATTCGGTGGAGGAATTTCTCCTGCACCAGCCAATACAGGTGGAGGCGGCGCTGGATCAGCAGACTCTCCTAGTGGAAGTAATGGCGGTAGTGGAATAGTAATCGTTAGATTTGATTCGGAGGGATAATGGCAACAACACCCATAGCAGTTTTAGATGGTAGTGATAACATTATAAACGTCATAGGATTAAAATCATCTGATGTAGACGATGGTGGCACTCCAAGTGACGCTAAATGTTCTGCACGTATATTAGAAATCTACGGACCTTCAACTGATACAAATTTATATATAATATACAAAGACTCTAGAGTTAATGAACCTGGAGTTGGTGGAACTTATGATCGTGCAAACGATAAACTTATTAAACCAAAAGAACCACCTTTTGCGTGGCCTAGTTACACGTTAAATACTACTACATGGCAGTGGGACGCACCTACTCCTTATCCAACTGATGGTCAGTCATACGGTTGGGATGAAGATACTTTATCTTGGGTTCTTACCGACCCACAGTTTTAATTTGATTTTTTAATCCCCTATGTTATAAATCCTGAAAAGGATTTATGTTTCGTTCGAAAGTAACTAGAATTAATTACACCCTGAATATGGCTATTACGGAGCTCAACATGGCTCATGAAGAAGAACTGCTTAAAGCTTTAGAGAAAAAAATTATTACAGGTATTGAGAAACAACCTGACAAAAATAATAATTATTTAACTAATGTTCAAGGGAAGATGACAGCCTTTAACTTTTTTAATAGTGATCCTGATTTTAAACTATTCTTAGAGAGTATGTTTTTTAGATGGTCTCAAGACAGTTTGTTTTATGAGGACATGAATAAAAAAACTAGGATGTATAAATGTAACATAGTTAATTCGTGGGGAAGTATTCTAACCAAGAAAGACTTTGTAAGAAGACATGACCACTTAGGTACAGATTTTGCCAGTGTTTTATATTTTGGGGACTCTATAATAAATATAGATTCTACTGATAAGAGCGCTAATTATACGAGGCAATTAAGTGCCCAAAGAGGTATAGTTATTACCTTTCCTTCGTATGTTCAGCACTGGGTTGATCCCGTAAATATCCCTGGAAAAAGAGTTACACTAGCGTGGAACTGGTCCTTCGATAAACCATGGGGAGATAGCTATTAATGTATTTTCCACTTACCATTGTAGATAACTTTTTTGATGATTTTGATTATGTATTAAAGCTAGCTAAAAGTCTTCCTTATGACCAAAAAGAAAGACACTATGTTTTTAATAATACATGGCATAAAAATTATACAATGCCTGGGTCAGTTACAAAACCCCTACATGAAATTCAACCAGATTATTTTAGATACTCTACAGAGAAAATTTTATCTCTATTCTATAACCGCTTTCAAATACATGATACCCCTTATAAGTGTTTAACTAAATTTGAAAAGATCGTTCCCTATGGAAATGAATATGATAAGCATGGCTTTGTCCATTCAGATGATGACAATATGTTAAGTTGTCTATTTTATATTCAAGGAGATCAAGATGAAGGAACAAGCTTTTTTAAATTTAAAAAATCACCCGCTCCAGACACCTTTCACCATATGGATATAAAAGAAAAACTATATGGTGGAGAAAAAGTTGATCCTAAGTTGTATAATAAAATGTTAGCCGAACATAATTCTTCTTATGATTTAATTTTAGAAGTACCTTTTATTCCAAACAGAGCTATTGTATTTGACTCATCTCACTTTCATGCGTCCAATGGATATGGTTCAATAAAGAAAAATAGAATAATACAAACTTTTTTCTTTTCCGAAATTAAAGCGGGTTCATTTCCTATCCCTGAAAAAAATAGGGTTAGTAACTTAGGGAGTTGGAAGGCATCATACTAATGAGAACAGACGATGATACAGATATAATAACTATTGTAGGAACTGAAATAGATGGGTTAATGACTGCTTTATTATTGAAGCACAATTTTCCTACTAAGCTGATTAAAGTGATACATGGGTTTGAGGATTGGGAATGTCGTACTCCATCTCAAAGTTCCGGTTACATGTTTAAAGAACAATTTTTAAATAGACTTAATCTCAATGAGCATGACTTCATGATCAAGACAGATGCTACTTATACTGCTGGCTCATATTACAGTGGGTTCGGTAAAATAGATTTTCCAAATCACTTAGGTTCTTATCCTTTATTCTATTCCCATAATGAATACCATTGTTTCCAGGGATATATCTTAGGTTGGAAACAACTTAAAAATAAATGGTTAGCTCCTAATCATTTTTATGATGGAGATATTCCATTGATACAAGATAATTTCCCCATGTCTTATACATTTGATACAGCTAAGTTTAGAGACTATCTGTTGGAAATTTGTGAACTGAATGGAGTATACATTGATAAAGCTATATACACACGAGTAGAATTAGATAATCATCAGCAAATTAAAAGACTACATGGCACAGATGGAAATTATTATACGTCTGACTGGTGGATTGATAATACTGGTCCACGTAGGCTTCTATCTTCTTTTATAGATTTTAAATGGAAGAGTTGGGAAGCACATACTCCAGCTTCAAGTCATATTTATTTTGAAACCCCTGCAATGGAAGAATATAATTTATTTACTTTTTATAAGGCGTTAGATATTGGTTACCTGTGGCGTGCTCCTTTGTATGGTAGAACGGCAAACGGTATTACTCATAATTATGAATTACAATCTAAGAATGGACCTGATATCCATAAGGTATTAGAGAAAATATATAAACATCCAATTGAATACAAAGTTAAGTCCAATAAATATCCTGTAGGTTGTTTTGATAAGATGTGGAATGGTAATATAATACTGATAGGTCAAAGTAGTTCTTTGCTAGAACCCCTAGAAGGTTTAAATGTAATGCTTAGTTTATTACAAACTAATTGTCTTATTAATGCATTGCCCAGCAAAGATAAGAAATCTGTTAATGAAGACTACAATGATTTAATGGACAATATTTTATCTTATGTTCAAATGCATTACCTTACTCAAAGAAAAGAACCTTTTTGGAAAAAAGAAATAAAACAAACAGATTTTTTAAAAGAAATGTTACCTCGTTGGCAAGTTAGATTACCTAGAGACAGGGATTTTACTCATCGGTTAAAGATGTTTGGACCTCTTTCTTTCATTAATTTAATTGCAGGACTAGACTTATATACCAAAGCACGCTATGAAGAGGAGGCAAGATTATACTCCTACGGTCAAAGGGTTTGGATAAGTAAGGAATTAAAGAAGACGAAAGACTGGGAGGAGAGCTGTTTAAGAATATCTCATAAAGAAATGCTTAAATTAATTCATACCAAAAACCTAAAGAACACTGAAAGGACAATATATTAATGAGAGACCCTAAAGATAATGGAGTTTATCCATTATTTCCAACCCCTGTTCTACAGGCAAATAAAATTTATATACCTACTAAAAAAGAACTAAAGTTTATACATGAGTTAAAGAGACGTCCTAATACAGGTAATAATTATAGTTCTCTCAATGGCTATGCCTTAGAGTCTAAAGAATTGGTTAAGATGAAACAAGCTATGCAGGGGATGTTGAATAGCTATACTCATGAATTATTAAAGATAAAAGACCACACTAAATTTGTAATTACTCAAAGCTGGTTTAATTATAACCCACCAGGTAGTTTTCATCATCGACACTGGCACGCCAATAGTTTATTTTCAGGGACATATTATATTACAGATAACAACCCTAAGATATTTTTTGATAAACCCCAGGCTCTTACAGGCGGCATTGAATACGAATTTAAAGAAATAGATATGATGAACTGTAGTGACTTTAGCATAGAGCCTCCTCAGTATTCTGCTTTATTCTTTCCTTCTTATTTACCTCATTCTGTAGAACCTAATAAGTCTAAACAGGAACGAGTATCCCTATCCTTCAATACTTTTATGAGAGGCTCTCTTGGAACGGATTTTAGAAAGACTCATTTAGTAATATGAAACATAAGGCCATACAAACCTATATGTTTTTATCCGCAATAAAGGATTATAAAAAACATAATAAAAAAATACTTAAGTATATAGAAGAGATGAACGCCCCTGTCCGTCAAAATTCTGAGGAACTAATTAGTCAATCAGATTGGAAAGTATCTAAAAAAGCTAAAAGAAAATATTTAGATTATTTTTATAAATTAGTTCCCCCTCATATGGATGCCATATCTAAAAAATTAAAACTAACTCAATGGAATATAACCAATGGTTGGTTTCAAAAATATGAACCAGGAGATTATCATAGCTGGCACGTACACCCAGAGAGTAGTTGGGCTAATGTTTATTACATACAAGACGGAGGACCACAAACAGAAACTCAATTATACGATCCCATTCTTAATCAGACCTATGCTATTCCAATGGAAGAGGGACAAGTATTAACCTTCCCTGGAAATATTATTCATCAGTCTCCTATTAACATGGGGGTTAAAACTAAAATCGTTATTTCTTTTAACTCTAACTTTTGGAACTATGAAATATAAAAAAGTATCTCCCCCTAATTCTGGTTGGTTAGAAATACAACTCGAGGACAATGTCATCAAAGGTTTAAATGGTTATATCGCTACAGCTCAGAAAAAGAGATATAATAAAGAGTTAGCTGGTAACATCACTCGTTCCCATTTAATGCCGGATAAAGATGACTGGTTTTTTAACTCTACTCTAGGTCCAGCTATTCTAGAATATCAAAAAGCATTCTCTCCTCATACTGTTGTCCCTTCTATTTTAACTAAGAATCATAACTACATTTTAGAAAGATTATGGTGTAATTTTCAAAAACGATATGAGTTTAATCCAGTGCATGATCATAAAGGGGTTTTTTCCTTTGTGGTATTTATGAAGATACCTACAGACTTTAGAAAAGAGCACGAGCTTCCTTTTATAAAGGATTCTAATAATCGTTTAGCCTCGTCTTTTTCTTTTTATTATATGGATATGTTGGGACGTCTTAATCCTCATTATTATCATTTAGATAAGGAGGCAGAAGGAAGAATGTTATTCTTTCCTGCAGCTTTAAAACATACGGTATATCCTTTTTATACTTCTACTAAAGATAGAATTACTGTAGCTGGGAATATATCTTTAGATTCGGATCAGCCCATTGATACCTAGACTAGAAGACTTTATATATAAAGAGAAACTGATACCGGAAGGTTTATGTGTAAGAATCATGAATGCATTTCCTGATTTTAAGTGGACTACCCATACCTGGTATAATACTGTCAGTGGAAATACTGGATCGCATGATTCCAAAGAATTAGAAGTGGTTCCTGCAGACAAAGAATTCCACGATCAGTTATCTCCTTTTGTTATTCAGGCTTTAGATGAGTATCAAGATAAGCTTAAACAAAAAATTATTCATAAAATAAATCCAATAAGATTTAATAGATATCCTACTGGCAGTATGATGAGGAGACACTTCGATCATATCCATGATATCTTTGATGGGGTAGACAGGGGCATTCCTATTTTATCTATAGTGGGCGCTTTAAATAATGACTATGAAGGAGGAGAATTCTGTCTCGGCCCGCATACTTTCAAGATGGAGCAAGGAGATATTTTATTATTTCCTTCTTCTTTTGTGTATCCTCATCATGTTAATGAGATAACAAAGGGCACACGTTGTACTTTTGTCTCGTGGGCATATTGATGAAACTTAGAGATAATTTTCTTCCAGAGGATGAGCTTTTAAAACTTCAACAGGTTATGATGAGTAATACTTTTCCCTGGTACTATAATTCATTTAAGGTTAATAATGATGCTTATGAACAGTCTAGATTAGATTACTATCAATTTACTCATATCTTCTATAAGGATGGGAAAGAGATGAGTTATTTAATTAAACTCTTACAACCCATCTTTGATAAATTAAATGTAAAAACATTAGTTAAGGTTAAGGCCAATTGCAATCCATATACTCCAGAAAAATTATCGTTTCCTTTTCATACGGATGTAAAAAAGCCTGAGGGAATAACAACTAATATATTCTTTTTAAATACTACTAATGCTGAGACTTTTTTAAAAACAGGAGAAAAAGCTGTTGGCATTGGGGAAAGTGTGGTAAATAAAGAGAACCGGATGTTAAGTTTTCCGGCGACAATAGAGCATTCAGGGAGCACCTGCACCGATGCAAAAGCTCGGTTTTTAATCAATATAAACTACGTCTAGACTATTTAAAAAATAGCCTATATAGTGAGAAATTATGCTACAGAAACTAAAATTTGTACCAGGATTTAATAAACAAGCCACCGAGTCTGGCGCTGAAGGTCAGTGGGTAGACGGAGATTTTATTAGATTTAGATATGGATTACCTGAGAAAATAGGTGGATGGCAACAATTAACTAACCCCACTTATACATTACCGGGAGTCGCTAGATCTCAACACGCATTCACAAGCTTAGCTGGTGAAAAATATGTAGCTATTGGAACTAATAAAGTCTTGTTCGTGTATTACGCGGACCAAGTATTTGATATTACCCCTTTAAAAACAGCTTTAACTTCAGCTACTTTCACAGCTTCTTCAGGGAGTGCAACTGTGACTGTTAATAAAACTTCTCACGGTTTATCCGCTGGAGATTATATAACTTTTGAAACAGTTACCGTCCCGACAGGTTCTGGATGGGCGACCACTGATTTTAGTGATAATGGCTTTGAAATATCTGCCATTGCTACTAATACATTCGCTATTGAAATGCCAACGGTATCTGGTGGAACTACCACAGGGACCGGTTCAGCAAGCATTCTTCCCTACGAAACTGTAGGACCTACTTTTCAAACTTATGGTTATGGCTGGGGTACCTATCTATGGGGTGATTCTACTTGGGGTACGGAACGTACAACAAGTGATGTAGTTCTAGATCCAGGCCTCTGGAGCCTAGACAACTATGGACAAGTATTAATTGCTACCATTCGTAATGGTAAAACTTTCACATGGAACGCAGGCGCTGCTAATGCTAGAACCATTAGAGCTTCTACAGCTACAACAAGTTATTTAACGTCGAATAATCCGACAGCCTCTCTTATGACCTTAGTGTCAGATAGAGACAGACATTTATTTCACTTAGGAACTGAGACTACTATTGGTACACCCGCAACTCAAGACCCTATGTTTGTAAGATTTTCTAATCAAGAAGATTTAAATACTTATTTACCCACAGCTACTAATACAGCTGGAACCTTCCGACTAGATTCTGGTAACACAATCAGAGCCGCAATAGCCGGTAAGGACTATGTTTTAATTTTAACAGATACAGCAGCTTATGTAACTCAATATGTAGGTCCACCATACACATTTAGTCTTAGACAAGTTGGAACTAATTGCGGATGCATCGGACCCAATGCAGCTATCGCAGCCGACGGAGCAGTCTATTGGATGGGAGACGCTGGAGGATTTTATAGATATGATGGTACTGTTAAAACAATTGATTGTTTAGTAGAAGATTTTGTATTTGAGAGCACTGGAACTAATTTAGGAATTAATTATGATTCCAATTTAATAGTAGCTGCAAGTCACAATAGTTTGTTCACTGAGATAAACTGGTTCTATCCAAAATCTGGCTCTACACAAATTGATAGATCCGTTACTTATAATTATGGAGAGAATATATGGACTGTTTCCTCATTAGCTAGAACAAGTTACATTGATGCTACCATTTTCAATCTTCCACATGCTACAGAATATGATGCTACAGCTACTCCTACCTATCCTATTTATGGAGCGACAGCTTTGGCGGGATCCAGCATGTACTATGCACAAGAAACAGGTACTGATCAGGTCAATAGTTCAGGCACTACTTCTATTAATGCCTTCATTAGGTCTGGTGATTATGATATTACTTCTAAAAAAAGTATGATGGGAACACCCACAGGGGTCGTAGACTTTAGAGGAGATGGAGAATACTTTATGTCCGTCAGTCGAATTATCCCTGATTTTAAATACTTATCTGGAAATGCGAAGATGACTTTATATGTAAGTTCTTACCCTGATGACACAGCTGTAAGTTCTTCATTAGGTCCCTTTACAGTTACCTCTTCTACTGCTAAAGTAAATACTAGAGCCAGAGGAAGATTGGTTTCAATCAATATTGCTAACGACGCCACAGGTGAAACTTGGCGATATGGAACATTAAGATTAGACGCACAAGCGGACGGAAGAAGATAATGCCATTTCAGTCAGAAAAACAAAGAAGATATTTATGGGCCAACGAGCCAGAGATAGCTCGTGATTGGACCGATACTTATGGAAGTAGAATCGAATCTAATACAGGTGGAATTACTAGACTAGGTTATGCTCAAGGAGATTCTATTCGCCCTGTTGATGATGGCCCTGTTTATAGAGTAAATGAAGAAGAGGTGGAGGAAGAAAATCCTTTAGAAAAATTTATGAGATTTATGCAAGGCAATGCAGGGAATTTAAGCCAAGCTGATATTGATGCCAATACAAAGTTTTTACAAAATTATGGTGTAGGTGGTGGTAACATATCATTTGCACAAAACAATCCATATCAAATGACAAGCGGACCATTCCAAGGAATGAATGCACCAGGAAGTTCTGCATTTGGTTCTACGACTCCACAAGAGATGGCACAGAAGTGGATGAAGAAATATGGAGACATAGATCATTATAGTGATGCAATGAAAACTAAGAAAGCAAACATTTCAAAAATTGCTCAAGGCAATCAAGGAAATAATACGGGAGTAGGCTATCAGCATCCAGGAAGTAAAGAATCTATAGCAACTGCTGGAGATCCTATGGCACAAGGTGGAATAATGAGATTAGGTTATGCTCAAGGTAATCCTCATCAAGATCAAGACCAAGGACTAGGTATGTCGCCGGGAGCAGCTCAAGCAAGAGGACTAGGCGCTCTCCATCATGGCTCAACTACATCTGGAAATTTACACGCAGGAAATGTGGGTGGAGGAAATAATCAAGGTCAAGGTCCAACCCTAGATATTTCTGATGTAATTGAAACATTTGACAAAGGTAAAAACGCCCTGAGTCTAATAAAGTTATTTAAGGATCAGGGTCCAATGGGACTTCTACCTTGGGGTATGCAAAAAGGAAAACAATGGTTTGATAAAAAATATAATATAAATCCGGATCAAAGTATAATTTACGGGATAGGAAACAACCAAAGTAATCTACAAGACACAGAGGAGCTAGAAGGCCAATTAGCTTTTACAGAGGGTAGTATCCTAGATAAAAAATTAAAGAACGCATTCAATTCTTATAACCAAACTGGTTTCGGTTTAGAGAATGTACAACAGTTAATGAAACTGGATAAACAAAATCAAGAGAAGAAAGGAACACCTCTTTCTTTACCAGCATCGGCATACTCATTGATATCGTAATGGCAAAGATAACAGCATACATACCTGAACCACAGGAAGAGTATAAGGTGGAGAACCAGAGACAAGTTCTAGAAGCTCTCGACACAGTTAAAACACAATTAAATTTTTCATTTCAACAAGACATGAAAAACGAACAGGACGCATTTAATTATTTCTTATCATGAGTATACAATATAAAAATAAAAGCATAGCTTTAACAAACACTGCTCTAACGACGGTCCTTACTATTAGTACCTCAGCCGTGGCCATAGTTAAAAGTTGCTATTTTTCTAATGCAAGTACCGGAACTATACTATGTAATGCCAGCCTTTATGATCTTTCAGCTACTACTAATTATGAATTTTTTAGAGATAATATTTTGTCTAGTTCGGTAGTAAATGCCACAGTTCAAGGGTTGAATTTAGAAGCAGGAGATGCTATAAAAGCTCAAGCTGCAACAGCTAATGAACTTACTGTTGTATGCAACTATGCGCTTATAAATAGGGAGAATGAAAATGGTTGAGATAACTAAAATAGATTGCACAACTGTAATCACTTATAGAAATACAAAAACCGGAGAGACTTCTTTGGAGAAGAAAGAAGGGCCTGATATAGTACAAGACTGTGCTGTAACAGTGTCCCCTAAAGGAATGAATGCTATACAGAAAGTAATGCTTAAAGATGAAGATAACAAATCAAAGTGATCCGTTAAGACCAAAATCACCTAGAGGTGGAACAGAACTACAGCTCGATTATTTAAAAAGAAATGTAGATTTTAAATTATTGGAAGAAGTACAGATTTGTACATCTGTGCCTGAACGAGTTCCTTTGCATAAGGATAAAGTTAATATTCTATGGCAGAAAAATTCATGGGACCAACCTAATTTAAATCCCTGGTTTAGTGATAAAAGTAATCACCATAAATATGACTGGTATGTTTTCAATAGTCATTGGAACTATGAACAGTTTAGAAAAAAATTTGATATACCCACGCATAGATGTGTGGTTATTAAGAATGGAATCAGTGGTATCCAAAGAGCACCTGCATATAAAAAAGGTCAAGCCATTAAAATAATTCATCATAACACACCCTGGAGAGGACTCTCAGTTCTATTGGGAGCCATGCAGTTGGTTAAGAATCCTTTAATAACTTTAGATGTGTATTCTTCTACAAGGGTTTATGGAGAACACTTTTTTAATGAAACAGATAAAGATTACCAAGAGTTATATTTGCAGGCTACAAAATTACCTAATGTTAATTACATAGGTTATCAACCCAATGAACATATTAAAGACAATTTAGAACAATATCAAATGTATGTATATCCATCTATCTTTGAAGAAACTTTTTGTATCTCTTTATTAGAATGTATGGCCGCAGGTATATTTTGTATAGTTAATGACTTCGGTGCGTTATATGAAACAGGAGCCGAGTTTCCTTTGTATGTTCCATACGAAAATGATCATAGGGTGATGGCTCAAAAGTTTGCTTTTGCTATAGAACAAACAGCAAATAAATTACATGAAAATGAAGTTTTAAATCATTTAGAATCACAATCTCATTATGCTAACATCTATTATGGATGGGGCAAGATAGGTACTACGTGGACTAAATTTTTAGAAGGAGCAATAAGTGCGAAAGCCCAATGAGCCTATATGGTTTAATGAGGATACTTATCAAACCATCAAACAAAACAATACTAACTCTAGTGGCGCAGTAACTACTATTAATATAGGGGGTCAATCTCCTTATAAAGTAATGGTCTGTACTCCAGTTCATAGTGATGTGAGTATGCACTACTGCCAAGCAGTTTTAAAATTTCAACAAGAATGTCTCTTGAAAAAGATGTTAGTTAGTTTTACTCTAATGAAATCTTCTTTAGTTACACAGGGAAGAAATCTATGTGTAGCTGAAATGTTAAACCACGCAGATAAATATACTCATCTATTATTTATAGATTCAGATATAGACTTTCAAAGTAAAACTATTTTCTCTATGCTAGAGAAAGACTTGGATCTTATTGCATGTCCTTACCCCATGAAGACTATTAGTTGGGACAAGATATGGAACAGAACCCATGACAGAGACAGAGCGGTTACTAATAAAGATGACCTATCTAAAGCAGGTTTTACATTTCCTTTAAAAGTAGAGAACCAGAAAGTCATTGAATCTAAGAAAGGAGTAGTAGAAGTTACGCATGCTCCGACTGGATGCATGTTAATTAAAAGAGAAGTACTAGAAAAAATGATGAAACACTACCCTGAATTAGAGGTGTTCCAACCTACAATTATTAATGGAGAAGAAGTTAAAACTCCCCATACTTATAATCTTTTTGATACATTGCATGATCCTAAGACTAAAAGATATTACGGTGAAGACTTTGGGTTCTGTCAACGATGGAGTGATATGGGTGGAAAAGTACATATTTATATTAAAGATTACATTACTCATGTCGGCGAGTATCAATACTGTGGTCGTTTCTGGGACGATCTATATCAAGGTACTCAACCCTTTAAACGTGTTGACGAAGATAAAAAAATCAAATAAAGTGTGATAATTCAGGACAATAAGGCCTGCACTCAAACACCAATTGCGACATAATTATGGCTATAACAGATATTGATATTTCAGAAAAATTAATCGGAGACGCTCCAAGCATTAAATATGAAGGAGATATGAGGACAGATCGCTCTACCCCACCATGGGAAAGAGAGAATCCTTGGGACGAAGATCCAAAAGATCAAGTCATTGATGAAGAAACAACTATTAGAGTAGCTTCCGAGCCAAGTTGGGAAGACGAATGGGAACAGATTTACCAGAATTATAAAGCCAAACAAATTAAACTAGAACAAGAGTTTGTAACTAAAGACGAATTTATGGAGGACTATCAATATGCTTCAGGAGGCAGAGTTAATTTCGGTCTTGGAAGCCTATTTAAAAGTGTTGGTAAAGCAGCTAAGAAATTTGTTAAGAGTCCAATAGGTAAAGCAGCACTATTAGGTTTAGGAGCTTACGGTACTCACGCTGGTTGGTTCGGCCCTAAAAGTTGGCAGGGATGGGGTAGCAAGATAGGACCAGCTTTATTTGGAACACCAGGAGGTATTGGTACTTCTGCTGGTATAGGAGGTTTAACAGGAGCAGGTCCATCAGCTTGGACAGGAGCTCCATTAACAAAAGGTCTATTAGGTAAATGGGGATTAACTAAAGGCGCAGGCTCAATGATGCCAACAGCTTTAGGCTGGGGCACAGCAGCAGTAGCAGGAGGAATGGGTGCACAAATGTTTGAAAACATGCAACCAGATGACATAAAAGCTTTAAGAAATAATCCAGACGCTTTAAGAAATTATTTAAAAATGTATCATACTAATACTCACCCTGACAAAACAGAAAAAGAAGTAGATATCTGGGTCGAGCAAAATATGTATTCAACTGGTGGCAGAGTTGGGTTGCGTGGCGGAGGCAGAGGACCGGATTGGTTTACTGTACGGGTTGACGAATTAATGGCTGGAGGTATGAGCGAAACAGCCGCTGCAAATCAAGCTCACGAAGAAGGACCGGGTGGTCAAGGAACTAGAAGAGCTGAGGGCGGAAGAATTGAGTTTGGCATAGGAGACTGGGCAAAAAAGAGATTTCATGAATACACAGCAGAAGGAAGAGACGAATTTAAAGGAGAGTGGTTGAAGAAAAAAGATTTAGATATGAGTGTCCAGGAATGGAATGACTTACCTTTAAAAGAAAAAATAAAAATTAGAATGAGAGAAGGAAATGCGACAGGCGGAAGAACAGGCTTTGCGTTTGGTCCAGATCAAACGGCTGAAGCAGCAGGCATCATGGGTCAACTACCCGTTAGAAATAATAGCGCAGGTGTTAAGGAATTAGATTTAAGAGATAGTGGTGGATTTATTCCACCAGTTGGGGTAAAAGAAAAGGCAGATGACATACCGGCTATGTTATCAAATAATGAATTTGTATTTACCGCTGATGCCGTTAAGGCAGCAGGTGGTGGAAGCGTTGAAAAGGGCGCACAAGTAATGTACGATCAAATGAAAAATTTAGAAAACAGGATAGCATAATGGCTGAAGTTCAACAGGTACAAACATTACCACCTCCATTTCTTGAAGCACCGGCTAAAGATTATTTAGGTGATTTAACAAGTGCAATTGGTGGAGCCAAAGGTATTGATCCATCTTCATTTATGGGCCGAGGCTTTGTAGCTGGCCAAGATCCCTTTACAACTCAAGCTTATGGATTATCAAGTGGACTAGGAAGTTACGCTCCTTATTTAACTAGTGGTCAATATTCAGCCGCAGCTTCTACAGGGCCACAAGCCTATCAAGCCTACACGTCCCCATATCAGGCAGACGTTATTAAAGCTACAATGGATCAATTCGATGCCCAGGCAGCTAAAGGTTTACCTTCATTAAAAGCACAGGCTTATGGTCAAGGTGCATTAGGTGGAGGAAGAGAAGGAGTTCAGGCAGCAGAGTACCAACAATCAAGTGACATGAATAGGGCAGCATTACTGGCCCAATTAAATCAAGCGGGTTATGGTGAAGCGCAAAAAGGAGCTCAAACAAATTTTGCTAATCAAATGAATCTAGCAACACTGTCTCCTCAACTAATGGGTTCAGAAATTGCAGGTCTAACTGCGATGGGTGGAGCAAGACAAGGTCAAGAACAAGCACTTCTTGGAGCAGATAAAAATTTAGCATATCAAAAAGCGTATCAACCATTACAAACAGCTGAAAGATATGGAACAGGAATTGCAAGTATGATTTCTGGATACCCAGGTTCAACTCAACAAACAGTTTCTCCTTCTCCAAGTGGACTAGGATCAGTTTTAGGAGCAGGTACAACTCTAGCTGGTATCTATAGATTAATGGGAGCTGGTACAAAAGATTTTTTTAGTTAAAAATATGAGTAATACATTTAGAAGACCTATGTTTCGCAGAGGTGGAGAAGTCATGACTGGTATTATGAACAACGTTACACCCAGAGTAAATCATTCTACCGGAACAGATTACACACAACGATTAAGGGACGCAGCAGGTGATTATGGTGGAGTCGATCCTTTAACTGCATGGTTATTAAGAGCTGGCCCAGCGATGATGAATGAGCCTAAGAGAGGTGGAACTCTGGCTACTTTAGCTAGAGCAACTGGTCCCGCAACTGAACAAGCTTTAGGAGATATAAATACAAGAGCAAAAGGTGACAGAGATATAAGATTAGCTGGTGCACAAATGGGATTAAAAAGCGAGGATGAAATAGCCTTAGCTCAACTGAATGCAGACAACAGAGAAAGATTAGAACAAATGGGAATTGACGCTGGTAAATATGACGATCGACAAGGCAACGTTTTAAAAAATGTTGTATTAGATAAACTTCTTAAGAATGATATGCCTGTTAAGATAGCAGATCATGCAGCAGACTGGACTATAGAAAATGAAGCTGCTCTTATTAACAAATCTGGAGGGCGTTATGGTGGAGTATTAGAATTTGATATGAAAAGTATTGGGCTTGATAAGACACTAGATAAATCTAATCTTAAAGTCTTAAAAAGTTTAAATGGTAAAATAGTTTATGATCCTTTCTCTCAAACATACAAAATGATTGAATGGAAAGATGGTAAACCAGGAGTTAAATTTGAATGGAATACTATTGACGAAATATCAATACCAATTGCTCCAGAGCCTGTGAAAGAAGTAGGTAAATATGATATTAGCGAAGACATTTTTAAAACGGGTATTGGCCAACAGATGCTTACACCCTAGGGGCATTTAAATGGCAGAAACAAATGAATATTTTCCCTTACTAGACGCCGAATTAGGTAATGAAGTAAGCTGGTATAAAGCCGGCGCAGCTGGAGTTGCGTCTGGTATTCTTAAAGTCCCTGAAGGAGTTTTTTCCTTAGCAGCAGAATTAATAGATCTAGGAGCTGATACAGATACAGCTGCATCGGTAGAAGCATTCTTTGATAAACTAAATCCCTTTGAAGAGATAGCCGAGCAACATGGCGCAGGTAAACTAGCAGAAGCTTTAGTTTCTATTGGTGTACCAGGAGCCTATGGTTTTAAATTAGGAAGTAAATTAGCAGGTACGTATATGGAGGCCAGAAAAGCTGGCAAACTTATGCAACTTGGAAAAAACAAAGCCAGTGCAGACTGGTTTAAAAAAGGAGAGCTGGCTAAGGAATTAAATGAACAAGCGGGTTATGCAAAATTTGCTGCAGGTACATTAGGGGGTGCGGCTGGGGAAACTTTTGTTGCAGACGTAGAAAAGATAGGAAGCTTTGGAGATTTATTTGATAAAGGACCTACTCAATTAGACACCTGGGAAACCGAGGGAAGAGAAGACGCTGCAAGAAAATTAATGAATAGAATTAAATTTGGTAGTGAGTCTTTGCTTCTAACTCCTTTCGTAGGAGGGGCTGGTAAAACTATTAAAGCTCTGGGTTCCAGAGGAAAGGATTGGGCTTATAGTGATTCACGATGGGCTCGGTGGGCCAACAAGTATATCATCGAACCTTTAACACCTGAAGGACCTTTAACCAAAGAAGTATTTGGTTCTCAACGGGTAATGGAAGGGTTCAGAGCATCGGATACTAACAGAGCCACTGAATTAATTAAAAATCTTACACGAACTATAGATAAATCTTTTCCCCAAATGCAAAAAGTTTTAGACAAGACTTTAAGCCCCAAAGAAAAGAGCGCTTTTCTGAGTGAGGTTAATGAAATGATATTTGATGGAGACATGACTCAAGTCTTTAATAATAAAAAGATAAAAGATTTTACAGCAACCTTGAGAAATAAAGGAATAAATAAAGAGACAACAAATGAAATTATAAATGTATTAACAGATGCAAGAACAGAGTTTGCTACTTTACTTGGTACAGTTGGAAAATACGAAGGACAAAAAGAGTTGGTAACAATTTTAAAAGAAAGAATTAAAAACTATACCGGTAATACTTATAAGATTTTTGAAGATGCCCCTATCCTTGGATTCTTTGGTAGATATAAACCTACAGATGAAGTTAAGGGAGCCGCTGCTAATTTTTTTAAAAATTTAATAAGAAGAGAGAATCCAAAAATCGCTGCTAGCACAGCAGAACAAGAGTCCAGACAATTGGTGAATAGAATTTTAGAGGACGGTGTCAAGGTAAGAAAGTCAAGTGCATCTTTACCTGACCCTAGTTATATTAAAAAAACTGTAGAAGACTTAGGTTATGAAAAGTTTTATGATGATTTAGTTGATGGTACAGGCGCCCCTATTAAACAAATCAAAAATCTTTTAGGAGAAATAAAGGATCCTAAATATTCTATCTTCAATGCGATTACTGAGTTATCAGGGATGGCTAGAATGAGTTCTATGTTAGATGAGATGAGAATAACTAATGAGCAGATTAAAAAACTTGATCCTAGTAAAGGTTCTTTTTGGGGAAGTAAAAATGAAGCTCTCAAAGCTACCAATGGAGTAGTTGATGTGGTTAAAGTAGATCAACTAATGGGTAAGCTAACAAAATTTAAGGGAGGAAATATAGTAAATCCTTTGGCAGATATGTGGACCACAAAACCTATGGCTGAAGCATTAGCTAGAGCCAATCATCTTACAGAAGGATTCTTAACTCAAGCAGTTAGAGGAAGAGCAGGTGCTGCCGCTCCTGAGCAAACAGTATCTTGGATGTATAGAAATTTAGTTTTGTTACCCAAAGCCACAGCACAATTAGCTAAGACTGTTTTTTCACTTCCAACACACTTACGTAACTTCTTAAGTGCTGGTGCATTTGCTGCAGCCAATGGAGTTTTATTTGAAGGATTAATAAATCCTAAACTATTGGGTCAATCTTTTAGAAAGGGATGGCAGATATCTGGGGTAACAAATATAAAAAATACTAGATTTAAAAGTAAGGAATTTGAAAAAGCGTATAGAGAATTACTAGAACTAGGAATCGTAAACTCCCAAGTTCAAATAGGAGACTTAAGAAATCTTTTAAGAGACGTTAAGTTTGGAGATAAGATTACAGATGTAGATGCAGTGATGAGACCCATGCTAGCAAAGATTAAAAAAATCCCTGAATATTTACAGGGTAAGTATGTAGCTGAAGATGATTTCTGGAAAATAACAAATTACTTTGTAGAATTAAATAGAAGAGATCAAGCTTATAGAGCCAAAGGAATAATCAAAACAGCTAAAGAATTAAAAGAAGGGGCTGCTTCTGTTGTTAGAAACACAGTACCAAATTATTCATACGTAGGGGAGTATGTAAAAACAGCTCGACTACTTCCGGTTGGTAACTTTATGTCGTTCCCATCAGAGATGATTAGAACTACAACTAATATTGCTGATACAGCAGTCACAGAAATGAGACACTCAAGACCCACTATTGGTACCGATCTTGCGCCGATGGTTTGGGACAAGGAATTAGGAAGACTGGTTGCTAATGATAATCCTTTATGGAGAATCGGAGCCCAGAGAGTAGCGGGCATGGCATTTACTTTAGCCGCTGTTCCGACAGGAATGGTTGAAGGAGCCAAGGCTTTATATAATGTAACTGAAGATGAAATTAATGCGTTAAGACAATTCGTTCCTGACTGGTCTAAGAATTCTACTCTTATTCCAATTCGAGATGAAGAAACAGGAGACTTAAAATATATAGATTTCAGTCACTCGAATGCTTACGATTTAATTGTCAGACCTTTTAGAACTTTTGCAAATGAGATAGCAGCAAGTACTAAAGACGGTGATACAATTTTAAAAGGGTTTGCAGCGGGAGCTGAAGATGCTGTAACTGAATTGGTTGCTCCTTTTATTGATGAATCTATTTGGACAGAAGCTGCAGCAGATGTAAACTTTAGTATTTTACCAGGGAGAGGTGGAAGAACTAGAGATGGTAGAACTTTATATACCGATCAAACTCCTTTGGGAGATAAGCTAGCTATTAAAATGAGACACTTATGGAAAGCTCTAGAGCCAGGAGGATTTAGTCAGTATGGAAGAATAATTAATGCCGCTAATCAAACACCAGGTAAGACTGGAGAGATGTATGAATTAGATGATCAAATGTTAGGGCTTATAGGGTTTAGACCTATTACAGTTGATCCCTTAAGATCAATGGGTTTTAAAATTGCTGAATACCAAAGAGGAATAAGAGAAGCGAGAAGAGAATTCACAGGAGGTTATTTTGGATTATTAAAAGGAGGTCCCATTGACCCCAATGATGTTATTAAAAAATTTTATGCATCTAACAAAGCAAGATATGAAGTTCAAAAAGAAATGTTTAAAAACATTAATGCCGCAGAAACATTAGGGGAGAGTACTCCTACATTAAGAAAAGAATTTGAAGACAGACAACTTACTTCTACAACTTTTGCAAATTTAAAGAGAGGTAAGTTTGAACCCTATTATCCTTCTCAAGATATTAGAGACAGATTTAAAGAGATTGCTAACGAGTTAGGTGATGCCGACATGTTTAAAATGGTTGCCCCTCTTCTAAGAAATATGTATCGAGCTATGAGAACTCAATCTTTATCTGATTTTTTTGATTTAAATCTTCCAGATTTTTTACTAGAAGATATTGTTACACCACCACTACCTCAAACAGTTACTTCAGCTATGCCTAATAAAGAGACAATTACGCAAGGCCAAGCCCTGCAGGGAGCTCAAGCTAATTTATTACAAAGTGGATTGACCCCAACAGAAGAAGCTTACTTAACAAATGAAGAAAAATTAATGAGACGAAAACACAGAGGAGTCATAACCTAATGGCACTGCAACCAAAAAATAATCGCGAGCATGTACTCGCTCTCTACGGACATATCAAAGGGCATAAAAGAGATTTACATCATATGCACGAAACGATACACGAATTGGGTGGCAAGATAGACAGGGTCTATTGGGTATTACTGCTTACGGTGGGGGCCGTGGCTTTTGAACTATTGAATAAATACGTTTTCTAGATAGTGTATAGAAAGAATGATAGAAATATACGACGAGGTAGTTCCCTTACGAATTAGGAATTACATATATAACTTTGCAGTTAATTCTAACTACCGCATAGTTGGTTGGAATGATAGTGATGATTTAGAGTTAAGATCTAAACATGATTTTCATTCTCCTTGGACTCTCCAAGATTTAAAGGACAGTAAGATTGTTCCTTACCTAGAAAAAGTTTTAAAGAAATCTAAATTTGATCTTACCATGGCTGACTTCTTTAAATGTACTATCAATGCTGTTAAGCCTGGAGATTATTATTATACTCACACCCATTTAGATGGAGTCATATCTATTCTCTACTATATTAATCTAGAGTGGCGTCACAATTGGGCCGGCGAAACTATTTTTTATAAAGAAAATATGAGAGAGGTAGACTTTACTTCTCCTTATATCCCAGGAAGATTTATATTATTTGATAATGAACCCCATACTATAAGACCCCAGGCAGTTATTGGTCCTGCTTTCAGATTCACAATGGCTTTATTTTTTAAGAAAGCTTAACATCAAACCCAACTATTCTTTTAGGTTTAGATAAGAGATTAGGTTCCGTATAATGAAGTAGCATACTAGGCACGAGCACTAGCTGTCCTTCTTCTACCTTCGGAGGACTTAATAATGTTTCATCTGTAATCCAATTGTTCCAAGGACATACAAAAATAGTCTGTGGATGTCTAGGTTCATAATCTAAATAAATAATACCACTCAGACCTACGGACCCATGATTATGTACAGGATGATAAGTATTTTTAGGATAAGACACAGACCACACTGAAGTGACAGCCACATTTTTTTGAACAGCCTTCGCTACTTCTTTTAATTCTTCTTCTAGAATTAAAATAAAGTGTTCAATTAACATTCTTCCACCATCGTCTTCACACGCAGCGCGGTTAGTTAAAAAATTTCCAAACGGATTTGGTTTCTCAGGATACTCTCCTAATAAGTCTGTAAGTTGTTCCTTTTTCTTTTTAAAATCCTTAATGTTTAAACTCCATTTAGGGAGATGAAACATTGGTTCCCATTCTATATTCATCTAAATGTAATAACTAGTATTACCCTTTCTTTTTGTTTTGGAAAAATCATTCTATGTTTAACTCTAGTAAAACACACACCTTTGTACTTTGCAGGTTTAATGTTTATAGTTTTATTGTTTTCTTTTAACACAGTAAAACTGTCTTTATCACAATCGTTAAGATATACAACAAGCTGCCAATGAGGAAAGTCATGATCCGTATGCCAACCACAAGTTTTTTTACCGTTAGGATAACAAAAATTAAAAGAAGCTCTTATTATTTCTTTATATGTTATGTTATTTTTTCTAGTAAAATTATTTAAGATGTCTACTACGTCTTTATAATAAGGAGAATTAATTTTAGGGTCTGTTTTTTTTCTAACCTCCGGTCTGTTAATTACACTGTGAGATAAAAAAGGATCATCTTTAACACCACTGTCGGTAGATTTACGATAATAAAAAGGAAAACAATCACTGAACACATGTTTTATAAATTTCTTATTTGTTTTAGATAAAAAGTTTTTGTCTTCTATAATTTTAAGCATCTCATTTTTTAATATCTACATTTATAACTACGGTTATTCTATTCTTTTTTTTAGACTGCTGCGACTCTATGCAATGACGCATAACTCCAGGGACCAAACAAAAATCATCTTCATCAGAATCCATTTTCCAATCTCTATAAGCCCATGAATTTACATTATGATTGGGGGCTAGAGTAGCAAGTAGGTCAGGTCTAAGTGTGAGCATATAATTTGCATGAGGTGAACTGTTTTCAAAAAGAGTTGGACTGTGATTAACTTTATCAAATTGTAAATAGTGGACCGCACTAAAGTCACACCCTGGATGGTCATGAGAGGCCATGTAATTGGAACTATCTAAACAAGTATAGTTAACTATTTGAAAGGTATATTCTATAGGTTTACTGAAAGACATTTGATCTACAATTTCTTGAATTACTTTTTTATAGACAGGGAGAAGAGTAGAAAAATTTACCTTCTTGTATGTAGGATTGGACCAGTCATTATATGAATGGTGCATGACACTCTGCTTGTCCCACTTATTTCTTTGGTTGTTTATTTTAAAATTTTGTTCAATGGTAGAAATTATTTTTTTTCTCTCATAGAGGCTTTTTGAGATTTTAGTGGTAAAAACCGGGAAACCAAAAATTAGAGTTTTATCCATTTTCATAAATCATAGCGCCTCGCGCATATATCCTATATTTTCCTATATCCATTCCTTAAGGTCTTCCCCCATAATCTCAGTTGCAATATTAACTTTCTTACGCAAAGCTTGTAAGATTTTATTGTCAATTGTATCCTCTGTAATAATGTCGATATAGGTCATGGGTTTAGTTTGACCAATCCTATCTATTCTCGCTTCAGACTGCTGGCGCTTTTCTAAGTCATAACCATTAGAAAAATAAATCATATTACTCGCTGCAGTTAAAGTTATGCCGTAGCCCCCGGTTTGTGTTGTTCCTACAAAGAATCTGCATTTATCTTCTTCTTGAAACTTTTTAATATTCTCTTGTCTGTCGTCTTGAGGAGTTAGTCCATAATAATCTACTACGGAGTCGTCTCCATATTTCTTTTTAATTTCTTTTAATATTCTCTGCACGTCTTTTTGATAATGAGACCATATAACGGCTTTTCCTTCCATTTCAGATAGGATGTCCATCAGCTCAGTAACTCTATTACATGGAATTTCTTGAACAGTTCCGTCATCGGCAGTAAAGTGGCCACAAGTGATTTGGTGCAATCTCATTAACTGTACCATTACCGTAGAAGTAGTAACACTCTTTCCTTCCAGTTGAGCCATCGCATATTTTTTCATTTCTCTATAAACTTTTTCTTGTGGTTTAGTCATGGTCACTATTCTCTTCATATATGTTTTCTTAGGAAGATCTAAACAATCATCTTTTAAAACTCTTTCAGAAAAAGGTTGAACCTTCTCTGAAAGTTCTCCTAAATTTCTATAACCCACTACCACATTAACTGAGCGAGAACCTAGGTTAATAGTCTTCATCACTGAATATCTTGCTCTAAATGTAAAATAAGATTGATGATCACCAAGGTACCAGGGATCAAGAAATGCACATTGACTATATAAATCTAGTGGAGAATTAGTAACTGGAGAACCAGTAAGAATTCTTCTGTATTTAGCTAAGTCTCTTAACTTAAGAATATTTTTTGTACGTTTTGCAGTGGGAGTTTTAATAGTAGTAGACTCATCGATAGCCATCATGGCTTTATGAGAAGATAAGAATCTTCGTGCAAACTCACATCCAAAAGGGTAAGAGAACGCTTCTACATTCATAAGAAGAATGTGAAACTCAGTGCCTAAGGAAAATAAAGTGTTTAGTTTTACAGATTGTTCTGAGGATTTATCAGAGGTTTTCCATAATACTATTTTTTTCTCTATGTGATCTACTAAATGAGTAGGTATTTCACCTTCAAACCAGTTTTTATATACACCTTTAGGAGCAATTAAAAGAAGCCCATTAATAAGCCCTTTATCATAAAGCATAGCACAGTTATCAAGTAGTACTTTAGATTTTCCAGTACCCATTTCCATGAAATAGGCAAAATTTTCCTTCTCCCAAGAACGTTCTAACGCTTTTAATTGATGGGCATACGGTTTGGTCTTAAACTTATAAAACATAGTTTGCTTTTCTTTCTAAAAATAGTATATATATTATGAAAGTAAAAAGTCAATGAGTAAAGTATATCTAATTCAAGAAATACCAGGAACCACAAAGGGGGAACCTAAATATAATATTTTAGGAGCTCAGAAATATGGCGAAATTGTGACCCTCTTACCAGAATTCTCACAAATGATATTGTCCCCAGGTCCTTTAATTCAAAAACTTAAAACGTTATTAAAAGATATAATAAGTGAAGACTACCTTTTATTGTCCGGAGACCCTGCAATTATTGGGGTTGTATGTTCGGTTGTATCAGATTTAACTAATGGTCAATACAAGCTATTAAAGTGGGACCGTCAAGAAAAAACTTACTATCCAATAGAAATAAATATTCATCAAAAGGGTTGACAATATAAAATTCTCCTATATATAAAGATTATTAAATTAATAAATATATATAGGAAAGAATATGAGTATAAATCTAAGACAAGATGCACCGCCGCAAAAATTTATAGAAAAAAGTCTACAATTTAGTAGAATTCAATTTAATCTGAGTAAATTAAGAAATGAAGATAGAGTGCTTAATCTTATTTTACAAAGAGTTTATGTAGTAAAAAAAAGAATGGGAGCAGAATTTGCACTTGAAGACACAGTGGCTTATTTGAAAAAATGGAAAACAAGTATTAAGGATTGGCGAAAAACTTCAAAAATAAAATTAACTCAACTAGAACCATTGCCTGAGAAAGGAAAAACAGGTAACTTTTGCCCAGTCAATTTAACAAGTAAGGGTACAGATGATAATCAAAAGAGAAAGGAAAGAATATGACTATAGACTTAAGAAAAGATGCACCTAATCAGGTTGCAAACGTTGACCCACAAAAACTAACGACAGAGATTGCTACATTCCAATCTATTCAGCAAGAAATTTCTAATCAAGACTCAAAAACAAAAGAATTAAAAGAAAGAGAAAAATACTATTCTAATATTGTCATTCCTGATCTCATGAATGAAATGAATCTAAGTACCTTGAAACTAAAAGATGGTTCTGAGATTAGTGTTAAAAATATTTTTGGTGCTGCTATTATTGCAGATAAAAAAGAAAGCGCACACAACTGGCTTCGAGAAAAGGGCTTGGGCGATATTGTGAAAAATGAAATCACAGTACGTTTTGGTCCGGAAGAAGATAACAAGGCGGAGCAATACACTTCCCTTGCACGTGGTCAAGGCTATGAACCGGAACGTAAAGTTGCTGTTCATCCAGGATCATTACGAATAACTCTGGAGGATTATCACAGGCGCGGTGGTAGTATACCTGCGGAGTTATTTCGCACGTTTGAAGGAAATCAAACGAAAATAAAAACCAAATAGACTACTAAACTAACAGACTAACAAAGGAGTAAAAATGGAAAGTCAAGTAGCAAAGAAAACCAATGCAGGTGCATTGGCAACAATAAATCTCAGAGCAGATATGGGAAAGGGTGCAGAAGAAATTAAAGCGGATGACGTATCAACGCCAATTTTAAAAATTCTACATCAATTATCTCCTGAGTGTAACGAGAGAGATGCCAAACATGTAACCGGTTCTAAACCAGGGATGATATATGCCTCTGGATTTGGTAAACTGATTAATGGGCAAGACGGCTTAAATATTATTGTCGCTCACTCACAAACTAGATTTCCTGAATGGCAGGAGAGAGGCGATAGTGCTTCTGCTCCAGTTGGAGTTCACTTAGAAATTCCAAAGGATGCTATTGAGGAAAGAAATGGTAGATATAGATTACCTAACGGTAACTACGTTGAGAAGACTGCATATTTTTATGTACTAGCACTAGTAGATAAAGAGTTAAAACCTGCAGTGATTCCAATGAGATCATCTAACTTATCTCCAGCTAGGGAACTTAATAATCTGATTAAAAACTTAAGAGTTACAGATGAAAAAGGTTCTTTCAATCCTGCAACATACTCAGCTGTATATAATTTAAAAACAGTGGGTAAAACATCAGGAAGTAAAAGCTGGCATGTTTACAGACCATCAAGAGTAAGAAATCTTAATATTGGTGAAACAGCGGATGCCGGGATGTATGAAATGGCAGCACAACTTCAGAAACAAGTTTCTAAAGGTGTGACGAGACCTAAATACGCTCCAGCGGAGAAAGCAAAAGATATTGTATAATTCTCGCAAGAGAATAAATGCAATCCATCCTGACCGGGTTGCAACAGGGGCGCTGAAGCGAGAGTAGAGGCGCCCTAAAAATATAAAGGAGCTTATGAAAGAGTTTAAAGATTTTTTTAAAGGATTAGATAGAGATTTTGGTTATCGAGAAATACTCAAAGGATTTCCTGATCCAGAGACTGGTAAAATAAAATTTCGAGATGAAGACAAGGCCTATGGATGGAAACATAGAAGTATTACAGACGAGGATTATGTTAAACACTTAACAGGGGATGTAGGAATGGGCATTCAACCCTGTGATGATCAGGGTAACGCCTCATTCGGTGCTATAGATATTGACCCCAACAATTATACAGATTTTACACCACAAAAATATTTAAAAATTATTCAAGACAAAAACCTACCCCTTGTACCTATTAAATCAAAAAGTGGAGGACTACATATATTTGTATTTACCACAAAACCTATCTCAGCGTCTGCTATTAGAGAGTTTTTATCTTCATTTTTATTTATATTTGGTTTAAAAGCGACGACAGAAATATATCCTAAACAAACTAAATTAGGATTAACAGCTGCGGGCGCCAAACAAGTTGGGCAGTTTATAAATCTGCCGTACGCTCCCCTAGAAGATAGTGGAGTTTATTTACCTGATGGTACTATATTAAAGCTTAAAGACGGTTTGAATGTCATAGAAAACAATTTACTAACCCTAGAACAATTAAAAGAAATAGCCACCACAAAAATAAAGGAAGTTATTACAGGTGGTCCAGAAGCATTAGCTGATGGTCCTCCATGTCTCCAAATGATCTGTAAGGAAGTAATGGAGTCCGGTAAAAAACTAACTGATGGAAGAGATAGATTCTTGTATGAGTACATGGTATTTGCAAAAAAGAAATATAAAGACTCATGGGAAGACGCTGTCCTACAAGCAGGGAGAGATTATATTCAGTACGATAAAGTGTGGGGAGACGAGAAAGTAAAAGAAAAAATTAAATATTGGAAAAAAGATACAGCGGGTCATCAATGTAACGCGGAACCTATAAGCAACTATTGTGCAAAAGCAACTTGTGTAAAAAGAAAATTTGGAATCAGTGTGGGTAGAAAAAATGCGTGGCCACTGATCTCAGGTTTAGTTAGAATTAATTATAAACCAGATCCCGAGTTCTATTTCAATGTAGAAGTATCTACTAGCAAAACAGTCCAGGTCCATGCTAAAGATGTTAAAAAAGTAACAGAGATGAGAGAATTAAGATCACTTATTGCAGCCCAAACCGGTATTTGTCCGCCTGTCATAAAGCAAACTGAATTTCAACCAATATTAGACTCTTTGTATCCACCGGAAGATTTAGCTCCGCCGGTGGGTACAAGTCCCGTTGACATACTAAAAAAATATTTAACTGAATATGTCAACGGGCCTAAGGCTAAAACCTATGCAGCATTTAAAAGTGGTGCAGTATTAGAAGAAGATGATTCTTATTATTTTGATTTTGATCAATTCTTTGATTACATAAGAAGGTTTGAATGGAGGAAAGACAGCTCTCGTACAGGAGTTATGATAAAAAATATTTTTAAAGGAGAGTTTGGAGTTCAAAAAAGATTTCCAAAAGGAGAAAATACAAAATCTTTTCCCCCATTACGTTGTTTAAAAGTTCCTAAGCTAGACTTAGCCAAGGAAGAAACACCCGACGAACTCATACAAATAGAAAACAAGGAGGATATAGTATGAAAAATAAAGACGCCGGCTGGGGAGCTTCCCCAATCGAAAATAAGAAAGACCCACCACCAAAAGTATACGTGTGTATGCCTACTTATGATACCATGCATACTGCAACATGTTTATCTTTAATAAAGTTATTTGATAAGATGACTGCCAGTGGCATTAAGATGAACATTAGTACATTTAAATGCCCTTACATAGGTTATGGAAGGAATATATTAGCCGCATTATTCTTAGATTCTAAGTATGAGTATCTATTATTTGTTGATGCAGATGTTCAATTTGAACCGGATGCAGTGGCAAGAATGTTAGTAACTAAGAAAGATTTTATATGTACACCCTATAGAAAAAAGACAGAGGATATTTCTGTTAAATATTCTGTAGCTTTTGAAGATAAGAATAATATTAATGTAGAACCCTTTGGAATCACTAAGATAGCTAAAGGCCCTGCTGGATTAACATTGATTCATCGTAGAGTCTTTGAAAAATTAATGCAGCTTCATCCGGATTTAAAAATAAAACATTTTAATGGTATTCCAAAAGATGTAGGGGATAAATATTTATTTAATTTCTTTGATACAGGCTTCGATCCAAAGATTGGTTTATGGGAAGGAGAAGATGTGAGTTTTTGCAATCTAACTAAAGCAGCTGGCTTTGAAATGTGGGCTAATTTAAATTCAGAAGTAGTGCACTATGGAACATATGGTTATGCTGGTAAGTTTGGAGACTCTCTAACTAAAAAAAAGAATGGCTCGGGTTTATAAAATCTATGGTCCACCTGGTACAGGGAAAACCTTTAGATTAATAAGAAGAGCTCAAGCCTATCGCAGGTGTGGGGTCCCTTACCATAAAATAGGGTACTTTGCTTTTACGCGAAAGGCTGCGGGTGAAGCCCGCTCTAGAATAGGTGTGTCTGAAAAAGATGTACCTTATTTTCAAACTCTACATGCCTTCGGTTTTCATCTCTTGGGGTTAAAAGAAGAAAACATAATGCAGCCCTATCACTATGCAGACTTGGGGAAAAAATTAGGAATAAGAGTTAATTTTTCTGACGCCTACAACGAGGAAGAGACTCATTTTTTAACCTGCAATAATCCTTACTTCCAATTAATTGGAAGAGCAATAAATAGAAACAATTCTGTGAGAGTTGAGTTTGATCGCAATGAACATGATCGCAAAGACATAGAATGGAGCACCTTAAGAAACATAGAGGTGAACCTTAAAGAATATAAAGAGAAGAATAAGTTAAGAGACTTTAATGACATCATCAAGGATGTTATTAAATTAAAAGATACCCCTCAATTCCCTACATTCGAAGCCGTCTTTATTGATGAAGCCCAAGACCTATCCCCATTACAATGGAAACTTTATGACGTATTAAAAGAAAAAACTGGAGATATGTATTTAGCGGGCGATGATGATCAAGCCATCTTTGCGTGGGCTGGAGCTGATGTAAATAGATTTATAAATGAACCGGCTCAAGAAAAAGTATTAAGATATTCTAGACGTGTTTCAAAAGCTGTCCAGGAACAATCACAAATAATAGTGGGTCGGATATCAGGCATCAGGAAACATAAAGATTACTTCCCTAGAGCGCAAGAGGGTCTTGCGTCTCATATCTCTAATTTAGGACAAGTAGACCTTACAAAAGGTAAGTGGTTAATCTTAAGCAGAACAAAAAATAATTTATTAAAAATAATGGAAGAGCTGAGGAGAAAAGGTTTATATTACCAGAGTAATAAAGGAAAAAGTTTTAAGGTTAGTCTTTATAAAGCAGCGGTGTCTTATACTAACTGGCGCTTTGATGAAAAACTTGAGGCAAAAGATATTGCGGAAATAAGAGAATACACCCCTGAAGGAGAATGGGATGTAAAAAAAGAATGGTACGAAGCATTCACGCAGGCTAGTCAGGAAGATAGTTTATATATCAGAAATTTATTATCAAACAATGAAAAATTAAATGAGAATGCTAGAATATTTGTTTCTACAATTCATGCGGCGAAAGGTGGTGAAGAAGATAACGTAATTTTATCCTTACATCAAGGAAGAAAAGTTCAGGGGGGAATTGCATTAAGCATTGACAAACAAGATGAGGAGCATAGAGTATGGTACGTGGGCAGTACGAGAGCAAGAATTAATCTATATAAACTAGTTTCGAAAGTACATCGAAAGGAATACATATTATGAGTGAAGCTTATAAAAAACAAATTGGTGGTGATCATTATGCCTCAATGACGATACAACCCTCAGAATTTATTAATAAAAATAATATTCCCTTTGCGGAGGGAAACGCCATAAAATATTTATGTCGTCATAAACAGAAAGGACAAAAACAAGATTTAGAGAAGGCTATTCATTATTGTCAGATGGCTATTGAAAGGGACTATGAATGAAAATACCTCCTTACTTATTACAAACTGAATGGGTAGCACCAGATGAGTATCCAGACTTAAGAAACTATCCTGAAATTGCAATTGACTTAGAAACTAAAGACCCTGATTTAAAAACAAAAGGATCAGGCGCTGTTGTGGGTCGAGGTGAGGTAGTAGGTATAGCAGTGGCCGTAGAAACAGGCTCCTGGTATTTTCCTATCGCACATGCAGAAGGACCTAATGCAGATAGAAAGAAAACTTTAGACTGGTTTAAAGATATTCTAGGTTGTCCAGCTACCAAAATATTTCACAACGCAATGTACGACGTATGTTGGATACGTAGTTTAGGTTTAAAAATCAATGGTTTAGTGGTAGATACAATGATTGCGGCTTCTCTTCTAGATGAGAATAGGTACTCTTTTACACTTAATACTTTGTCCTGGGTATACTTAGATAAAGGTAAAAATGAAACTGCGTTAATTAATGCGGCGAAAGAAAGAGGACTCGATCCTAAAAAAGATATGTGGCAGTTACCAGCGTTAGTAGTAGGTGCCTATGCAGAAAAAGATGCTGAGTTAACATTTGAATTATGGCAACGTGTGAAAAAATTAATAGTTGAAGAAGATTTACAAAAGATATTTAATCTAGAGACTGATCTTTTTCCTTGCCTGGTCGACATGAAATTTCTCGGAGTGAGAGTGGACGTTGACAAAGCTCATACACTGAAGACACGGCTAGCATCCCAAGAAGAAAAGTTAATCCAAGAAATAAAAAAAGAAACAGGAGAAGAGCCTCAAATATGGGCAGCAAGATCGATTGCCAAAGTTTTTCAAAAACTCCACCTACCTTATGACCGTACTGAAAAGACTGACTCTCCTTCATTTACAAAAAATTTCCTTTCCTCTCATGAACATCCTGTAGTTCGCATGATAGCAGAGGCAAGAAAAATAAACAAGGTCCGTACAACTTTTATTGATACAATCTTAGAACATGAACACAAAGGTAGAATACATGCAGATATAAATCAGATTAGATCTGATCAAGGTGGAACTGTAACGGGAAGATTTTCATATTCTAATCCAAACCTACAGCAAATTCCAGCACGGGATCCAGAAACAGGGCCTTTAATAAGAAGTTTATTTATTCCAGAAGAAGGACACAGCTGGGGATGTTTTGACTACTCACAACAAGAGCCGAGACTGGTTGCACACTATGCTTTAAAATTTGGATTACCTTCTGTTAATCAAATTGCAGATTCATATGATACAGAGCCGGCAACAGACTTTCATCAAATTGTAGCTGACATGGCTGACATTCCCCGACTACAGGCCAAGACTATTAATTTAGGTTTGTTTTATGGAATGGGTAAAGCAAAACTTCAAGCTGAGCTTGGGGTATCAAAAGAAAAAGCAACTGAGCTATCAGATAGATATCATTTAAAAGTTCCGTTTGTAAAACAACTCATGAATACATTAATGAATATTGCGTCTACCAAGGGACAAATTAAAACTTTATTAGGAAGACGTTGTAGATTTCCTAGGTATGAACCTATCTTAAGAGGAATAGACTGGGGTAAATTTGTACCAGCAGAGGATCAAGAAAGAATGTTGGAACTGCAGGCAATGGGGCCTTATTTAATTGATGAAGAAGGGGAAATAATAAAAGATAAAGATAACAAACCCAAAAAAAATTATTGGCATCAAAATAGTTCGCGAAGAGCCTTCACCTATAAATCTTTAAATAGACTAATTCAAGGATCAGCGGCTGACATGACGAAGAAAGCAATGTTAGATTTATGGAAAGAAGGTATTGTCTCTCACATTCAAATTCACGATGAGCTAGATATTTCTATTAAAGATGAAGCTCAGGTTAAAAAAATAAAAGAAATTATGGAGAGTGCTGTTGAGTTAGAAATTCCTAATAAGGTTGATTATGAATCAGGGCCAAGTTGGGGAGAAATAAAAGAAAATGACCTATAGTTTTAAAGATCATGACAAAGCTGACGTTAGAAATCTAATTATGGCTATCAATGTTCTAGGCGAAAATTTAGTTGGTTTAGAATTAGGAGTTCTGCAAGCTGAAAGTTTAATGACCATCCTACATAACTGCAGTATAAAAAAATTATACGGTGTAGATCACTGGAAGGGCTACACTGATTATCTAAGTAGAGAACCAAATTATCAACCTGTATATACGGTGTCTGATGAAGACGCCGAATATAATAAGCTTACTGCACTTCACCGAATTAAACATTCAGGGATGAAGGACAAGGTAGTAATAATTGAAGGGGATTCTTTAAACAAGAACACAATAGATTACATAGAAGATAAAAGTCTAGACTTTATATTCTTTGATGCCATGCTGGACGAGGATCAAGCTTATAAAGAAGCTCTGGCTTATTATCCTAAACTAAAAGTAGGAGGCTATTTAATGGGGGATGATGCTTTCTGTGAAGAGCAGGTTATTATTCCTTTAAACAAAGTATTAAAACACTATAAAAACACCAACCCAATCATCACATATGGGCGTTGTTTTATGGTAAAAATATAGATATAATAAGAGAAAAATAAGGAGAAAACTTATGAACAAAATAAAACAAGTATGGGCATTAGCACAAGCTAATCCGAAGATAGCTACCGCTGCTGTGGTAGTAATCATTGCCATATATTTTTTAGTAAACTAGGAACTGTATGACCCATGGCCTATCTAAATGCAAACATCCCTGTGCTCTATTCACAGATCAGGAGAGAATATCTTTATGATCTTAAAGAACATCATGGAGAAGTTGAAGACTGCATTATATTTGGCCTGGCATCAATTACAGGGCGTCCTGTCCTTTTTCATGCAATCATGGAAAACGGCGCGGTCTTCTATAGGCTCCCTATCTCCGCGTTCATTCAAAGAGGATTTAGAGCAAGTGAAGTTCCTCGGATGCGACTTGATGAGCTGGAGCTATGGAATTGCTTTAGTTATTATCCTAGCGTTTTGCTTTTTGATATCTTAGACGGCCAATCTGGAAAATTTTTTGGAAAAGATAAGAAAACCTACCCAGGTGCATATCTTTTTACAGTTGACTGGGCACATCCAGAGAGTAATATAGTAGATACGGATCATTCTGAAGTACCGCATGAACATAAATGCGCACACATTCTAGCCCTAGAGAATGGAAATTATGCAGCACAACCTAATAATCGGATCCTTTGGGATATACCTTCATTCACAGTAAGAGACGAAGTCCCCGATTGGAAGGTGCAGACTTCAGATTGGAATGTAGAGGACACCGGTAAGTGGAAGACAGAAGATACCGATAGGTATTTTTATAAAATTGAGGAAAACAAAGATGAGTAACTGTAAAAAATGTAACTGTAAATGTCATTGTAAGGATGAATTTCATACCGATGTGTATGGAGTATGTCCTTGCGATAACTGTAAATGCAACAGCAAAAGAACCTATACAAACCTAAAGGAACATGGTACAGACATTTCCTATGAAAACGAAGTCAGCAAGACTGGTGGAGTCGTTGTAGATGACACTGGCGAATGCGATTCATGTCAATAATGGAGGAATATGAATAAACTATTTTTAATACTGGTAATATTATTCACTTTAAATGCCTGCGCAGTGGGGCAGAAATGCACTTATACACAAGAAGGAACTAAAATTTCATCTTGGTTTTGGATTACTGAAGGTGAAATGCCAGCGGACTTAAGTAAAGACAATTGTAACTAGTATGACTGATGGGGGCGTTAATGAAGTACAGAACGTTAAAGCTTTTTCGGACAAGAAGAAACGCAAGGAAAAGAATTCAAGCAACAGAAAAAGCGGTGCAGGCTTTAATAATTGTCCTAATGGTGATTCTAGTACTTTTGGTATAATGAATGTCTAAACAACCCTTAACAATTTCAGAAGAAGCAAAAGTTCAGATGCCTATGAAAACGGTAGCTAGCCTCATCGCCCTCGTGGCGATCGGGACCTGGGCTTTCTTCACCATTCAGGAAAAATTAAATACACACACAACTCAACTACAAATTATGGAGAAGGATCTCGAAATGAATTCAGAGTTCAGAATAAAATGGCCTCGTGGATTACTCGGATCCTTACCCCGCTGATTCAGAACAATTTATGTTGATCGAAGAATTATATAAACAAACTGACAAGCAACAAATAAGAATTGATGGTATGTTACACAATGAAGTTAATATAAAAGCTTTAGAAAAAGCTGTTGATAAGTTACAATCAGATGTGGAAAAATTAAAAGATAAACAAAGAGAATTTGCTAATGGAGGTACTCACTAATGGAAGAAGTAATTATATGCATAGCACTTTGTCTCTTCATGAATGGAGAGTTAGTCGAGCATACATACCAAAAATCGATGGGCGACTGCCTCAAAGCGAAGAGGATCGCGATGCGTACGATCGAGCCCGAGCGCATTCAATTTAAATGCGGTGCAAATATTAAAGCAAAAGTAGAGTACATAGAAGAAAAAGGGCAAACCGTAGCTCGTACACGTATTATAGAAGTTCTGGATCATGGTTATGAGAGCGATAGTTATGAAGCAGAATCGCGCTACTAAAAAAAGAAATTCTATAGCAAAATGGCTAAGACAACCCCGATACAGAATGCTTGTAATTAAGAACAAGAAAAAATATAATAGGAGGAAGAACAATGAAACTATCCAAGAACTTTTGTTTAGCGGAACTGACTAAATCCCAAACGGCCGAACGTATGGGGCTTAATAATAGTCCTAACGAAGACCAAACTGAGAATCTCAGGTTGCTCTGTGAAAGAGTCCTACAACCTATTCGAGATCACTTTGACGATGTCGTGTCTATTTCATCAGGCTTCAGGGACCCTATTTTGTCGCGTAAAATAGGCAGTTCAGATAAATCACAACATTGCCGTGGCCAGGCGGCGGATTTTGAAATTTTTGGCACTTCTAATGCTAAAGTAGCTGATTGGATTAAAGAGAATCTTATGTTCGACCAGCTTATATTAGAATATTTTGAGCCTGGAGAGCCCAACTCTGGATGGGTACATGTGAGTTACAATAAAGATATAAATTTAAATAGGAAAGAATATTTGATGGCAATTAAAGCCGAATCTGGTAAAACAGAGTACAAACCAATCTTAGGATTAAGTACGGATAGATATGTTAAATAAAATCAAAAAAATAATACACACAGTGGACTGCTGGCTTAATAGATATGCATTCGAATACAGAATCTTTGTTCTGGTAGCAGTGATATATTTATTACATGCTCACTACACCGGTTGTTAATGACTGACTTCTTTAAAAGAGGAGAAGCTCTTAAAGCCGAGCTTACTAGTGGCAAATGTCCCACATGTCATCAATATACTATGCTAGTATCGGTGGCGAGAGATTTCTATAGATGTATCACTTGTGGTGCTGATCTTGAACAAAAAATAAATGGCATTATAAAATATATTCCCTTTAATGTTAAGACCCATGTACCGGAAAACAAACCTGAAATAAAGAATGGCTAAAGGAACGTACGGAGTCAATACCTATCGTGATAGAACGCGCAAAAAGATAGGACGTCATAAAAAAAACATGAATAAATCTGAAAGGCGTAATTTTAAATATTACGTGGGCCAAGGAAGAGCTAGATAGTGGGACCTTCTCTGCAGCTATAACTCATAGCTATCTTATTATCATTAACATACTTATAACCCATTTTGGACAGCAACATGGCTGCCTCTGTATGGGCCGCTTTTGAGCACTCATACCAGCTGTCAAAAGTCTTGGGAAACTGCATAGGGGGTAAACAAGCTGGTTGAGCCCCTAAAAAAGAGCACACCCATATTATTAATGTAAACTTTATCATTGACAGTCCTTGAAAATTTATATAAATATCCTATATCATTTGATACAAATGAAAGGATATAACAATGACAGACATAAGTAAATATAAAAGTCTTGCAGTCGATCTTAGTTGCTATGCAATAATTGATAAACTCTCTCAGATTCTGGCCCCAGGGGTCAAACTTAGTAGAGCGCAAGTAATTAGAATGTTAGTAGATGAGAAAGCGAAGAAATTGAATGGCAAAATTAAGCGTATTTCCAAGAGCAAGTAGCGAAGGCGAAGAACTTAAGGATCCTATTCGAAGTCTTTGGAGAAACGTTTTAATCGTAGCTCTAGAAGATGCAATGGGGAAAGGAGTTAATGGCGGCAGTGTGTGGGCTAATAAGAATTATTACAGCCACTTATCAAAAGAATCTGCACGTAATTATTTTCTGGAACCTAGTAGGGATTTCCAAATGGTGTGCCAGCTAGCTGGTTTTGACCACCTATATGTTAGGAAGAAAGTGAGGGAAAAGATACATGAAGGAACAACAGATTTGTCCTAGATGCTTTGGTAACGGTTACATCAAAGTTCAGAAGGATACTAGAGAAGAAAAAGAAATTGTAGTACAGTGCACCATGTGTGATTCGCAGGGGGAGATCACCAAACTAGAAGGACCCCTCGATGAACTGAGAGCGAAAGGACTATGATGCCACATAAAACTATCATCTTTTTAATGCTCTGCACTCTGTTGGTAGCATGCCAAACAGGTCAGGGTTTCAACAATCCAATTGTAACGGCGCTAAGGTTTAGCTATGGAATAAGTAAATGACCATCCAAGGTGACAGTAGTGACTATGACTTACTGGCCAAATGGGTGAGAGAGTTAAAACTGAGCACGGATCCGTGGCCAGATCGGATACTAACTTGTGAGATAGGAGTCAGGGAAGGCTTAGGCTCCAAAATTATTCTAGACGAAATTATAAAACGAATACCTAAGGGACGAATTAACTTTAAACATGTAGGCGTTGATCCTTACGATGATTTAAAATACCAACATTACGACAATACGCCGGCCTACACCGCTGACTATTCACCTCAAATGATGAAGCAGATGGTCCAGGATTTTCTTCCTTACCATCAATACAAATATCTTCACATGACAGATACTGAATTTATGGGAGCATGGTACGACCACAAGGTACCATTTGATTTTGTTCATTTAGATGGACCTCACATGACCAAAGATGTTTTTACTGAAGCCATCTGGTTTGCCAACCGATCAAGGGTTGGGAGTAGAATGGTATTCGACGATTATCTTAAATACGGAATGGATCAGATTGCTTTTGCGCTAACCTATTTCGGATATAGAACACAACACATGGGGGACCATAAATGCATGTTGGAAAGAATGGAGTAAAGAAACCTAAGCACGGTGGTGCCCAAGAAGAATCTAAACGAATTGAACAATACGCTGATCAATGGTGTAAAGATAATGGCTATCCTCTTCAGCGTAGGAGATACGTCTATCAAGGAAAGTGGGTGAAGAATGACGCCAAATGATGCTGCCTACATGGCTGGACTATTTGATGGTGAAGGTTGTGTTATTTATAAACAACATTTAGATACAAAACGTAAAGACAGGCCAAAACGCTATAAAGTTTGGAGAATTGCTTTGGAGATGTCCATGACTGACAAACCCGTTATGGAATGGGTATATGACTTAGTTAAATGTGGAACTCTTAAACTCAATGTTAAAAACAAATCTCCCAGTTCTAAATCTCATTGGAAAGATCAATGGCGCTGGAGGTGTAGTCACCGAGATGCCTATCAAGTTGCTAAACTGATATGGCCATACGCTCAGGTGAAATTGCATAAGTTAGAACAAATAATAGATCATTACGAACCGGAATTTTCCGATGATAATGTGTTTAGTCTGGAGGACTATAAATGATAATACAGAATAAATTTAAATATTTAATCCCTGAAGAGAATAGAGTTACTACTCCCGCTGGTAGGCATTACACTTATTTTGGAGAGAAGCTTCCAAGTGTGACGACTATTCTACAAGCGACCCAAGATTATGGTAAAACACTAGGGCTCGAAAGATGGCGACAAAATGTCGGTGATAAGAGAGCGGACGAAATTCGTGATAATGCAGCCAAGCGTGGTACAATTATGCATAGAATCCTTGAAGGAGTGATTACTGGGAAGCCCCATATGGACCTCTCAGACATGGGTCAGGAAGCAGGGACCATGGCCCAGGCATTGATCGATGATGGGCTTCTAGAGGCCTTAACGGAGGTCTGGGGCACTGAAATGATGCTATGTTATGATGGTCTTTATGGTGGCGCAGCTGATGTGATAGGTATTTATGATGGACGCGAAAGTATATTAGATTTTAAACAGGCCAACAAGCGTAAAACAGAGAGTCTTGTAAAAGATTACTATGTTCAGGCGGCAGCCTACGCGATGGCCCACAACTTAATGCATGGTACTAAAATACAACAAGGTGTGATCTTAGTCAGCGTTGAAGGGGGTGAAGTACAGCGATTTATAGTAAAAGATAAGCAATTTCAAGGTTTTATGTGGGAATTCTTAAGAAGGGTTGATCGCTACCATAGTATCTAATTTAGGTAAATGATAAAATATTTTTTTAATCGGGAGAAGAGGGTGTTACAATGTGACAATGGCTTACTATGGTTGGTATCATTGACTAATAGTATGCTTCACAACTGCTTCATTGTGCTTCACGCTGCTTCAGGGGAAAACCCTTCGCGCGCACATGAAAATGCTTTTTCAAAAGCATTTTTAGGTATAAAAACTACTAAGGAAGCATGACATCAAAGAAATCTAAGTACAAACATATTATAATTAAGAAGAAACGTTACTATTTTTATAAAATAACGTGGACCGACATCACGGGGGACAGCTCGCACGCCACGTTAGATGAGTTCAATAATTTTAAAACAAGTGTAATGATTACGCACGGTTATGTGTTTAAAAAAGATAGAAAGAATCTTTGGACGTTTGCTAGTTTCGAGGAGAATGATGAGCTATTCTCCGACCGGAATGTCTTTCCCATTGGATGCATCACTAAGATGGAGAGGATCCTTCTTTGATTTATTTTCAGTTGACTTTGGTTTACGTCTCACTTTGCTTTTTAATTCTTCAACTCCGACGCCTTCTAGGATCGGAGAATAATCATCTATTATTTGTTTCATTCTGTTTTCTAACTCTTCTGTGGTTAAGTCTTCTAGCTTACCAGTTCGGATTATCTTTTGTTCAATATACAAACCCGCCGCCTTTCCTCGAGCTACTTCAGCGTTTACTGCCGCTGACCACGCACCCTTCTTAAGTGCTTCCGCTCTAATCTTTCCTAACTCAGCGATGTGTCTTCCATAGTTTACTTCATATTTCTTTTGCCATTCTTCTCTTAACTCTCCAATGTGTTTTACTACTAGTGGATAAAGTTTTGGATTCTGTAATTTACTTGCGTATTGGCGCGCCGAGTCTTTACTAAACCCTGCGTTAATAGCACACTGCGTAGACGTTTCTCTTCCTTCATTTATTATAAGCTCGTTAGCAAATTTCATTTGCTGTTCAGTCAGCCTTTTTGGTAGTCCCATTTTTCTTCCTGTGTTGTTTGTAGACAAACTTTCTTGCCTGATTAAAGATTTCATCAAATCGTTTTCTGTATTTATCATTAGCCACTCTGGACTTGCCATCCCACTTCATCATACCTTTAAATGTTTCACTCCAAGTACGTTAACTTCTTCCTGAGTTAATGTTTTAACATAATGATTATTTATTTTAGCTGAGCCATATTTTCTAGCCCAGTCCCCATCAAAATAATGTGGTTCAATTTCTTTTTCTTTAATCCAGTTTTTGATTCGTGTAAGTCTTTCCATCTTTTCATTTGGTATAGAACAGAGAAAAGTATTAACAGCATATCTCTTGCCCTTGGTGACAGGTGTGACCTGATGTATCCAAAAACAACCGGCGGGAAAGATTAAACATTCTCCTTCTTTTAAGTCTTCTTTGTGTTGACCATTAAAGAATTTAAACTGTCCACCATTAAAATGGTTATTCAACTGAATAGTACAGCTGGCTGTAACAAAGTCATGACCATCGATATGAGGGTGAAGCTTACCACCATTTTCATAACACATTAATCTATAGATATGAGCGTAGTTAACTTCATCTGCAAATATATTAACCGAGACACAATTTAGTTTTTTTAAATGATCCATCCATTCATCGATCATTCCTTTCATAGCCTCATGTACTATGTGAAAAGTCTCACTTCCATGCAGTAGGTGAACTAGATTAAATGTAGACTCTGTGTCTACGCCAGTAAGGGCATGATAACAATGTTCGCCTGCTTTCTCTGCTTTGCGGTGTTCATACTCATCTATAAGTCTCTTACATTGGGCTTTATTAAGTACTTTTCTCTTCATTATAAATTGTCGTTGATCCATGGGTTGAAATATAATACAACTTAGTCTATAAAGCAACCTATGTTTACCGGAAAGTTATTAAGACAAGTTATAGGAAAGTTTTGTAAAGCAGAAGTTGCGCGACAAGCGCGTGTTCAAGTTCTACTCCCGAATGGAGAATTTTATGACATCAATGGCATGAAACTCTTGCAAAATAAATTAATAGGTGTAAGAGAATCTCATAGACTGGTGTTTACAGTTACTCCCGAAACATGGAAGATGGGTAAAGTTATTAAGAAGGTGTAGTAGTGAAACCAGAAAGAAAATTTTGGCATGAGCTTAAGAAAAATACTCCACAAATTTGCTGGACAAGGATTGAAAACTCTGTATCTTTTGGTACTCCTGATCTATTGGGCTATAATGCTAATGGGACCTTTTTCACTGTGGAGCTCAAAGTTACTAGGGGAAACACCGTCCGCTTCTCACCACATCAATTCTCATTCCACCTCAGTCATAAACAAAACACTTTCATTCTGATCAAGGCCCTTGGTGCCTTACACAAGGGTGTAAAACTTTATGAGGGAAAAAATATCAAGGAGCTTGATGCTTGCGGCCTGAATCTGGAACCAAGGTGCTCTAGCCTGCCTGATGCTTGCTTGACGCTTGAGGCTCTTTAGAGCTTGATGCTTGCTGCTTGAGGCTTTTTGGCGTACGCCCTTCTATGTCCGTCGACATGTCGGGGCTAATAGCCTTCTTCCTCAGGGAAGCTCTTAATTCTTTAAAAAATTTCGGTGATTTGAATACGTGAGTCATTTAGTGTTTTCCATAACTAACATTTTTTATTTCAGGATTCCAACAATTTCTACAATCTTTGCATTCGTTGTTTTGCTTAGGAGCTGGACACGTGGCGCCTGCTGTTACGACTGTCGACGTGTTGTCCCAGCCGCCCGCTGCAGGTTGATTGATCATTGGCATGCTGAACCGGATAACTAAGTTATCAGGTGCCAGCGGCAGGAAGTGCTTCACCCAGGCCTCACGCGTCGGTAGCCAGTGCTTGACTGAAGGCGTTAACCTGCAAACTGAAAAAATTTTTGTTAGGTGATCTTCATCCTGGACATCCCCTGAGTCATGCCACCTAAAAACTTTTGATTTTTTACTATTGATTAATAATGTCATGGCCCCCGTCCAGAGCTCATGTGTAATGCTTGCCAGTCTCTTATACTGTGCAGCCTGCACCACGGGAAAAACATAACAACCCTTTAAGGCGTAGCAGCCATGGCAGGTCGAGCCCTTGACCGCTCGGAGCTTGGAGCCGGTCTTGCATTCTTTAGCTGGCAGGCCATAGGCCCAGCCAGGCATTTTTGACGGCTTGCTTAGGCCTCCGACCAGATCCCATGCTTCACTTGTTTTCATACTTTCTAAATTCATATCATCAATTCATTGTGTCTTTTTTAAGGCGCTTGCTGCTTGCTGCTTGATGCTTTTTATTATTTTTATTTTTCTTCAATTCCAGGTTGTATCGGGCCCTTGCGGGCCCGGTCTTCCAGTTTATAGTTTTATGCATGCTCTACAGGTAACCAGTTATCATCTCTGAAAACTTTCAATATTTCTTTGGTATAGATGGATCCGATCTCATCGAAGAGACCAACTTCAGAACCTTTAACATCGACCAGCAATGTGCTGCGGATGCCCCGGCCTACAATTGGTGACTCCTTAACAATGCCAGAGACTGGCGGATTGCTGCCCATGTGACTGTGCAGGATCTTATCACCTTTTTTTATTTCTCTTATATTCATTTTTTCTCCTTGTCCCATTGTCTTTGTCTTGCTGCGCTGTCTTCTTGATCTTTTTTAACTAGTCGCAAGATCTCTTCTATTGCAACAGCTATTCTTTTTAACTCTTCACTTGCTTCACTCATTTTTTCTCCTTTTTAATTAATCCTATACTATCCCATCTCAACTGTCAAGCTTGAAGCTTGAGGCTCTGAGCTTTTAATATTTTTTCCCCTACAACCAGAGGTTGTATCCTGTAACCAGCGCGCTTCCTGATCAGGGAACCCAGCAACGCTGGCAAAACTCCACCGATAAAGAGGGCTGCCAGAGGCATGCCTTATGGTCGGCTGTTTATCAAATTCCTTGGACCAGTAACCAGTGAAAACGTTTGCGTGCTTATTTTCTTAGGCCGGCCCTAACTTCGTGATTACTGATCCCAGATCCAACAATCGCGCATGATTTCTCATGGGCCGTATTCGGGTACGATGCTCCCCTAGACCATTGGATCAGGGATCAGGCCGGCAACCCGATATTTAACGTCGTTTCGCGACATACGCGCACCGGCTTTGGTCTGATCTTGAGGCAGTTATTATTAAGGCTCATACCTCAGGAGCCTAGTTGAGAGATTATAGGAGAATTAAGGCAGAAATAAGGCAAGAGCTTAAATAAAAAAAAATAAACTTCTTGACATCTCCTATTTTTTCCTATACACTTGGCAGGTGGCTGGGGATGGTGGTTAGTAGTAGAAGAAGCACAACCACAGGTTGTGCGCAAAAATCGCGCCTTAAAATAGCCACATTTCAAGTATAGGATTATCCCAATGCAAATAATAAAGAAAGGCAAACAATGAGTAAGATACGTATGAACACCGAGTTAAGAACTAAAATTCTTAACCGATATAGAGAAAGTGCAGAACAAGAAAACACACAGGAACTTGAAGCCATGAAGCAAGCAAGAGAACAAGTGGATATGATTTATCCATCAACTTTTGAACTTGCACGCCAGGTCGTTGAAAGGTCATATCCGAGTGAAGATGTTAAAACGTGTAGAACATTGAAGCAAAAATATGGTGAACCTTTAGACGTTGTTGCAAAAGATAAATGCTTTTATTTTTCTTATGCAAGAGAAAACCCTGGTGAAGATGAAGATAAAAATGTTTCAGAACATTTTGACTTTGGTTTATTTGGTGATACCGATAATGGAAATAATTATCGCAACGAAAGTGGAAAGCAATTTGCTTATGCTTATTATCGTGATGAGTTAAAAGCAAAAGACCTTGACGCAGACATCTTGGCAAAACAAAATGGCAAAGATGACAACCCACATAAAACTAAACACATGGACTTAAATGATAAGGCTCTTGGCTATCAAGGTTATTCAAGTTATAACCATGACCGAGATAACAACAATGGAATTGCTAAAGCTTTTGATAAGCAATACGAGTTGGATATCATTGGAACTAGTCATTGTCGTTCAAGAACTATTGCTTGTACTGACCAGGAGTTTTTAATCTTCAAAATGTTAAAACAAGCTAAAGGACAATTAATAGTATGTCATCAAAAATGGATTGATAGTATTACGAAACAATGTGAAGCTATGAAAACAGGATTGAAAGCATATCGTTATTTAAGTGAGGGTGTTGAGTTAATGTCAGAACTTGGTGTCACTTGTGATGAAGCAGAATTAATCAGAACTAA